>Ga0126371_10005194_pt1 | contig 11557 bp, 11 predicted proteins | sample PanSoiMetaPlot_4_FD_110145 | JGI IMG/M metagenome (GOLD analysis project Ga0126371, IMG submission 110145) | Tropical forest soil microbial communities from Panama - MetaG Plot_4 | ecosystem: Environmental > Terrestrial > Soil > Tropical forest > Bulk soil | place: Panama | collected 2016-02-17
ACCATCTCGACGCCGGTCTTGGCGCGAAACAGCTCCCAGAACATGTGTGGCGCGCTGCCGACGCCGGCCGAGGCCATGGTGACCTGGCCGGGATGGGCCTTGGCGTAGGCGAGCAGCTCGGGAACGGTTTTGACCGGCAACGACGGATTGACGACGAGCAGGCCGGAGCCGCGCGAGATCGTGCCCACCGGCGCGAAATCGCGCACGATATCGAAATTCAGATTCTGGTAGAGCGTCGCATTCCAGGCGTCGGCCGATGTTGTCTGCAGCAGCGTGTAGCCGTCGGGCGCCGATTTGGCCGCCGCCGCCGCCGCGAGCGTGCCGCCGGCGCCCGGGCGGTTCTCGACGATGAATTGTTGACCGAGCTGCTGCGACAGCCATGCGGCGACGATCCGCGCATAGGTGTCGCTGATGCCGCCCGGCGGAAAGCCGCTGGTGATCCGCACCGGCCGCGACGGATAGCTTTGCGCCGCCGCGTTCATGCAGACGGCTGGCAGCGCCGCAGACGCACCCGCGGCCAGATGCAGCAATCGGCGGCGGGAAAGTTTCATATTGATCCCTCAGTGAGCCGAGCGACCCGATACGGAATGGCGCGCCAAGTGGTGCCGGCAGCTCCATCGCGACGTTAGCTCAACGCGACGACAGTGAGTAGTGGGATGGGACGTCGCCTGTCGGCACGACGCGGAAGTATCGCGATGTCGGCTTTCGTGCCGCAGAGGCATGGCCCGCATGCTAGGATGCGCCGCCTGACATCGAGGGAGGAGATCATGCGGAGCCTGTCGCGGTCATTGCGTGGCGCGCTCGCGCTGCTCGTCGCTGCCCTTGCGGCTCCCGCCGCCGCGCAGGCGCCCGACGCCGGCAGCGCCTTCGCGCCGAGCGGAAGGCTGCGCGTCGGCGTGCTGATGCTGTCCTATTTCGCCATCGAGGAGGTGGCCGGCCAGCTCAAGGGCGTCGTCCCCGACCTCGCCGCGGAGCTCGGCCGCCGCCTCGGCGTGCCGATCGAGCTCGTCAAGGTTGCCAATCCGGCCGACGTCATCGAGGGCTTCCGCAAGGGCGAGCTCGATGCGACCTTCATCGGCATCACGGCCGACCGCGCCGCCGTCTTCGATTTCGGTCCGGTCGTGCTCGATCTGCAGACCACCTATCTGGTGCCGGCCGGCTCGGCGATCAAAAGCATCGACGAGATCGACCGCGCCGGCGTGCGCGTGCTGGTGCCCGCGCGCAGCGCCCAGGAGGCGCATCTCAAAAAGAGCATCACCCAGGCGACGCTGATCAGCGTCGGCGTCGAGAACCCCAAGCCCGCGGTCGAGAAGCTCGCCGCCGGCGAGGCCGACGCCTTCAGCCACGTGGTGCCGATGCTGGTCTCGGCGCAGCGCATGCTGCCGGGCGCGCACATCCTGCCCGGCAGCTATTTCAACGTGCCGATCGCGATCGGCTACGCCAAGGATCGCGCCCCCGCGGTCGCCGACGCCGCCAAGCAGTTCGCCGAGGACGTCAAGGCATCGGGCTTCCTGCGCGAGTCGCTCGCGCGGGCAGGCGAGAGCGTCAAGGGCGTGGTGGTGCATCAGTAAGCCGGCGCGGGCGGCCGGCCGAAGACAACAAAATTTTGGCAGGCGCCGACAAGCCGAGCGGCGGACGGTTTCCCACATAGATGATGCCTGACCGTCGGCTCGGCGACGTGGCGTGCTTTGTTCTGCGAAGCGCCCGTATGCAAATTCAGACACCGCATGGTCGGCCAGTCGCTCGGACCCGCAAGCCCGCACGGCCGCCCCGTATTGGCGGCCGCTTGCGCGGGCCGTTTTATCGACGGATCGGCTTTCCCGAGCGTTCAATTGTTGGGATCGAAGCAATGACAATCAAGAAGAACAAGAGCGGGGCTCACGAGGTGTTCGAAAACGGAATCCTCGTGGGCTGGCATGCCTGGACGCGCGATCGCGTGGGCGAGCATGTCGAGGCATTCATTCCACGCCGCCACGAGGATATCGAAGCGGATCGGCGCAATCGCACGCTTCACTGAGGTGCGCGGGGGCCGGATCGTGCCGGCCTCTGAAGCGATGATGCGATCTCGAATTGCGTTCATGGGCGGCGCAGAAGTGGCGCAGCTGACGGACGTGCGGAGAAGAAGCCGAACGTTCAGGCTACGACAGACGCCTTAACTGTCTACCAGCGGTTCAGTAAGCCGGGGATCGGGCCGCTCGGTGACAGCCTAGATGATTTCATTGCGTGAAATGTCTCATCAAGCCAGCAAGGGACAGACGAAAGCCACAGAATTATACGAAGTTCGGGCTGGGGCCGTACAACTGGGGAGAGGGGGATGTGCGTCATTACGAGCCAATGCGAAGACTACTCACGATCTGCAAATAACAAGGCAACTTGCAATAACTGCGGCGATCCTTTGTGGTATCCATTCTTTGAGTGGCGCGGAGCGCGGCCATTCTACCTTTGTGCACGATGCTGTGTTGAGATTAAAAGGGGTATGATAGCCGACATCATTCACATCGCCGCTATCAGCGAATTGCAAGCCTTGTATTGTGATCATACATTTACGCGCGAGAATATATCGGATGTAGAAAAAAGAATCGCGGCGCGGGAAACGGAATGGCACACAGGTATGAAGGAAAACGAGATGCGAGAAATCGAAGCAATAGGGTCGATGCGTCAACGGGCGTAAACGACATGGACGCGTCTGTCGCTGGCGGTGGGCCCTGAGGCTTGCCCGCTCGGCAGGCGCCACGATGAGACATGATGAAGATCACCTGCTGTCAACGTGCGACAGCGGCGTCAGACTGAATCGACGTTTCGCGAATTTTGATTACAATTTAATTTCCCCATACCCGTTGCCGGTAAAGCCTCGGCTGCGTTATGTGTGCGGCCCGAGCACTTGATTCAAACATCACGGCATTTCCGGCGTGAGAGGCTGGTGGGATGTCCCCGAGCTGGGTGAAAGCCGGAGATCATGAGCGCGCTCCGTCCGTCCCGAAATACGATTCCGGCGATTGGCTGCTGATCTCGGGGCAGTCGGGCGAGTTTGTCATTGGCCGCGTGTTGCGCACCCGCGCCGGACCGCACGCGGGCCAGTTTTCGTGGTCGCTTACGGGCGTGCTCGGTGCGACGGTTGGCAACGTCGGTGCGACCGAGTCCTTGGAGGCCGCACAAGCCGCACTGCTGGCGAGTTGGCGGCGTTGGCAGGAATGGGCTGGCGTGCAAGATCGCGACTAGAAGTCGTTGATGTCGGTACCAATGTCGCGCATCGCTGGACAGTCAGTAGCCCGGATGAGGGCTCGCCGCGCCGCAATCTGGAGCGGTTCGCTCCCGACATACGCGGGAAGACAGGGCCTGCGTGCGAACGCGCCGATCGCGGGTTTACGCCGGATCGGCGAGCGTCTATGCCGATCCCATGGACATGCTGGTCAAGCTCTACGACCTGCGCGACTCGCGCGCCGCCTTTGAGCGGCTGCACGGCCATCGCATTCGCATTCGGCGCGCACTGGCGCCTGAGAAGCACAAGGTTGTCGCCTGGGTGCGGGAGAGTTTTTCCCAGGCCTGGGCGAGCGAGACCGAAATCGCGTTCGGTCGGCAACCGGTCTCGTGTTTCATTGCGGTCAAGGGCGGCAGGATCGTGGGGTTCGCCTGCCATGACACGACCTGCCGCAATTTCTTCGGGCCGACCGGCGTGGACCCGGACGCGAGGCGGCAGGGCGTGGGCACCGGGCTGCTGTTCGCCTGCCTCGAGGCCATGCGGCAGCAAGGTTTTGGCTACGCCATCGTCGGCGGGGTCGGCCCGGCGGATTATTACGCGAAAGCCGTCGGCGCGGTCCCGATCGAGGGCTCGGAGCCGGGAATCTACCGCGGGCTCTTGGGGAGCCAGAGGTTCGGGGAGGATGGGTGAGGCAGCGGACAATCATAGGGTCGTCACGCGCGCCATCAAACGGGTGACGGATGTTGGAAACTGACAAAGTGTTCGCCGGCTCGGTTCCGGAAAATTACGACCGCTATATGGTGCCGTTGATTTTCGCGCCGTACGCCGCGGATATTGCACGACGCGCGGCGTCCCTGTCGCCCGGCGCCGTCTTGGAAACCGCCGCGGGCACCGGGGTCGTCACCCGCGCATTGGCGGCAACATTGTCTCCCCGTGCAAGCTATGTCGTCACCGACCTCAATCAGCCGATGCTCGCGTATGCGGCTTCGCGGCAACCTCCCGACACGCGCATCACATGGCGCCAGGCGGACGCTCTGGCGCTGCCGTTTGAAAATGCGGCCTTCGACCTTGTGTGTTGCCAGTTCGGCGCGATGTTCTTTCCCGACCGCCCGTCCGGCTACCGCGAAGCGAGGCGAGTCCTGAAGCCCGGCGGACATTTTCTATTCAGCGTGTGGGACCGCATCGAGGAGAACGTCTTTGCGGATGATGTGACCAATGCGCTCGCAAGGATTTTTCCGAACGATCCGCCGCGCTTCCTGGCACGCACGCCGCACGGCTACCACGATACGGCCCTGATCCGCAGCGAGCTGGAGGCCGCAGGTTTCTCGCGTGTGGTCATCGAGACGCGAGCCGAACAAAGTCGTGCGTCCTCGCCGCGCCTTCCGGCCGTTGCTTATTGTCAGGGAACGCTTCTTCGCAACGAAATCGAGGCCAGGGACGCGGGAAAACTGGAGGCTGCAACCGACTACGCCGCGGCCGCGATCGCGGACAGACATGGCAGCGGCGAGGTTGCTGCCAAAATTCAGGCGCACGTCATCATGGCCGCGGTCTAATATCTCCTTCAGGCACTTGGCGGACCTCGAATCGTTCGGCCGTACACGTCCGCTCTCGGGGCACAGCGGAGGTCGGTTGCCGACCGGCCCCGCGTCCGTCCGCCGCTTATGACCCAAAAGCGGCCACTTCCAATTAAAGACCAATTGGTCTATATATTGGCGATGACCCGCCAGACCCCCGTGCAGTTGCCCCGTGGCCGCCCCCGGAGTTTCGACGCGGAAGCCGCTGTCGAGCGCGCGATGGGCGTGTTCTGGTCGCGCGGCTATCATGCCACGGCGCTACCGGACCTTCTTCGTGCGACGAAGCTCTCGCGTGGCAGCCTTTACGCCGCTTTCGGTGACAAGCACTCGCTCTTCTTGCGTGCGCTTGATCGCTACGTTGCCGACGCCATGACACGGATGAATATCGAACTCGGCCCCCACAGAGAGCCGGTCGACGGCCTGCGGGCCTACCTTGCCCGCTACGTTGACAGCACGAGCGGTGCTAGTGGTCGGCGCGGATGCCTGCTGGTGGCTACAGCCATGGAACTGGCAGGCCATGATTCTGAAGTTGATCGTCGCATCGGGAGCTTTTTCAAAGCGATGGAGGCTAGGGTGGCTGATGCACTTTCCCGTGCGAAGGCGGCGGGCAAGTTGGCCGATGGTGTTGAGCCTTCAAGTGCCGCCCGAATTCTCGTCTGTTTCGTCGAGGGGCTGCGAGTGGTCGGTAAAACGGGACCGACACCGATCACGTCGCAAGCCACCGCTGACGCTCTTCTCGACCGCTTCATTAAGTAGACGATCCAATGGGCGGCTGCGCCGTTGGCGCGTCTAAATCTGGACCGAACGGTCTTGAAAGGAAGGATACCATGTCTGCCATCCAGATCGTCTGCGCGGTGGCCGTCCCTTTGCTCTGGGGTTATCAGTTCGTGGCCATCAAAGTGGGCGTTACGGAGTTTCCGCCTCTCTTCTTCCTCGCGCTGCGCTTCCTGGCCATCGCGCTGCTGCTTATTCCGTTCGTCAAACGGCCCGCACGTCAACAGTTCGGCCCTATCGCAGCTATTTCGGTCTTCCTTGGTGGACTAAACTTCGGGCTCTTCTATGTTGGCCTCGGGCTCGGCTCGGGAAGCATGTCGGCCGTCGCGTATCAACTCGCCACGCCCTTCACCGTCCTGTTAGCTTGGCCGCTGCTCGCGGAGAGGCCGTCTCTAACTACATCCGCCGGAGTGGTGATTGCATTCGTCGGCGTGGTCGTGTTGGCAGCGGGACCTGGCCTGTCGGCAAACGCGCTTCCGCTGCTGCTTGTGGTCGGGGCAGCCTTCGCGTTCGCGGTGTCCAACATCTTGACGAAGCGCTACGGCCCATTTGACCCTTTGATGTTGATGGGGTGGTCGTCGCTGCTCACGGTGCCGCAGGTCATATTGATGTCGTTGCTCCTTGAACATGGACAACTGGCGAGCCTTATGACGGCGGATGAACGTGGTTGGCTGGCACTTGCCTACACAATTTTCATCGGAGGAATTGTTGGGTTTGGCCTCTGGTTCTGGCTGATCGCCCGCTGCTCCATGGGGCGCGTCGCACCATTCGGCCTGCTGCTTCCGATGTTCGCCTTGATTTCGAGTGTGTTGTTCCTTGGGGATCATGTGACCCCAAAGTTGGTTATCGGTGGACTGCTCGCGATCTCCGGAGTCGCCATTACGCAAGTAAGATCGACCGCTCGACCAATTCGAGCTTAGAAGTCGTGTCGTGGCGACTTCCGAGTTTGGCACTTGGCGGACATTGAATCGTTCGGCGGTGCATGTCCGCTCTCGGGGCGCAGCGGACCTTGCTTGTCAGCCAGCCCCGCAGCCCGTTCGCCGCTTGCGACCGGAGCGGAGATTCGGGCGAACGTGCGAGCGCCGAAGGGCGGCCACCTCGGCACGGTCGAGTCGACGACGCGCACCGTCGCGTCACGCGCGAATTGGACAGCAACAGGCGGAGTGCGGTGCGCGATGCGTGCGCCATATTGCGCGCATGCATGACACCACACCCCGTCTTCCATCCGCGCTTGCCCGCCTCGCCTGGTCCAACCTGACGGCGCAATCGGCCGAGCAGATCGCGTTGGCGGCGACCCCGATCGTCGCCGTCGTCGCGCTGGGCGCCGGCACCGGCGAGACCGGGATTCTGCAGACCGCGCAGACGCTGCCGTTCGTGCTGCTCGCGATTCCCGCCGGCCTGCTCGCCGACCGGATATCGCGCCGCGGCGTCATGGCATCGGCCGAGGCGCTGCGCGTCGCGTCGCTCGTGACGATCCTGGCGCTCGCCGCATCCGGGCTTCTCACCTGGACCGCGCTCGCCGGTCTCGGCTTCCTCGGCGCCTGCGGCACCGTCGCCTACAGCGTCGCGGCGCCAGCGCTCGTGCCGTCGCTGGTCCCGCCGGACGCGCTCGCGGCCGCCAATGCGCGCATCGAGCTTGCGCGGACGGTGGCCTTCACGGCCGGCCCGGCGCTGGCCGGCGCCCTGATCGGCTGGATCGGCGGCACGCCGGCCTTCGGGCTCGCCGCGGCACTCTCGGCCTGCGCGGTCGTTCTGCTCGTCGGTCTGCACGAGCCCGTGCGGCCGGCGCTGCCGGCGCGCCGTCCGATCGACGACATCCGCGAGGGCGCACGCTTCCTGTTCGGCCATGCGCTGCTGCGGCCGGTCTTCGTCACCCAGTTCATCTTCAACGTCGCGCTGTTCGTGCTCCAGGCCGTGTACGTGCCGTATGCGGTGCACGGGCTCGGCCTGTCGGCGACGGCGGTCGGGCTCACGCTCGCCGCCTACGGCGCCGGCATGGTGGTCGGCGCGCTCGCGGCCGCGCGGATCATGCGGCGGCTGCGCTTCGGCACCGTCATCGCGATCGGCCCGATCGCCGGGCTCGCTGCCTCCGTCGTGATGGTGCTGACGATCTGGTTGCCGTCACCGCTGCTGGCGGCTGCGAGCTTCTTCCTGCTCGGCAGCGGCCCGATCCTGTGGGTGATCGGCACGACCACGCTGCGCCAGACGGTGACCCCGCGCGATCTGCTGGGACGCGTGTCGGCCCTCAACATCGTCGCCTATGGGGCGCGCCCGGTCGGGGCCGCCATCGGCGCCGCCGTCGGCGGATCGCTCGGCGCGGAGAGTTGCCTCGTCGTCGCCGCACTCGGCTTCCTGATCCAGGCCGCGATGTTTGCGGCCTCGCCGGTCGCGCGACTGAAGCGACAGCCGGACATGATCGCGTAGATCGGCACCGCGCCGATGCCGGCTTACGCGCCGATCGCATGGGCGCGCGAAATGGCCGGTGCGAGCCCGATCAGCAGGAAATTGCACAGGCCGATCGGGATGAACGCCGCCGCCGGCCAGCCGCTCGCGTCCCACGCGAAGCCGCTGATGATCGGCACGATCACGGCGCACGAATAGCTGATCGTGAACATCGCGGCGGTCATGCGCGGTATGTCGTCGGGCGCGCTCAGCAGGGCCGGCAAGGCGAGCATCAGCGTGATCGTCACGGCGCCCGAGAAGCCGAGCGCCGCTGCGGCCGCCAGGATCACGAACCCGTTGCCGAGCACGATGCCGAGGACGCAGGCGAGCGATAGCGCGCCGCACGCCATATAGGCCCATGGGCGTCCGACCAGCCGGCCCGCAAAGACGAGCAGCAGCAGCGAGGCCGGGAGCTGGCCGACGTTGAGGGCGGTGAGCGCGTGACCGATCAGCTCGGGCCGCCCCACATAATGCAAATAGTCGGGAATGAAGGCGTTGGTGGAGAAGTATGTGGCGTTGTTGGCGCCGAACATCAGGCCGAGGCGCCAGATGAGCGGGCTGCGCCAATCCGGCCACCAGCGCCGCGGCGCCGATGGCGAGGCGGCCTCTTGTGCCCGCGGCGCGAAGGCCAGCAACGCCAGCGCAATCGCGGCGCACGGGATGGCCCAGGCGACGAACGCGAGCCGCCAGCTTTGCGCGACCAGCGGCAGCACCAGCGGGATCGTCAGCCACACCGGGATGACCTCGCCGACCAGCAGGCCGTTGGTGTAGAGCGCGGTGCCGAAGCCGATGCGCTCCGGCAGCCAGGCGCGCACCAGCGGCGGCATCGCCGGCTGCATGACGGCGACGCCGAGGCCGGTGAGCACGGTCGCGCCGCACAGCAGCACGAAGTCCGGCGCCGCGCCGCGCAAGGCGCAGCCGAGCGCGGTCGCGAACAGTCCGACGATGACCGTCGTGCGCGCGCCGAGCCGCGCGATCAGCAGCGATCCGGGGATCGCCGCCAGCATGAACAAGACCGGCGGCAGGCCCGAGAGGATGCCGACCTGGGTTTCCGAGAGGCCGAGATCCTCGTGCAGCAGCCGGATCAGCGGCGGCACCGCCAGAATGGTGACGCGCAGGCCGAAGCCCGCGAGCCAGAGCATCGCGAGGCAGGTGAACAGGCGCTCGCCGGTTGTCGCGGCGCGCGCGGCCGAATGGGTCGCATCCATCATGGATCCCGGCAAGGCAAGGCGCGGTGGCGCCTTCGCTTTATCGGACGGCGGCGACGGGCTCCATCCCCTGTTTGCGCATGACAGCCGCAACTTCCGGCGTCGTCAGCGCCGAGATGAGCAGGCCGGCGGCCGCCGGCCGGGTCGTGGCGGAGAAAATGCCGGCCGAGAAGGTCGTGATCTTCTGCAGCTCGTCCGGCAGCGCGCCGACGATCTCGATGCCGGGCACGAGCTTGAGCTCGCTGATCTGCTGCACCGCGAGGTCGACCTCCTCGCGCGCCACGAGCTCGCCCACCACGCCGTCGATCACCCTGGCCTTGCGGTTGACCTCGTCGGCGATGCCGAGCCGCTTGATCAGCGCGGCGAAATGCAGGCCGCTCGCGCCGCTCTTCGAATAGGCGATCGACCGCGCCGCCAGCATGGTCTGCTTGAAGGTCTCGGCCGTGCGGAAGTAGGGCCTTGCGGCCCCCGCCGCCACCGCGATGCCGATGGCGGAGCGCGCGAGATCCCGCCGCGAGCCGGCCGCGATCATGCCGCTGTCGGTCAGCTCCGCGATCGCCTCGTCGGTGAGGATCGCGACCTCCGCGGTCTCCCCCGCCGCCATCTTTTGCGTCAGCAGCCTGGTCGCGCCGTAGGTCGCGACGAAGTCGAGGCCGCGCTTGCCGAGGAACGGCGTGACCTCGGTGATCACGCCGCGCAGGCCGAGCGTGGACATCAGGCGGATCGGGACATAGGCCATTCGGCACCTCGCAAGAACGTGGATCGGCCCGCGTTACTCGGCGTGGGCGCCGGAGATGCGCACGACCTCGCCCCACTTCTTGGCCTCGGCCGCCATGAACGCCCCGAAATCCCTGCCGAAGGCGGTGCCGGGCTCGGCGCCGAGGTCGCGGATGCGCTGGGCCACGTCGGGCGCGGCGAGCGCCGTCTTGACCGCGGCGATCAACCTGGCTTGCGCCGGCTCCGGCATCTTTGCGGGGGCCACCAAGCCGAACCAGGAGATCGAGTTGAAGCCGGGCAGGCCCTGCTCGGCGATGGTCGGCAGGTCCGGCAGGCTCGCCGGCCGCGTCAACGACGCATTGGCGACCGCGCGCACCTTGCCGGCCTGGATCTGCGGCAAGCTGGTCGGCAACAGATCGAAGAACATCTGGATATGGCCGCCCAGCAGGTCGGCCATTGCCGGTCCCGTGCCGCGATAGGGAATGTGGACGATGTCGATCCCCGCCATGTGCTTGAACAGCTCGCCCGACAGATGCGGCGTCGAGCCGATGCCGGCGGAGCCGAAATTGATCGTGCCGGGCTTCGCCTTGGCGAGCGCGATCAGCTCCGGCACGTTTTTCGCCGGCACGTCGTTGTTGAGCATCAGCACCAGCGGCGTGGTGGCAAAGAGCGCGATCGGGGCAAAATCCCGGGTGGGATCGAAGCCGAGCGCGTTGCCGTAGAGCGTCGGGTTCACCACCAGCGGCCCGGGCGCGGTGAACAGCAGCGTGTAGCCGTCCGGCTCCGACTTGGCGACCGACTCGGCGCCCGTATTGCCGCCCGCGCCGGTGCGCGCCTCGACGATGAACTGCGCGCCGAGCGCTTCGGTCAGCTTCTGCGCCAGCAGCCGTGCCATCACGTCGACCGAGCCGCCCGGCGGAAACGGATTGACGATGCGCACCACGCGCTCGGGATACGCGTTCGCGGCCGCAATGCTGCCGGCGGCGACGAGCACGCCGACGGCCAAGAGAAGGCGGCCGATGCGCCGGACTGACATGTGTGGACTCCCTTTGCGTGCGGCGGACGTTAGGGGGTTTTGACATGAGGCGCCACCACCCTGGCCGCCGCGCCGGTGCGCGGCGCGACGCCGCAGCGGGCGCTGTGAGAATTGGGGATTTGTCTTTGACAGCACAGGCCTTTTGCCGTTGTATGACGGCAACCCTCAACCAATTGAGGATCTCCAAAGGGAGGACATCATGAGGTTCAGCCGTCGCCAGCTTCTCGTCGGTGCCGTGGCGGCACCCGCCGTCATCGCGGCGAGCCGCATGGGCTCCGCGGCGCCCGCGCAGACGCTGAAGATATCCCATCAGTTCCCGGGCGGGACGATCGACGAGGGTGATTTCCGCGATCGTCTTTGCCGCAAGTTCGCGGCCGAGCTCGAAAAGCGCACCAACGGCGAGATCGCCGCGCAGGTCTATCCCAATTCGTCGCTGATGAAGACGGTCGCCCAGTTCTCGGCCATGCGCAAGGGCGCGCTCGACCTGAGCCTCTATCCGATCTCGTATGCGGGCGGCGAGGCGCCGGAGACCAATATCGGCCTGATGCCGTGCCTGGTGAGCTCGTACAAGCAGGGCGCCGCGTGGAAGCACTCGCCGATCGGGCAG
>Ga0126371_10005195_pt1 | contig 11556 bp, 9 predicted proteins | sample PanSoiMetaPlot_4_FD_110145 | JGI IMG/M metagenome (GOLD analysis project Ga0126371, IMG submission 110145) | Tropical forest soil microbial communities from Panama - MetaG Plot_4 | ecosystem: Environmental > Terrestrial > Soil > Tropical forest > Bulk soil | place: Panama | collected 2016-02-17
AAATTTCCTGGATCGGATTACACGAAAGCTTATGGGCGTCCGAAACTAAGAGGAGTATGACGGCCTCTCTTACATTTTGCAATTGGCGCGAACAATGGGATAGTTCCCGGTCCCGTTGCTGCCCACCTCTGATATTCTAGGTTCACTTTGGAACAGAACGCCGCAGCGGATCGTTTTCAATTGCGGTTATCGCGACTGCGAGTCTGGCTGTTTTCGATAGCGGCCATCTTGTCGATTTGCTGGCACGTTATCGTGGTCTTTTCAACTCGAATTCACCACGACTCACTCGGCTGCTCCGGCAGCGTTGGGCATACTCTTCATCGCAATTTTTTCCATTTCCGCTGGCGTCGGTGTTAGTACGCTCGTCATTCCTTACGCCTGTCGATTTGAGACAAGGTGGCCCGACCCTGGCGTCGATAATGGGATCCCGACCAGCGACGCGACGCTGGCGCGACGCACCAGCCGGACGTGTGTGCCAGGCCGACAAAAAGAGCCGCGATGAACTTCGTCCTGCGGGTGTTGATGCGCTATGGACTATTGGCCGTGGTTGGGGGCGGGACCACATTGACCATAGCGCAGTGCGCTGCTGATGGACTATTTCCATTTTTCGCGGGCTGACGCATTTTCCGTGAGCGTACCAATGAGCTTAGCAGCGGCGTTCTTGTCTCTCGTAGTTGACGCTCGGTTTCAAGTCTCTGCTAATGTTCATACTCGAATCTGGACAAATGAGCAGGTACTTGCAGCGCGCCTTTATAGAGATGGTCAAATCGGTTTACAAGAGGCCCTTAGCAGGTATTTGAATGCAGCTGCGCATCTTTCACAATTGCAGCCTACTCCTTTTCCACTGTTTAGCGCACTGTCGAAGGGTTTGAGCATTCGCGGGTATTCGCTGATGGAGATCACCCTGCACCCGGAGAAACGGAAATGGACTTCACGAGGCTGAAGCCACAGCTCTGTTGCAGGCGCAAACCGGTCCTGTTTTCAGAAGGAGTCACGCTCCACACACGCCTCAAACCCGCAGCGCGCGCCGACTCCAGCGCCGCCTTCACCAGTCTCATTCCGACGCCTCTCCTGCGAAATTCCTGGCGGACAAAGATCGCCAGCTCCGCGGAGCCTGAATTGTCGGCGGCTAGGAAACAATGCCCCACGACATTTCAGGCTGCCGAGAATGCCGCTAAATTCACTCTATGGTTTACCGCGCGTCCGATAAATTCGCGGCGTGCTTCCGTCTTGTACGGGGGTAGACCAAACGCCGCGCCGAGTGGGTCAAACCGGTCATACATTCTTATCAGAAGGTCTCGCTGTGATGGTACTATTGTTCTGATTCGAATATCGGCATCAATACGGTCTTCTAGGAACAGATTCCGGTCCTTGCTTCGCATTAACTGCAGAGCCATTTTTCTCCCCTTTGCTTATTGAGGCGTTGTGCGGGTTAGCACAATCCAAGCCATGTAGGCGGAGGCCTGCTGCACTGTTCACCGTTTGGGTTTGATCTTGGCAGCGAAGGATTGGGCTACTATTTTCCCGTCGCGGACCACAAAAGTGTCGGTGGCGAATTCGTACGAATTGTCTCCGGTTTCTGCCGTCCAAACGATATACGCATGCTTGCCGTCAACGCATCGCTGCAGCATTGTGAACGAGGAACCTGGCTTTGCAAACTCCGAAACCAGTGTTTGAAACATCAGCTTGATCGCATCCGGACCTTTTAGCGATCCGGCGGGCGAAAAGAGCACTGCATCGGATGAGTAGTCGGCCAGTATGCCATCCAGGTTGCGCGCGGCAAAAGACTTCAGATGACGATCCAGAACCTCGCTTGTAGTCACTTTCATTCTCATTGCTCCTTATTCAGTTGAATCCTTCCCTAAATGCCCGAGATATGACCTTCGGCTCATGCGCGTTTTGCCACCACCTCAAGCCATTCGGCGTCGACTTTGGTGAACCCACCGTGCGCCAAATTGTGACTCGACCACAGCTCTTCCATTTGTGCCTGCAGACTCAGTCTTCCTGCCCGGTTGAGTGACGCGAAGGCACGGTTTGCCGGTCCATGATACAGGCGAAAGAAACGAACCACTTCGCTGGGAGGAAAAGGAAAATTCAGTACGGCGTTGCGGCGAGCAAACTCCAGTCCGGATACGCCCGAGCCAAATAACGTGCGCACTTCAGCTTCATCCCCCCAAAGCACAGGCTGACGCATTCCGGGCGGAGCTACAAAATTTGAAATGATTCCGAACATTTGCCCGATGAATCCCTGTGGCGTCCAGTTTGCCATTGCGACGATGCCCTCCCGGCGGCATACACGAAGGAGTTCCTGGGAGGCCACTTCCGGACGCGGCGCGAACATGGCGCCGGCGATGCTTGTGACCACGTCGAAACTTGCGTCGGCAAACGGCAGGTCCTCCGCGTCCGCTTCGTGGAAGTGCGCGCTCAGTCCTTCAACTCGCGCCCGTTCTCGTGCGCGCTCGATGAGATTCTCGGCTATGTCGATGCCCGTTGTGTCCACGCCATTCCGGGCAGCAATGAGCGCCAATTGACCGGAGCCGCACGCAACATCGAGGAGTCTGGATCCAGGCCGGACAGCTAGGCGGCGATAGAAGCCTTCAGCCTCAATTTGCATGTACCGTGAAACACGGTCATAATCTCCAGCGTTCCAGATTCTCCGTAGACGCGATTTCAGCGTAGCGATTTCCGCCGGCCAGGGTCCCCACGGAAAGTACTTCCTGGTTCGGCTCAGCCCAAGCACTTCGTCGATCGGCCTCTCTTGTTCTAATTCCATGTCCCTTCTCCTGTTGCCGACGCTGCTTTGAACCGGCCACAACATTGAGCTCGCTTCCGATGCTCGAGCGGCAATCCTGGCCGGGTATATTGACTGATGCGAAACAGTCAGCGGCGGTCAGATTTCCACATCCAATGCGGCCAACGCGCGCAATGCGACCTGCGCGCGCGAAAGAGTTTGATACTACATGGAAGCGTCCCCGCTTGTTGCCGGCCGGATGTTCTGATTTACCCGGAAGAAGTTGTTAGGATCGTATTTCGCTTTGACCGCTGCCAGCCGATCGTAATTCCCTCGGTACGTCGCCCGAATTCGGTCCCCGCCTTCTTCCATCATGAAATTCACATAAGCGCCCCCGGCGCCGAATGGATGCAGTGCGTCATAATACGCCCTGGCCCAACTCGTAATGCGCTCGCGGTTCGCCGGGTCGGGATCTACTCCGACAATGACCCCGCTCCAGACTGCATCGCGATAGGCGAACGCGGTGTCTGTTTCGCTCATTCGATTCACTTTCCCATTCACCGGGTATAGATGCATAGTCGACTGCCAGGTCGGCAGCGTTGACGCATGCTCGAGATGCTTCTGAATCGCCGCATCGCTGAGATCTTTGAAGAAATCCGACTTCCAGTACCATTGCAGACCGGCAGGGTAAATCGGGTCGAACATCGATTGGAGCACGGGAAACGGCATCGGCGCGAAGAACTCGAAAGCGGGCCGGCGATAGCTGCGAATGGGTTCTAGAATCGCATTTGCTTGTTCCATGGACCCTTGATAGCACCACACGATTGCGCACATCTTCCGGAAGTGCAGTTCTACTGGGAACGGCGCGCCTGGGGGGACAGTCATCATTGCGACGAAGCCGTTCATTTCTTCGGGCGCTTGCGTGATGAATTCCCGGTACCACTTCATCACGTCCGCGGCGTCTTCCAGGTTCCAGAGCATTGGACCGGCGCAAACCGTATGTACCGGTTGCCCCTCGAACAGAAACGAGGTCACGATACCGAAGTTGCCCCCTCCCCCCCGGATTGCCCAAAACAAGTCTGGATTCTCCTCGGTGTTAGCCACGACGAAACTGCCGTCCGCCAGCACCATGTCGACGGACAACAGGTTATCGATCGTCAGCCCGTACTTCCGGGCCAGGTGGCCAATTCCTCCGCCTAAGGTCAGGCCGGCAACACCTGTGCTCGAAATGATGCCCGATGGTACAGCCAGGCCAAAGACATGAGCCGCATGGTCCACATCGCGCCACTTGCACCCCCCTCCCACCTGGACGGTACGCGAGGAAGGATCCACCCTCACATAATTAATGCGCGCAAGATCGATTACTATACCGTCATCGCACACCCCTAGGCCGGCGGCGTTATGTCCGCCGCAGCGAACTGATACGGGCAAATCGTTGGCCTTGGCCATCCGGACAGCGGCGATCACGTCGGCAACGTCTGTGCACTCCGCGATCAACCTCGGCTTGCGATCGATCATCGCATTGTAGACCTTCCGTGCCTCTTCATAACCGGCATCGCCCGGTTCATGGACCGCTCCGCGGAATTGACCGCGAAATTTCTGGATTGCCTCTTGTAAGGACATTTGCCTCCTCCTCTGAGGGCGCGAAGTCATTTTTCCGCGTCCTGATAGCTCCACTTTGCCTGAACTGTCGTTCTAGAAGCGTTCTGTCGAGGCAGATTCGGCCGTTCCGCCCGATAAACCTAGCAATTGACGCTCAAAGGCGAGCGAACCTGACTTCCGCGCGGCCTCGATACCCCGCCGGAAACTCGCGCGCGCGGCTTCAGTTTTTCCCTCAGCCATCAGCAACTCGCCTTGTATGCGGTGCAGGGTAGCAATCGCCCATTGTTCGCCGTTTTTGCTTGCGAACGCGAACCCAGTCGAAATGCTCGCCAGGGCCGAGTCCACTTTGCCGGAACGGCCAAGCGTTTCGGCCAATAATGCGAAATAGTACGGTAGCCGGAGTTCGGCACCCAATGCGTGCAATGCATCTAATCCGCCGCGAAGTTGCGCCAGGCCTTGGGCTGTGTCGCTTTGCGCGGCTCTCGCCCAGCCGGTGAGGATATTTCCCATCGCAAGATAATACGAGAACCCATGCCGAGTGCATACTTCGACTGCCTCGCGCCCATGCTCGAAGCAAGCATCGCTCTGGCCTCGGAAGGCATCCAGCAGCGCGGCGTAATCGAGCGCGATCGCGTGACTGAATGGGTCGCCTATGCGGTTTGCTACTGCTATGGCTTCGGCGACATACGCATCTGCATGACTATCGTCTTCACGGTGCCAAGCGAGATGGGCGAGGTAGGACCGGCAAAATACTCCTAGATCCGGCCCTGCGAAAAGCGACAGTACGGATTTCGCGGAGTCTTCGTCTTCTCCAATAGCCAATCTCATATACTTCAGCGACTCTTGGAACTGACCTAAATGAAACAGGCAGGCTCCCAGCAGGAAGTTTGCCGCGAGCATCAGACCCGGCGTCCTTTCCGATTCCGCCGCCTTCAGAAAATCGAGACTGAACTGCCGTGCTTTCTCCAGATCGCCCCGGACGATATGAAAAACCCATGTACCGCTTAGGATCGCGAAAATGTTTCGATTCTCGAGCCGCTTCGAAAGTTCAAAAGCGCGATGGTACGTCTCGCCGACCTCTGCCTCCGAATATCCCTTGGTTGTCACTAGCGCGGGGCCAAGCGCCGCCAGAAGATCGAGCTCCTGCTTCATTCTCCTCTCAGACTCGGAAAAGCCACGGCACAATGCGAGAGCCTGCCTCAGCAGTGCGGCGGCTTCCGTGTCGGCATATCGCTCGTGCGCATAGGCGGCCGCGCGACGATAATGCCCGATCGCCTCTTCCGCCATTCCGGCCTGGTCAAAATGCGTTGCGATCTGGCCTTCCCAGCTTTCGACCTCGGTCTCATATACCTCGGTCAGAGCGCGAGCAATGCGCCGGTGGAAATAGCGCCGGCGCACCAGGGTCAGCTCCTGGCAGGCCACTTCCCGCAGCTGGTCATGTGTAAAGTCGTATTCGGAAGCCCCCCGGCTTTCAATGATCCGTCGCCGCCAGAGTTCGTCGAGTGCTTGAGAAACGCTAGCTTCGTCCCAATCCATCGCGTTCTGCAACAACTCAAAAGAGAAGGGGCGGCCGATCACACTCGCAAGTCCAGCGAGTTCGTAAGAAGCCGGCTTAAGCTGTCCGAGGCGCGCGGCAATGACGGCGTGTACCCGTGTGCTCTGAAGGCCAGCCCGGATGCTCTCAACTATAAACAGAGGATTGCCCCGTGTAGCCCTCACGACCTCGCTCAACTTCTCGCTGGCTACGGGTTTCGCCGATTCGAGGCGCGCCAGGTCAGCTGTTTCGCCCTCATTCAAGGGCTCCAGAGGGATTTCTAGTACCAGCGCCTGTTGTCGCAGCCAGGTTATGAACAGAGTAAACGGATGTTCGCGGCCGGTCTCTTCCGCGCGGACCGTTCCAAGCAAAAGAACGCGAGCAGCGGCCGGCGAGGTCAACAGGGAAGTAAGCCACTCGAATGTGTCCGGATCGCACCATTGCATGTCGTCGAGATAGAGCAGCAGGGGCTTACGGCTCCTTCCAAAAGCGGCGGTCATCGATTCGTAAAAGCGAAGGCGTTGCCAGGTTTCCGTGATCGGGCTGGGTTGGTTGGCGCCAAGTGCTTCAATTTTCGGATCTTGCTTTCGGATATCCGGCACCAGGCGGGCTAGTTCGAACGCTTGCTCTGCTGTCAGGCTATTCCATCTGGCACGAATCGCGTCGGAACGCAGCCACTCCGCTACCGGCGCGTAGGCCACTTGCCCCTGTCCTGCGTAGCACCGGCTGCGCGCAGTTGCATGTCCCTGTCGCAAGCAGGCTTCGTACAACTCGTCAGCGAGTCTCGTCTTACCAATCCCCGGCTCGCCCATTATTAATGCCACTCTCGGCCCTTCCTGCACTGCGGCTTCCCATGCCGAGGTTAGGTGACGCCATTCCTGGGTACGTCCGATGAGAGCCCGCACTTTGTGTAATGTAGAGATCTGCTTGGGTTCCAGAGATCCCAATGGCCGCTCACGCGAAACGGAGTGTGGTTCTGCTTTGAGGATCTGCTCAAACAGCTCGACTGTTGCGGGACCGGGTTCCACCCCCATGTCGCGCCGCAACACGCGCATACACTGGTGGTACGCACGCAACGCGCTCGACCGGTCGTGATTGGCAGCATGCAATCGGATCAGCAATTGATGATGCGACTCGCCCAGCGGATCAATCGCGACGAGGCGTTCGGCGTATGGGATTGCTACTTTGTATTCCTTCTGCTCTTCAAACAGCCCGGCGAGTCGCTGCAGCACCTCGGAAATGCGCTTACGGTACTCCTCGCGCAGCGGTACCAGCCAGTCGTCGTAAAGACCTGGCAGAAGGTCGTCTTCGTATAATTGCGCGGCGGCGGTGAGCACTTGGATCTCCCGAGCCCGATCGTTTTCGATTCGCGCGCGAGCGGCCTCTGCAATCGCTGTCTGAAAATCAACGATGTCGATTGCGCAGGTTCCATCGTGCTTCCATCGAACTGTCAAATGGGTAGTTTCCAGCAAATTACATTCGATTGGCAACGCTCGCTTAAGATGGTGGAGAAGTTGCCGCAAATTCGTCCGCGCCTGTGATTCGCTCGATCCCGGCCACAGTGCAAATGCCAATCCTTCTCGCGGTTGGGGCGCATCGCCGTGCAGGATCAGATACGCGAGCAGGCACCGCAGACGGTTCGTGTTGACGGAGTCGACGGGAGTGCCCCCGAAGCTGATCCGCAGGTTGCCGAATAGATTGATCCGCATGGATACTGATTCCGTAGTTTACGACGCACCGGTGTGGCGTACCAGACGCGCCCCCAAGTGGAGACAATCCATTGGAAGTTATAGAGGTCCGGTTACCGGGCGAGAAGGCCACTTATACACGCCCGGTGAACCCCGAGGCTCAACAGGTCGAACGATAGACGTCAACCATGCTAGTTGCCATGGTTGACAAGGAACAAATTGCGAGTAGATCATCGGCTGCCGATGTCGCACATTGCCACTTCGCCGCCATGGGTGCCCTACGGTGCGTATCGGATGGAATCTAGCCGCCGACCCCAGGCTACGTACAGGGCAAACAATTGTGCCCGGGCGTCCTTAAGCATCGGACTGTCCGGAACATTCACCACTTCGAGAGTAGCGTAGCTCACCAAGAGAAGCGGTTCTGCTTCGTCATAACGCTTCTGTACGGCCAGACACTCACCCAACCCGCCTTGCGTCATAGCCACAGCGGTACCTTGGATCGGAGATTGCTCTTTGCGGACGCGGAGTGCCTCGCGCAGAAGAGATTCTGCCTCCTGAAACCTGCCCACCTTATTGACGATCCGGCCGAGCGCCAGGTAGACCCCGGCATAGTAATGCCCGCTCGGGGACTTTTCGACGATCTTTTGCGCTCTTCGCGCGTCTTGCTCGGCCAGATCGTATTTGCCTTGGTCGTATCGCGACATCGCCAGGGTGGTCAACCCATAAGCCACGTTGGGATGATCGCTGCCTTGGGCTTGCGCATACAAGCTGGTTCCTTCCTGGATCAAGGCGTCCGCCTCGCTGAAGCGCTTTCGGAGACGCCGAATATTGCCAAGATCGATCAGTGACTGGGCTAGGGAGAAGCGATCGCGACCAAACGCTCGCAAGTCTTTTGAAGCTTCCGAAGCGAACCTGTCGGCTTTCTCGATTTCACCGCGATCTGTATAAAGTTGCGCCAAGAATGTTTTGGGAGCTATGCTCTGAGCCCGATATTTTGCAGGAAGCAGCGGTCCATAGGTCAGCGCCTCTTGCCACAAACCCTCCGCCAGGTCGAGCCTTCCTAAAGCTCTTTTGACAAACGCTGCATCGCTAAGTAGCGCCACGAACCGACGAATCTCGAAATCAGCATCATGGAGATGATGCCTGTAAATCGGGATAGCCTTCTCGAACCAGGAATCGGCTGTGCCGTAGTCGCCGTTCATATACGCGAGAGAGCCGAGCGGGTGCATCACTTGGGCGGTTTGGCGGCTCTTCAGCCCGTAAAGCCTTAAGTCCAGATCGTACGCCTCCTGCAAATAGCGTCGTGCCAGGTCATATTTCGCCTGAATCACGTACGTGCCGCCAATCGTACCGAGCATTTCAGCCTTTACTTCGGGCTGATCTCCGAGATCGGTCTCAACACGCTGAGCGGCATCATCCAGCATATCGGCAACGGTGGCATCATGAGCCATGTGATTCGGAGTGCCGCCCGAGACTGCCGAGTAACCGACCATTTCCTGAAGAAAGGCATTGATACGGGCGGCTTTTGCCTGTTCCAGCCGTGCAATGTGAGCCTGCCACAATGTCGTTGCGATCCCGGCCAGGAGTGTCAGAAAAATAAGCGTGGCCGCGGCGACACCTGACTTGTGTCGCTGGATGAATTTGCTTACGCGATAACGAAGTGTATCCGGCCGTGCCAGGACCGGAAAATCGGACAAGTGGTGTCGGATGTCGCCTGCGAGTTGCTCAGCAGAAGCATACCTGCGTTGCGGCTCTTTCCGTAAAGCCATCAGAACTATGTTGTCGAGATCCCCCCGCAAGCGGCGCGACAAGTTCTGCCTATCTTTGGTTCGCACCACGAGGCTGGGCTTGTCCGGCTCCTCTTCGCAGATAGACCGCTCTATTTCAGCAACCGACGACATCTGCCCGCGATAAGGACCGCAACCGGTGAGGAGTAAGTAGAGCAGAACGCCCAGAGAATAAACGTCGCTGGAAGTTGTGATCGCTTCGCCGCGCACTTGTTCCGGGCTGGCATACTGGGGCGTGAACGGATGCAGAGTTGTCAGAGTCTTTTCCTGCGCTTCGGGCGCGAGCAATTTCGCGATGCCGAAGTCTAGTAGCCTTGGCACACCCTCCTTAGTTACCAGCACATTGCCAGGCTTGATGTCCCGATGAATGACCAGGTTTTGATGCGCATAGATCACCGCCGAGCAAACCGCCAGGAATAATTCGAGTCTCTCGGCGATGTTCAGTTTATGCGCATCGCAATAAGTGTCGATGGGCCGGCCTTCGATGTAATCCATTACGAAATAAGGCAGGCCATCCTCGGTGGTTCCGCCGTCCAAGAGGCGGGTGATATTGGGGTGGTCGAGTGTAGCGAGAATCTGGCGCTCGCTCTGGAACCGCTGTAGGATATCGTCGGTATCCAGGCCTCGCCGGATGATCTTAATCGCGACCAGCTTTTCGAAGGTCGCGTCGGCACGGGCGGCTGAGTAGACCGTTCCCATTCCACCGCGGCCGATCTCGCGCAAGACCCGATAGGGTCCAATCCTTTGTCCCTCCCGCTGGCCGGCTAGGCGATCTTCCAGGACTTTGACAGCATCAGAAAATCCGGCTGCCGCTGTGAAGCCATCGCCTTTATCGTGCGCCAACAACGATTCCACTTCGCGCCGAAGTTCTGCATCATCTCCGCACGCCGAATCGAGGAGAGACGGCCTGTTCTCGGGGCTGCAGTCGATAGCCGATTGCAGAATTTCGTCGATTTGCCGCCAGCGCTCAGGTTGCATTAGGTGACCCGGCGGCAAGCTCGCGGCGCAGCCAGAGCTTGGCTGTTTTCCAGTCGCGCGCCACCGTAACGGGAGATATGCGCAATGCGTCCGCGACCTCTTCCACCGACATCCCGCCGAAGTAGCGCAGTTCGAAGACCTTGCCTTTGCGAGAGTCGAACGCGGTGAGGTTTTCGAGGGCGGAGTTGACCGCGATGAGTTCCTCGGCGCGAGCATCCGAAAGAACAGCGACTTCTTCCAGTGCTATCGGGTCGACTCCGTCGCCTCGCTTCGCGCGATCTCGCGTGCGAGCGTAGTCCACGAGCACGCGGCGCATAACCTGCGCCGCCACTGCGAAGAATTGGGTGCGGTTCTGAACGCTTACCTGCTCGCGATCCATCAGACGCAAATAGGCTTCATGGACCAGAGCCGTAGTTTGAAGCATATGTCCGGATCGCTCGCCGCGCATATAGTTCGAGGCCAGATTCCGCAGTTCGTCGTAAACAATGGGTATCAGGCTATCGAGCGCGGAATGATTTCCGGCGCTCCAATCAGCCAGCAGGCGCGTGAAATCCCCGGGGCCGGACATCGTTGGAACCGTCTGATAGTCAGCTATTTAACGTTTGACGAGTATATCACGATCATTCTCGCGCTCAAGACATTTCAGAACTGAATTGATTCATGTGACAGCTTCTTGACCGCAGTGTCGCCTGTAACAGCAGTGAGCAACCACCATTGCGTTGCCGAACCGATATTCCCACAGCAGGACCCTATCCGTATGCGCCTATTGCCGCATCCTCGACAATTGCGGCAAACGACCGCAAGTAACTCACGCTCGAGCGCATGATGCCTTGCCGTGGGCAAGGTTCTTCATTTTGGAAGCGTGCGAGCCTTCAAAACGGTCCGGATGGCGCATCCGTCCTCGAACCCAACCAGTACACCGTTTCCGTGCGGCTCGTTATCACCATCAATGATCAGACTGTGATTGTGTTCTATACCGAAGCTGTGCGGCTGAAGGACATGTGGCCATTCGAACCAACTCTCTATTTCGGAGCTCCCGTGATTGCTCGAGCAAACCAGCAGAACTCTCCACGCCCATTACAGCTGATGGGCAGTTGAGGACGCATCCCGTAACAACGCTGACACCACAACATTTAAGAATAGCCCCCGAATGGTCCTAGTGCTGTATCGGAAACGCTCCGGCAGATAAATGATTCGGTAGCGTGGAATGCCGGGGGCCGGAGCGTTTTTGATACA
>Ga0126371_10005197_pt1 | contig 11554 bp, 12 predicted proteins | sample PanSoiMetaPlot_4_FD_110145 | JGI IMG/M metagenome (GOLD analysis project Ga0126371, IMG submission 110145) | Tropical forest soil microbial communities from Panama - MetaG Plot_4 | ecosystem: Environmental > Terrestrial > Soil > Tropical forest > Bulk soil | place: Panama | collected 2016-02-17
AGCCGAGTACGCGAAGCTGGAATAGTTGTTCTGAAAATTGCCGGGCATCGAGGGGATCCGAGCTTCCATCACCTCGGGCTGATCAATTGGTATAAGCAGCCATTCACACTCCTGACCAAGTTTGCCCAATTTAAAATTCTAGATTTTTTTTTCCCGTGGGTCCCATCCCTCAGTCGAAGGCCACCCGGCTTGACGATAGCTTAAACTCGGCTAAATCGAGACTTCCGGGTCAATGGATTCATTCCCTTGCGGGTACGGCGGCGAAAGCCCTTTTTGACCAGTGTTGATTCCATTGGGGTTCCCAAGCAAGCATCCGATTCAATCCGCTCATCAGGCCCCTGCCAACGCCGTCCATGATGGATGAGACGACAATTCGTATTGCGATCCGAACGACAGCGCGAATCTCGTTTGTCCTGTTCCTCAGCGCTTTTCTGTGTGACGCACTTTACCGTCTCATGCCTGCTGCCGCTACACGCTGGCTGAAGGCAAACAAAGATGGGTTTACCTTGGGCTTTGCGGGATTACACACAGTGCATCTTGCGTTCATTCTCGCCCTTATGGCTGCAATTGGACGAGAGAACGCTTAGAAAGGTCTCATGGTCGTCGCGTTCACGACCGGGTTCCTATTGATCTATGGTCTCGCTGCTGATGTCCTGCTTCGCCATCGCACATTCTGGTCATCGCGTTTTGGGGCGCTGGCGCACTACTATCTGATGGCTCTTTTCGCGGTCAGCTTCACTCGACACGCAATAAAAGAACCTGCTTTCTACACGCCGTTTGTTCTTGCCGCTGTCACCGCGATCGTGGTGAGGATCGCAGTCGCTATCCGTTCGAGAAAAGAGCACGTTTTTGGTGCGAGCGCATAGGGTCACATGCCAGCTCGCCAAACCACACATCAGTTCGAGATACCCGCCGCAACAACACCTTGCGCATCTTGCTTGTTGTGAACCTCACGGCGCTTCGCCCACCACCAGTTCGCCGTGGCTAATGCGGCGGTGATGACCATCAGCAGTGCCTGAAGGCGATCAAGTGCCGAAATAAGTACAACTGAAATCCCTATCGCAAGGACTGCCACTACAGGCCCGAACGGAATTCGAAATGCTTCTGCTCTAGGTTCTACGTGGCGAAGGCGAATTAAGGCTGCGCAAACACCACTATAAAGAATCAGTGTTGAAGCACCGCCAACTGCTGCGACCCACAGAAATGTCCCCGTGACTGCAAGCACCCATGTCAGGATCGCATAAACGACGATAGCGAACGCTGGTGTTTGGAAACCAGAATGAATGTTTCCAAGGAAACGCGGTGCATCTCCCGTTTCAGCGAACGCATACACAATTCGGGGCGAGGTGAGGATGTCGCCGGAAATCCAGCCATAAGTTGAGATCATCACAGCGAGGGCGACGAACAATGATCCGTGGCTCAGCAGCAGATCAGCCACGTCAGCGAGAGGGTGCTCAGTAGGTCTCGTTCCGATGCTGGCGACAGTAACGAACTGAATCGAGGCATAAAGAGCCGCACACACGAGCAGCCCCACGATGAGTGCGAACGGCACCGTCCGTCTGGGGTTTCTCACCTCTGCACCGGGAGCCAAGGTATTTTCAAACCCCGCGTAAGCGAAAATCAGGAGCAGCAGTGCTCTGAGCCACGCAGCCGTGCCGGGACTGGTGAACTCAATGGATGAGATGAGTTGTGGGTGCTGACTGAAGCGGAGCAATCCCAATAGGATCAGAATACCTAGGGGGAGCAGCTTCGCTAGAGTGAGAATATTGCTGAGGCGAGCGCCACTGCGTACCCCGACGTAGTTAGCGGTAGCGGGTAACGCGATCAGAAACGTGATGACGGCGATTCGTACACCACTCTTGGTAACTGGTTCCCAAATGCTCCCGAGGTATTGGACAAAGAGATTCGCACATCCAGCCCCTCCTCCGATTGAAGCAAGTATCCAGAACCAGCCCACCTGCAACCCGGCAAAGCGCCCGAACGCGGTGCGCACATATAGGTACCCACCCCCGGATTGCCTGAATTGTGAAGCGACTTCAGCCATGCATGCGACGATCAATGAAATGATCGCTGCCGCAAGGAGCATAGCGATGGGACTTGCACGACCAAGCAAGCGATTGAGTTCCGAGGGAAGTCCGAAGATGCTGGCACCTACAATGGAGTTGACGACAAGTGCCGTGAGAGTCCAGCGACCGATTGCGCGAATGAAGGGCACGCAGTACCCCCGAGACGGAATCGGCACAGTGTAGCACCGGACTGCGACTTGTGCTGGCTGAGATTGACCCCAACCCGGCTTGCCCGTACCATTCCCGCCAGTGGCTACTCCATCTCAAACGTTTGTGGAGACTATTTCCGATTACCGCATCCTCCGCAAGATCGGCGGCGGCGGGATGGGTGTCGTCTACGAGGCGGAAGACCTCAAGCTCGGTCGCCACATTGCACTGAAGTTCGGGCTGGCAGGTTCCTCTGAGAAGCACTTTTTGCCACTCAACAATCGGAATAGGAGGTCGCCATGATTGCTCGGCAATGGATCGGTGAGACACGAGAAGTGGACCGCGATACTTACGCCAAGTATTTGGAGGAAACAGGTGTCGAAGAAATTAGAGATACCGAAGGCAATCAAGGTGTCTGGATGATGCGGCGAGTTCACGACGGAAGAGCCGAGTTTGTTGTCCTTTCCATATGGGATTCGCTTGAATCAATCAAGGCGTTCGCTGGGGAAGATTATGAAAAGGCTGTTTACTACCCAGAAGATGAGAAATTCCTCCTCCATCTAAGTCCGCAAGTCTTGCATTACGAAGTGCTAGTGTACGCAATGCCATCCGCTTAGAAGGTTGTTTTGCAAAACCTTCCAAAAGACGGGCGCCCGCGCAATTCGAAGTTGCCAATGCACGACCGAGCATTGCTATTGTACGGCTACAAGCGGAATGAAGTGCTCAGCCTCGCCGATGTTGAGCGGTACGGACTCGACAGCTTCGGGGATGCCGACTACGTCAGCATCTACGGAATGAAGCCGCGAGACTCGTACGGATGCGGAATACGCCTGCTGGGGCGCACCGCAGTGGAGTGTACCCGTGACGCGCTCGGTGATCGCGTCGGTCGCGATGTTGCTTCAGTTGCCACAGACATGCCATCGAATGGGTTTGTGGTAATCGACCCGTTCGCAGGGTCTTGCAATACAGCTGTTTTGGATTATTCGCCACTTGGAAAATTCAGAGGGCATCGGGTTCGAATCTGACCCTCAGGTGTTTGATCTTACTCGCCGCAACCTTGCGGCTCTTGGTCAAAGGATCAAACTCGTTCGTGGCGATTATGCGCGCCTTCTTGCGAATTGGCGGGTGCCGGAGGGTCGAGGTATCGTCGCCTTCATCGCACCGCCATGGGGCACTGCCCTCGATGAGGAGAAAGGCTTAGACCTTTGTGGCTTTACACTGCCAATCGGTGAGATTATCGAGCACATTGTTCGCCGATTTTCAAAGCACCACATGCTCTTCGCGGTTCAGGTCTATGAAAAGGTCAGCGAACCGTCATTGAATCAGATTCGGACAATGTGCGACTGGACCGAACTGCGCATCTATGACGTCAACGAGAAAGGAAGGAACCACGGTATTCTTCTGGGAAGTAAGCGCTGGATGCCGGGTAAACGGCACGGCAAACCGTAATGATTTCGCGATCCTATTTCGCTTGAACTTTCGCACTGCTGGATGTCGTTCAAACGTCCCAAAGCGGGGGCTAAGAACGAACTGGGGGGACTATGAAAAGCTGGCACACGGTGTCCATATTGTTCCTGACACTGACGGTGGTAACCTCCGAAGCGCAACGCTCAACCAACGAATCGTCCGGCCAACAGCCACTCCGAACGAGAGTGGTACTGCTTGGAACTGGTACGCCCGTTCCCGATCCTGAACATTCCGGCCCCGCGACCGCAATCGTCGTAGGTGACAGCGCCTATCTTGTCGATTTTGGACCCGGTGTAATGCGGCGAGCCGAGGCAGCGGTTCTCGACAGGGGTGTCACGGCACTCGACCCCGGCAACCTCAAGGTGGCTTTTGTGACTCACTTGCACTCCGATCACACGGCGGGCTTCTCTGACTTGATTTTCACTGGCTGGACGTCGGGAAGGAGTAAGCCGCTCGAAGTGTACGGTCCCGCCGGATTGAATTCGATGACTGAGCACATTTTGCAAGCCTATCGTATCGACATCGAGACACGTACAAACCCGGAGGGAAACCAGCGTGCGATAGCGGACGGCTGGAGAGTGAACTCCCATGAAATCAAGCCGGGCGTGATCTACAAAGACGCGAACGTAACTGTCACCGCATTTGCGACGAAACATGCGATGGAGAGTTACGGGTATCGCTTTGATACACCCGACCGCAGGATTGTCATCTCTGGCGATACGGCTCCTACCGAGGAGACCATCAAGGCTTGCAGTGGTTGTGATGTTCTGATTCACGATGCGCAAACACTCGATTTGTACGCCAAGATGCCGGAACGTCTTCACACATTTGTGACGAAGTATCACACGACGACTGAACAACTCGCGGCACTTGCAAACGAAGCGAAGCCGAGGCTGCTCGTCCTGTATCACACCGTAGCTTTTCGCCCCGGAATCGCCCCACCAAAATTTCTGTCTTCCTTGAACGCCGCTGGGGGACTCCGCTCCACGCGAGAGGTGCTCCAAGACGAGGTCGGCTCGCGCTATTCAGGGCACTTCGTTATCGGGCGAGACCTTGACGTGTACTAGCTCTGATAACCTAGCTCCAGTACAGTTGGCTTCCATTCCTTCAACGTGCGACCATTTACGCCTATGTCCACCACTTCACTGAAGGGCACCGCAGAATCGGCGGCGCCGGGATGAGTTAGACTGATCCCCTCACTGGTATTCACGGTGGCGACAGTTGAATTCGAGAACCGATGAGAATACGACACGTCTTCGTGCTCGCGACACTGTTGCTTCCAAACCTCACAGTCGCGCAATCACGGCCATCAGTCTCTACTAAGACGGTTGTGGTGCCTAGCGGCAATCTTCGTCTGAAAGCGTACCTGTGGAGACCTGCCGGATCGGCTCCCTCTCCCGCTGTGTTGTTTATTCACGGCTCCGGTACCGATTCTGTTCACACTGGAGGATTCGCCATAACTGAAGCGGCTGAGAAGCTCGCGCCGATCTTCATCAATCATGGCTACGTTTTCCTCTACCTCTTCCGGCGTGGACAAGGGCTTTCTTCCGACCAAGGTGAGTTCATTCAGGATGTTTTGCGGCGTGAGAAAGCTGGAAAAGGAAAAGAAGGTGCCAAGCGTTTGCAGTTCAGTTTACTGACGAAAGATCACCTCGATGATGTCATTGCTGGTTTGTCTTTTTTGAAGCGCCTGTCCGGAGTCGATGCCAACCGAATCGTGGTTGTAGGTCATTCTTTCGGTGGGCAACTCGCCCTCCTCGCTGCGGAACGCGACAGCACGCTGCGAGCCGCAGTTACGTTCTCCGCCGCTGCTGCGTCTTGGGATAGTTCGCCGGAAATCCGCGAGAGCATGTTGACAGCGGTTCGCAAGACAGTCGCTCCTCTCATGCTCCTCCATGCCGCCAACGATTATTCAACTACGCCCGGCAAAGCGATCGCTGACGAACTAGCGAGGCTTGGGAAGCCGCACGTTTTGAAGATTTACCCGGCAGTAGGTAATACAGCCGATGACGGGCACAACTTCGTGTACACGGCAGTTGCTCTGTGGGAAGCCGATGTCTTCAAGTTCCTCGGTAAATATGCCCGACATTGACAAGGCGGTAGGATTCGATTTGAGAGAACAAGCCCCTTTGAGAACACCGACAGGCACGCCCAGCGGTTGGAATCGAGAGCTAACGAATCGTTAATGACCTTAGCCGGAATTCCTACCCACAAATTTACCCACAGCGAACGGTTCCTACAGTCCCTTTCAGCGACTTGGCAGCCCCCGCGAGAACGTAAGTCGCTGATAAGACGTATATGCCTAGCCTGTCACGGCAGAGGCCGCGAGTTCGAGTCCCGTCGTCCTTGCCATTCTTTTCAAGTACTTGGCAAGAGCAAGAATGGTCGTTTGAGAATATCCCCACAAAAATCCCCACAAATCAGGCCCGGTGCACCTTTTCCTCTCGCTGAGTCTCGTTCTGGTGGATCGGCGCTAGCAGGGCATCTTCCATTTGTAAATTATATTGACAACCGATTCCGTCGCATCTTCCGCCAGCCTTTTATCGCCTACTCCCCAGCCGCCACTCGCGCTTTTGCTTCATCTGCACGGATTTTTCTTCACGTCGTGGTTCGTTCTGTTTTTTGTGCAACCACAGCTTGTACCAAGGATCGAGTTGATCTACATCAGCGGCTGGGTGTTTTAGGTGCGATTCTCGCACCGTAATGCAAAGGTGTCGGACAGTTGCGATTCTCGCGGGAAGAAGAAGTTATCTGACGAATCCCGGCTCGTTCACAACCTTACGCTCGTCCGTTGGCGATGGATTTCGGAACGAGCCTCACATTCTTGGTGCTTGTTGCGGTTGCGCCACGCTGTTGAAGGGCAGCTGCCTCAAGGCGAGCGCCTGATCAGTCTGTGGCCGCAGCGGTCAAGTGTTGCGATTTTGCATCTTCGGCGCGTCGCGCACTTGCTGGTATAGTGGCGGTCGCCGCTCCTTCACAGGAGACCAGACATGCGTTACTCCACTTGCCTTGTCGCTGCACCCAGTAGTTCTGCTGCCATCGTCCAAGCCAGTGAATTCCCGAACGTTCAACTCGGCACCTCAGAGAAGCAGCAGGTCACCAAACAAGGCACGAAAAATCCAGAAGCCTATGAGTTGTACTTGAAGGGTCGCTCTTATTTGGAGAAACGAACTCTGTCACACCTCAAAACGGCAGCCACCTATTTTGATCAGGCCATCGCCAAAGACCCCAGCTATGCGTTGGCGTATGCAGGTCTCGCGCACGTCTATGCGATTTTGCCGGACTATGGTGACAGTGCCGCCATCGACCACCCGAAGGCGATGACTGCTGCTCGCAAAACGTTGGAGCTAGACCCGAACTTATCTGAACCACACGCAGTTTTGGGTGATCGCTGGAAATCTCAGTCATGGCTAGGCGCGTTACCTCGGAGCGTTGCCGCGTCCGCGCTTTTATTCTTTGCCCTCATCCTTGCCGCCTATTCGCAGCAAGCGAGCACGCCAGAAACTCTCGGCATCGTTCTCGCCAACATGGATCGGCCGGTCAAGCCCGGTGACGATTTCTACCACTACGCTTGCGGCGACTGGATCAGGCGCACCGAGGTTCCACCCGACAGCGTTTACGTTTCGATTGGCGGCTACTCATGGGACGACCGCTCGACTGAGTTGACCCGCAAGCAGATTGCAGGGTTGATCGAAGAAGCGGTCAATGCCAATGCGCCTGCTGGTTCCAATATCCGAAAAATTGCCTACTTCTACCGCTCCTTTATGGACGAGACCTCCATCGAGGCCAAGGGCATCGCTCCGTTGCGCCCGCACCTCGACGCCATTGCAACCATCCGCGACAAGCACGACTTGGCACGAGCTTTGGGTGAGACCCTCCGGGCCGATGTGGACGCGCTGAACCAAGCCAAATTTCATACACCCAACCTGTTCGGACTGTGGACAGCGCCCGGCTTCAACGACCCGGAGAGTTATGTTGCCTATCTGATGCAAGGCGGACTCGATATGCCTGACCGCGAATACTACCTTTCCGATAGCTCGGAAATACGCGACATACGCAGCAAATATCGGAAGCACATCACGATGACGCTGAGGCTCGCGGGATTCAGCGACACCGACGCTCGTGCCGCGCACATCGTCGAGTTGGAGCACGCCATCGCTGAAAAGCATGTGCCCTTCGCAGACGAGCAAGACATCCATACGGCCAACAACACTTGGAAGCAAGCCGACTTCGCCGCCAACGCCCCCGGTCTCGATTGGGCAGAATACTTTCGGGGTGCTGGCCTCAGCCAACAGGCGAGTTTCATCGTCTGGCAGCCGACCGCCTTCAAGGGAGAGTCTGCGCTCGTCGCTTTTATCCCGCTGGATACTTGGAAAGACTGGTTGACGTTTCACCTGATTGACACCTATGCCGCCGCTCTGCCCAAAGAGTTCGCCGACGAGCGGTTCGCCTTCTTCGGCAAGGCGCTTTCTGGCAGAAAGGAACAACCTCCGCGCTCGCATCTCGCCCTCTCGCTGATCAACAGCCCACGGGACGAAACTGGATATTCTCTGCTCGAAGGCAGGGGCGTACTCGGAAGCGCCCTTGGGCAAATGTATGCCCACCGCTACTTTTCACCGGAGACCAAGGCGCAGGTGGAAGCCATGGTTGCGAACATCATCGCTGCCTTTCGGCAGCGGATTGATGCGCTCTCATGGATGGATTCTGCCACCAAGGCTGAAGCCAAAGCCAAGCTCGATACTCTTTACGTGGGGGTCGGTTACCCGGAGACATGGCGCGACTACTCTGCCTACGAAGTCAAGGCGGATGACATTTTCGGCAATCTTTGGCGCGGTGCGCTGTTCGACTACCACCGTAATATCGCTCGTCTCAACCATCCGATTGATCGCAAGGAATGGATACGCACGCCGCAGGCGGTGGATGCGATGCAACTGACTCTGTACAACGCACTCACTTTTGACGCCGCAGACTTCCAATTGCCGTTCTTCGACCCGCAGGCAACCGCCGCCGTGAAGTATGGGGTAATCGGTTTCACAATGGGGCACGAACTCAGCCATACTTTTGACATCGAAGGCAGCGCGGTTGATTCCAAAGGGCGGGTGCGAAATTGGTGGAAACCTTCCGATGTGGCGCACTTCAACACGGTCACCGCCAGCCTCATCGGGCAGTACGACGCCTACAAGCCTTTTCCTGACCTTGCCCTAAGTGGAAAGAAGGTGCTCAATGAAAGTATCCCGGACCTCGGCGGTCTCGCCGCCGCCTACGATGCGTACCATGTCTCTCTCGCGGGCAAGACCGCTCCCGTTGAGAACGGTTTCTCTGGCGACCAGCAATTCTTTCTCGCCTTCGCGCAGAGCTATTGCTCGAAATCGACGGAAGCGTATCTGCGGCAGACAGTGATGACCGACGAGCATTCCCCCGACGAGTTCATAGTGCCTACGTTACGCAACCTCGACGCGTGGTATGCGGCGTTCGATGTCAAACCCGGAGACAAACTCTACCTCGCGCCAGCCGACCGCGTGCGCATCTGGTAAGGCAAGCGCACCTCTTGCCGCGAACTCGGCATGCGGGTTGAGAATGAGAAGAAGAAAATAGCCATCATGATCACAACTCGGTGGAATATCGCTCTGCTTATCGCCCTATTTTTCTTACTTGCGACGAATGGTTCTATTGTCGCCCAGTCCGCGAATGCTCCGAAACCCGGCGTCATGGGTGTTCAGGTTCCGTTCGCATCCTTGAAGCCCAGTGTCACTCTCAAGATCGGGGGGACGGCGGACTGGGTGCTCGTGACGAACGATGCTGTTTGGGTTGCAGGCTCGAAGCCTTATTCCGTGCAGCACATTGACCCCATTACGAACAGGATTGTCGCGAAAATCGCGCTGCCCGGCGAAGCATGCTCCGGTCTTGCATTCGGGTTCGCCAGTGTTTGGGTTCCGGTCTGCGGGAAGAAGCCCGCTTTAGTTCGGGTCGATGCCCAGAAGGGCAAGGTGACAGCTACCCTTCCAATCTCCCCCGCTGGCGAAGAAGGCGGAATCGCAACCAGCACTGACAGCGTTTGGATGGTGACAGACAAAGCGGGCACGCTGAATCGGATCGACCCCGCCACCAACAGCGTGCGCCAGAAAATCTCGATCCCGCCCGGCTCGTACAATCCAATTTTCAGCGATGGCGTTGTTTGGATCAGCGGGTTCGAGGGCGGCGTAGTTACTGCCGTAGATGCCGACTCCGGCGAAGTTCTGAATTCAATACCTGTTGGGGCGAACCCTCGGTTTCTGACCGCAGGCGGCGGTTCCATCTGGACACTCGATCAAGGTGATGGCTCCTTCACACGAGTGGATGAGAAATGCAGAAAGGTTCTCGCCAGCGTTCAGGCAGGTATTCCCGGAACGGGCGGAGACATCGACTATGGAGCCGACTCCGTTTGGCTCACGGTCTTTGACGTTCCTCTCACTCGCATTGATGCAGCAACCAACAAAGTCGTGCGGCAGTGGGTCGGCAAAGGAGGAGACTCGTTGCGATTTGGTTTCAATTCACTTTGGATCACAGACTACAAGAAAGGCTTGCTGTCACGGATTCCGATCCAAGAAGCGTTGACTCCGTGAACCGAAACCACTCTTCACGGCGAGAATTCTTACCCGGCGAACGGCCCCCCGTTTCAGCGACTTGGCAGCCCCCGCTAGAATGTAAGTCGCTGATAAGACGTATATGCCTAGACTGTCACGGCAGAGGCCGCGGGTTCGAGTCCCGTCGTCCCCGCCGTTCATTCCAAAGCACTTAGGAATGATTGGTACTGAAAACTTCAACCCACAACTCAACCCACACACGCTAGTGTACGGTTGCATTCATCCCCACCGCTGTCAGAAGTTCGCCCTGCGCGGCTCGAGTTTCATCGCCGTCCTGCGTATAAAGATCCAATGTTGTTTGGATTTTTGAATGACGCAGGATCCCCTGGACGGTCTTTGGTTCGACCTTTGCCCTGTTCACTAGCCAATTGCTCACACTGTGCCGTAGGTTGTGAAGTCCGAATCTCTGCCCGTCTGCGATCTCAACGCCGTCCTTTTTCGCTGCCGGACGCAGATAATCGGCGACGGAATTGGAAGCGTAAAGTGGCTTTCGACCTTTCTCTTTGATGGACGTGAAAACAAGATTGTCTGCCTTCGCAGGCGGCGTCTCTCGGTGCCACGCGCGAAGATAGCCAGCAAGAACCGGATGCAAGGGGACGTAGCCGTCCGAAGCATCCGTTTTCGTTTCTCCGTCCTCCCCTTTTGCCCATCGCGTTGAGACTCGTATTCGTTCCTCGCCCCATAGGATGTCATTCCACCTCAGTGCCAAAATCTCTGACGAGCGCAGGGCCGTCGCTACGCAGGTCAGGACAAGCGTGAAGTCATAGATCCACCCGGGACGGTGGCCGTGCCTCCGCATGTCCAAGGGAAAATTAGCCCACGATCCCAAACGGTGGCCTGAGAAACCGAGCAGAGTGGTGGTTGCCTGTTCGCTTCCGAACATCTAAGACCGGCGCTGGACACCTTTAAACATGCACGTTCGGTAGTGGCGTTCTCTTGTCCTTTGCCATCAAGGGGTTACGCTTTATACAAGATTGGTACGAGTCTTGCCGCAAGTGAAGCGGGGCTTTCGCAGTGGCGCACGCTGGGACGCGCGAGCAGGAGGACGAACCTGAGATGAGCGGACTGGCACAAGATCTCCGTTATGGGCTGAGGCAGTTACGCAAGAGCCGAGGCTTCACCGTTGTTGCAGTTGCGATCCTGGCGCTCGGGATCGGGGCAAATACCACAATTTTCTCGGCCTTGTATGACGTCGTGCTGAGGCCGCTGCCATTCAAAGATGCCGATCAGCTGGTTTTCATTCGCAAACAA
>Ga0126371_10005198_pt1 | contig 11554 bp, 14 predicted proteins | sample PanSoiMetaPlot_4_FD_110145 | JGI IMG/M metagenome (GOLD analysis project Ga0126371, IMG submission 110145) | Tropical forest soil microbial communities from Panama - MetaG Plot_4 | ecosystem: Environmental > Terrestrial > Soil > Tropical forest > Bulk soil | place: Panama | collected 2016-02-17
AAATCCTACGCGCGGCTCAGATAAGCCCCTTCAGCCGTGTCCACGCGAATCTTCTCGCCTTCATTGATAAATGGAGGCACCTGCACAATCAGTCCGGTCTCTGTCTTTGCTGGCTTGGTCACAGAGGAAGCAGTAGCCGACTTCAACCCCGGCTCCGTCTCGACAACGGTGAGTTCAACGGTCTGTGGCAGCTCAATACCCACGGCCACACCGTCGAAGAACGACACCGTGATTTGAAGATTTGGCGTCAGGTATTCAACCGCATCACCCAGCGTGTCATGCTTCAAGTGTGTCTGCTCGTAGTTCTCCGTGTTCATGAAGTAATAGTCGTCGCCGTCGTTGTAGAGAAACTCCATCGCGATCTCATCCACCACCACGCGATCAATCGCGTCCGCGGAGCGGAAGCGGTGCTCAAACATTGCGCCGGAGCGCAGGTTCCGCAGCTTGGCCTGGATAAAGGCGCGCAGATTGCCGGGCGTGCGGTGCTCCACGGAAAAAACGGCATGCAGCTCGTTGTTGTGCTTGATAATCATGCCCGGACGCATTTGTGTGGCGGGAATCGCCATAAAGAAAACTCCTTAGCTCTTGTAATTCTGGGGTTTAACAGATGCCTGCGCTCACAGCCAGACGGGAAGTCTCCAGCTATTCACTATTCATTGTAACGTTTTCGGCTATCGGTAGCCAGCAGTGGAAGCCTCTAACTACACGCCGCCTTTACGTTATGACAAAGCAGCAACACAATCCCCTCACACACCATCAAAAAGTGACAACATACGGACATTTCCATGACAACACGAGCGCTGAAAACGCTCTACGTTTAACTTCGCTGCAATGTGAACACATGCTCCATCGCGCAACATAGTTCCCGTTGCAGAGGAGGACAAAATGCAGCAAAACTCTTTACTTTGCCTGCGTATTGGCGCACTGGGTCTGTTGACTCTGACCACTGCCACCACAGCCCGCGCAGCTGACAAATCATTCATAGGCAACTTCAACACCGTGGACACCGTAAGCACAACGATGCCTGCTGATAATGATGTTAACCCCTATGGCGTTACGCGTGTCCCCCGGACTACCGGAAGTCTCGTCGCCGGCAACTTCCTCATCAGCAACTTCAACGACAGTGACAACTTCCAGGGGACCGGCACTACCGTCGTCCAGATCGCGCCGAACGGCGGGTTCAGCCTCTTCGCCCAGATTGATCCAACCAAAGTCTCCTGCCCGGGCGGAATTGGACTGACCACTGCGCTGGTAGCGCTGCGCAGCGGTTTCGTGATCGTCGGCAGTCTGCCTACCAGCAACCAGGGCACTAACTTTACCGGCCCCGGCTGCCTCATCGTGCTTGATAGCAATGGCAACGTAGCCGAGACCTTCTCCGGCCACAACCTCAACGGTCCATGGGACATGACCGCCGTAGACGGCGGCTTCATCGCAGCGCTATTTGTGACTAACGTGCTCAACGGCAACGTTACCTCCGCTGGCGGCGCCGTTGTGAATAAAGGAACGGTCGCTCGTCTATTGCTCTTTATTCCCGAGGGCCGCGCACCGATTCTGCTTGACAGTAGCGTTGTGGCTTCCGGATTCCCAGAGCGTACTGATCCAGCCGCATTAATCATCGGCCCAACAGGAGTTGCCTTTGATGACGAAACCGGGAACCTCTATGTCGCTGACAGTCTCGACAATCGCATTGCTGCCATTCCCGACGCGCTCTTCCGCTGGCATTCCGCCGGCACAGGGCATACAGTGACTCAGGGCGGAGCGCTGAACGACCCGCTCGGCCTCGCACTGGCGCCTGATCATCATATCCTCACCGCCAATGGAGATGACGGCAACATTGTCGAAACCAATCCCTTCACCGGCAAACAGGTAGCAGTCAAGCTCGTTGACAACACAGGAGGTCCGCCACCGGGATCCGGCGCACTGTTCGGACTAATCGCTGCATCGAGCGGCGTGTATTTCGTGGATGATGCTTCGAACACATTCAATCTGCTGCACTGATCGGGACGGCGCGGCACTCCACTCGGGGGAGGCAGAGGCCGCGAGAACGCCCCTGACCATCAGGGACCGCCTTCTGAGTTGTGCGCTTCTAGCAGGCGGTTCATACTTCGGTGTGGCAGGGGCGTTCCTAATGAGCAACGCCGGAACAAGGCAACAAGCCGATCACAATCTGCACTGGCCAACTGCGCTAGCCTCGCTGATCGTAGGGATGGTATTTTTCGCGCTTTGGTTCTGGCTGCTGCCACCATGGCTCGGCTTTCGCGTTGACATTGCAACGGTAGCGCCTTGGCGCTGGATCGCAGTCATTCCATCCGTCCTCGGCTTCGCCGTAGCTCTGCGCTGCATATGGGACTTCGGTTGGACCGGACGCGGAACACCCGCACCCCTTGCCCCACCACGGCGTCTGGTCATAGTCGGCTTCTATCGGTACGTTCGCAACCCGATGTATGTTGGCTTCTTCACTGGATGGGCTGGCCTCTGGATTATCTTCGGACAAATCACCAAAACCGCAATCACTGTAACTGCCATCGGTGTGCTCGGCGTAGCCTTGTTCGTAATGCTCTATGAAGAACCAACATTGCGCGGAAAATTCGGCACAGACTATGAAGAATATTGCCGCAACGTACCTCGATGGCTGCCGCGCATGCGCCCCTGGCACAATTAGAGCCAAAACAGAGAGAGCGAGTGAGTAATGCGTATTGCGTGGCGCCTGTGGTTGCGCGTCTCCCTTATTGTTGTTGCGGTCATACTGATCTGGCTACGGTTTTTGCCGCATCACACAAGGACAGTCAAGCCCATTACGGATCTTGCAACAACCAGTCCGCTCAATCAACCTGGTGGTGGAACAGCTCCCGCCGAGGCATATGATGTCTACTCCGCGCTCTATAAAGCGCCTATGCCGGAGCCGTTGGCCTTCGCGCAGAATTCAGTCACTGATATCCCGCAGGTAAACGGCAGCTGCCTTCGTCCATCAACGCCGCAGGAGCATGAGATGGCAGATGCCTTCGTTGCGATCAATCAACAAAGCCACAACTGGGAGCGGAAGTTTTCTATTCCGCAGGGATACCAGGTGCTTTCGCCCGATGAACTAAAGCGCGCGCAAAATTGTCTGGCAACGCATCGACAGAACACCTCAGAATGCGAGAGTTTCAAACATCTCAAGTTCGTGCGCTATCTCGGAGTTCCTGGATTCGACCGTACCCACACCCATGCGCTGGTCTCGGTTATTAAGAGCTGCGGAGGGCTTTGCGGCAGTGGAGGGATCTTCGCAGTTGAGAAGAGTGGCGGCATATGGCGTCGCTCTGCGACAACTGACTTTACGCGAGATTGCAGCTGGATGTATTGATTTCGTTCAGCCGCGCAAACACGCCGAGAACGACTCGATCGCAGCGTGCGCCCATAAATGGAAATGCCTGTTTAGCGTTTCCTCCCACGCGGGTAAAAAGCCAATTGCGTATCATTGCGCGCCCACGATGCAGACGGACTTTCACATTCTGCTCGGTGAGATACAGCGCTGCCGCAGTTTCCGAAGTGCTCAATTCTTCAACGTCGCGCATCATCACCACAGGGCGGTACTGCTCCGGAAGGGCAAGCACAGCCTCCTCCAATAGTTGACCAGCCTCGGCAATGGACGCTCTCTGCTCAGGATCAGGTGACGATTCGGCAATGCTCATGGAGTCTTCCTCGTCAAACTCGGTGCCTTCCAGTTGCTCATTGCGCTTGCGCAAACGCAGTCGCCGTAGCGCTTCATGAACTGCAATACGCGTCAGCCACGTTGAGAAGAGTGCAGTACCGGCAAATTGGTGAAGGTGTTGGTATGCCCGGACATAGGCGTCCTGCAGCACGTCTTCCGCTTCAGCGTCGTCGCGCAGGATCGCGCGCGCAACCCGATAGAGTCGCTGATTGTAGCGGCGCATGATGATCTCATACAGAGCAGTATCGCCGGCTTTCACGCGCTCTATGACTTCCTGGTCGGTCCAGCTTTCCGTACCTGTCCATTCCAGAGTTCCGATGGTTTGCATAGCTCTAGTAATAGAGAGTCAGGCCCGCAAAAAAGGTTACATACAGAAAGCTGGGGACGGTAATCGACTACGACTGTAACCAATCTCTCGTTCACCGCTCTTTTAACCAGAGGACAGAAGAATGGCTGGTTCCAATGAGCGTATCAATATCGCATGGTGGGCGCTGAAAATCGGCCTCGGAGCTGGGCCTGTTATTACCGGTATTGATAAATACTTCAATATGCTTGCCGATTGGGGTATGTATCTGAATCCTTTGGCAACAAAAGTTGTGCCAGTCAGCGTTCCTACCTTTATGCATGTTGTTGGCCTGGTCGAAATCATTGCCGGGCTGATCGTGCTGAGCCGCTGGACAAAGATTGGAAGCTACATCGTCATGTTCTGGCTGCTCGGCATTGCCGTAAACCTTGTATCGAGCGGTATGTTTTTCGACCTTGCTATGCGCGACGTGGAACTCGCGATTGGCGCGTTTGTTCTATCGCAGTTGACGACGGTGCGGGAACAGCAAGTGGCGCTAAAACAGGATGCAATCACAGTGTCAGGCTCACAATTTGCCTAAACTATACAACAAAACTTAACCGGAGGATATTTATGAGAAGGCTTGCTTCATTGGTTGTGCTGTTGGGTGTGTGCGCGGCGCCTGTATTCGCCTTCGCCGCCAGTTTTGAAAATGTGGCAGTCGTGGATGTCGGTTGCTCTAAGAAAGTGGCTGCGAACCCTGACCTGCACACTCGCGATTGCGCTTTGCAGTGCGCAAAGAGCGGCTTTGGCATCGTTACGAATGACCAGAAATTTCTGAAGTTTGATGCCGCTGGAAATGCAAAGATTCTGGAGGCTCTTAAAGCATCAGATAAAAAAGATCACCTTCGCGTGAATGTCGATGGAGAAGTACAAGGCGATACATTGAAAGTTAGCTCGATCAAGCTGCTGTAAGTCTCTTGAGGACATCTGCCTATCGGTGCACCACAATGTCGCGAAAACAGGAAATGCGGAGACAAAGGGCTGCATAGGCAGCCCTTTTGCAATCACAGTGACAGCGGCAGATGTTCAATGGTGCTAGAAACGCGGCTAACGCCAAGCCGTGAGTCTCCGCCCTGTCAAACTGGCTGATGTTCGAGTGAAAACTAATCTTCTTGCATCCACACTTGTATCTGTTGCCATCCTGCCCCGTAACAACAGAAATAAAAGGACGACAACACTACGACATTTAAATCACACTCAAATAACTGTCCTCTGACAGCCCCATGACAACTTAATGAGCCATTGCTCCTATCCTTCCATTCGTTCTCCTAAAGAACAAGGAGGCGCGATGACTCGTCTCACGTCACTGCTCACTCTTACAACCGCTGTTTTGTTCGTCTGTAGCACAGCGGCTCAGCAATTAGCTCCCAACCAAACCCACGGCTTCGGCAACAATCGGCTAATCACCTTCACCTATCTACAAAATTTCGATTGCGTCGATCAGCCGACACTCGATCTCGATTTCAATGGGATTATGGCGCAATCAGATCCGAATGAGATGCAGACGCCGATCTGCCAGCCGATCACCGAACCAACACAGGACCCGACGGGCGGGAATATCAAACACACCGCTCATCTGTACGTATTCCTTCCGATGTTTTCGGTCGACAATGATCAAAACCCCAACGATGCAATGCCATGCCCGAATGGAGGAAGGCCCAACGAACTGTGCGGTCCTGCTCTAGGCAAGGCCCTCATCTCCTTGTTCGGCTTTCTGCCCGAAGCCTGGAAGGCGAAAGTGAACCCGGCTATCACGACTCAGTGTCCAGACCCGAATAACCCCGTTCCCGGCACCTGTACGATGCATGCTTCATCCGTTGACCTGTCGGAGACATTGGTCGCGCTGGGCAAAATTCCAGGGCCGCCAACCATGCCAATCTTCGTTCCTACTCCCAATCACAGTCATGTTGTTGACAATTCTCGCGTAAACACCCAGCCGATCTGGTGGGAAGTGAGACCCGTGCTAATCCTGTTCCAGAGCGACTGGCCAGCGGCCGATGCCAGCAGCGGGATTACCTCCTCTAAAGCGATGGATGACGCGGAAGCAGCGGGCAGAGCGATAGAAGTTGGCTCCAACTTCTTCCTGTTTTTCAGCTCCCAGATGGCTGCTCACGCTGGACACTGAGGGTTGTAACCAACGAGGGTCTTCAAACTCTCTTTCTATGAAAGGGGGACAAAGTGAAAAAAGGTCAAGTAATACTATTCTCGGTGTCAGCCGCATTCCTCCTGGCTGCAATTTCCGTGTCAGGCATGAAGAATGACAGGAAGTCCAGCTTTCTCGGCAACGCCGAAGAAAATGCGAAAGCGATGATCGACCAGGGAAGACACACCTTTCGCTTCGATACCTACGGTGACGAAGCATTCTGGACCGGACAGCTCCAAATCCAGCAGTCTGTCAAGAGCCTGACACCGCGGACGGCTCTCGCTCTCGGCCTGAAAGTTGACGCGGAGGCACTCCCGCCCTCGGTCATTGAGGCCATCCAACACGGCAGGGTCAACCTCGATGACCCCGCCGTGACCCTTCAGCTAATCCAACAGAATGCGGTACTGGGTGTGGTGGGCACCTTCAACAACAACACGCTGACAAAAGTCGGCTTCACCTGCGCGCTTTGTCATTCAACGGTGGACGATTCCGTTGCACCGGGAATCGGCGCGCGAATCGACGGCCTGGCAAACCGCGACCTGAACGTTGGCGCGATTATTGCCACGGCGCCGAACCTTACTCCGATAGTTAGTCTGCTGAGTCTGGCACCGCAGGACGCGGGCATCACGGCACAGGATGTTCGCAACGTGCTCAATTCCTGGGGGCCGGGGAAATTCGACGCAGAATTGGGGCTCGATGGTAAGGCGTTTAACCCGCAGCAGATTACAAACGGTGTCGTAACCGGGACAAACGTTTCCGGCGCAACCCTACTACCCAACGCCCGAGGTCTTTCGGGTCACAACCTTCACACGTGGTCCGGAGGCTGGGGCACGGTAACCTACTGGAACGCATTGGTGGCGGTACTTGAACTTCACGGTATCGGCACATTTTTCGATGAACGCTTCGATGATGCGACTCAGTTCCCCATCGCAGCTGCTGCAAAGCTAGGTCATGTCTCCGTCGATCCAGACAGCGACCAGGTTACAGGCAAGCTGGCCGCGCTGCATTTCTATCAGCTGTCGCTGCCTGCGGTGCAACCGCGCCCTGGCATCGACTTTGATCCGGCCGCAGCCGCTCGTGGTGACGAATTGTTTAGCGGCAAGGCCAATTGCAACAGTTGTCATCATGAGCCATTGTGGACAGAACCTGGCTGGAATCAACACACGGCCGATGAGCTGAAGATCGATAGCTTTGAAGCTGACCGCTCGCCGGGCCATGCATACCAGACAGTGAATCTCGCGGGCATCTTCGTGCGCGAACGCGGCCTGTTTATGTTTCCGCAGAACAAAGGCCGCTTCTATCATGATGGCCGTTTTCAAACCCTGCTTGACGTCGTCAACAGTTATGACGCCCGGTTCAACCTCGGGCTTACGGATGAGGAGAAACACGACCTGGTTGAATATCTGAAATCGCTCTAGAGGCTGGCTATTGGTTGCGCAGGCAAGGGCTAGCTATGCCCGAACAGCCGGGCGAAGAAGTGCCCGATGTGATGGAATATCCCGCCGGACTTCGCGGGCTTCTGAGCAGATGATTCTTCGGCTGGCGGCGCACTCGCCACGGTCGGTGGCATGGCTGCGGCGGGAGCATTGGTTGACTGGGGCGGGGCCGATCCACTGTAGACCAGCGGGACTTCAACCTGGGCGTGAGGCGTTCCCTCGGGAACAACCGGCTGCGACGGCGGAGGCGGAGGCGACTTCAGACCTTCGCTTTCTGCAAGCGGGAAAGCCGTATCGGCCGGAGTGGATGAAGGGCCGCCAACCGGCTTGCCGTCCGCAGTGGCAATGGCGACCGGCGCAGCAGGCGGGCAGCCGCATGGTTCGGGTTCGTTGTCCACCACCTGCTGCAGGCTGCCATGCTCAAACAACACGCGTTGATTCGGCTTCACGCGGTAAACACCGCCTTCGAACTGGCTGGTAACGGTAATGTACGGAGCATTGTCGCCGTGGTTGTCGATACAGGTGTCGCCCTTCTGGTTTACGCGCATCTTCAAATCAGCGTCGCCTGGACCGGAAACCAGAATCCGCAGATCAGGAGTCAGCAGAACGTCGGAGTATGAACCAGTTTTGTACTGGGCCTCAATAGCGCCGCGATCAAGAGAGAGCATCAGCGCGGTTGAATCTTCGCCTATGGCGGGAAGCACTGACTTGTCACGCGTGAGATGGATGGTCGTCGAAGCGCACAGACGCACCTCGCCGCCACGGGCGAGCGTGATCACTGCTGTCTTGTCTCCCGCCGTAACGCTGCCGTTGTTGCCAATTGTGGCCTTGCCGTTGACGACTTCGAGCGAACCGGCAACCGTCACGCCTTCCGTCGGGACATAAGCAATGGGCTGCTGCTGGCCTATCGCAGCAAGAGATGTGAAACATGCCGCGCCTGTAACCAGCAAAAACCTCACCACCATGAAAACTAAAGCTCCAGAAAATTTCTGATCAGATGCTTGCCGTCCTGCGTGAGGACGCTTTCGGGATGAAACTGCACGCCCTCGACTGGGTACTTCTTATGACGAAGCCCCATGATGGTGCCGTCAACAGTACGCGCTGTAACTTCAAGCTCGTCCGGCAGGCCTTTTCCCGAGACAATCAGAGAATGATAGCGGGTGCAGGTCATCGGGTTTCGCAGGCCGTTGAAGATTGTTCTGCCGTCGTGCGTCACTTCACTCGTTTTGCCATGCATCAACTGCGGCGCGCGGACAACATTGCCTCCGAAGGCTGCGCCGATGGCTTGATGCCCGAGACAGACGCCGAGGACCGGGACCTTGCCCGCAAAATGTCTCACGATATCAATCGAGATGCCCGCGTCCTGCGGTGTACACGGTCCGGGCGAAATCAGGATACGCGCGGGTTTGAGCGCTTCCACTTCGTCCACGGACAACTCATCATTGCGGCGGACCGTCATCTCCGCGCCCAACTCACCCATGTACTGCACCAGGTTATAGGTGAACGAATCGTAGTTGTCGAGGACGAATACCATGAAACTTCCTTCAGTGTAACTCTTTGCGCATGAAGATCGTCGCCTGCGGATTGTCGTTGTATCGGCTGCATGGCGCGTAACCATGCCGCCGATAGAAGCGGATTGCAGGCATCAGGTCTTTTTTCGAGTCCAGATAAAGGGCTTTGTATCCTTGTTCGGTTGCATAGTCTTCCAGAGTCTGTAGAAGGGCCTCAGCTACGCCTTGCCCGCGATATGCGGTACGCACATAGAGGCGCTTGACCTCGGCACCATCTTTGAGATGAGACAGCCGGTGCAATCCGATGCAGCCAATGACTTCGTCTTCGGCTGTCGCCAGCCAGAGCCCCGCGCCGTCTACAAAGTACTCCTGCTCAAATGCGATACGGTCATCGCGCACAAGTACACTTACCGCCTCGTAGTACTCGGAAACAATGCCGTAAGCAGCGTCTATTTCTTCGAGCTTTGCGCGATGGATCCTCACATCAGCAGAGTAAGGCATGTGCAACGCTGACGGCGTCCAGTTTGTGTTAAGCTGGCGGCAAAGAGTGAGAGAACGTCTGTGGATGGAGGTATTGTCCGATGAAGCTCATAACTCTTGTTCTTCTTACCGCATTAGCTATCGGCGCGTTCGCCCAAAGCAGCACACAGCAAAAATCACCAGACGTTCACATTCAGGGCATTACAGTCCTACCTCCTGGGCCCATTCTCAACCTGCAGACAGGCTGTCCCGTGGCCTTCACAAATGTTGACCTCAAGCAGAACGCGCGATACATGCCTGTGGAGCAAAGCGCGGAAGCAGACGACAGCCTCGTCTTCAACTACAAAAATCAGAGCGGCAAACAGATCAAATCAATAGAGGTTCATGTTGTGCTATATGTGAAACCGAGCATCTATGATCTCGACGCAATCACTGCCACGCGCGACATGACGCTCTCAGGCCATTCAGGAGAAGCCCTACCGTTAAATTTGTTCGCTTATGGAGTGGTTCGCGTCACCCTTGAGCAGGTGAACTACGCTGACGGCACAGTCTGGACACCAAACGAAATCTCGTGCCACTACGACAAGCTCTCCGGCATTGAACAGATCGCGAAATAAAGCTTCGTCATAAGATAATAGGAGCGATATAGAGTCGCGCATCTGCCATTTTACCGGACACCTTGTTTACTATTTTTCGTAAGAGTACATTCGCTCTGCTTCTTCTGGCCGCTTGTTTTGCGCGTGCTGAGGAACCGGCCCAGGCGAAAGCCGCATTCCAGAATTACATCGCGACACTTGAAGCCCGCGTTGATGTGCAAAATGCCTCCCGCGACGGCTTTCTGTGGATTGACCAGCACCCGCAGCGACTTGCAGCGGTCCACAAAGGTGAGATTCAGGTCCAGCAAATTCATGCCCCGCAAATCGATGGCGGAACAGTTGAAGACTGGATTGGTGGCGCGTTTCTGCCCCAGGCAACACTCGCACAAGTCCTGAAAATCGACCAGGACTACGCCAACTATGCGAAGTATTACGCGCCGGAGATTGTGCAGGCGCGCGTGCTTTCGCACGACGGCAACCACTATCAGGTCTTTTACCGGCTCAAGAAACACAAAGTCGTGATCGTCGTGCTTGACACTGTCCACAACATCGACTTCTTCCCGCTCGGCAAAGATCGCTACAGTGTGCGCTCCCGCTCCGCGAGCGTGCGCGAAGTCCGCAATGCCGGAGAAGCTGACGAAGAAGTGTTGCCGCAAGGTGAGGGACTTGGATTTCTCTGGGCAATGAACTCATACTGGCGCGTAGAAGAGCGCGACGGTGGCGTCTACATTGAATGCGAAGTTGTCACTCTGGCGCGTTCGATCCCTTTCGGCATGGGGGCAATGCTGCGACCAACGATCGAGTCTTTTGCGTCGGACTCGCTTGAAAATACACTCAAAGAAAAACGCAAGGCAGTGCCGGCTGTGCCATGAGTTGCCAATGCAGGCAAGAAGTGTCGAATAGTCGCCGCAGGTTACAGGTACGTAGCGATTTCAGGAGATGGTTCGCGTCTTGGCTGCGGAATGCGCCAGGCGTTGTCCCATGCCCGTGAAAGGTGCGTCGGGAATGCTGCTGATGACTCCACCTCGCCCTTTGCCGTTCGACGTCAGCTTGAATCCAACGGCGGCAGAATGGTGTGCTTTTCGCCGTCAACCAGCCAGCCCGCAGGAACCTCGATGCGGTCGCCCTGACCATTCAGAATGTGCCAGTCGGCTGATGGAGTTGCGCCCAGCCGGTTCCATTGGTTGAACCCTGCCGGAGGAGAAATGGTCCCGCCAGGAGTGATCAAGTTTGACGAAACAGTCCATCCATCGGGAACGATAATCTGGACACCCTGCCCGGCCTTCTGGATGTCCCACGCAACGAGGTCGCCGTTGTGCAGATACATACATGGCGCCTGACCCCCGCCGAG
>Ga0126371_10005199_pt1 | contig 11553 bp, 7 predicted proteins | sample PanSoiMetaPlot_4_FD_110145 | JGI IMG/M metagenome (GOLD analysis project Ga0126371, IMG submission 110145) | Tropical forest soil microbial communities from Panama - MetaG Plot_4 | ecosystem: Environmental > Terrestrial > Soil > Tropical forest > Bulk soil | place: Panama | collected 2016-02-17
ACGTCGGTGCGTTGTGTCCCCCGGGCCGCATCCACTGCCTTCGCGGACTACCGTTCGGCTGGAGCCGCGTTGCGCCACTCGCCGAGAGGCGACCTCGCACCGGCCTCGGCACGCCCTCGAGAGCAGCAGCTCCGGGGGCGTTGTCTTTTTCCCAGGGGCACCCGGGGGGTCGTCCCCCAGGGCTAGCACAGCTGGGGCGCTGTTAGCGCAGTCACCGGACTCGCGCGGCCCCCAGCTGGCGGCGCAGCACCGCGGGTGCCTCGGTCAGCGAGGGCCCATACCAGGTCAGGTGCCGGCCGCTGACCAGCGCGGTCCGGTTGCCCGGAAACGCCTCAGGACCATCAGAGGCGGTGAACCGGTACGGCTCGTCCGGCAGCACGACCAGGTCGGCGCCCGCGCCGAGCAGGTCGCCGAGGTCAACACGCGGGTACCGGTCGGAGTGCGCGCCGTAGACGTTCTGCACGCCCAGCCGGGCGAGCAGATCGCCGGCGAAAGTATCCCGGCCCAGGACCATCCACGGGCGGCGCCAGATCGGGACGACCGCCGCAAGGCCCGATACGGCGGGGGGCTGCCGCCAGGCCGCCTCGGCGGCATCGAGCCACGCCGGGCGCGGCTGCCGGCAGGCGACGGTGATCATCCGCCGCAGCGACGTCAGCGCCTCAGGCAGGTCACGAACCCTGGTCACCCAGACGGCCAGCCCGGCGGACCGGAGCGCGTCGAGGTCGGGCGTCCTGTTTTCCTCCTCGTTAGCCAACACGATGTCTGGCCGCAGCGCCACGATCGCGTCGACGTCCGGGTTCTTGGTGCCGCCCACGCGCCGGACGGCGAGGTGGACCGGGTGCGTGCACCACTTCGTGGCGCCCACGAGAAGCCCGGGAGCACAGGCCGCCAGCGTCTCGGTCAGCGACGGCACCAGCGAGACCACCCTGCTCACCGATGCGGGCACGTCGACCGGCAGGCCGATATCGTCTACGCACTCACTCATCGCCCCACCACATGCCGCCGATCGCCGTTGACCGCTGACCGCCCCCATTCTGACCGCAATCCGGGGCGCGCACCAGCCCGGGACGCATCCCGGGGGGCTCGCATACGCTGGGATTCCGCCGCTGCCGACCGCGCCCGAAGGACTGGGACCTGATGACTGATGCCGTGCCGCAGGCCGTCGTGGCCGCGCTCGACGACCCGTTCGCCCAGCTGACCGGGTCGCTCGCCGACACCAGAAAGCTGCACTTCGAGGTGGCGAGGTCAGCCAGACTGACGCCGCACATGCAGCGAATCGAGCTGACAGCGGGGGAACTCGACGGATTCCGCTACGCGCCTGGCCAGGACGTGATGGTCCTGGTCGCCGCTGACGGCCGCAAGCCGGTGCGGCGGCGTTACACCATTAGGTACCTCGACGTCGCGGCGAGGATCCTCACGATCGACGTCGTCCTGCACGGTGACGGGCCGGGCGAGCGCTGGGTTCGGTCGGCTCGGCGCGGCGACCGGATCGAGGGCATCGGCCCGCGCGGGAAGATCTTCCCTAACCCCGCTGCTGACTGGCACCTGTTCATGGGCGACGAAGCCGCGCTGCCGGCCATCCTCGCGATGACCGAGTCTCTGCCCGGCGACGCCGACGCCACGCTCGTGCTGCAGATTCCCGAGGCCGACGACGAGCAGGAGGTCCTCGCACCCGCCCGCACGAGAGTCAGCTGGCTGCACCGGCTGAACGGGCATGCCGGTGATCCAGCTGCGCTAGCGGCCGAGGCGGCGGAGGTTGAGCTGCCGCCCGGCAATGGTCACGCGTACCTGCTCGGCGAGGCGAAGGTGGTCCTCGCGATGCGCGAGGTGCTCACCAGGCGGGGACTCGCGCAGGAGCAGATATCCCCGAAGGCGTACTGGGGGCGCGGGCGCGCCAACGCAGGCCATGGCGAGCCCGGCAGAGACGCCTGATCAATCGCGCGTCTGGTCATCCCGCCAAAAGATGCCGCCCAGAATGGCTAATACGATCACCGCGGACCACACGTCCGCGCGCCTGTGACGCTATCGCCGCGCATATCCTTTTGCCCATTCTCAGCGTGCTGCCACGAAGGCCGCCTTATTGTTCTCTCCCGATGCACCGCAAGGTGCTCCATAATGAATCAATCGCCGTCGTCCGCTGTGCGGAAGGAGCACGGGTGGCATCCGCAGTCGCGGCCGAGGTTTCCGCTTCGGCGGTCCTCGCCAATACCTCGACGCGGACGCTCATCCTCGGCATCGACAAGGCCGGCCGCATCCGCCAGCACGACCGCGGGACCGGCGACGTCCTGGCAGGCGGGGTGCTGGCCGGCGAGCCAAGTCCGCTCATCGGGGTCGAGCTCAGCACGCTGCTGGCAGCACCGGACGGACCGCCGGCGACAATGCTGCACTCAATGATCGACGGTGCCTGCTCCAACCGCGAGGGCACCACGGTCCTGGCGTTCCGCACCGCGGGCGACGCCACCGCCGACGCCGTTGTCACGGTCCAGCCGATCAGGTCTGCCGATCCAGAGCTGGCGGCCCAGGTCATCATGCGCATCGCGCCGCCCGTGCAGGAACGGTTCCTCGACCCGGCGGTCATGCGGCAGGTCATGATCGACGGTGCGGTCCGGCGGGCGGGCGGAGCGCTGGACATCGACCAGATGGCTCCCGAGCTGACGAATATCATCGTTCCGCACTTCTGCAACGCCGCCGGGCTGGTGGTGCTGGAGAGCCTGGTTGCGGAGGATGAGTTCCCGTCCACTCCGATGGACGGTACTCAGCGGATGCGCCGGCTCGCGGTAGCCCACGACGACGGCAACACCGCGTGGGATGCGGCGTTCCCCACCGGGGAGATCCTGGAGTACCCGCCGGGCACGCCGTACACCCGCTGCATGGACACGGGCAAGCCGGTCTGCGAGGTAGTGAGCCAGGACAGCGCGGACGCGATGGCGGCAGCGTGGATCCGGCGGCCGGTCGCCGGGCTGTTGTCGGGCGTGTCGATGCTGCTGCTGCCGCTGATCGCCAGGGACGTGATGCTCGGCTTCATCGTCTGCGTGCGGCGGCCCGGTTACCGCCGGTTCGACGCCTACGACGTCGAGATCGGCATGGAGTTCGCTGCGCGGGCGGCGATCTTCATGGACAACGCGCAGCGCTACAGCCGGGAACGCGCCACCGCGCTCACTCTTCAGCGCAGCATGCTGCCGACCGGCCTGTCTTACCCGACGTCGGTGGAGGTACAGCACCGCTACCTGCCCGGTAGCAAGCTCATCGAGGTCGGCGGTGACTGGTATGAGTCGATCGCGCTGCCCGGCGGCCGGGTTGCGCTGGTGGTCGGCGACGTGGCCGGTCACGGGGTGCGCGCCGCCGTCACGATGGGCCGTCTGCGCACCGCCATCCACACGCTTGCCATGCTCGAGCTGCCGCCGGCCGAGACGCTGTTCCAGCTCAACGAGCTGATGCAGGAACTGGGTGTGCGCGAGCCGCACTTCGCCACCTGCGTGTACGCGATCTTTGATGCGGTGAGCGGGACCTGTGAGGTAGCGTCCGCCGGTCATCTGCCGCCCCTGCTGGTCCGCCCTGACGGCACGAACGAGCTGCTCGACGTGCAGCCGGCCCCGCCGCTCGGGGTGGGCACCGGGCTGATCCAGAGCCGGACGCTGACAATCGAGGACGGCAGCCTTCTCGTGATGTACACCGACGGGCTGGTAGAGAAGCGCAGCCGGGACATCGACGAGGGTCTCGGCCGGCTCCGTGAGATCTTCGGGCCGGGGTCGGCCGACATGCCCCTCGAGGACCTCTGCAAGGACACGCTGGCCGGCGTCTACGCCGACGAGCACCGCGATGACATCGCCGTCCTGATGGCCAGGCTGCGGCGGCTGCCGCGGGAGAACATCGTGACGTGGACGCTCCCCTCGGAGCTGACCAGTGCCAGCCGGGCCCGGTCGGTGATCAGGCGGCCGCTGAAGCGGTGGGGACTGGCCGACCTGGTGCCGACGGCTGAGCTGCTGGTCTCCGAGCTCATCACCAACGCAGTCCGGTACGCGCAGGGCAAGATCGGGCTCCGGCTGGTGCTCGAGAAGGCGCTGGTCTGCGAGGTGCTCGACGACTCGGCGGCGCTGCCCAGGCTCCGGCATCCGGACGATCATGACGAGCGCGGCCGTGGCCTTCAGGTGGTCAGCCAGGTCGCACAGCGCTGGGGGGCCAGGCGGGCAGCGTCCGGCAAGGTGGTCTGGTGTGAGCTCCCGCTCCCCTATGACTGACCCGCGACCCTGTCCTGGCTGCGACTGTCCTTGCTGATCGTGATCTTCCCGTTCCGCATCACGCCGAGCCGCTGCGCTCGGCGGGCCACACTGGAGTCGTGGGTGACGAGCACCAGGGTGAGGTGCTGGTCGCGCCACAGCCGCTCCAGCAAGCCGATGATGTCGTCCCTGGTGTCCTCGTCCAGATTGCCGGTCGGCTCGTCGGCCAGCAGTACCTTCGGCTGCTTGACCAGCGCCCTCGCAATGGCGACGCGCTGCTGCTGACCGCCGGAAAGCTCCGAGGGCAGATGCCTAGCCCGGTCGGCCAGGCTCACGCTCTCCAGCGCCGCCGCCGCGCGCTCGCGCCGCTCCGCCGCAGGGACGTGCAACGGCACCAGCGCGGTCTCCACGTTCTCCTGCGCGGTCAGCGTCGGTACCAGGTTGAACGTCTGGAATATGAACCCGATCGACCGCGCGCGCACCTTCGTGACCTGGCTCTCCCGCAGCAGGGCCAGGTCGTCACCGTCCGCGTTGCCAGCCGTGCCGTCGACCCCGTTGCCGAATAGGACACTCCCGGCCGAGGGCCGGTCGAGGCCGCCCAGCATCTGCAGCAGGGTCGACTTGCCGTGGCCGGTCGGCCCCTGAATGGCTAGCCACTCTCCATCATCGATCACCACGTCGACGCCCCGCAGGGCCTGCACGACGCTGCGGCCCTTGTGGTAGTCCTTCGTGACACCGGTCAGCTTGTACATCACGATTCTCCCTGGATTTCCTGCTGCCACACCCGCACTACTCGACCCTCGCCAGGGCCGCGGCGGGGCGAAGCTGTGCCGCGCGCCAGCCTCCGAACGCGCCGGCGAGCAGACCGCCCGCTATCGCCAGCAGGACTGCCGCCACGATGACGCCAACAGTGACCTGCGGGGTCAGGTGCACCGTCGCACTGTGCGCGCCAGCCGTGGCCAGATCACGGAACCTGTTGGCCGCGCTGCCGGCTGATCCGCTGCCCGCGAAGCCGCCGCCACCACCGCCGGGGAAGCCACCGCCACCACCACCGGCGAAGGCGCCGCCACCACCGCCGAAGAATCTGGCGCCGCCCGGCGTCGCCGAGCCGGTCGTCGAGCCGAGCGTGGCAGTGACCGTGTGGTAGTAGTGACCGGCGAGGGCCGACCCTAGGTAACCCAGGCCGACGCCAACGACGCCGCCGACGATGCCGATGGTGAGGGCCTCGCCGACCACCTGGCCAACGATCCGGCGGCTGGTCCAGCCGAGCGCCTTCAGCGTGCCGAACTCGCGGACCCGGCGGGACACCGCCGCGGTCGTCAGCAGGCAGGCGAGCAGGAACGCGACAGCGAGCACAGCTATGGCCAGCCACCGACCCAGGTTGTTGGCGAGGCTCGACGCGCTGGCAACCGATCCGGTGATCTGGTTCGCCACGCTCTGCGAGTTCTCGACGCTGACACCAGGCACCGCCTGGGAGATCGCCTTCGACACCGTGCTGATATTCGTGGCGCTGTCCGCGGCCACGTAGATAGTGTTGACGTCGTTCTTCATGCTGGCCAGTGCCTGCGCCCTCGCCAGCGGGATGTAGAAGTCGTACGAGCTCGCGCTGGCCGGGATGCTGACGATGCCGACGACCTTAAAACTGGTCTTGGCGATGGTCACGCTCGAGCCCACCGCGATCTTGTTGGACTTGGCGTAGTTCGTATCGACGAGCGCCACGTCAGCGGTTCCGTCAGCACCGGTGAGCGTCCGGCCGTTGGCGAGCGTGCCCAGGCTCAGCGGGCCGAGGCCGGCCGCGTTCTTGGCCAGGTCCACACCGTCGACGCTGAACGAAGTCGGCGTCAGCGACCCGTTGAAGAAGCCGCCACCGCCACCACCGCGGAACCCGCTGCCTCCGCCGGTTGAGTTGATCGCCGGGATCTTACCGGTGATCTTGGTGTCAGTCAGGGTCAGGCCGCCCGCGGCGGCGGCGACGTTGTGCAAGCCAGTGACCGACGCCAGGTTGGCGTTCGTCATAGAGCCAAGCCCGAAGCTGCGCAGTGTGTCGATGTCGATGGTCGTGCCGGCCGCAGGCCGCTGCTGTGTGCCAAACGCGCCGCGGAATCCGAACGGTCCCGGCCCGCCGCTGCCCGCAGTCGGTGCCTTGGTCACGGTGATGTCAGTGTCCTGGCCATACAGCGAGTGCAGCACCTCGCCCTGGGCGTTCTTCACTCCGCCGGAGAGTGCGGTCACCGTGATGACCAGCCCGATGCCCAGCGCCAGCCCGAGCGCGATGATGCTGGCCTGGCGCGCCCGGCGGCGCAGCTCACGACCCAGATAGGTCCAGAACATCCGAACTCCTTGATGCAAGGGCTCCGCATGACCCGGCCGCGGCAAAGATCACCGCCGCGGCCGGTTACCGATGATCGGGGAGCTTCCTTGGCGGCCGCTGAATGCCGGCTGCGAGATTGCCGGGCAGGAAAGGGCTCTCGCCCATGGCGGCGTAGTGCCCGAGCGCAGCCAGCGGCAGCAGGATGCCACGGGCCGGCCCGCTGGTCCCGTGCCCGCCGGTCCAGCTCCCATCGGCCAGCTGAGCGCGGACGAGCCAGCTCGCTGCCGCCTCGACGGCGCCGTCAGCCGAGCTGTCGGCCACCGGGTGGCGGCCTGCGGCCAGCAGCGCCGTCAGCGCCAGCGATGTCCCGGCCTCATCCGAACCGCCGGCGCCTGGAAGTCCAGTGACGCCGCCGAGGTGCCAGCCGCCATCGGCGTTCTGCTGGCCGATCAGCCAGCTGACACCGCCGTTGATGCACGGCTTGCCCGCCCGCACCCCGGCCGACCGCAGCGCCGGCAGCACGATGCTGGTGGCGAGGAGGTCGCTCGCGCCCGCGCGGCCGGACCACGCACCGGCGGGCCGCTGCGCGCGCAGCAGCCAGATGACCCCACGGCGGATGGCCCGAACGACAGCAGGGTCGTCAGCCCCGGTCGTCGCCAGCGCACGGATGCAGTATGCGGTGAGCGTAGGTGTATCGCCCCAGCCGCCGTCCCGGTCCTGCGTGTCCGCCAGCCACCGAGTGGCCGCGGCGATCGCCGGCGAGGCGGCCGGCTCGATCCCGCTCAGCGTCGCCAGCACAACCGCGGTGTCGGCTGGCCGCGGGTAGCCGTCCGGGCAGAACGACCAGCCGCACGGCGCTGCGCCGGCTCGTGCTCTCGCACCGAACGCAGGCGCCTCGATCTGGCGCGCCAGCAGCCACCGCGCCGCTGCGGCGACCGACGGATGATCGCCGCACAGCCCGGCAGCACGCAGCGCGTCCACCGCCAGCGCGGTCTGCGCGATGGGAGGCAAGCTCGCCGCGTCCGGCTGGTCGCCAGCCGGTTGGCCCGTCACCTGCAGGGCGACGAGAGACATCGGCCAGACCGGTCGCAGGCCGCCAGCATCAGCGCCGTGCTGCTGCCAACCCGCGAGCCAGCTCCCGCACCGCCGCAGCGCGGCCAGTCGTACCGGCGATCGGGCCGAGCTGAGCGCGCCGGCCAGCCGAGGTGAGTCGCCAGCCGGCCGGCCTGGCGTGGCGCGCAGTTCGGCGAGCCCGAGCCCTGTCGCGCACACTGGCCGGACCGCGCCGAGGATCGCGAGGGTGACCGCGACCACGGGACTGCCCCCTTGTCCAATGCGAACCGGAAACCACAAGACCTCAGGGGCGGGAACGGACACGTCCGACCACGCGGTCACGCCGAACAGCGCCAGCCATGCCCCGGCCGTGACGCCAGCGGCGTCGATGCCGCCCGCATCCCTGATCCAGCCTGCCGCCGCGGCCATGTGGTAGGCGTCGGGTGAGTCCCCGGCCAGCGACAGCGCGAGATAGGCCACGACCGAGGCGGACAGATCGGCGGTGGGTCCTGGCTCGGCCCCGGCCCAGCTGCCGTCGGCCCGCTGACCGGACCTGATCTGCTGGGTGATGGCGTCCTGACCGGGCACCGGCCCTGCCCGCAGGAACCACCGGGCCAGGAGTGCTTCCGCGACGAAGCTGATAGCGGCCGCCGCGCTGTCAGGCCACCAGCCGCCCGGATCCTGGCACACGTGCAGGACCCTGCTGGCTCGCTGGACGGCCACGCTGGCGGCGGCGCGGTGGCCCGCCGCCGACAGCGCGGCCGCGGTCACCGGCCGCCTGCTGACGGCGCCGCGGCCGCCGCCCTCATTTCTTCGTCCGAAGGTGCGATGCCGCCAGCGGTGTCCGCGATGAGCTTGCGCGCGGCGGACCGCCCGCTGCGCACGGCGCCCTCCATGGTGTCCGGCCAGCCGGTCTCCGTCCACGCGCCAGCGACCGCAAGCCCGGGCGGCCCGGCATCAGGCACTGCGCGGAGCCGTCGCACGCCGGGCTCGTGACAGATCGTGGCGCGCCTCTCCCTGGTGACGAAGAAGTCCTCGACACTGGCCTCAGCCGCGTCCGGGAACAGCCGTTCCAGCAGCGCAAGGCCGTTCTCCCGCAGCGCGGCCCCTGGCGTGTCCACGTAGCGGTCCGCGGCCGGGACCGAGGCGGCAAGGTACTGGCCGCCGTGCAGCCCGGCGACGCTGGACTTGTCGATCACCCATCGCACCGGCGAGCCGGCCACCGCCGCGAACGGCAGCCTGGTCACCCGGCGGTCGTACACCACGTGGAGGCTCACGACCGGTGACGTCCGCAACAGCGACCACCGGGCGATCATGCCCGGCAGCACTTCCGAGGCCAGTCCCACGGCGTCGCCGGGGGGTACCGCCAGCACGACGGCGCTGGCCCGGATCAGCTCGGTCGCCCCGCCCTCCGCATCCGGGCGGGCCGCGCCGGCGACGACCGTGACCTGATATCCCCCGGCCGGGTCCGGCTCGAGCGCTGCCGCCCGGCTACTCAGCATGATCGTGACGCCGAGCTGGCCAAGCAGCGCGGCCGCGGGAGCGCTATGCAACTGGCTGAACGGCACGGAGGGCACACCGATGTCAGCGTGGTCCCGCCCGGTAAGCAGGGCAGTCCGGATCGTGCTCGCCGCCAGACCGAGATCGGCCCGCTCCGGCGGGGAGTTGAGTGCTGCGGCGCACAGCCAGTCCCACAGCATCGTCCGGACCCGCTCGGGCTGACCGTGATCCGCAAGCCAGCCCGCCAGATTGCGGTCGTTGCCCGCGCCCCTGTCGGCGAACCGCAGCCTCGCCACTGCGGCGGCCACCCGAGCGCGTTCGGTTACCGACAGTAACCGGAATCGCGCCAGCGCTCCAGCCAGGTGCGCGGGTGACGGCAGCCCGGATCGGCGCAGCGTCGCCTGTGCCGGGCCGCCAGACGTTCCTGGCGCGAGAACCGTGAGATCAAGCCTGTCCTGGATGACGCACGAGTCGGTGACCCCGAGCCTGGCTAGCAGATCACGATAGGCCGTGCAGCATCGTAAGAAAAGGTGCTGACCATTATCGATCGTGAGACCCCGCCGCAGGAAAGAGCAGGTAGCGCCGCCGAGCCACGGGCGACCCTCGACTAACGTGACCGCGCGCCCGGCTCCGGCCAACTCGAGTGCCGCGCTGATTCCGGCGAGTCCCCCGCCGATCACGACGACGTCTGGACGGTCATCCGCCCGCGTCATGGCCAATCCCCCGTCCTGCCCGACCCCCGTCGGTAAGAGCACTACCTCGCCGACTCTACCGCGCACGCGCAGCGTCTGCGGTCCACCCGAGACCACTGCTCAGGAGACGGGGCGCGGTACCCCTGTTTCGGTTTGAACCTTTAAGGGACTGGATTTCTGAGTTTGATGGTTTTCGAATGATTTTCGCGGGTTCACCTGGTGCCGTAACACCTCCGCCGGTGGTGATTTCTCACCGGAATTCGGACCACGAATCCAGTTTCATATTTCGGCCTTCTAATAGGATGTTACGCTGCAATATCGCCCCGGTATTCGTGGCGCCGCGGGCACGATGCCGATCACGCGACTCACCACTCTGGGGCCTGCAGCCATGGGAATGCGACACAGATCCATCGGTCTGAGGGTCGGGCTCCTGATCGCGGTTCCGGCGCTCAGCCTCGTGCTGCTCTACGCCTTCGTGGCGAGCCTCACGCTGAGTAACGCCCTGACCCAGACGCGCTCGAACTCGGTCCGGAACGACGTGGGCAACCCGGTCGCCTTCTTCCAGCTGCAAGTGGCAGCCGAGCGCGGCGTCGCTGTGCTCAGTCTTGCGGCGCCTGGGAGTCAGCAGGTCGCCCGTGAGCTGCGCAGCCAGGAGACGGCCACCAACAAATCGCTCGCGCAGCTGCAGGCAGCCTTCAGCTCCCCCGCGGTCACGGCGAGTGCCTCGAGCGCGGAGCTGGCCGCGATGCGCACCGTGGTCAGGCAGGGTGCAGAACTCAACCGGATCCGCAGCGCCGTGGCCGCTCACTCGATCGCCATGCGGACCGCGCTTGCCGACTACGACTCGGTCCTCGAGTCAGGCTACGTCGTCCTCGACCGGGTGTTCTACGGCGAGGCCAACGTCCAGCAGGTAACCCAGGCGATCGCCCTGGTCAATCTCGACCGGGCGCGGCAGACGACGCTCGCCGAGGGCGATCTGCTCGCTGGTGATATGGCCATGGGCAGGTTCTCGCCAGCCGACCGCACGACGATAGTCTCGCTGGCCGCGACCCGGCAGCAGCTGGTCACCAGCTCGCTGGCGGATATGCAGGCAGGCTACCGAGCCGCGATCGACAGGTATGTCACGGCGGGAGCACGCGGTGCCCTCGCGACCGCTGAGGCGACGGTCGCGACCACGTCATGGCACTCTGGTGCCGCGCCGCCCAGGGTTGTCAGCGCGAGCAAGGCCTTCGTCAGCTATGCGACCGCCCTGGAGCCTGGGCTGCTAGCGGCAGCCGCGCAGTTGCAGCAGGCCTCGCAGCGACAGGGCAATGCCGTGCTGGTACAGCTCATCCTGGCTGGCGGCCTCGGGCTGATAGCCCTGATCGCGACCGTGGTGCTGTCCCTGGTGCTCGGCCGCGGGCTGGTGCGCCAGCTGCGCGACCTGCGCGGATCGGCGCTCACCCTCGCGCACCACACGCTGCCCCGCGTCATCGACCGGCTGCGGTCCGGCGAAGATGTCGACCTGGGCCAGCACGAGCCCGCGCAGGTCCGGACGCGCAACGAGATCGAGCAGGTTGGGCAGGCAGTCAGCATTCTCGAGCACGCCGCTATCCGGTCGGCCGCGGACGAGGCGCGGCTGCGGCGCGGCGTCAGCGACGTGTTCCGCAACCTGGCCGGCCGCAGCCAGTCGCTGCTGCGCCGGCAGCTTTCGCTGATCGACGCCATGGAACGGCGGACTAGCGACCCGGACGACCTGGAGAACCTGTTCCGCATTGACCACCTCACCACACGGATGCGG
>Ga0126371_10005200_pt1 | contig 11553 bp, 9 predicted proteins | sample PanSoiMetaPlot_4_FD_110145 | JGI IMG/M metagenome (GOLD analysis project Ga0126371, IMG submission 110145) | Tropical forest soil microbial communities from Panama - MetaG Plot_4 | ecosystem: Environmental > Terrestrial > Soil > Tropical forest > Bulk soil | place: Panama | collected 2016-02-17
AACGGACGCCGCCGAAGCTGGCGCGCAACTTTGTCTGGATCGCCGCCGTCCATGCCTGCGAATCATAGCGCTCGCCTGAGGCGGTCTGTCCGCCGCCGCCGCGATATCCCGGGCGAAAGGGATTGTACATCGACGCCGTGCCGACGATCGCGCCAAGGGCAGTCCGACCGGTCACATGGGAATGACCGATGCCGACTTCGGTTCGCGCCATTGCGGCCGACGAACAAAGCAAGACGATTCCGGCGCCGCAAATCGCGGCGCGCAAGCGCAACACCATTCAGATACTCCTGGATTGCCGCCACAGGCGCTGCTTATGGCCGGGCGGTGGATGGCCGAGGATTAGCCGCGCACGGTCGGGCGGCGATCGGCCTTCGTGTGTGATTGCTCACACGGCGAGAAATCATCGGATGCCGACTCGATGTACGACACGCCACAACCGCGGCATTCGAACGTATAGAGGTCCGGCAAGCCGTCAAACCGCGATGTCATTCGAGCGAGTCGCATGATTTGAGCGCAGCTTGGGCAACGCGGCGACTCTGGCGCGCGTTGCTTTGGGCATTCGTAGCGCATGGATAAAGAGCTCCTTGAGCCGCGATATCCCGACACCTATCCGATGCGCCTTGGATACCGAGTTCAGGAGACGAAATCCTGCGCTGTCAGGACAAAACATTGTTTTGACACGACAGGGTCAAAGGCAAATTCGTAACGACTCTGGGCGACACCGATGTCGCTCTCGGCGCTTTCTTGGCGCTTTGTTCACGTAACGAAAAAGCTCTCGACCGGCACGCTGTGCGGCAGGCGGCCGACTTCGACGAACATGTCGATTTGGCGCTGCGCCAGGCGCCGTTCGTTCTCGGTGAAGGTGAATTCCATGCGCGGATAGCGCGCCGAGGCGATCAGGATGTCGCGGTCGCCGCCGTAAGCCTTGATGAACACGTCGGCGACTTCCTCCATGTTGCGCTCGCTGTAGGCGAACGAACTGCGCAAGGCTTCGAGCAGCGGCGCGCACAAGTTCGGATTGTCGCGCATGAGCGCCGCGTTGGCCGCGATCATGTGCTTGATCATCTCGTCGAACCCGGTCAGTACCTTCCAGGCGTCGCCGTCGGTATAGAGGCACGCCGCATCGGCGGCCCGTTCGCCGGCGAAGAAGAACTGATCGAGCAGCACCACGGCGTCGGCCTTGCCGTCGCGCAGGAGCCCGAGCAGGGTCTCCTGCGGCGAGGCGATCCACTTCAGCGTTGCCGGATCGACCCCGTAAGCGTGCTTGAGCAGATATTGATGGATGGCGTGCCGGCCTTGGTGGGTGGCAATGGTGCGGCCTTCGAGCGCGCGCGGCTCCTTGATGCCGTCGCGCCGCACGAACAGGCCGTTGCCCTTGCCGGTCGACTTCCATTCCGTGCATAGCCCGACGATCGGCGCGCCGGCCATGCGGCGCTCCAAAAAGTTCGGCAGATAGAGGTTGGCGAGGTCGACGTCGCCGCGGATCAAAATTTCTTCCTGCTCGCGGCTCGGTGGATCGGGCACCTCGACGACGGTGAGCGCGATGTCGTGCGCCTTTATCAGCCCGGCGCGCAGCGCGTAATAGATGCGGAACATCGAAAAGCGGTTGCGATAATGGGCAAGGCGCAGCTTCATCGGCGCGTCGTCTCCGCGATGAGCGCGGTACTGCGCCCCGACCCTGGTAAATACCAGCGCGCGCGTTGCGGCAAGATGGGGGACGCCGCCCGGCATGCTTTACCGGCCGGTCGCCGCGCCCTAAGCCTGTCGTCCATGAAGCTCGCCGGACGCTCTCTCGTCTTCGCCATGTGTGTCGGCCAGTTGGGCAACCTGCTGCCGCACGTCGCCGTGCCGGCGGTCATGCCGCAATATCTCATGCCGGCGTGGGGGCTGAGCGGCACCGAAGCGGGACTGATGGCGAGCGCATTCGCCTTTGGTTACATGGTTGCGGTGCCGCTGCTGACGACGCTGACCGACCGCATCGACGCCCGCAACATCCTGCTCGCCGGATCGATTGCGCTGGCGCTCGGTACAATCGCCTTCGCTTGGTTCGCAAAGGGCTTGTGGTCGGCCACGCTGATCTGGGGTTTGGCCGGCGTCGGTTTTGCGGGCGCCTACATGCCGGGGCTGAAGGCGCTGACCGATCGTTTGCCGCCCGGCGACGTGTCGCGCAGCGTGACGCTTTACACCGCGAGCTTTTCGGTCGGCGTCGGGCTGTCGTTTCTGGTCAGTCAGTTGGTTGCGGATTATTTCGGCTGGCGCTGGGCTTTTGTCGCCACCGGATGCGGTCCGTTTCTGATGGTGGCCGCCTGCCTTGCCATGTCTGGCGTCAAGCCGGTGCCGACGCAGCGCCGCCTGCTGGATTTCCGGCCCGTGCTGCACAACCGCCCGGCGCTCGGCTACATCCTTGGTTATGGTGCGCATTGCTTCGAGCTCTACGGCATTCGCACCTGGCTGGTGGCATTCTGGACCTTCGTCGCGGCGCGGCACGCCGGCGCGACCTATGTCGGACCGGTCACGGTCAGCGTCGTGTTCTCGCTCTTGGCAATGCCGGCCAGCATTTTCGGCAACGAGGCGGCGCTGCGCTTTGGCCGGCACCGCGCTCTCACCGTGCTGATGGTTGTTTCGGCCGCCGTGGCGCTCGCCATCGGGCTCGCGGTGCAGGCGCCGCCGGCGCTCCTTCTCATTCTACTGCTCGTCTACGCGTTGGCGGTGCCCGCCGATTCCGGCGCCCTGACCTCGGGCATGACCATGAGCGCCGCTGTCGGGAACAGAGGCGCGACCATGGCGCTGCACACGACCGTGGGCTTCGGCCTCTCCGCGCTCGGCGCCTGGGGTGTGGGCATCATGCTCGATCTCGCCGGCGGGCCGGACAGCGCCTCGGCCTGGCTCGCGGTGTTTTGTTTGCTCGCCGCTTCGATCCTGCTCGGACCGGTGGCGCTGTGGTGGTCACGCGCAGTTCGTAGCGCGGATTAACCGACGCGGTTCCGCTAGTGGCGTCAAATCCGCGGTCCAAGAATGCAACGTATCCGGTAAAGCTGTGCGACAGCCGAAACGGCATATGCACGAGCGAGAATGGGCGCAGCTTACTTTCGTTTCTAAAATCGCGTCGGGAATTAACCGCTGGAACGCTCGGTTCTAGCGGGCATCGCACAATACCCCCCAATGAATCCCAACCCAGAATCAGCGCTCCCGCGCCGTCTGGCTGACGACCTCGCGCAGCGGCGACAGCAGATAGTCGATGGCGCGGCGTTGCCCGGTCTTGATCTCGACGCTCACGGCCATGCCGGGCATGAGCGCCACCTCCTTGCCGCCGACGTCGACGGAGCGCTTCGCCAGGCGGACGGTCACCGGAAACACCAGATTCTGCGTCTTGGCCGGCGAGCCGGGTGCGGCGCCCTGCGGCCGCGCCGCATTCACGGCGTCGCTCAGTTCGGTCGCGTCGCGTTCGTCGACCGCGTCACGCGAGACTTTTTCGACGGTGCCGTTGATGGTGCCGTAGCGGGTGAACGGGAACGAGTCGACCTTGACCACGGCATTCTGGCCGACTTCGACAAAGCCGATGTCCTGATTGGCGATCATCGCCCTGATCTCGAGCGGCTGATCGAGCGGCACGATGGTGAGCAGCGGCTGCCCGCTGGTCACCACCTGGCCGAGGCTCGACACCGCAAGCTGCTGCACCGTGCCGGCAATCGGCGCGGTGAGCGCGGTGTGGTTCGCTTTCGACTGCGCTTTGATGAGATCCTGCTCGGCGTGATCGCGCTTGTGCTCGGCCTCGGAAAGTTTTTGCGACTGGTCGGCAATGAACTGGGTGATGACCTGCTCGATCTTGCCGTCGAGCGAGACCATGGCGGCCTCGGCTTCGACAATCTGGCCGCGCTCGTCGGTATCTTGGGTGAGCTGGGTTTCGTAGGTCTGCAGCGCCTCGATGGTCTGGGCGCGCGAGCCGACGCCGAGGCTGTCGAGCTTTTCACGCATCGCGACGCGCTCTTTCGACAGCGTCAGGAGCTTTTGCCGCTCGGCGACGGTGGACTGCAGCCGCGCCCTGGTGGCGGCTTTTTCGGCCCGCTGTGACTTGAAGCCGTCGATGGCCGAGCGCAGCTGGGCAAGGTCGGCGGCCTGCACGCCCTCTTCGCGGCGGCGCACCGGCTCGGTGATGCCGGCCGCAAACGCAATTGGCAGCGGCTGCATCGCCTCGGTCTGCGCGGCGGCAATCGAGGCCTTGCGGCGTGCCGCCTCGGCGCTCATGGCCTCGAAATCGCGCGCCTGGGCTTCGCGGTCGGCGGTCGATTCGGTCGGGTCGAGCTCGACCAGGACTTCGCCGGCGTTGACCTGGCTGCCGTTCTGCACGCGGATCGCCACCACTTTGCCGGCGTCGACCGGCTGCACCACCTTGGATCCGCCGTCTGGCTGAATCTTTCCGGGCGCCACCGCATAGATGTCCATCCAGCCGAAATAGGACCAAAGCAGCGCGCCGAGGAACAGCGCGCAGATCGCCAGCATCAGGGATTTCGCCACCGGCGACGGCGGCGTCACCAGGATTTCGAGCGCCGCGGGCAAGAATTCGCGATCGGGGCCGACCAGCTGCGACGGCTGGCGTGAAACCAGCGCTCTGCCGCCGCTGGACGGGGGCGGATTTGCTGCGGGATGTCCCGATTGCGCACTCATACACAGGTCTCGCTTCAGGCGTCGCTCTCGTGCTGTTGCATGCCCCAAAGCCGTGCGTAAAGGCTCTGCGGCTGCGCCAGCAGCGATTGATGGGTGCCTTGCTCGATAATCGCGCCGTTCTCGATGGCGATGATGCGGTCGCAATGGCGGACCGCGGCGAGGCGATGGGCGATGATAATGACGGTGCGGCCGCTGACGATACGGCGCATGTTGTTCTGGATCATGCGCTCGCTCTCGTAATCGAGCGCGCTGGTGGCCTCGTCGAGAATCAGGATGCGCGGCTGCGTGGCGAGCGCGCGCGCAATGGCGATGCGCTGCCGCTGGCCGCCGGACAGATTGGCGCCGCGCTCCTCGATCGGCGTATCGTAGCCGAGCGGCAGCTTGGCGACGAACTCGTCGGCGCCGGCGAGCCGCGCCGCGACGATCACCTGGCCGCGCGGCATGCCCGGATTGCCGAGCGCAATGTTCTCGTGAATGGTGCGGTTGAACAGCACGTTCTCCTGCAGCACCACGCCGATCTGGCGGCGCAGCCAGGCGGTATCGACCTGGCCGATGTCGACGCCGTCGATGAGAATCTGGCCGCGGTCCGGCCGATAGAGCCGTTGGATGAGCTTGGTCAGCGTCGATTTGCCGGAGCCGGAGTGACCGATGATGCCGAGCACCTGCCCAGCCGGTATGTCGAGATCGATGTCGCGCAGCACGTCGGCGCCGTCGGGCCGATAGCGGAAGGTCAGCCCGGCTATTCTGATGGCGCCGCGCATCGCCGGCAGATGCGCACCGGCAAGCCGCTGCGCCTCGGGCGGAGCGTTGAGGATGTCGCCGAGCCGCTGCACCGAAATCTGCACCTGCTGAAAGCTCTGCCACAGCTGCGACAGCCTCAAGATCGGCGCCGTAGCCTGATTCATGATCATGTAGAAAGCGACCAGCCCGCCGATCGTAAGATCGTTGTCGATCACCGCCTTGGCGCCGAAAAACAGCACCGCGGCAGTTGTCACTTTGTTGACGTACTGAATCGCGTTCTGTCCGAGGTTGCCCAGCACCACGGCCTGGAACGAGGTTTTTACGTAGGCGGCAAGGCGGTCGTCCCATTCGTTGCGCAGGATCGGCTCGACCGCGGCGGCCTTCAAGGTCTGCATGCCGAATACCGACTCGACCAGAAACTGCTGGCTCGCCGCCCCGGTGTTGAAGCGCTCGTTGATCTTCTGCCGCAGTGCCGGCCGCACCAGGAAGGCGATCAGCAGATAGAACGGAACCGAGCCAAGCACGATCAGCGCCAGCGTCGTCGAGTACAGAAACATGACGGCGACGAAAACCAGCGCGAACAGCAAGTCGATGACCGACGACAGGCCCTGGCCGGTGAGAAAATTGCGGATCGTCTCGATCTCGCGCACCCGCGCCACGGTCTGGCCGGTCGGCCGGGTCTCGAAGTAGCTGAGCGGCAGCCGCAGCAAATGATCGAACACGCGGCTGCCGAGCTCGACGTCGATGCGGCTCGTGGTGTGGCTGAGCGCGTAGGAGCGCAGATATTGCAGCGTGACGTCGAACAGGCCGATCGCAACCAGCCCGACGATGATCACCACCAGGGTCGACAGGCCCTTGTGCACCAGCACCTTGTCGATGACGATCTGGAAAAACAGCGGCGTGATCAGCGCGAACAGCTGCACGAACAACGATGCGATCAGGACATGGGTGAGCGCCCCGCGGTAGCGCCAGATCGACGGCAGGAACCAGCGGAAGCCGAAACTCGCCGGATCGACGCCGGCGCCGCCGAAGCGGCGCGCGATGAGAACGATCTCGCCGGCCCACGCCGCCGCGGCCTCGTCGAGGCTTTGGTCCTTGAAGATGCGGGTGATCGGATCGGCGATGCGCAGCCGGCCGTCGGCCAGCCGCTGGACCAGAATGTGATAGGCGCCGTCCCGCATCCGCACGATGGCGGGCGTCGGCGCCGAGGCGAGCCGCCCGGCCGCCTGCTTCTGCAACAGCCGCGCCTTGAGCCCGATGCGGGTGGCCGCCCGCACGATGTCCTCGCCGACGGCGTCGCGGGCACCGAGGCCGAGGTCATGGGCGAGCTGAAACGGATCGGCGGCAATACGGTAGTGGCTGGCAATCGAAGCCAGTGAAAGCAGGCCGGCGTCCGGCCGGCGTGCCAGGGGCTGCGCCGATGCAGCGGCTCCGCCCGCGGTCGCGCCGGCTTCGGCGGCGGCCGCAGCCGGACCTTCCTCCGGCACACTGCCGGCAGGCTCCTCCGGACGCTCCTGCAGCCGGTTGAGAGAAGATGACATCGTTAACCTTGATCTCGGGTACACACTCACCGTGCGTCGCCGACCGGGCACCACCCGAGATCGGCGACTAACGCTTTTTTTTCACAGTATATCAAGCGCTTATTTGACCGGCGAGGTCCCTTCCTATATGGTGACTACGCGGGGGACGTTTCAAGCTTTCACAACACACAATAAAGATACAGTTCGCCATGCGTTGGCGTTTGGCTGCCTGTACTGTGCCGTTGGTTGCGGTCGCCTTAGCGATTGGCGGGCGCGGCGCGCTGTCTGCTCCGCTCATGCAGCCGGCGCTCGGTGAAGGCACCGCATCGTTCCAGCGCGTCGATGCGCTGCAGCCGAGCAACAATCCGCTGAAACACTGCCTCACCCGCAAAGGGGCGCCGTCGTGCCATAGCGCCGCCGCCGCCGCGGCCGCCAAGAACGCACAGGCGCCGCAGCTTCCGGAATATCCCGGCGCGACCGGTTCCACCGCCGCAACCGACACCCTGCCGCTGCCGAGCAAGCCACCGCCCGGACGAAGCAACGCCAACCGCCGGATCGAGCGGAGCGCCGGCGAACCGCAGACCGGCGGTCCGACGCCCGGATTCAAGTTCACCGGCGGCATGGGCGTGCCGAACAACCGAGCGACTTTGGAGGGCGCGTTGAGTCCATACCAGCAGCCCAACGGCAACACCGCCGCGTCGCAATCCGGCAAGCTGACCAACGGACTGGAAACGCAGGGCATGCATTTCGGCTTCGAGTATCATTATTAGATCGCGGCGCGGGTCTCGCCGCGCCCTGCGGCGGATCATTGCCCCTTGCGCTGCACGTCCTTGGTCGCGAGTACAGCTTTCACCTGCGCCACCACGTCCGGCGGCGCCGTGACGATGCCATCGACCGTTTGCTGCAGCTCCTCGCCGAGCATCGGATGCATGTTCAGGTTCGCCTGCTTGGCGGCGGCGATGAACTGCGGATCGCGCATCGTCTCGGCGAATGCCTGGCGCAGCGCCTTGACGCGCTCGGCCGGCACGTTCGGCGCGGTGAGGATCGGCCGGCCCACCGCGACGTCGCCCGATAACAGCGCCAGCGCGCGGCTCTGCGTGTCGTTCTCGGCGAGTTCGGTCCACAACGGCGCATCCGGCAGATCGGCCTCGCGCTTTGGGCCGACCTGAAACAAGATGTTGATGACGCGGTCGCGTACCCAATCCGGATGCGTGGCTTTCATGGAATCCCAGGAATCGCTGCCGCGGCCGTCGATCTCACGCCGCTCCACCGCGATGTTGATGTCGCCGCCGCCCGGATAGCCGGCGATGATCTTGAATTTGCTGCCGAGCAGATTGTTGGAGACCTGCGGATAGAGCACCGATGGCGAGGTCGCGCCGGTGGCGCCGATGGCGAGCGGTTTGGTCTTGGCTTGGGCAAACGTCGACACGCCGCTTGCCGCCGTCACGTACAGAATATTGTTGACGACATTGAGGTTGCCGATCCAGTTGAACTTGCGCGCGTCGAACTGCACGCCGGGCTCGCTGAGCGCCTGATCGGTCGGCGTCGCCTGGCTCAGGCAGGCGATGACGCTGCCGTCCTGCGGCGCCACCTTGTACAGCCAGTTGGCGGCGCTGCGGCTGCCGGCGCCCGGCATGTTCTGCGGCACGACGATCGGATTGCCCGGAATGTGCGAGCCGATGAAGCGGCCGAGCATGCGGGCATAAAGGTCATAGCCGCCGCCGGGGCCGTAGCCGATGACGAGCGTGATGCGTTTGCCGCGATAAAAATCCGCGACGTCGTCGGCGTGCGCGGGCAGGGCGCTCGCGACAACAGCAGCAACAGCCAAAGCGGCATAACGGATGCGATACTTCATCTGGAGTCCTTACGGTGACGGCCGAAAGCCGGCTTTATAGTAGGCGGACAGATCGCTGCCCAGCCATTCGGTCGGAATGACCTTGTTGGAGCCTTCCGCCATTGCCTTGCGGTACAGAATGCCGCCCGCCGCGGCGAACTGGATCGCCAAGCCGGAATTGTTCTTGTAGTAGATGATGCCCTTTCGCGCATCGCCGCGCGGGCTTTGTTTGATGCTGATCTTGCCGTTGAGCAGTTCGCCGAGCTCATGCACATCGCCGCGGCCGATCACGCCCGCCTCGATCGGCTCCAACAATTCGGTCTGGTCGTTGTCGATGACGCTTTCCCAGTCGTTGATGATGACGCACGTGGCACGCTCGTAAGTCCGCCGGTCGACCTCGGAGCGCTTGTTGGTGACGTCCGAATTGGCGATCGAGACGACGAGCTGGCCATCTTCGAGCCAGTCGCCGTCGAAAACCGGGTTCATCGCCGTGGTGGCGCAGCAGATCACGTCAGCGCCGCGCACGGCCTCATGCGTGTCGCCAACGGCGACGACCGCGAGCCCGCCACGCGTCATGTCGCGGGCGAACAGGGTGCGGTGCTCGGGGCTGGGACTATAGACATGAACGCGGCGGAGCGGGCGCACCAGGGCGATCGCTTCCAGCGCCGAGCGCGCCTGCTTGCCGGTGCCGAACAGGCCGAGCGTTTCCGCATCCGGCCGCGCAATTTCGTCGACCGCCATGGCGGTGGTGGCGCCGACCCGCATCCCCGACAGATGAAATTCGTGCAGCAGCGCCAGCGGCTCGGCGGTCTCGATGCTGAACAGAATGACAAAGCCCCAGTTGAACGCCTGCGGATTTTCGTAGGTGCGCCGCTCCCGCGCCGCGCTCGGCGGCCGCATGATCTGCGAGCCGGCGCGCACGCAGGCAATGCCGGCCGACGGCACGGCGCCGACATGGACATTGGCGAGGTAGCGGCGGTCGGGATCCGGATGCTTGGCGAGATAACGCATGCGCGGCCGGTTCACCGCGCTGCCGTCGGCAAAATCGCGGAACGCGGTGCGCATCGCCGCGATGCAGTCGCGCATCGGCAGCAAGCGCCGGACGTCCTCGTCTGTTATGATGATGGTCATCGATGATGCGGTGTCGCAGCAGAAAGCTCGATTGTAATCGGCCCGGCACGTCGGTCCATGGTCATGCTGCGCCGCGCGACGATGACGGGAGCCGCCAATGGTCGCACGCCTTGCGCTTCTGTGTGCCTGCGCTCTGGCAGCCACGTCGGCGGTCGCGCAGGAACTGCGGCCTCGAGAGGCCTGGGCCTTCATGCTCGGCAAGGCCTTCACCTTGGCCTGTTCCGACGGCACTTTGGGGGAGGGGCGCATTCTGCCCGACGGCTCGGTGGTCGGCAAAATCAGGGTCGGCAGCCAGGGCGACATGCGGGCCGGCACCTTGCCGGCCGGCACGGTTCGGGTGAGCGACAGCGGATTGTGCGCGTACTTCCAGGGCTTGCCATTTCCGCCCTGCCTGAATGTGCGCAAGATCGATCGCCGGCGATTTCACGCCTCGATGTCGATCATGGGCTTCTCGTCTTGCGACATCGACAGCGTTGCCGCGCGGACTCTCCGACACGGGCGATGATTGCCGTGAACATGGGGCAGCCGTTGCCCGCGAGCTCGGCCTAGGAATTGGCGGAGCCGGCGGGCAACTGGAAGCGGTGCGCGCGCAGGGCGTGTTCGACTTGCACCACCACGCTTTCCCAGTCGCCCGGCGCCGGCTGACGAAAAAGCCGCGCGCTCGGGTACCAGGGATTGTCGGTGCGCGCCCGAAGCCAACGCCAATCCGCCGAGAACGGCAGCAGCACCCAGACCGGCTTGCCCATGGCGCCGGCGAGGTGCGCGATCGACGTGTCGATGGTGATGACGAGATCGAGCATCGCAATCATGGCGGCGGCGTCGGCAAGATCGGCCTGTCGCTCGCCGAGAAAGCTCGCCATCCCGCTCGCCTGCAGGACCGCTGTGTCGTCCTCGTGCACTTCCTTTTGCAGCGCCACGAAATGAAAATCCGGCAACTCCAACAGCGGCGCGAGCAGACGCAGCGCAATCGAACGGCGCCGGTTATGCGGCGTCCCGCCGGCGCCGGCCCACATCAACCCGATCCGCGGCCGGCCGATGGCGCTGATAATCGGCCGCCACCGCTCGAGCCGGTCGAGCGGTGCGGACAGATACGGCATGTTCGCTGGAATCGACTCCAGCGTCGTTTTGAATGCCAGCGGCAGGCTCGGCAGCGGACAGTAGCCGTCGAATGGCGGTATCGCTTCGCCCTGGGCGCGCAGAACGGATACGCCGGCGAGCCCGCTCATCAGTGCCGCCAACGGCCGCTGCACCGCGAGCACGATGCGGGCGCCTTGCTCCGCCACGAGCGGCACGTAACGGCTGAAGTGAATCGTATCGCCTAAGCCCTGCTCGCCGTGCAGAAGAATCGTCTTGCCCGAAATGTCCCATTGGCCGAGCCACAGTGGCCGCGGCGGATTCTTGCGGCCGTAGTTGAAACTCTTGGTCATCCGCCGCCATACATATTTTTTCCAGCCGGTCGCATAGTCGCCGAGCGCCAGCCGCACCAGCGCCTCGTTGACATGGGCGTCGACATAATCAGGCTTGATCGCCAGCGCCATTTCGAACGAGGCAACGGCTTCCTCGTGCCGATTGAGCTCGCGCAACGCCATTCCGACATTGTTGTGGGCGGCGGCAAGATCGGGTTTGCCGGTCAGCGCGCGCCGATAACTCGCCAGCGCGTCC
>Ga0126371_10005201_pt1 | contig 11553 bp, 8 predicted proteins | sample PanSoiMetaPlot_4_FD_110145 | JGI IMG/M metagenome (GOLD analysis project Ga0126371, IMG submission 110145) | Tropical forest soil microbial communities from Panama - MetaG Plot_4 | ecosystem: Environmental > Terrestrial > Soil > Tropical forest > Bulk soil | place: Panama | collected 2016-02-17
ATTTAAGATGTGTCTAGTTCCCCCAAGCAAGATGCCAAAATCTTCAAACGAGAGTGGCGCGCCATGGAACCGATGGAGTCACAAGCATCACTAATCGCCGTGAAGAGGACTATTATCCTTTTCTTCGTGGTGTTGCTCGTTGGGTACCTTGGATATCGTGGCCAAGCGCAGATGTCACCGGCTACGCCAACCGCGACGGATCTGCCTGAAGCAAATCGGCAACCGTAACAGGCCCGGTAGGGTCCATAGTTCCTCAATCAAGCGTGCTAAGATCGTCCGCATCGTTGCCTAATCGCGTGCTCGGGATTTGTGCCTGCGCGCGTGACTTCTGTGAAGGGCATCCTGATTTGGGTGCAATTGACCCTTCTCCGACATCGGCTCGCGTGCTCGCAATCCCAAAGCCACAACGTGGAACGCTGAGACGGATAATCGTTTCGCGGGTTTGACGGCCGGCTGCGCGAAAGCAAGGCAAACGTTTCGCGATGTCCATGCGTTGCAATTGCGGCAGTCATCATGGGCCCCCGCGGCGTCGTGGCACCGCAATCGCACGAGCCGACGGCGGTCGGCTAGTGGTCTCGGGGGTGTCGGCGAACCATGGTGAGCGTAAGGTCCCAGGCGTTGCGGATATTGATGATCGCCAATAGCAAAAGAGCGCCGGCTAGCGCATCCAGCCCAAAGTCTTTTTCCAGATAGATCGACACGGCGGCCGCGAGCAGCGTGAGGTAACCGAGGCCTGGCAAGATACCGTAGGCCAAGTAGTCTTCCACATAGTTCGTCATATCGGTGCGCACGACCTGGACCGTGATATAGGTCGAGATGGTTGCACCGATCAAAGCGGTGGCGCCAATCAGCGCGGCGAAGAACTTAGCCTGATGCGATGGAAATAAGGCGACGGCGGACAAGAAGAACACGCTGGTGAAATGGATCACCACTGGGCTCATGAACGTGCGCGTGGCCCCCTGGCGCTCTTCGGTCAAGAACCCGATGCCCAGCGAGACGGCAACGAACAGCAAGGCGAGCAAAGTGGCCCCTGCCGTTCCCACCAGCAGGTAGAAGTCGTGCCATCCTTTCAGCGCATCGGCTAGCCGCATAAACAAATCCCGGTATTGAGACTGCCCCAACACCTTGCTGATGTTGGCTTCGATGCGCCGGGGTCACAGGGCGCTGGAGACACCGCCTATAGCACGACTCGGCCCTGAACCGGCGCGCAGAGTGAGCCCGCTCTGCCCGGGTATTTCAGACCTCGACTTGTTCGGCAACGGCCAGGGCGTCATCCGCTTCGATCCCAAGGTATAGGATGGTACTTTCGATCGGGCGACGACCTAAGCGACATGGCCGGCGTTCGGTCACCCCCGATGATGAAAGTCGCATGGCGCAAGCTTTGAGGACAAAAGTAAGGATGGGTGAGGCTTCTGGCAGAGGTCGATCTTTCGTTTGACGGTCCGACCAAGGTACCTATATCTGCGACTTGCTTGACGGATAATGCCATCCAACTTGCGAACTTACCCGAAAGTCATTGACGGAAACAAAATAACTCGCATTATTCCTGAAACCGAGGGTATGATGTCCAGTGTCCGCAGTGATCTGCCGCGAAGTTGTTGGTTAAAGCAAATGTAGTCTAGTCTGAGCCAAGGCGGCCGTTATGCCGGCCCGCTCTTGGAGGCGAGAAACTATGCGCACCACAGCTATTCTGGCGATTGTGACCGTGGCGCTTGTATCAAGCTCCGTCGTTGCCAAAGTGAAGCGGATCGAATTCATTCCAGAATCTCTCAGGGGCTCGTGGGCGCCGACGACGGAAGTCTGCGAGAAAGCAGCCAAGTCTATGATCACAATATCAGCTAAAGCCTATACGAGCTCGGCCGGGAATTGCGTGATTGTCTGGGTTAGTGAAACGCCTGCCGCGCGCGGGCCCATGTACTCGGCCCATCTGCAATGCTCCAAGCCAGAAGACAGAGCCCAGAAGGTACAAGCTGACGTTATGTTTTATCCAAAAGACGACAAGCAAATTTCCGTCGGTCCACAATTCAGCGAGCTGAAGGACTATCAACGTTGTTCCGCAAACGAGGCCACCAAGCAATAGGTGGTGCTCTTTTGTGCGGGGATACTGTGAATGTCGGCTCGAACCTGACGCTCCGGGACCGGGCCGACATTCCGCTGTCGCAGCCGTCCTGATCGGATGCGCACGCGGCTCGTCAACCAGCTGGAATCGGCCAGTGTGGATTTCGTGACGCCGTCACCATCATGATTGCCTCGACGCTTGGCCAGTGTGCCAACAAACGCTGTCGGCGGAGCGGTCGAACCACGAAGGGAAGCAGTCTTCGGCGGAAAAATACCGGCATGCGCTCCCGCCCGCTGGTCATAGAGCCATGGGCACGTAAATGGCGCGTTGGCCCAATAGCTTGCGGTATAGTGTACTATGAAACCAGGCGTCGCTGAAGCTGCTGATTGAGCCGGCTCGCTGGTTTCTGTGCTGTGCGCTCTGCGACTAGCGCACGGGCGAGATTGCTTCTGCGCGCACGCAATGCCGCCTCAGTGGCCGTGAGATGAACGAGGTCGCACTGGGCGAGGCTGCCGCCACATCGATGTGCGATGTGACGCACGCGCACCAACAATTCGACGCAGCCCGCGTAGTCACCGTAGGCGAAGGCGAGTAGCGCTTTGCAGAGCGGCCGTATGAGGGCATTCTCCGGATACGACGCTGAGCCGCAACTCGTCGCGACTGGCGACAGCTCACTGAACATGCGCTCTGCCTCCGCGGTACGACCAGCCGCGGCCAATGCCATCATCGCGTGTACGATATAGAACGGCCTCACATCGGTCAGGGTCTGTGTCTGCCAGCTATCAGCCAATGGCCGCCACCGCTCGTCCACTCGGATATTTCGCAGATGTAGGCGCCACAGCAATGCCGAAGCATCGGCAAGCTCAGCCATGTTTGGCAGGTGCATATTCGCGATCTGTGCATCGTAGACTGCGAGCGCGGACGCCGGGTCGTCCGCGTCCAGGTGGAACAGCGCGCGATGCCAAGCCAGATGCACAGAAATGCTGGTGGTGTCCATCCATGCCGATTCAGTAGCCGCAAGAAATTCGAGGCCTTCTCGGGCACGCCCCTGCATCTCCATTACGTGGGCGACGACATGAATAGCGCCTGGATGTCGGGGGTCGAGCGCTAACGCGCGACGTGCTATCTTTTCAGCGCGACGATATTGACCGTTCTCTTCGAGACCGAAAGCGTACATCGCAAGGACGCTTGCGTAGCCGGGAGACGCAACCTCCCATTCAGGCAGCACCTCTGCGACGCGATCACGCAGCATGCGTCGCTGGCCGAGCCGGAAGTCAAGCGCATGCGCAACGACAAGCGCGAGAATGTCGCGCGGCCAGTCGATTACGATCGCGCCATAACGTTCAACCGCGAGAGCTTGATCGCCGTCAAGCCAAGCACGCGCCGCGGCCGCGTGACGACGTACAGCATCGTTAACGTTCGGGCAAATCGCTTCGAGGGCCGTCACGCTCGCAACCAGCTTGGATCGCGCCGCGATATCGTCGGCGCGCACAATGATCGCGGCACGCAAACAATGTCCGAAGACAAATTGGGGATCATCAGCAAGTACGCGATCGACATCGCGAGAAGGACTCCCACGATTTGTAAGTAGTGCTTCGAGCGCGCGTTCGCAGCGTATTAGCGAATCTGTATCGGTTTCAGCGTTCGCGGATGCCGCAGCCTGATATCCCATAACAGCATCTCCGTTTATCGACAGGGGATGGGTTGAGATGTGCACGCAAGCGGTGCCACAGAATGTTCAATCTGCCTGTGACGTCGGTCACAAGTCCCGCGAATTTGTTTCTGCTTTGCTGCCGTGCCGATGATGATGACGTTGAAAGATTTGGCGGCCATACCGTGGCCGACTAGGCGACACACGCTTTTAGATCCACTCGCAATTCGACACCTTGAATTAGAGAAAGCAGGTCGTCAATATTGATGCCATTAACGACGATAGTTTCGGTGGCTTTCGCTTGTCCGGCCATGATAGACCTCCTTTTGCCCGACCAAGGGTTCCCGCTGGACTATTGAAGCGTAGCGAGCGCCGCCTGAATGCGCTGCATCTGGTTGTCGGTGATCAGGCGGGAAAGCATTTTCACGAAGTGTCGGGCGCCCGAGTCGATGTGCTGCCACCGTTAAGCCTGGCGAAATGCCGCCTCGATCGTCTGCGCTTCGGCTTCATCGATCGCGCGGCCGCATTTCGCTGCGAAGTAGCCTGCGTCGGCTTTGGGCTGGGCTTGAAGAATGCGGTCGATCGCGGCGAAGAGCTCGATGAGCTCGTTGACTGCCCAGTCGCGTTCCTCGGCGCTCAGCTCGGCGTCGTGGCGCACCCATTCAAGCTCCTCGAGGATCGGTGCTGGCTTTCCTTTCGCCAGTGATAGAGAAACACGTCCTTGAACAACTCGGAGAGTTCGGCATCAGGCTCAATGCCCTCACGATGGTGAAGTTGCTCTCGATCGGCGCGTCCTCTATTCGGGGATACATCAGGCGTACGCAGGGAGATCCTGATAGGTCGCCGTTGATCCGCACATTGGTCCGACCGTATTTGCGGTATCCTCGAGCTCGGCGTGCGGGGGACCCGCCTGCGTGCGGGAGAACCCCAGAAGACCTGGGCCTGTGCTATAGTCTTCTCATTAATAGGGAGAAGCAGGAGGTTTGGATGGCTACCCAGGAATCTCTCAACCTTTACGAGCGGCTTGGCGGCGTCTACAACATTGCCACTGTGGTGGACGACTTCATCGACCGGATCATGACTGATGGGCGGCTGAATGCGAACCCTAGAGTGGACGAGGCACATCATCGGGTGCCGCCAGCGGGCTTCAAGTACCTCGTCACAGAAATGGTGTGCTGGGCCACGGGCGGACCTCAAAAATATACTGGACGCTCAATGAAAGACTCGCACCAAGATCTGAACATTACCTCGGCAGAATGGGAGGCCTTTCTCGACGATCTGCAGCGAACACTTGACAAGTTCGGGGTACCTCAGGCCGAGCAGGCAGAGCTTAAGGCTATAGTCGCCAGCACGCGGGATGATATCGTAGTCTAGGACAAGCGTCAGTGTACCGGCCTACCCGGGCCGCTGATGGCGGAGCTTGCCCGTACGCTGCCGTTGTGGCCATTACGAAATGTTTCGGTCCATTCCGGCTTGCGCCCGAAAACGTGGCGCGAGTCAGCAATTGGGCACTTCTCGAGCGTCCCGACTACCTCGCCGGGTGGTCGGGTCTCCGAGGCAAATCGGACTTGGAATGCGTATTATGAGCTTTTCGGCCCGTGACCCATTGCAGATTTGGTGGTGTGCCATCGACTGAAATCGCGGCGGCGCATTTAATGCAAGATGTCTATAGCAGGCTACGGCTTGAGGCGTCGTAATTCCCTGACGCCTGGACTGTATCCAGCTCGACCTAATGGCAACGAACCCCTCCGCGCTGCGCAAGTCGGGCTAGGTCAACGCGCCGACCTGCTGCTCGAGGACGGCCCAGGCTGGTGCCCCGTATTTTGCCTTCCACTCGGCGTAAAAGCCGGCGTTCTTGAGGACGGCTCGGAATTTCTCCGGATCGGTCTCATTGAATGCCATGCCCTTCTTCGCGAGTTCGCCACCCAGTGATGCGTTGAGCGTATGGATATCGTCGCGTTCGCGTAGCGCAGCCTCGTTGATGTTGCGGGCGACAATTTCTTGCAAGTTCTTTGGAAGTGACATCCAGGCCGGACCATTGACCAACGTCCAGAACCCATCCCACATATGGTTGGTCATTGAGACATATCTCTGGACCTCATAGAACCGGTTTAGCTCGATCAAGGAGAGTGGGTTTTCCTGTCCCTCGACGATTTTGGTCTGCAGTGCCGAATACACCTCGCTGAAATTAATGCTTGCGGGCGAGGCGCCCAATGCCTTGAACATCGAAGTCCATAGCGGGCTTACCGGCACTCGGATTTTGAAACCCCTCAAGTCCTCAGGGCTGTTGATCGGGTGGGTACTACTTGTGATCTGCCGGTAGCCGTTATCCCACATCTTGTCGAGTGCGATCAGACCAGATTTCTCGATAGCGCCGCGCACATAGACCCCGAGGGGGCCGTCCATGGCGGCCCAAACTTGTTGGTAATCCTTGAAGGCAAAACCGATGCCGTTGATCGAGGCGATAGGCACAAAGGTCGCGAGGATCAGCCCTGAGAGGTTGAACATCTCAATCGCGCCGGCCCGCAGCTGCGACAGCATGGCAGTGTCGCCGCCGAGCTGATTGTTTGGAAAGATCTGGATTTCGATGCGGCCATTCGATTCCTCGCGGATTTTGTCCACGGCCTTGGCCAATTGCACGTTGACCGGATGGGCAACGACAACGTTATTGGCGTATCGCCAGGAGAATTCCGCGGCGTCGCTTCGTCGCGTGAGAATGGCAAAGGAAGCCATGCCCGCGCTGGCTGCGGCGGTTCTGCGCAGGAACGCGCGACGTGATAGTGCGAGCATCGGCAAATCCCCGGTCTATTGTTGTGATCAGGCCCTTTGCTCCGGCATCCGCGATCGGCATGGGGCGCGCATATCAATATTTCAATATCTTGTATGCCGTGCCAATGCAACGATTGAGGGCGTGGCCATCAAACCAAAACGACCCATTCAAGCCACAATGGCCACATGCGCCTGGCAGTCCGCTACGACAATGGCTATTGGGTCCAAGCGCCGATAGGCCCTTCGGCAATGCTAGCAAGCGTCTCCAGTCGGACGCCGGGATAGTCTATGGTCGACCAAGCTTGCCAAGGCGTCGACCGGAGAAGGCGCGCCTTGGGCCACGATTGTACGGCACCAATTGGAACCGCTCACTCTCGACGATCCGCCACCCGCTAGGTCCGGGAAGAGTTTGCGTCTGCGCCCACTGTTTCGCCGAGGTGCGCTTGCGGGCGGGCCAGTCGATCGTGGAGGAGAGGACATTCCTCGACTTACCACTGACCGAGATGGAATCACTTTGACCCCAATTAGAGAAGCCAGGCCCGATCCTGCTAGCTGTGATTCGCCGTGTTGTGTCTTGCTCTGGTTCGTTGTTGCCGTACATGATCGCATGTGATCAGGACATCGCAACTCATAAGCACTTTTCTTGACAATATCATACAGACCGGCATAGTAGAAATTCGGTATCCGTCGAGCGCCGACGGGTCAGCGGGACGGCTATGCGCCGGGTGACTCGGCCCTCCTCACGGGCTCGCTTCATCGCCGGAACCCCTACGGCTCCCGCCGCCTTTCCTTCGGCCCGATCATAACGGTTGCAGCTGGGTCTAGACCCAAGTTTCGCAGTGGTCGCGCCCCCACCTCTGGCTCGACCCGCACCAGCTCGATCAGCACAAGTGTTACGATCTGCAACGCGCCGAGCAGGAGCTCAAAGAGCAAGGCCATTCCGATGCTGGCGCTGCTACGGTTCTTCGTTGCTTGGAAACGCTCAATTCATCGTTCGATGAGCCGAAGATCAATCACCGAATGATGGAATCGACCTATCGTCTGGTTTGCACCTTGCTGCCCTCGACAAGCGTCACCGGCGGATTGAGGATCACCTGCTCGCCCGGCTTGACCCCGGCATCCACTTCCACCCGCGTGCCAAGATCGCGCGTCACTCTGACCTTGCGGATCTCCGCCTTGCCATCGTTGGCCACTGCGACCTGCTGGCCGTTGCGGTTGAAGATCAGGGCTTCGGCGGGCAGCACGAAAGCTGGCGTCTTGCGCGGAATTTTGAGCTCGACCGTGCAGTAGATCCCCGACGCCAGCGCGCCGTCCGGATTGGGAAGGTCGATCTCGGTCAAGAGCGTGCGCGTGCCGCTCTGCAACGCGTCGGCGATCCGCGTTACCTTGCCGGCAAACGCGCGATCGGGGAGTTCGGGCACGCGCACGACGGCATCGACGCCCGGGCCGACGCCGAAGGCCGCATCCTGCGGCACGTAGACCCAGACGCGGATCACGTCTTTCTGCATCATCTCGAACATGAATGTGCCGGTCGTGGCGTTGCCTTGAACCAGACTGCCGACATCGACGTTGCGCTGAGTGATGACGCCGTCGAACGGCGCGACGACCGATGCATAGTCCCGGTTCTGGTGGAGCATCTTGAGCAGGTTCTCCTGAGCTGCGACGTTAGCCTGGGCGACGCTGACGGCGGCCTCCTGCGCCTTGAGAGTTTGGACGTCGACTGTGCCCTGCTGCTGGGTCGTCCAGCCTTCTTTTACCAACGGTCGGTCCCGGTCCCAGGTAACCTGCGCGAGCTTTAAGTTGGCCTGCGCCTGCTCCAACGCCGCCTTGAGCTGAGTGAGTGTCGCCTCGTTCTGCGAAATCTGGTCATCAAGCTCCGGTACTTCGAGCTGCGCCAGCGTATCTGCGGTCTTAACGTGATCGCCGATGTCGACATTGCGCTTCCCAATATAGCCGGTGGCACGAGCATAGATGTTCGCCGCCGCGAACGCCGCCGTCGTGCCCGGCAAGGTGATCGACGTGATGGCGGGGCTCTCCTCGATCGTCGCGACATGAACGCTGGGCACGAAATCACGCTCCCGCTCGGCGGTCGCTATGACTTCCTGGTGCTGCCTGTAGTGGCGCCATGCGCCTAGCGAGAGTCCAGCGAGAAGCAACAGAAATGCGCCAAGCGCGAATAGGGATGCGCCCCACCGTCGCCGCGCGCCCGAGCGTTGCTTCGACGGGTTTTCGGTGTCGCGATCGACGGCCGGATCATCGTCGGGATCGCGGGTGACCGCATTGTTCGGATCGCGGATACCAACCTCATTCATCGGGCAGCTCCTCGAACACGCCATGGCCCGCTCGGCTGTCCTTACGCAGCCAGGCAAACAGATAGGGGACGATCAGCAGCGTCGTCGGGGTTGCGAACAAGAGCCCGCCGATCACGGCGCGCGCCAGCGCCGCATTCTGCTCCTCGCCGGCGCCGCCGATCGCCATCGGGAGCATGCCGACGATCATCGCCGCAGCCGTCATGAGCACCGGGCGGATACGGGTATGCCCGGCGTCGATTGCCGCCCGGAACGCCGTCCTGCCTTCAAGCTGCTGCTCGCGCGCGAACGTGACCAGCAGAATGGAATTCGCCGAGGCGACGCCTACCGCCATGATCGCACCCATCAGCGAGGGGACGCTCAGCGTCGTGCCGGTTATGAACAGCATCGTGACAATGCCGCACAAGGTCGCTGGCAGCGCCAGGATCACCACGAACGGGTCGCCGAAATTTTGGTAGTTCACAACCATCAGCAGATAGACAAACACGGCAGCAAACAACAACCCGATCCCCAGATCCCGAAAGGATTCGCGCATGCTCTGGATCTGACCAAGAACCCGGATCGTGTTGCCGGGCTTGAGCTCTTTCTGCAGCTCTGCAACGATCTTGCCGAGGTCGTCGGCGATGCTGCCGAGGTCGCGACCTTGTACGCTGGCATAGACGTCATACACCGGCTGGATATTGGTCTGGTTCAGATTGGTGGGGACGCTGTCGCGCTGCAACGTCGCCACATTGCTCAAGAGCCCCGGGATCGGCGGGCCGGCGGCGGCGATCGCCGTGGACACCGGGGTATTGCCGAGCTCGCCGAGCGAGCTCATCAGCGGCTCCGGAGTCTGGACCGCGATGTAATAGGGAATTCCGGATGCCGGATCGGTCCAGAAATTGGGCGAGACCTGTTCGGACGAGCTGAGGCTGATGTTGATGTCGTTGGCGATGTTCTGCGCGTTCAAACCGAGCTCAAGCGCCCGTGACCGGTCGATCTTGGCCATGAAGGCCGGGGCGTCGAGCTCCTGCTGGAGATGGGCATCGGCAATGCCCGGAATGGCCGTTACGCGGCGCCGTAGCTCGCCCGCCACGCGCAAGTTGGTGGCGCGGTCGCGGCCGACGACCCGAACGTCGATCTGCGCCGGTAGGCCGAAATTGAGGATCTGGGTAATCATGTCGGCGGCCTGGAAGTAGAACGTCACCTCCGGAAAGGCCGCCGGCAGCACCTCGCGCAGTCGGCGCACATAGCCGGCAGTTGGCGCGTGTCCCTCCTTGAGTGAGATCAGGATCACGCCGTCATTGACGTTAATGGTTGATCCGTCGGTGAAGGCGAGATTGTACACCCGTTGCGGCACACCGATGTCGTCGACGATGAGTTCGCGATCGTGGGCTGGAATGACCTCGCGGATCTTGTCCTCGACTTCTTGAAAAATGCGCTCGGTCGCTTCGATGCGGGTCGCGGCCGGTGCGCGGACGTGAAGCTTGATCTGTCCGCCGTCGATGGCGGGGAAGAAGTCGCGGCCGACGACGGTGAGCATCACAGCTCCCAGTGCGAGCATCAGCATGGCCACGACCGGGACGATGACCCGCCGCTTGAGCAGCATCGTAAGCATTCGGACATAGCCTTGGCGAAATCGTTCGAAGCCACGCTCGAACCCCTGGTGAAAGCGCGCGAACCAGTTGTCCGAGCCAGCGCTTCCGCTGTGGCGCTCGCCCTTGAGCAGCAGGCCGATGACGACCGGCGTCAACGTCCTCGATAACACGTAGGACGCCAGCATCGCGAACACAACGGCGAGCCCAAGCGGCGTGAACAGGAATTTTGCCGGACCTTCGAGGAACACCACTGACGTGAACACGCAGCTGATCGCCAAGGTCGAAACCATGGTCGGGACCGCAATGCCGGCGGAGCCGTTCAGGGTCGCCGCGGCAAGGTTCATGCCTTCGCTGCGGAGCCGGTGCGTGTTCTCGATCGTCACCGTCGAATCGTCGACCAAGATACCGACCGCAAGCGCCATCCCGCCGAGCGTCATGGTGTTGAGCGTATGGCCAAGGAAATGCAGGACGACGATTGACGTCAGGATCGACAGCGGAATCGAAATCAAGACGATGAGGGTCGACCGCCACGAGCCGAGAAACAACAGGATCATCAGGCCAGTCAGCCCAGCCGCGATCGCCCCCTCGCGGACGACGCTCGTGATTGATGCGATAACGAGCTTCGATTGATCGAAGAGCTCGTTGATGCTCAGGCCGGGCGGCGCCGCCGCGCGCGCGATCTGCAAGGCTTGGCGGACCCCGTTGACGACCGCGAGGGTTGAGGCATTGCCGTTCTTGATGACGCTCAGCAGGACCGAGCGCCGGCCATCTTCGCGGACGATATTCTGCTGCACCGCCCAGCCGTCGTGCACCTGCCCGACATCCTTCAGGAACACCGTCGGTCCGTTGGTGTATTTGATCGGGATGTCATTGAGGTCGGCGATGGTCGTCGGCATCGCATTGGTGCGGACCGTATATTGCGTGTCGCCGATCTTGGCGAGACCCGAGGGCAATGTCAGATTCTGGGCATTGACTGCGTTCACGACGTCTGCCGGCGTTAAGCCTCTCGCCTGCAGCTTGACGGGGTCGATGTCGACCATGATCTGCCGGTATTTGCCGCCGTCCGGGGTCGGAAACGTCACGCCTTGCACCGGGGCAAGCTGCTGGCGCAGGTTGTAGATCCCGTAATCGTAGAGCTGCTGCTCGCTGAGACGGTCGGAGCTCAGGCTCAGCTGTAGTACCGGAACG
>Ga0126371_10005202_pt1 | contig 11553 bp, 11 predicted proteins | sample PanSoiMetaPlot_4_FD_110145 | JGI IMG/M metagenome (GOLD analysis project Ga0126371, IMG submission 110145) | Tropical forest soil microbial communities from Panama - MetaG Plot_4 | ecosystem: Environmental > Terrestrial > Soil > Tropical forest > Bulk soil | place: Panama | collected 2016-02-17
AGACCGACGATGGTAAGGTGCCCGAGCACGCGAGCCATTTGAGCGGCCATCTGGAGCGTCTTGTTCACACCAACAAGGTCGAGCACCACTTCGGCGCCCTGTCCCTGCGTCATATCCTTGACGTGCTGGACTGCCCTATCTCCCGAGAGTAGTGCCTCGTCGGCTCCCATGCGCTTGGCGACTTCAAGCTTGTCGGCTGCGGTGTCCACGGCTACGATTATGGTCGCGGTGCTGAGTGCTCTCAGTATCTGGATGGCCATTTGGCCGAGGCCGCCAGCACCGATCACCGCGGCGGTTGAGCCGGGTCCGAGCAAATGCAGTGAACGCTTGATGGCATGATAGCTGGTGAGAGCGGCGTCGCTGAGCGGAGCGGCATCGCGCGGATCGAGGTTCCCCAGGGGAACCAGGAAGCGCGTCGCCGGGACGAGCAGGTAGGGAGCCATTCCGCCATCGTACGGGCCTAAGCCGCCTGGGGTTGGACCTCCGGGTTTCTGACAATAGTTCTCCATACCCATCCGACAGTTCATGCAGAGCCCGCAACCCCAGGGACCGTAGACGATCACCGGGTCTCCCTTGCCGAATCCCGTCGCACCTGGTCCCAGCTTTTCGACCCAGCCCGCGTTCTCATGCCCCAGGGTTACAGGGAGCTTAAACGACTTCGCTCCTGCCGGAGGCTTATCCATTTCCAAGATATGAAGGTCAGAATGACACGCACCGGCGCCTCCGATCTTCACGAGAACCTGCCCCGGTCCGGGTTCGGGAACCGGCACCTCACGAAGCTCTGCCGGCTTCTGCCACTCGACAAGCTGGAACGCTCTCATGGGTGCCTCTCGTCAGTCGCGAATCCCATCGATGTCGATCAGGACGTGTAGCGGGCCGCGGAACACTGCGTTTCGCCGGTACGGTGGCGGATCGACGACGAGCCGCGGGTTCTCCACCCGGCGTAGGAACACCTCGAGCGCGGTGTTCACTTCCAGCCGTGCTAGCGCCCCACCGAAGCAGACATGGATGCCGCTGCCCCAACCGAGGCTCTCTTTCTCCTCACGTTCGAGATCGAATTTGTTCGGGTCGCAGAACTGCTTCGGATCGCGGTTCGCCGCGCCATACATGAAGAAGATCGGAGAACCCTTCGGGATGGTCGTCCCGTCGATCTCGATGTCGGCGAGAGCCGTCCAGGTGGGCCAAAAGTTGACCGACGACTCGAGGCGCAGCACCTCCTCGATGGCGCGAGGAATCAGCTCCGGTCTGCGGCGCAGCAGGTCAAAGGATCCAGAGTTACGCAAGAAGGTGAGCACGGAATGGGAGATCAGGTTGACCGTGGAGTCGTGCCCCGCGATGAATATGAGCCAGCAATTGCTTACGATTTCGCTCGGGGACATGCGTCCGTCTGGGCCGTCGTCGTGTACCAGCTTCGAGATCATGCCGTCGGTCGGGTTTTTCGCGGCGCTCTCAACGAGCCCGATCATGTATTTTGTAGCCGCGACGATGCTCGCGGCTCCCTTCTCCTTGCGGCGCTTCCCCTCCTCCGTGGCTGCATCGGGGCCAAGTTCCGCGCCCGCCATGGCATCCGCGATCCAGGCGTGGAATTGGGGCTCGTCCTTTAAGGGCACTCCCATGATCCGGCAGATCACGGTGACGGGCAGCGGATAGGCGTAATCATCGACGACGTCGATCCGTTTCTTGCCCTTAGCCTTGTCGAGCATGTCGTTGACGACGCGCCGGCACTCCGCTTCCATGCTGGGAATCAGGTCCGGCGAATGAGGTGGGCCAAAGTGCCGCATCGCCGTGCGGCGCATTCGATCGTGATCGGGCGGATCTTGGACGATCATACTTGGATCTTTACCGTATTCAGCCAACAACTGGGCCTCAGGGTCGAGTTCATCCCCGCCCTTCATGGGGGCAGGTTGGGGCCGGTTGGGGCGCTTGCGAAGATCGGCGCTAATCCGTGGATCGTGGGTTAGCGCTACGACCTCCCTATACCCGACGACGACGTAGACGCCATTCGACATGCGCGCCACCGGCCCGGTTTTCCGGATTTCGTCGAAGAACGGGTACGGATTCGGGCGATTGTCAAACTTCATGGCTTCTGCGAACGCTTGATCTGGAGTCATGATGGCCACCTCTAGCGGTACCGTCTAAATTCGCTCTGCGCTGCACCCATCGCGTTATGCAGCCCGCTTCTGCCGGGGCTCGGTCCGCGGCCGGAACTCGGCCTGGCGTTCATTCGGTTCGTGACCCGTCAGGACGACATCGGGAGCCGCCGTCGTTGCGCCCCGAGCCGGAAACTCGGCGGGGACGACTCGCGCATCGGCCGGTACATCGAACCCCGCCGCAGGCGGTGGGAACGGACCCGACCGCTCGATCTGCGCTCCGTAGTACTGCAGCCACTTGCCGTAGTCGAAAGTGACCGCTCCGATAATGCGTCCGCGGCGACCGTAGGCGGCGGCGAACCGCCGCTCCTTGGGGGACCCCTGTGTAAATACGAGTTCGTCGCCGAAGGATGGCACGCCAATAGTTTTAATGTTCCTGCTGAACTGGCCCGACCAGTTCTCCGGTAATGGGAGATAGGGGCGGCGTTCGGTTTCGGCGCACACCATGTTGTGCGCCGCGATCTCCGCTCCGAGAACGGCGTTAGCCCATTGTTCCAACGAGAGAAATTGATATTCAAACAGCACGTGGGGGGAACGCGCGACGTCGCCGGCGACAAAGATGTGGTTGGTCACGAGACCATGGAGATCGAAGGCGCGGCAACCGGCATCACAGGCCACACCCCAGAAGCCGGCGGCCAACCCGGCGCCCTCCAGCCATTCGACGTTGCGGATCGAGCCCAGCGATGCCAGCACCACGTCCACATCGAGCATGGTCCCGTCGGAAAGGCGTGCGTGACGCACATGCCTCTTTGCGTCTCCTTCAAGCTTCGTGACGCCGACACCGGTGCGGAGGTCCACGCCCGCGTCACGCTGCATCTCGGCGGCGATCGCACCGATCACGTTGCCAAGCGCACCGGCGAGTGGTGCTGCGGCACGTTCGGCGACGGTCACTTCAAGACCGAGTTCGCGGCAGACCGAAGCCACTTCCGAACCGATGAATCCGGCGCCGATTACCAAGACTCGCCGCGGCCTGGCGGCCAACGCTGCCTGCAGCCGCGCCGCGTCTTCGCAGGTACGGAGCGTGTACACGCCCTCCAGCTTTGCCTCCTCCGGATTCGGCCACGGCCGCGCGCGAACGCCGGTGGCGATCAGCAGGGCATCACCGGCGACCTCATCGCCGTTGGCCAGTCGAACCACCCCGCTAGCCCGGTCCAGACCGGTGGCGGCAACACCGAGCCGCCACTCAGCATCAACCTTGCGCATGCGCGGCAGCTTGGTGTGGTCGGCCTTCACCCACCCTTTCTGCACCTGCTTCGAGAGTGGCGGCCGATCATACGGTTCGTGTGGCTCATCCCCGATGATGGTTAGGTGCCCGCTAAAGCCCTCGTTTCGCAACGCCTCAGCGCCTCGGAGCCCCGCAAGCGAAGCGCCGATAATGACAATGCGCCCGTTCTTCTTAAAGGCATTTCCGTTTGTCGGACTGCTCACGATGCACCTACTTCTTCTTTTCGGCTAGCTGCTCCACGATGATCGCCTGCACCGGGCAGGACGCCGCGGCACGCAGAACCTGCTGGCGCTGTGCATCATCCGGATTGGGGTCGTACTCGAGGGCCTCTTCACCGCTGAGCTTGAGGGTTTTCGGCGCAAGAGGGACGCACTGCGCATATCCGAGGCACCGATTCAGGTCAACGACAATTCGCATAGCCATACTTCACCTCGCTGTCCGCTCTGCTGTTCCTGCTTGTCAGGCTGCAATACTCGACAGCGCTTACTGCAACCTTGGCTTCAGTGGATTCATCAATGTGCGTGAGAGATGACTGGATCGCGAATGAGGTTGCCAAAGACGCTAGCGATGGTTCTGGCGTTCGTAACGTTAACCTCCGTGGTAACGAGTGCTCAAGGGCCTGCGGCGCGCGATTATCTCAACACGCCCGTAAACCAAGTCCGATTTTTTGTCGATGTCCTGGGCACGAACGTGGAGACCGCGGCCGACTCGGATATTCCCTTGCCAAACTTTGAGACCGTTACCCGCAACGGTTTTGTATCCTTGGTGTATTCGTTCCCCTTGGCCAACCGATACAGTGGTATCCAAGTGAGCGGGGGCTACGCCAGGGTCCATGTGAACGGGCCTCTTGGCAAGGTACAAACGTCTGGATTCACCGACCCGGCCATAACCTTCCATGTGAACTTTTTCGGATCTCCGGCGATCCGTCTCGAACAAGCCGCCGAAACGGTCCCAAAAACATTCTCCAGCTTTCACCTTACGGTTAACCCCCCACTCGGTTCATACGATTCCACTTCCGCTGTCAACACAGGAGCGAATCGCTGGGCGTTCACGCCTGTCGTAAATCTGTCCATCACTCCAGACAAGGGTGTGTCATGGATCGACCTATATGCCGGAGGGCGTTTCGTTACGAACAACAGTGAATTCCAGGGACATAATCAGCTCTCGCAAAAGCCCCTGGGGGTGCTCACGGCGCACTACAGTCACAACATCGGAAAGCGAATGTGGGCTGCAATCGGAGTGCATTACGATAATGGCGGCAAATCGTACGTCAATCACATTTCGCAACACGATTATGCAAACGGCTTTCGGCCCGCCGTGTCTATTAGTAGGCCATTCGGGAAGATCCGGGTGGCCTTGCGCTACGAAAACACGGCGTCGATGCCGAACGCTGCTCCCCGAACTGGTTGGTGTCGCTCAGGCTCGCAGGCCCAGTTTACCCGCTTTGATGTAACTGTTCTCCCCGCGCCCTTGTCCCATCGCTTGCGCCTGAATCGTTTCTTTCCTGGGTTTCTCTTGTGAGGCAGTATTCAGCGCAGCCGACAGCCACGCGATCGCAATCGCGGCTGACATGCTCAATAAAGTCACGGCCTTCCTGTCCTTCATCCCCTTTCTCCACACCCCAGTTTGAGAGAACAAACAGGCGTAACATGCAACCTTAGGCCTGATTTTCCTTTCGGGAAAGGAAAGCCGCAGGCTACTTGACGGAATAGCCGCGCGCATCCATACAGGCGGAAAGGATCTTCTGAACGAGTCCAATGCTGCCTGGTTTTGGGCCGTCGCTTGTTGCGCCCCCTGATTCTTGGCTGCAGACTCGGCCTTCTTCTGCTGGCCTGCCAGCCACCGCCCCGGCGGTGCCGCCAATCGCTGCTCCCTGACCCGCATTGCGGCGATGGCTCCAATGGCAGCACCGCCCGCAGCGCCTCCGGCCCCACCTTTCACCGTGCCGCCTTTGGGCGTAGATGCCGCAGCTTTCTGTGCAGCTTCTTGTTGTTCGGCATTCTGTTGCTGCGCGGTGAGTGCGGTCTGGGGATTAAACCCTGTTTGCTGCTGAGCCGCACCATAACACTGGCTCTCGTCCTTCAGCTGCTGGTCGGCATTTTGCTGATTCTTGGGGTAAGCGTACATTCCGATGCTCTTGGGCGGCGACCATGCTTCCGTGTCCGAGGCTGTTGCAGCCGGGGCCTGTGCGACTGCAAGAGAACTGAACAACGTCACTAAGGCAATGGCAATGTACCTCATACATTCCTCGCATGCTGCTCTGCTCGCGAGCACAAAACATTCTTGTTTGTTAGCCAAATGGATGAGGCATTGTCACGAATGGTTTTTCGGCTGTGACGATGTGACTTTAGACCCTGCATCACTGCGCCCGCACGTTGCCGGAAGGCGCGCAATTTTCGTTTGTCTCCCACTGAGCAAGCAGCCTGAATTGTCCATCGCCATACATTTCGAAATGTGTTGGTCAATTACGATTCCCTCGACTGGCGAGGGCGCGCTCTCTCCAGCCTGTTCAACTCAAGATTGTTATTTCGGCGGGTTGCGCCAAGTCCCTGCCGATCTTCTCGCGACGCCATCTGCTTTTCTTCAGCAACTTCGAATGATCGCGCAACTGTGTTTTGAATCCGTCGCTGCCACTCAAGGAGGGTGGGACGACGCGTTTCAGGCAAAGCGGCTTTGAGATCGCTCACCAGTGCATTCATGCGCCGCATCACCTGCATGCTGTTTGCGCCGTAGTAGCAGATCTCCCCGAAGGCCAGTTCTAGGAAATCGTCCCAAGAGGGATATGGAACCACCACTCGGAGAACTCCATGGTTGTCGGAAAACGTTCCAATCTCGATACGGCGCAGGCCGAGGCGAACCATCAGGTCTCCAATCTGATCGAGAGCCTGGGTCGCGGTTGTCGGGTCGTTTATGGCAGGGGAGAGTGCTCTGATTGCAATGTCTACCAGTAGGCGAATCGCGTACTTGGGATCTTGAGTGAAGGTACGTTGCTCACCAAAATCAATTGCATGCCGCAGAACCTGCTCATCAATCTTCTGTTTGGATCCAAAGATGTGCAGTACGGGCGTCAGTTCGACAACGACATCGCCGACTGAGACCTCAAGCTCGATCAGGCAGTCGTGTGTCGTAGCCAACTGCAGCAATTTACCCGTCTTGATAGCTTGTACTACACGTGGTTCCCCCCAGTGGATCAGCGTTTGCGAGGGGCGTGATTGGACGACAGTTCCGGCAGCTGGCTGCTGATAATGGGACTCCAGCGCAGGATACAGAGCCGTAATGGCCTCTCGCCCCTGGTCACCGGTGACGGTGAGTATGCGGTTTACCTGCAGCGTTCCGATCCGTTTGATCAGGGAGATGAACATGCCCATGCTTGCGAGGAGTAGAGCGATGACGAGACAGGCGCTAATCAGCGGTGCCCCAGTCATATTGTCGCGACCCAACCATGCAAGTGCCGCGATGGCGTAGACGAAAGTCGCTATGAACACCCCAAGTGCATGCGCCAGAAAAGGATCCTGGACCAGCCACAATGCAAGGCGGGGCGAGTAGGCGGTTGCGCTGAATTGAACCATGACAAAGGTCAGGGAGAACACGATTCCTGTGAGCGCGATCATGCCGGACGCTATGGCGGCGTAGCCGGTCGCGGCCACAGAGACACTCACCGGCGAAACGAGATGCGGAAAGAAGCTGTGTTCAACGCGCGGCAATACGAAGGACAAAGCAATAGCGGTCGCAGCGTACAAGGCGGGAACTAGCCAGGTCCTGTAGCGGGATTCGCGATCTCCATGCATTGGGAGTTCCTGTACTCAAAAAGGGATTTCCAGGGCGGACGTTCCGCGCTTCTGCTTCATGCTCTCCCTGCTACGGGATGCAAACCGTGCCTGTGGTGTTGTTCAGTAGCTGCTGATGAGCACCAGGAAAACAGTCGAGCAGAATTGTACTTGCCGCTAAGGCTCTTATGCGGCTTTGGTGACATCTGGCCACATGGCGCAAACGGCTTCGACCAAGCCCGAGTGCCAAAAAAGCAGCACTCATTCCGGCGGTGTACGGAACTCGCTCTGCTGCCAAATTTTTTGGGGCATTCCTTCAGGAGGGCTCAGTTCGGCATTTTCGAGCCGGGACGCCCAACATTCTACCTAGACGGCTTGAAATCCCCCGAAGTGGACAGGCCCCGCAAAGGCGCCACCGAGAGGTTTCACATTCCTGGCCTGGGACACCACGGGATTAGTGGCTGCGAATAACTGAACGATGCCGGGGCGGAACCAGTTATGACTGATGCAACATCCGCCTCGGCTTTAGCTTTGGTTAGGGGCTAAGGCAAGACGTTGCTCTCGTCGCACCAAGTCCCTTTTGTCATCCCAAGCCGCGAGGAGGTTTCGTGACGATGAACTCCTCGAGCCTCGCGTTCTGTGGCCTGCGGCCCGCGCCGCGCTGATCCCCCGGTGCGGTCCAAATCACCCCCGGGTGTCTTGGCTTTACCACCCGCTCTTTTGTGGATCCGGATGACGGTGAGCACCGACGCTGGCAGCCTGAGCACCGCGGTCAGTGAGCACGAAGGTCAACGGGCACAACGGACGACGGGCCCGAGCGAGCAGCTGGAATGGCGCACTGGCCGGGCAGAGTCAGTCGCCCGTACTCGATCGAGTGTGTCAAAAACCTATCTCAGCCGGAGCTTGTAAGTCAGTGATATTGCACATCGCTGATCAGACAATTGAGCTGTGACGAAAAGGAATGTTTGCGATACACCGCGAAAGTCCGCACTGGGCACGGTAAGTCAGCTGACGAGAGCATTTCGCGAAGATAGGCTGCTGGTCGGGGACGATGAGAGATCGAGTTTTCGGTGCTGTTTGACTTCGGTTGGTGGAAAAATTCCTTCATCAGACAAGGAAGACATGGTGTTTCCGATCGCGTCAGCATCAACTTTGTTCGTTTTCAACGGCTTCGATTTTGCCATGAAGGAGAAGTTTTCGGCCAGCCGGAGAGCGTTATAATCTCAAGCCACAAGCTCAACCGCGTCCCGAATCCGTGCAAAAAGCAAAAAGGCTTGCGCTGGTTGGACATCGAGGGAGAGATTCAAAGTAGGACATAAAAAGCCTCAAGTGGGCGATTCGATGGCATATCAGGCAAAAGAAACTCTCGTGAACCCGATTGCTGCGGCAACGATCACAACCGTGGCTTCGGTTGGAACGGTCGGGTCGGTAGGACAAATGGGCTTGGAAGCCGAGGAAGCTGAGCCTGCGGAAAGCCCCTCCGAGTTCTCGGCAGATCCAGAATGGGCAGCCGAGCTTAGACGACGCCAGAAGACCTTCGAATACCTGAAGCAGCATCACAAGCGGAAAAAGGGGGAGCGCCGGGGAATGACCAAGGCCGAGATGAATGCCGAAGTGAAGCGGGCGCTCGACGAAGACGCGAAACGGCAAGCGATCTTTCAACAGCAAGCGATGTTTCGCGGCGTCGGCATCGGATACTTCAAAGACGAAAACGGGAAATTGATTAAGCGAAAAGCTCCCAAGAAAAGATCCGTCCCCAGAAGAGCTCCGGTTTCAGGAAAAGCTCCTGCCCCAAGAAAAGCACATGTCCGCGCTTCCCGGACCATGAGCCAGGAAGACTTGGAGCGTATCTACCGCAATCGCGATCAGCGTCATACCAGATTCTGGTATGCCCGGCAATTGGCGGCGTTCATCGACGGGGAACTGAAGCTGAGCCGGGAGCAATACCACGCCTTGCTCAGCTTTGCCCGTATGCGCGGCTGGAACAAGAAACCGGCCAAGAGATAGTGAAAGCTGTGCCATTGGCGCTAGCTTTATTCCCTTCAATTCGAAATGGAAGTTATTCGTTAATAACAAATGACTTACAGCGTTTCGCTGATAAGTTACGCTACTTTTTACCACTGTACCTCCCCTTTGAGCTTTTTCTGTAGTAGATCGTCCCAAGTAGCTATCATACAGTCCTCCGCTAATTTGCTTTGGCAGGCGGTGGCTTAATTTCCTGTTTGTCCAAACGTTGGGCTCTTGGTTTTTCAGGATGAAGACGGTAGCGAGCGGTGTGTCGCCCGTCAAATAGTGCATCAAATATGAGCATTGTTGCTGCCTCCGCACAACCCACAGGGTTCCGGTGCCAAAGCAAGCATCTTGCAACTTAAGTTTATGACAAACAAGGGTACCTTTTTCCCATGAAAGACTTTGACCGGGAGGACAACGGTGCGGACGCGGTTCAATCTCGAATCCGCATATTACAGTTTCCGCGTCATAATCTACGCATCTTACGAAATGGTCATCTAACGAACTGCCCGGCCCCGGTGGCGGCCCCGGATCACGGAATCGCGTGACATACAGATAGGGGCCAAGGGCAGCCAAGGCGAGCGCGGCCAGGGCGAGGAGATGTCGTTTCATTTTGTTGCCCTCCGATACCACCACACGAGCGTTAGTAACACGCCACCGATCATCCACACAAGGAACGCAGGATACTCCAGCCGGCCACTCCATTCATAAAAGTAGCCTGCCGTCCGTAGGTTTGGCGGAAGATCCTGGGCTCGTGGAACTGCGGTGGCAGAAAAAATAGGCGACTTGGGTAAGAAGTGCCAAACAGCCGCGTTGATGCTCTCCCACACAAGAAAAAAAGTGACATAAAAAACTGGGGGTAGGATCACCACCCCCAGCAGCAGTTTCTTGGCGGTGTTATTCATAAGTTGATCGGCTTAGCTGAGAGAACAGCCGCCCTACAAGCCTTATTAATTTTGACTTGCATCTGAGGACTCATTGCCCCGGCCCACCACCACCGAACCGTTCCATCTCGATCAACAGAGCCCAGGGGAGACGGTCCTCCCGGCCCATCCGGCACAATCTTGCACGCTGTGGTTTTGCTTCGCGGCTGAGGAATCATTCGCATTGCGGGCGCAGGAGAGCACGTCTCAAGATCCCCCGGCACCCAACCATCAGGACAATGGTACGGCTTCTTCTGCTCCGCGATTCCCTTGAATGGGTTGTTGCAACCGGTCATCAGCAGGGCGAGCGCGGCGAGCGATGCTAGGAGATATGCTTTCATTTTACCTTCCACTCGCCCTTTAGGTAGACTAGCTCGAAAGGATAGTCTTTGAACTGCGGCGTCTTTGTGGGAATCAGAAACCTCACGTCAATCTGAACCCCATCTATGATCTGTCCCTCTACTAAGGGTATGTCTCGGCATTGATTACCTTGATCCCATATGTGGTACTGTTTGTTGCCTATCTGTAAAACCGCATCTGTGCCGGTCAGCCGAAACCAATGGTATTCGCAACTGATCACTTTGGCTGAGTACTTCGGGACTACCCCACACTGGCCCATTGCGCCGTAAGTGAATAAAAAAAGCGGGAGTAGGATCGCTACCCCCGCCAACATTGTCAGAGTTTTCACGGTTATAACCTCACAGCCTAATGCATTTGCGAGCATACCCTGCTCCAAACTCGAGGTCTCATCATCTTGACCTCTCATCAAGATTCCGAAGTTTTCTTCTTGGTCTTCGCCCAGCGTGCTTTGGCGGCGTTCGTGGCGATGGCGCGTCTCTCCTCCGGACTGATCTTCTCCATGCGTGCCTGGGCTGCCTTTTTCGATCCCAGTCTGGCTAAAGCCACGGCGTGAGGATTCTTCTTCGCTTTCATGGCCCGGGATTATAGCATGCTCACTCGAATGAGGATTAATGTCATTAAGGTTATTGACACGCTCATACGCATGAGCATAAGATGGGCACAGTAAACGGCCCGAATGAATGTTGGAAGCACTCATCCGGGCCTGACCAAAGGAAACACCGGAGGTTCCCGATGGCTACACCCGAAGTTACCTCACTTGCTGCTCAGGCTCAATTCCGGTGCGCGTTGTATGCCAGGGTTTCCACCAAAGACAAAGGCCAGGACTACACCAACCAGCTGAACCAGCTGAGGGAGTTTGCGGCCCGCCAAGGCTGGCCGATCGTATGCGAGTTCTCGGACACAGTTACGGGCGGCACTAGTGAGCGCGTTGAGTTCCAGCGAATGTTTCAGGCTGCATTCAGGCGTGAATTTGACGTTCTGCTGTTCTGGAGTCTGGACAGACTTTCCCGCGAAGGCGTCTTCGAGCCCCTGCAGCACTTGCAGCGGCTGACCAGCTATGGCATGGCCTGGCGCTCTTTCACCGAGCAGTATCTCGATTCGACCGGCATTTTCCGCGA
>Ga0126371_10005203_pt1 | contig 11552 bp, 9 predicted proteins | sample PanSoiMetaPlot_4_FD_110145 | JGI IMG/M metagenome (GOLD analysis project Ga0126371, IMG submission 110145) | Tropical forest soil microbial communities from Panama - MetaG Plot_4 | ecosystem: Environmental > Terrestrial > Soil > Tropical forest > Bulk soil | place: Panama | collected 2016-02-17
CCGATCGCCCCAGCCTATACACCCCCGCCGCAGCCCGCTGGCCTCGTTTACACGCCGCCACGGCAGACTCCCGCCGCCCCCGACCGCGCGTCACCGCCGCCGCCGTGGCAGCCGGCCGCCAGCCAGGACCGCGTGTCACCACCGCCGCCGTGGCAGCCGGCCGACGCCCCGGATCGCATGTCACGGCCGCCGCGGCACTACACGGTGATCGCCGCGGCTGCCGTTGTCCTCCTTGGCGGGCTGGCCGTGGCCGGCTGGCGCGTGCACTGGCCTCCGGCACTGTTCGGCAGCGCGACTCCCGCGGCCCTGACATGGAGCGCCGCGCGTGCACCTCTACCTGCCGACGCGGCCGCGCCGACCAAGCTGTTCGCCACCCTGAACGACGTGGCATGCCCCGCCTCCAACAGCTGTGTGGCCATCGGCGACTACAGCAGCGGCAGCGAGGGGACCACCGCGAAAGGTCTTGTCGAAACGCTCTCCGACGGCGTCTGGACCCCGGCAACGGTTCCCTTCGGCGTTCCCGGTGTCAGCCAAATCAACGTCTTCCTCGACGGAGTCGCCTGCCCGTCTATGGGCACGTGCGTGGCCGTCGGCATCTACCGCGACAGCCGGAACATCCAAAAGCCGCTGACCGAGAGGCAGTCTGGGGGCACCTGGGTTTCGGCAACCGCACCACTTCCGGGCGATGCCAATCCGAACCAGTCCTCCCTTATCAGCGGGGTCGCCTGCCCCGGCGGCGGGCACTTGTGTGGCCACTGGCTGGTATACCGACCGCGACGGAAACAACCAGGGCCTGATCGAAACGCTGGCGAACGGCACCTGGACGGCGCGGCGGGCGCCCCTGCCCGGCGACGCGCGTCCCCGCCCGATCCCGTCAAGGGGCCTGCCTACGACGAACCTGCTCGTCGTACGATGCACGGCGGTCGGCAGTTGTGTGGCAACCGGGAACTATGCGGACCGCAACGGTCCTTCCCAGGGACTGATCGAAACGCTCTCGGACGGAACCTGGACGGCAGATAGGGCACCGCTGCCGGCCGACGCGGCGACCGATCCAGTCGCCTACCTCTGGGCAATCGCCTGCCCAGCGCCTGGGTCGTGCCTAGCCGCCGGCCACTACACCAGCCGCAGCGGCCAGGGCCGGGACCCTGTCGTGACCCTGTCAGGCGGCACGTGGATGCCGACCGCCGCCCCGCTGCCCGCCGACGCCGCGGCCAGCCAGAAATGGGACCCGAGCGACACCACCGGCCTCACCGCGGTAGGCTGCCGGGCGCCCGGCAACTGTGTGGCCGCGGGTTCCTATTTCGGGCGTAACGGCGCCCTTCAAGGCGTGATCGACCAGCTTTCCGGCGGAAGCTGGACCGCGGCTCGGGCGGCCCTGCCCGCGGGCGCGGCCGAGGCCAAGCAGTATGTCTTCTTCGACTCGGCCGCGTGTCCTAACGCAGGCACCTGCTTCCTGGTCGGCGGCTACCAGGCTCAGAACGGCGGCATCCAACCCCTGATCGAGACGGGATCGCCCCGGCATTGACGCTTAGGGCAAATGCTGTCAGGCTTCCGCCAGACGGGTAGCACGGACATTCAATCCGTGACGGCGAGGGGCGCCATGTACTGCACCAATTGCGGATCCGCCCAGTCGGATACGGCCAGGTTCTGCGGCCGGTGCGGAAGCCAGATGGATAACCAGGGCTGGCAGGCGCCTACAGCGCAATCACCACCCACCGCCGCCACCCCCCAGGTCCCGATCGAATACCCGCCACCTGCCGCTTACCAGCAGCCACTGCAACCCGCCTTTACCCCGCCACAGCCCGCTGGCCTTGGTTACACCCAGCCGCCACAGGCTCCTTCCGCCCCGGACCGCGTATCGTCGCCAGTGCTGCGACACCACCGGCTGATCGCCGCCGCGGCCGTGCTCGTGGTGGGCGGCCTCGCGGTCGCTGGCTGGCGGGTGCACTGGCCGCCCGCGCTGTTCGGCAGCACGGCTCCCCCGGCTCTGACGTGGAGTTCGGCGCAGGCGCCGCTGCCCGCCAACGCCACCCGGACCAGCAAGCAGTACTCCGCCCTGAACGATGTCGCTTGTCCCAGCGCGGGCAGCTGCGTAGCCGTCGGACTCTACGACAGCGGCGATAGCGCGAACACGGGCAACGGGCTCATCGAGACGCTTTCTGACGGCATCTGGACCCCGGCCACGGCACCGTCAAACGTGCCAGGTGCGAGCCAGGTTTCCTTCCTGAACCTCGACGGAGTCGCATGCCCGTCGATGGCCTCGTGCGTGGCGGTGGGCGGATACTGGGACCACCAGGGCATTCAGCGACCGCTGATCGAAACGCACTCAGGGAGCCGGTGGGTTCCGGCCCGGGGTGCGCTTCCCGGTGACGGCGATCAGAGCAAGCCCGCGTTCATCAGCGAGGTCGCCTGCCCGGCACCGGGCAGTTGCGTGGCCACCGGCTGGTACACCGACAGCAATGGCGACATTCAGGGCCTGATCGAGACGCTGTCCACCGGGAGCTGGTCGGCTTCGACGGCCCCCTTGCCCGGCGACGCGCAGCCCCGTCCGCTACCGTCGCAAGGCCTGCCGCCGACGGACCTGGTGGTGGTGAGGTGCGCGGCGATGGGTGACTGCGTGGCGACCGGGAACTATACGGACTCCAAGGGCGGCATGCAGCCGCTGATCGAGACGCTGTCGCAGGGAAACTGGACGGCGGGTAAGGCGACGCTACCGAGCGATGCGGCGGCGCCGAATCCGAACGCCTTCCTCTGGGCGATCGCCTGCCAGGCACCGGGGTCTTGCGTGGCCGGCGGACATTACAACACTCGCGGCGGCCAGAGCCGCGACCTCGTCGCGACACAGTCGGGCGGCACATGGACCCCGGCCGTCGCCCCGTTGCCCGCGGACGCCGCCGCGAGCCAGAAATGGAGCGCAAATCAGCTGACCGGCCTCACCGCGGCGGCCTGCCAGGCGGTCGGCACCTGCATGGAAGCGGGTACCTACATCGCGGGCAACGGCGCGCTCGAGGGTGTGATCGTCTGGCTGTCGGGCGGCGCCTGGACGTCGGCGCGGGCACCCCTCCCGGCCGGCGCGGCCGGTGCGGACCAGTTCGCGTTCTTCGATTCGGCGGCGTGCCCCACCACCGGCGCCTGCTTCGCTGTCGGCGGCTACAAGGCCGCGGACGGCAGCACTGAGCCCATGCTCGAGACGGGCGCGCCGCGGCACGGGTGACGGCCTCAGACGCCTTCGCGGTGGGCGATGGCGGCAGCCTCAGTGCGGCTGGCGGCGCCGAGCTTGCCGAGAATGTTCGAGACGTGCACGCTGGCGGTCTTGGGCGTAATGAACAGCTCGGCGCCGATCTCCCGGTTGGACAAGCCGCGGGCGAGCAGCCGCAGCACCTCCCGCTCGCGGTCGGTCAGCGATCCGGTCAGGCCGGCGTTGGAAACCCCGTAACGGGAGCCGTGGCTGGCGGCCCCGACATCCAGCCGGGCACGGCGGGCCAGGTCGTCGAGAGCCTGGCGCAGCGGCGCGGCGCCAAGCTCGGCTGCGGTCGCGGCGGCGGCCCGCCATACCGCCGACGCCTCGTCGCGCTGGCCGGTCTCGGCGAGCGCCTCGGCCAGCCGCCATTGCACCCGGGCCGTCTCGTACTTGTACTGCGGACCGAACTCGGCGAGCACCTTCTCCCACGCCTGCGGGGTGTTCCGGCCGCACGCGCGGGCATATTCGGCTTCGCCCCTGGCGAGCCAGCCGCGGCCTTCGCGGCCGAGCACAACCTTGGGCCGCGCCGGCCACTTCGCGCCTTTTCGCGCCTGCTCAAGCAGCTCCTCGGCGGCGGTCACCTCGGCGGCCGCGGCGGCGGCGTTACCGCCGGCACGCGCGGCGACCGCCCGGTCGGCGCGTGCGGCAAGCGCCACCGCGGCGACCCGGATGACCGAGGGGCTGTACGACGTCCACGAGTACGAGTCCGCCTCGATCGCTGCCCTGGCGTGGGAGAGCGCCAGGTCCGTGTCGCCTTGCCAGAGCGCTCGCTCAGCGAGCAGCCCCCTGCCGATGTAGGCGACGAAGGTGTCATTCCAGAAGGGTTCCAGCCAGGTCCGCCGTTCCTCTGCGGCCGGGTTGCCCCTGGCCACGTCGACGAACAAGGCCATCGCGGACAGCACCGCCTCCGGCTGGCTCGTGACCCGGACCGGGAATCCGTCGGCGAGCTCCTGCGCGTGCTCCCAGTCCCCGTCGGCGAAGTGCGCCTGGAAGTGCAGGTGCTGCAGGTCAAGGCCGAACGGCGCCAGGCCGAGCCCCAGGGCGTCCGCCCTGCGCACCCCGCCGTGGGCGATCCGGGCCGCTTCGCCGAGCTCACCGCGCACCAGGTGCTCGACGGCGAGGCTGTAGGCGGCGCGCAGCTCCACCCCTAGGTTCCGCGTCGCGGCGGCCTGCTCGTAGGCGGCGGCGAACATGGCCATCGCCTCGTCGGGGTTGCCCTCGCGGTTGCTCAGCTGGCCGAGCGTGACCAGCGTGTCCGCCTCCACGTGCGGCGCGTCGGATTGCCCGGCGACGGCACGTGCCCGCAGCGCCCATTCGCGTGCCGCGGCGTTGTCTCCGGCCACCATGAACGCGATCGCATAGGTCGCCATCGCGCGTGACAGGTACCAGGTGGGCGGCTCGGCCGGGGTTTGCTCCACGGTTTCCTCGGCGACCCGCAGTGCCTCGGTGAACGCGTTCTTCTCCTCACTGTTCAGCAGGAAGTACGCGAGTCGCTCCCCCACCCGGGAGCGCAGTTCAGGATCGACATCGTCCGGAGCGAGGAGTTCGGCGGACCCTTCGGCGAGCACGGCGCGTATCCGGCGCAGCAAGTGGACCGCGCGGGGCACGTCGCCGGCGGCGAACGCGGCGTTCGCGGACTTGAGGCCGAGCTTGCCCCGACTCATCCCGGCCAGCTTGGCCGCCTCGTCCACCCGGTCCCACAGCGCCAGCGCCTGGTCGTAGTGCCGGTGCGCCTCGGTTGGCGCGCCGATCATCTCCGCCTCCGACCCGGCCCGGATCGACGCGGCGAACGCACCGGGAATGTCGTGGCTGGCCAGGCTGTGGTGGGCGAGCTCGCCCGCGGCGCCGGGCACGTCGGAAAGCAGTACGGCCAGCCGCGCGTGCAGCCGGGTCCGCTCCCCCGGCAGCAGGTCGTTGTAGACCGCCTCGCGCAGCAAGGCGTGCCTGAAGGTGTACCCGTCGGCGCCGTCAGGCGCGAGCAGTTGATGCGCAACCGCCTCGCGCACGGCCTCGTCGTAGCCCGTGTCGGGCAGCTGGGAGGCTGCGCGCACCAGGTCGTCGCTGGCTCGCCGCCCCGCCACCGCGGCCGCCCGCAGCACCTGCTGCGCCGCGTCAGATACCCGCTCGACCCGGGACAGCAGCAGGGCCGCCAGCCCCGACGGCAGACCGGGATCACCAAGCGGACCTGGCGGGGACGACGCACCCGACAGCGAGTTGATGAGCTCCTCGGCGTAGAAAGCGTTGCCTTCGGCCCTGGCGACTATCCGGTTGATGGTGGCCGCGGAGAGCCGGCCGGGCCCGTTCGGAATAGCGAAAAGGAGCTCAGCCAACGCGGCTGGTGTCAGCGGTCCGAGCTCCACCGACACTACCGACGGGAGCCTGAGCAGGTCAGCCACCACCGGCCGGAGCGGGTGGCGGCGGTGCATGTCGTCGCTGCGGTAGGTGCCGATTATCGCGACGCGCTCGCGGTGCAGCATGCGGAGCAGGAACGTGACCAGGTCGCGGGTGGAGGCGTCCGCCCAGTGCAGGTCCTCGATGACCAGCAGCACGGGAGCCTGGGCCGACAACTCGGCGAGCAGCCCCAGCACCGCGCCGAACATCTGCTGCCTGGTCAGCCCGGCCCAGTCGGCCTCGGCCTGCTGGCTGCCGCCGCTATCGGGCAGCAGCCTCGCCAGTACCGGGCGCGCCTTCACGGCCGCCTCGATCTCCGGCGATGAGGTGCGGATCGCGTCCGCGAACGGCAGATACGGCACGCTGTCGCCGATCTCGGCGCACTGGCCGCAGAGCACAGTGAACCCCCGCTGCGCGGCGGCGGTCATCGCCTCCGCGACTAGCCTTGATTTGCCCACGCCAGCGTCACCGCTGACCAGCGCGGCGACGGCGCGGCCTTCGGTGGCCTGGTCGAGGAGAGTACGGAGCCGGGCGAGTTCGGCGTCACGGCCCACCAATGTCGCCATACACCTATTATCCCTGCTGGGGCGACACTGCTCCGAATCAATTAACCTCGGGTCCATGGAGAAGGTCACCAGAACCGACGCGGAGTGGCGCGACCAACTCTCGCCCGAGGCGTACCGGGTACTGCGCCAGGCCGGGACTGAGGCGCCGTTCACGGGCGAGTACACCGACACGAAGACGGTTGGCGTGTATAAGTGCCGTGCGTGCGGGGCGGAACTGTTCCGTTCTGATGCCAAGTTCGAGTCGCATTGCGGCTGGCCGTCGTTCTATGAGCCTTCGTCATCCGACGCGGTCGTGCTGGTCGAGGACCGCTCGCACGGGATGATCCGGGTCGAGGCCCGGTGCGCGCGGTGCGACTCGCACCTTGGGCACGTGTTCACCGGCGAGGGGTACGACACGCCCACCGACGAGCGGTGGTGCATCAACTCGGTCTCGCTGACCCTAGAGCCGGCCGGATAAGGGGCTATTCGCGTGGCTTGTCCGTCTGCTGCCGAATCCGTACTCCGGAATGGCAGCCGGGACCGCCTGGGTGTACCAGGCACGCAGCAGGTCGTCGATGGTCGCCGCCGCGATGACCTGCGCCGCATCCGGCCGATCAGCTTTGAATAGCAGGCGGGCGACAATCCGGTCTGGCGCGCCTGGGCGCAGTTCCATGAGTTCGGGCGGCTGGATGTCCTCGTCACCGCTGGCCAGGCTCGCGTCGACGACAAGCGAAATGCCGTCGATCAGGGCCTCTGTGCACGACGCCTTGAGCGCCTCCTTGCGGATGCGGAATGCGTTGATGTCCCGCAACATCCGCACGGACGCCTCGGTGGCCTTGGCTTCCTGCGCGCGAATACCGTCGTACGCGCTGCGGAGCCGATCGCGCTGATCGTCGGTCAGCGACAGGTCCAGGTGCTGTTCCAGGGTGGCGCGCAGCGCCGCCGCCTCGGCCGCTTCCCTGCGCACCCTGGATAGCGCCTGGAACAGGTACTGACCCAGGTAGTCAAGCTCTGGCACCATGTCGCCGTTTCGCGGGCGGTAGTCGACGGGGACCACAAGCGGCGGGCCCACCGACGCCCCGGTGCGCCGGAGCGCGTCCAGCGCATCATCCACTTGCCGGGCGTCATCGGGGCGCCGCTGGCGGACTTCCGCGAGCCACGTCTCGACGTCAGGGGCGATGTGCAGCAGGATTCCCATGGCCCAGCTCCGATCGCGCGGACCTTGATGACAACGAGTACTATCTCATCTTTACGAACGGCGGGCAACTTTGGTGCTGTACTTGTCGCCCTTTACTGGTCGCCGGTGTTATAGCGCCGGTTGCGCTTGGTTTCGGCGCGGCGGCGCTTGTCGTCGAGCCGGCGCTGGCGCGCGGCGCGGCTCGGCCTGGTCGCGACCCGGGGGCGGGGCGGCGGGGCGATCGCCTCGCGCAGCAATTCGGCGAGCCGGTCGCGCGCGGCCATGCGGTTTAGTAGCTGGCTCCGCTCGCGGGAGGCGGCGACCGTGAGCACACCGTCGGTGAGCCTGTTCCTGAGGCGTTCGAGGGCACGGCGCTTGGCGTGTTCGGGCAGGCTCGGCGAGCCGGCCAGGTCGAACGACAGCTCGACCCGGCTGTCCGTGGTGTTGACCGACTGCCCGCCTGGCCCGGACGAACGGGAGAAACGCTCGTCAAGCTCGCCGCCCGGGATCACGAGCCAGCCGTTCACGCGCAGATCGTCGGCCACCGTTACAGGATGCCCGGCGCGGTCGGGTGCCAACGCCAAATCGTGATCTGGAGGCGGCAACCGGGCGTGGGCGCGGTGCCGTCGAAGGGGCATGCGTAACTCGCAGTTCGCGGCTCACCGCCGCCGGCTCGCCGTCGTGGTACCGGCGGGCCTCACACTTATCGCGATGGCGGCGCTGGCGGGCTGCACGAGCTCGAACTCCAGCGGCTCGGCTTTCTCCGAGGCGGCCGCCTCCTCCGCACCTGCGGCTGCCGCAGAGCCCGCAAACGCCATCCCCAGCCCCAGCGCCAGCGCCGCTGCCGGCTTCGGCGCCGATGCCGCCGGAAGCGGCGGTTCCGCGCAGTCGCACTCGGCGGCGCGGCTCGCGCCGACCGGGCAGGAGCTCATCTACACCGCGCAGCTAACCGTCCGCGCCCACAGCGTTCCCGGCGCGGTCACGCGCGCGACGTCGATCGTGACCGACGCCGGCGGCTACGTCTCAACCGAGGACGCGAGCAGTGACCCGAACCACCCGGACCGGGCCACCGCCACCATCGCGCTCAAGATCCCTGTGGCGGTGTACGCCGTCATCCTGAGCCAGCTGACCAGCGGGCTTGGCACCCAGCTGTCCCTCCAGCAGCAGGCACAGGACGTCACCCAGCAGGTGGCCGATGTCAACAGCCGGGTCGCCTCCGACCAGGCGGCGATCGTGCAGCTGCGCGCGCTGCTGCGGCACGCCGGCTCGGTCTCGGACCTGCTCAGCGTGCAGGATCAGATCAACTCCGAGGAATCAGACCTGGAGGCGATGCAAGCACAGCAGAGCGCGCTGAACCACGAGACGTCGTTCGCGACGGTCACCCTCACGGTTCTGGGGCCAAAGGCCGCGCCCAAGCCGGTTAAGCAGAAGGCGCCGCCCGGTTTCACCGGCGGCATCTCCGGCGGCTGGCACGCGTTCCGCACCTCGGTGTCGTGGTTCTTCGCCATCATCGGCGCGATCGCGCCGTTCGCTGCGGTCGTCGCGCTGCTCGGCGGCCTCGCGTGGTGGATCCGCCGCCGGTTCACCCGGCGCCGGTCGGCGTCGGCTGGCTAGGCGAGGAAGATGGCTCAGCGGGCCGCCGAGTCATCCGGCGGCCCGCCCGTGATCGCGGGCGTCCACTCGAACACGTAGTACACCGCGACCAAACCGGAAAGGGCGAACGCCGCCGGCGCGCTGACGAATGCCAGCCCGATGACCAGCAGGTAGAACAGCCCGCCGGCGGCGAACCGACGGCGGGCCGCCCAATGCTGGTCTCGCGGCACCGGAACAATCGTGTGCCCATCTCGCAGTGACCACTCCAGCATCAACCCGAACCCGATCGACATTCCGAACAGCACTATTCCGTACACCGCGACCGCTAGCTCGGCATCGGCCTCGGTACCGCCCGAGAGGTAATCGGCCACGGTGCCCGTCGCGAACGGCAGCAGCACCACGAACAGCAGCAGCAGCAGGTTCAGGAACAGCAGCAGCCGGGTGACGACCGCGACGTTGGACACCAGCGCGTGATGGTTGACCCAGATGATGCCGATCGTGAAGAAGCTGAACACGTACGCGAGGAAACCCGCCCCCTTCTCTGAGAGCAGGTGTGCCAGCGACTCGCTGCCTGGGGGCGCCACCGCGAGGTTCAGCACAAGCAAGGTAATCGCGACCGCGAAGACGCCGTCGCTGAATGCCTCGAGGCGACCGCGGTCCATGACGCGGGCCGACCGGCTAGGCGAGGCCGGCGACGAGCTCGGCCACCGGCTTGCGACGTCCGGTGAAGAACGGGATCTCCACCCGGGTGTGCCGGCGCGCCTGCGCGCCGCGCAGGTGACGCATCAGGTCCACGATGCGGTGCAGTTCGTCGGCCTCGAACGCGAGGATCCACTCGAAGTCGTTCAGCGAGAAGCAGCTGACCGTATTCGCGCGCACGTCCGGGTACTCGCGGGCCATCATGCCGTGCTCGGCGAGCATCTGCCTGCGCTCGGCCGGGTCGAGCAGGTACCACTCGTAGGACCGGACGAAGGGGTACACGCTCACGTAGTTGCGCGGTTCCTCCTCGGCGAGGAACGCCGGAATGTGGCCCTTGTTGAATTCGGCGGGCCGGTGCAGCGCCATCACGCTCCACACCGGCTCGCTGGCCCGGCCGAGCCCGGTCCGGCGGAACCGCACGTACATCTCCTGCAGGTCGTCGGAGGTCGGCGCGACCCACCACAGCATGTAGTCCGCGTCGGCGCGCATGCCTTGCAGGTCGTAGCAGCCGCGGGTGACGATGCCCTTGCCTGCCCCCTGGTCGAGCAGCTCGGCAAGTTCGGCGGCGGCCTGGTCGCGGCCTGCGGCGTCGTCAAACACGGACCGGTCCGACACCCGGAACACCGACCACATGGTGTACCGGATCAGTTCGTTCAGCTCCCTCGCCTTGGGCCGCTTGTCGTCCTGCATCATGATCTCGATCCTACGGCCCTATCGCGGGCGATCAGTCGCGTCCAGGTACCGCATGACCCGCTCGGCCGCCGCGCGCGCGGTGGCCACGCAGGCCGGGATGCCGACCCCGTCGAAGGCGGCGCCCGCGATCGCCAGTCCCGGCTGGTCACCGATGGCCGCGCGGATGCGCGCCACCCGGTCCAGGTGGCCGACGTTGTACTGCGGCAGCGCGCCGCCCCAGCGGGTGACGCGGCTGGCGACAGGCGGCTTCGTGACGCCGGTCGCGTCCGCGAGTTCGGCCGCCGCGAGCTTTGCCAAGTCAGCGTCGTCGCGCTGGAGCGCCGCCACCTCGCCGATCCTGCCGATGGAGCAGCGGACGACGTGCACCGGCGCGTGCTTCGTCAGGTGCGGCCACTTGACCGTGGAGAACGTGACCGCCTTGACTGCCTTGCCGTCCACCGCAGGGACTAGATACCCGCTGCGCTGTTGCGGCAGGAAGTCTTCGGCGCGGAAAGCCAGCGTGACGATCGCCATGCTCGCGTACGGAATCTCGGCGAGCCCCGCAGCAGCGGCGGGCACCGTTCGGGATAGGAGCCGTGCAGCGGGCGCGGCCGGGGTAGCGATGATGACCGCGTCGCCTTGCAGGTATTCGGGATCGGCGGCGGAACCGACGGTGAGCCGCCAGCCGTGCCGCGTGCGGGCGAGTTCGCGGACCATCGCGCCGGTGCGGACCGTTGCCTCGCTGGCCTTGGCGAGGGTCTCTGGCAGAGCGCCGAGTCCGGTAGTGAGCGTAACGAACACCGGCGCCTGCCTCTTGCTGTTATCAGCGCTGACCGGAATGAGCGAGGCGGCGGCCTCGGTCAGTGTCCGGTACTTGCCTGTCGCGGCGGCCAGCGGTGCGAGCGTCGCCTCGAAGGACAGGTCTTCGCTGCGGCCGGCGTAGACGCCGCCGAGCAGCGGGTCAACGAGCCGGTCGACGACCTCGGCGCCGAGTCGCGCGCCGATGTAGCCGGTGACCGAGATATCGCCGGGCCCGGCGGGCAGGTCATGCTCCTGGCGAGCCCTGGCGATGCCGGCGTCGGAGATGACGCCGGCGGCGGCCAGCTCGTCCATGTCGGCGGGCACGCCCATGAACTGCCTGCGCGGCAGCGGCCGCATGACGCCCCTGCTGTAGATGGCGGACGAGGTGACGCCCGCGGGAACCAGGTCGCCGCCGAGTCCGGCCGCGGTGATC
>Ga0126371_10005204_pt1 | contig 11552 bp, 10 predicted proteins | sample PanSoiMetaPlot_4_FD_110145 | JGI IMG/M metagenome (GOLD analysis project Ga0126371, IMG submission 110145) | Tropical forest soil microbial communities from Panama - MetaG Plot_4 | ecosystem: Environmental > Terrestrial > Soil > Tropical forest > Bulk soil | place: Panama | collected 2016-02-17
ACGACATCGGCGAGGTGCCGCCGCTCGGCCATGTGCCGGCGAAGATGCACGCCTGGGCGATCCGCAAGGAGCGCCACGGGCCGCCCGAATCCGCCATGCAGCTCGAGGTCCTGCCGACCTGGCCGATCGGCGACGACGAGGTACTGGTCTACGTGATGGCCGGCGGCGTCAACTACAACGGCGTATGGGCGGCGCGCGGCGTGCCGATCTCGCCGCTCGACGTGCACAAGAATCCGTTCCACATCGCGGGCTCCGACGCCGCCGGCGTCGTGTGGGCGGTCGGCGGCAAGGTCAAGCGCTGGAAGGTCGGCGATGAGGTGACTGTCCACTGCAATCAGGACGACGGCGACGACGAGGAGTGCAACGGCGGCGATCCGATGTTCTCCACCTCGCAGCGCATCTGGGGCTACGAGACGCCGGACGGCTCGTTCGCGCAGTTCTGCCGCGTGCAGTCGCGCCAGCTGATGACCAAGCCCAAGCACCTCACCTGGGAGGAGGCGGGCTGCTACACGCTCACGCTGGCAACCGCCTATCGCATGCTGTTCGGCCATCCGCCGCACACGCTCAAGCCCGGCGACAACGTGCTGGTATGGGGCGGCAGCGGCGGGCTCGGCGTCTTTGGCGTGCAGCTCGCTGCCGCCGCCGGCGCCAACGCGATCGGCATCATCTCGGATGAGAGCAAGCGCGACTACGTCCTCCAGCTCGGCGCCAAGGGCACGGTCAACCGCAAGGATTTCAACTGCTGGGGACAGATGCCGACCGTCAACACGCCCGAATACGACGCCTGGGTGAAGGAGGCGCGCCGGTTCGGCAAGGCGATCTGGGACATCACCGGCAAACGCGACGTCGACATCGTGTTCGAGCATCCGGGCGAGCAGACGTTTCCGGTGTCCTGCCTGGTGGTCAAGCGCGGCGGCATGGTGGTCTTCTGCGCCGGCACGTCGGGCTACAACATCACCTTCGACGCCCGTTACGTCTGGATGCGGCAGAAGCGGGTGCAGGGCTCGCATTTCGCCCATCTGCGGCAGGCGAGCGCCGCCAACCAGTTCGTGCTCGACCGCCGCATCGACCCCTGCATGAGCGAGGTGTTCGCCTGGGACAAGATCCCGCTCGCCCACCAGATGATGTGGAAGAACCTGCACAAGCCCGGCAACATGGCGGTGCTGGTCAATGCGCAGCGCACCGGGCTGCACAGCTTTGAGGATGTGGTCGAGGCGAGTGGCGGTTAGTCTGCCGCCGACGAGTCGCCTTTGGCTATGACGGCGGCCAGCGCCCGCTTGCGCCGCGCCTTGCGGATCGCGTCGTTGAGCTCGCCGCCATAGACGAAGATCGCCGCGGCCCAATACAGGAAGACCAGCGCCACCATGGCGGTGGCGAGCCCCGCATACATCGACACATAGTTGCCGGCGAAGCGCTGCAGGTAGCGGCCGAAGCCGACGCCGGTGAGGATCCACAAGACCAGCGTCACCGCAATGCCGGGCGCGATCTCGGACAGGCGGCGGCGCCCCGCCGGCAGCCATTTGTGCGCCACTGCGAGCGCGATCACGATCACCGTGGTCGCAATCACGTAGCGCCAGAACGTGAAGTTGCGCTCGATCGCCGCGACCCAGTCGTACTCCTGCGCGAACCGGCCGAGGCTGCCGGTCGCGCCGACGATGAGGAACGCGAGCGCGATCAGCCCCGCGGCGCCGACCAGCACGTAGCCGATCGATTCGAGCCGCAGCAGCCACCACGGCCGCATCTCGGTCTGGTCGTAGGCGCGGTTGAGCCCGATGCGCAGGCTCTCGACGCCGCTCGAGGAGAAATAGAGCGCGAGCCCGACGCCGATGGTCAGCAGGCCGCCATGCGCGTTGGTCATCACGCTGCCGATCTGGTCCGCGATCGGCGCAGCGACCGCCTTCGGCCAGGCGTCGAGCAGCAGCTGCGCGACCTGGTCGGCGAGCTGCCGGGAACCCAGGAAGCCGGTCAGCGCCGTGATGAAGATCAGGAATGGGAACAGCGACAGCAGGGTCGAGAGCGCGATGTGGCTGGCGATCGCCCAGCCGTCGTCGCGCAGGAACGCGAGATAGGCCTCATAGGCGCTGTCGAGACTATGGCGGAAGAAGCGCACCGGGAATCCGTTTGCGGGAACCGCGGTACCCTTCCGGGATTGCTGTCGGCTTGGCAAGTGCGGGTTCGGCGAGCCCCGGTTCGGGCCTGGATTCCGCACAGGCGGGTTGGCATTTTTGTGCAGTGCACGCATAGTGTATCCAGTCGGGGACCCGGGGACCTGATCGGTTCTTGCTTGGAGATGGCGATGTCCCTTGCGCAAACCCAGAGCCAACCCGCAGCCGAGGCTGCCCGCGATACCTCCGGCCTCATCGCGCTTGCCGAGCAGGCGACCGCCGCCGCCGAGGCGCTGTTGGCCGACGCGACCCTCGAGGTGCGCGCCCGCGTCACGGTCGACGGCCGCACCGTCGGCCGCATGCTCGACCGCGAGCAGCGCGCCGCGCACGGCCTCGCCTGGCTTGCGACCTATGCGCAGGCGCTGCGCCAGCTCGCCGCCTATGCGGCGCGCGCGCGCGACGCCGGCCGGCTCGGCGAGATCGAGGCGCTGATCGTCCGCATCGGGGTCGGCGAATTCTTCGCCCAGATCCTCGGCGGCATTCCGATGAGCCAGGGTGAGATCGTGCGCCTCGCCGAACTCGGCCTCGGCTCCGCCAAGGTGGCGGCGCGCGTGCCGCCCGACGTCGCCGACGCCATCGCGGCCGGCAACTCGGCCGCCAATCGCGCCCGTCTCGTCGAGCTGATGCGCGCCCACCACGCCGCGACCGTCGGCGACTGCCTGCTCGACGAGACGCTCGACCAGATCCGCGAGGAGATGCGCCGCTTCGCCGACAGCGAAGTCGTCCCGCACGCGCAGGGCTGGCACCGCACCAACAGCTACATCCCGCTCGAGACGATCGCGCACATGGGCGAGCTCGGCGTCTTCGGCCTCACGCTGCCGGAGGAGTTCGGCGGCATGGGGCTCGGCAAGGAGTCGATGTGCGTCGTCTCCGAGGAGCTCTCGCGCGGCTATATCGGCGTCGGCTCGATCGGCACGCGCGCCGAGATCGCCTGCGAGCTTATCCTCGGCAGCGGCACCGAGGCGCAAAAGCGCACTTGGCTGCCGAAGATCGCCTCCGGCGAGGTCCTTCCGACCGCGGTCTTTACCGAGCCCAACACCGGCTCCGATCTCGCCTCGCTGCGCACGCGCGCAACGCGGGAGGGCGACGTCTACCAGGTGTTCGGCAACAAGACCTGGATCACCCATCCGGTGCGCGCCGACCTCATGACGCTCCTGGTGCGCACCAACCCGAAGGAGGCCGGCTACCAGGGCCTTTCGATGCTGCTCGCCGAGAAGCCGCGCGGCAGCGATGCCGATCCGTTTCCGGCGCCCGGCATGTCGGGCACCGAGATCGAGGTGCTCGGCTATCGCGGCATGAAGGAATACGAGATCGCCTTCGACGGCTTCGAGGTTGCGGCGGAGAACCTGCTCGGCGGCGTCGAGGGCATGGGCTTCAAGCAGCTGATGGCGACCTTCGAGGCGGCGCGCATCCAGACCGCCGCGCGCGCGATCGGCGTCGCCCAGGCCGCCATGGAGGAGGCGCTGCACTACGCCGAGACGCGCGTGCAGTTCGGCGAGAGCATCGTCGCGTTCCCGCGCGTCGCCGACAAGATCGCCATGATGGCGGCCGAGATCATGATCGCGCGACAGATCACCTATTATGCGGCGCGCGAGAAGGACAAGGGCCGTCGCTGCGACCTCGAGGCCGGCATGGCCAAGCTCTTGGCCGCCCGCGTCGCCTGGGCGGCCGCCGACAATGCCGTGCAGATCCACGGCGGCAACGGCTTTGCGCTGGAATATCCGATCTCGCGCATCCTGTGCGACGCCCGCATCCTGTCGATCTTCGAGGGCGCCGCCGAGATCCAGGCGCAGGTGATTGCGCGCCGGCTGCTGGAGGGGGCGAACTGAGATTCGTGAACCGTAGCCCGGGTTGAGCGCAGCGAAACCCCGGGGTTAGTCTCGGAAGACCGGTCCACAACGAGGTTGCCGGATGCATATCGGGCTGATCGGCGGCATCGGGCCGGCCGCCACCGACTACTACTATCGCGGTCTGATCGAGCGCCATGCCAAGGCCGACACACCGCTGGAGCTGACGATCGCGCATGCCGACGTGCGCGAGCTCGCGGCCAATGCGTCAAACAACGATGCGCAGAAGCAGGCCGACAGCTTCTTGCGCCTGGTGCAACGATTGGCCGCCGCAGGGGCGCGCGCCGCCGCCATCACGTCGATCACCGGGCATTTCTGCATCCGCGAGCTCGCGGCGGCGTCGCCGCTCCCGATCGTCAATCTCATCCCGGAGATCGATGCCGCGATCACGCGGAAAAATCTCAAGACGGTCGGCCTCCTCGGCACCCGCACCGCGATGACGACGCGACTCTATGGCGGCCTGTCGGCGGCGCGGGTCGTGCTGCCGGAAGGCGACGCGCTGGACGCGGTGCACGACAACTATCTGCAGATGGCCATCGCGGGCCGGGTCACCGAGGCGCAACGGCGCACCTTCTTTTCGATCGGGCAGCATCTGTGCCGGGTCCAGGGCGCCGAAGCCGTCATCCTCGGCGGAACCGATCTCTTTCTTGCGTTCGCGGGCGAGGATTGCGGATTCTCGGTGATTGACTGCGCCGACATCCACGTCGAGGCGCTGTTTCGAAGGTCCAGCGAGCCGTAGCCCGAAACCGGTGTCAGCTCGGAATGATGGGCAGCAGCAGATACGGCTCTTCGCCCGTGGCGAAATGCAGGCGGTTGTGGCCGCCGAAAATCGCGGGCGGGCGGTCCTGCGGGTCGTCGTGCAGCAGGTTGCCGGTGCCGCGCATCGGGTAGGGGGCGTCCTTGAAGCCGCGGTCGCCGAGGCCGTGGTCGAAATCCTTGCCGCGCACGTTGAAGACGAGGCCAAAGCCCGGCGGCACCACGATCGAGGTCGGCAGGATCTCGATGTCGAGCGCGACCGGCTCGCCCGGCGTCAGCGGCCAACGCTCGTCGTGCGGATGGTAAGGGCGCCACGGCAGGCTGCGCGCGGGATCGAGCTTGCGCTGCGAGGCGCGCAGCCAGCCGAGCGCGATCGGCACGTTCGGATCGTTCGAGCCGACGAACAGCACCTCGTCGCCCTGCGGATCGAACAGACGGAGCGCAACGAAGAGGTCGGCGTCGGTCGTCTCCGACGATACGTGGAGCTTGGCCGCGACCGGTCCGGTGATCTCGAACGCTTCGGACTGCGGCGGCAGCGTGAAGCGCAGGCCGTCGCCGGTCGTCGCGTAGTCGATCGCGGCGCCCGATTTCGGCTCGCGCGCCAGTGCGCGCGTCGCCGGATCGAGATAGAATTTCGTCCACTGCGTACGCGCAAGCGGCCATTCCTGCTCGTCGCGCACGACGAATTTCTCGCCCGGGTGGCGGATGTGCAGCTGTACCGGCGGCTGACGCTCCCAGCCGGTGTCCTCGCCCTTGAGGAAATGGCCGAAGAAGCGCTTCTGCAGCGCCTCGCCGTCGCGGCGGTAGAACGGCGAGAAATGCGAGTCGCCGTGCACCTGCAGCCACTTCTGCTTGGCGGCGGCCGCCAGATAGCCCTCGAAATTGCCGCGCGGATGCAGCCCCATGCCGCCCCAGTTTGCCGCCGAGAGCAGCGGCACGGTGATCTTGTCGAACTGCGGCGAACGCTCGCGATAATATTGACCGTCGAGCGGCCGCGCGAGCGCCTCGGGGCCGGGATCGATGCGGTTCGTCGCCAGCGCGTCCTCCGGCAATGTCGGCGGTCCGGCGACGAGCTCGCCGGTGACGAAGCTCTTCGCGCCGCGCGCGCCGAAACCGTGCTGGCGCTCGATCAGGGTGCGGTTGAACCAGGTGCCGAGGAACCTGCACAGGATGCCGCCATGCCGCGCGAGGTCGCGATAGTAGTCGGCCGCGCCCTCCCACACGCACATCGCCGCGAGATGCGGCGGCTGCAGCGAGGCGACGTACCACTGGTTCATCGCATAGTAGGAGATGCCGTTGAGGCCGACCTTGCCGTTGCTCCACGGCTGCGCCGCCGCCCATTCGATGCAGTCGTAGTAGTCCTTGCGCTCGCGCGGCGACCACACCTCCATGACGCCCTGCGAGCGGCCGGCGCCGCGGCTGTCGACGCGCACGCAGCAATAGCCGTCCGGCACCCATTTTTCCGGATCGACCACCTCCCAGTTCTGATACTTGTTGGTCGAGCCCGCGGCGACCTCGGGATATTTCCCGATCATGTTGTTCCAGCTCGCCTTGTAGAAGGTGTCCTGGAACGCGAGCCCCTTGGCGTACGGGCCGAGCGTCATGATCACCGGATAGCGGCCGTCGCCGGGCGGACGAAAGACATCGGCGCGCAGCACGACGCCGTCGTCCATCGGGATCGCCACGTCCCAATCGATGCGCATGCCGTCGGCAATCGTGCTGCGCGTCTCGATCGCGTCTCGCGCGCGGTCGGTGAGGTCGTCCATGGCGATGCGGAGGCGATTCACTCGTTGCTGACCTGGATGTGGTTGTCGCGGATCACCGCGCCCCAGCGCGCGATCTCGCTCGCCAGGATCGCCCGCCCGGCTGCCGGCGAGCGCTGGTCGTGCGGGTAGGGCGACACGCCTTCGATGTCCCACTTCTTCAGGATCGCCGGATCGGTGACGACCGCCTCTTCGAGCGCCGCGTTGAGCGTGTCGATCACCGCGTCGGGCGTTCCGGCCGGCGCGAACAGCGCCTCCCAGAACTGGATTTCGAGCTTCGGCCCGAGGCGCGTCACGGCGCTGTCGAGCTGCGGGAATTGCGGCGTCTTGTCGGTCTGGGTCACGGCGAACGCCTTGAGCTTGCCGGCGGCGACGAACGGGCCGACCTGCTGCGGCGTGCCGAACGACAGATCGACGTGGTCGCCCATCACGTCGGCCAGCATCGGTGCGCCGCCGCGGTAGGGGATCGGCTCGAGCGGGACCTTGGCTTCCTGCGCCAACAGCGCAGTTGCGAGATGTCCCGTCGAGCCGTACCCGGGGATCGCCGAGGTCATGCGCTTCGTCTTCATCAGGGCGATCAGCTCGGTGAGCGAGTTCGCGGCAAGCGTCGGACGGCCGACCAGCACGAGCGGGTTGCGATAGATGAACATCACCGGCGCGAGGTCTTTTTCCGTGTCGTACGGCAGATTCTTGTAGAGGGTGGCATTGGCGGCGACCTGCAGGTTATGCACGAGCAGCGTGTAGCCGTCGGGCGGCGCATGCGCGACGCGGTTGGTGCCGGTGATCGTGCTCGCCCCGGTGAGGTTCTCGACCACGATGGTCTGCTTGAGCCGCGGTGACAGGGCATTCGCGATCACGCGCGCGAGCTCGTCGACCGGGCCGCCGGCCGCATAGGGCACCACGATGGTGATCGTGCGGCTGGGATAGGGCTGCGCGTCGGCCCGGGCGGCGGCGAGGCCGACGATCACTACGGCGCATGCCGCAATAGCGAGGCGCTTCATGGCATTTCTCCCGGCCATCATTTCTCTTGTTCGTGCGCCCAGTCCTCCTCGGGCGCACGGCTCGTCGCAACGAGCCGCGCAAGATAGCCGCTCCACGGCTTGCGCAGAACCCGCGCATAGTGACGCGGCGGGCCGGGATTTTTCTGCGGCTGCAACCAGGGGGGAACACAAGCGCGTGGAACAAAGTTGTCTAACCACATCACCGAGCGCGCTCATGGCACGAACAGGAACGATCGTCGGCCTCATTACCTGGATCACGGTAACGATGATCCACGCTTGCTTCGCCCCGGCTGCCGCGGCTGAGCCCGGATGGCGCGCGTATGCGAGCTCCGGCACCCGCGTCGAATATCCGGCGAACATTTTTTCGGCGGCCGAGGGACCGTTTCAGATCGCGCCGGGCGAGCGCTTCGGCAGCGCCGACGGCCGTGCGCACCTCGCCGTCTTCACCATGAAGGCGGAGAAAAGCCGGTCGCCCGCCGAGTTCATCGCGCGCAACCTGCAGGTTCCCCGATCGGCGCTCCACTACGAGCGGGTCGCGCCCGGCTTCTTCGCGATCTCCGGCTTCCACGACGCCGACATCTACTACGTGCGCTGCAATTCGGCCTCCGACCGCACGCTCCTCCACTGCATCTATCTGATCTATCCGGCCGCGGAGAAGCGCGCCTGGGATTCGATCGTCACCCGCATCAGCCGGACGCTGCGTCCGCTCACGTAGCTGAGCGCGGCGCTGATTGAGACTTCAGCGCCGGGCCCCGCCCCGCAGCGCCCGATCCAGATCCGCGAACAGGTCCTCCGCGTCCTCCAGGCCGACCGAGAGCCGCAGCAGATCGGCCGGGCAGGGCGAGTCCGGTCCCTCGACCGAGGCGCGATGCTCGAGCAGGCTTTCGACGCCGCCGAGCGAGGTCGCGCGCTTCCACAGGCGCACGCGCGCCGCGGTCGCGATCGCGGCGCGTTCGCCGCCTTTCACGCGGATCGACAGCATGGCGCCGAAGGCGCTCATCTGCCGCGCCGCTACCGCGTGCCCCGGATGCTCCGGCAGGCCTGGATAGAGCACCTGCGCGACCTGGGGATGCCGCCGCAGCCAGGTCGCGAGCAGCACCGCGCTCTCGGCTGCGGTCTTGACCCGCGGCTCGAGCGTCCGCATGCCGCGCAGCAGGAGCCAGGCCTCGAACGGCCCAAGCAGCAGGCCGTGCTGGATGCGCAACGCCGTGATGCGCTCCCACCATGAATCCTGTTTCGCCGCCGCGAGCGCGCCGGCGATCACGTCAGAATGGCCGTTCAGGTATTTCGACGCCGAGTGCATCACGAGGTCGGCGCCGAGCGCGAGCGGGCGGGTAAACACCGGCGTCGCCGCCGTCGAGTCGACCGCGAGCCGGGCGCCGGCGCGATGGGCGATCTTCGCGACCGCCGCGATGTCGGTGATCGTCCACAGCGGGTTGGCGGGCGTCTCGATCCACACGAGCTTCGTGCGCCCGCGCCGCACGGCCTTCTCGACCGCCGCGAGGTGGCTTGTGTCGACGAACTCGACGCGGTGGCCGAAGCGCGGCGCCTCGGTCGCGAGCCAGCGGCGGAACGCCCAGTAGAGGACCTTGCCGGCGACGATATGCGACGGCTCGGCGAGCGCCATCACGGCGGCTGTCGCGGCCGACATGCCCGAGCCGAAGACGAGCGCGTCGGCGGCCCCTTCGAGCGCGGCGATCACCCGCTCGGCCTGGCGCGCCGTGGCGTTGTCTGCCCGGCCATAGGCGAAGCCGGCGCGGTACTGGTTGTCCGGATCGCGCAGGAACGTGGTCGCGACGTGGACCGGCGGCACCACCGCCCGGGTCGCGGGATCGATCGCGCCGAGCGCCTGCGCGGCGAGCGTGCGCGCCTTCAGGGTTCCGTTGCGTCGCGGGGGGCTTTTCTTCGCCATGGGTCAATCCTCGCGGCGCGGATCACAGCAGAGCGGGTGGGCGTTGTAAAATCGCAAGCGCCCGCGATGGCGGGGCGTGCGGACGGATGATAAGAGACGCACATGGGCAATTTTCTCGCCACCTACGCGGTCCCGGTCGCCATTGGCGCGGTCGCGATCGTGCTGCTGCTCGGCCTCGCCAACATGCTGCGCGGCGGCTCGCCCAACACCTCGCAGAAGCTGATGCGCTGGCGCGTGGTGCTGCAGTTCATCGCCATCATCATCGTCATGACGACGATCTGGCTGATGCATCGGTAGCGCGCCATGGTCGTCCTCAACCGCATCTATACCCGCACCGGCGACGACGGCACGACCGCGCTGGGCAGCGGCGAGCGGCGCCCCAAATACGACCTGCGCATCGCCGCCTACGGTACCGTCGACGAGCTCAACGCCTGCATCGGCATCGCGCGCCTGCATGCGGCCGGGGAGGCCGCGGTCGACGCCATGCTGGCGCGCATCCAGAACGACCTGTTCGATCTCGGCGCCGATCTGTGCACGCCCGAGGACGGCAAGGGCAAAGGGCCGGGCGGCGCCCGCCTCGCGGTGACCGACGCGCAGGTGACGCGGCTCGAGCAGGAGATCGATGCGCTCAACGCCGAGCTCAGCCCGCTGCGCTCTTTCGTTCTGCCGGGCGGCACGCCGGCCGCCGCCTATCTGCACCTCGCGCGGACGGTGTGCCGGCGCGGCGAGCGACTGATGGTCGAGCTTGCCCGCCGCCCCGGAGAGCCGGTGTCAACGGATGCGCTCAAATACGTGAACCGGCTGTCGGATTTCCTGTTTGTTGCCAGCCGGTTCCTCAACCACAAGGGCGCGAGCGACGTATTGTGGGTGCCGGGCCAGAACCGATGACCGCAATGCGACGGTCACCCCGCCGCGCCCGGGCGCTCGGGGAAAAATACGCGCCCGGTGGGCGGCTTGCTGCAATGCAACACGTTGACACAATCTTGGGGTGGCCATAATTTGCCCGCCCCCGTTGGAGCTTATGCGCTATGAAGGTTCTGGTCCCGGTCAAACGGGTGGTCGACAAGGACGTCAAGATCAGGGTGAAGACGGACGGCACGGGCGTCGAGCTCGCCAACGTCAAGATGTCGATGAACCCGTTCGATGAAATCGCGGTCGAGGAGGCGATCCGGCTCAAGGAAGCCGGCAAGGCGACCGAGATCGTGGCGGTGTCGATCGGGCCGCCGCAGGCATCGGAAACCATCCGCACTGCGCTCGCCATGGGGGCCGACCGGGGTATCCTGGTCAAGGTCGACCAGGCGGTCGAGCCGCTTGCGGTCGCAAAGATCCTCAAAAGCATCGTCGACGCCGAGAAGCCGGCGCTCGTGATCCTCGGCAAGCAGGCGATCGACGACGACTGCAATCAGACCGGCCAGATGCTGGCCGCGCTGCTCGGCTGGCCGCAGGGCACGTTCGCCTCCAAGGTCGCGCTCGACGGCGACAGCGTGACGGTGACGCGCGAGGTCGACGGCGGCCTGCAGACCGTCAAGCTCAAGGGGCCGGCGGTCGTCACCGTGGATCTGCGGCTCAACGAGCCGCGCTATGCGAGCCTGCCCAACATCATGAAGGCGAAGAAGAAGCCGATCGACGAGAAGGCGCCCGGCGACTACGGCGTCGATCCGGCGCCGCGCCTCGAGGTGCTCAAGACGAGCGAGCCGCCCGGCCGCAAGTCGGGCGCCAAGGTCGGCTCGGTCGCCGAGCTCGTCGGCAAGCTCAAGAACGAGGCGGGGGTGCTCTAGATGACCGCGCTTCTCATCGCCGAGCACGACAACAAGGTCCTCAAGGACGCGACCGCCAAGGCGCTCACCGCCGCCAAGGCGCTCGGCGGCGACGTCCATGTCCTGATCGCCGGCAAGGACTGCCGCGCGGTCGCCGACGCCGCCGCGAAGCTTGACGGCGTCGCCAAGGTGCTTCTCGCCGACGCGCCCGCCTACGAGCACATGCTGGCCGAGCCGCTCGCCGCGCTCGTCGTTGCGCTCGCCGGCTCCTATGACGCGATCGCCGCGGCGTCGACCGCAAACGCCAAGAACATCATGCCGCGGGTCGCGGCGCTGCTCGACGTGATGCAG
>Ga0126371_10005205_pt1 | contig 11552 bp, 16 predicted proteins | sample PanSoiMetaPlot_4_FD_110145 | JGI IMG/M metagenome (GOLD analysis project Ga0126371, IMG submission 110145) | Tropical forest soil microbial communities from Panama - MetaG Plot_4 | ecosystem: Environmental > Terrestrial > Soil > Tropical forest > Bulk soil | place: Panama | collected 2016-02-17
ATCGCCACGAAGCGCGCACGCGGCCAGATGCGCCGGTGCGGCGGGTAAGCGATGCAGCGATGTCTCTGTGGGGCACCTTGCAGCGTTTCGAGAGCGAAGTCCTGGATGCCGACCCTACAAACGTCCTGGAAACTATGTTGCCGCATCAGCGAGAGACGGTGCTGCGGATCGTTCCATTGGTAATAACTTGGCTGGGAGATGTCACATGAGCAAAGCGGATCAGGTTGCCCTGCATGATGCGTTGATTGATGTCTATGCCCTCAACAAGGACGTGGTCACCATAGAACCAGGTTTTCTGGCAGATTGTGCCTGGGAAGTCCTGAAGTTTCCCAAAGAGATGCACGCGGTAGGTTATTGGGCCGCCCACCAACATGCTTGTCAGATGGCGCGGGAAATCCTCCGCCAGAAGGCTGATCCGGTGGAGAGAGCCAAATACATCACCGATGACCAGCTTTCCATGTTCGACCATGAACTACAGGATCGCTATCCACGCCGGCCTATTGAGGGACAGCAGCCGGGCTATACCCTGCGCAGACACCTCTCTGAATTGGATCGCTGGCACAACATAGATCGCATGGCGAAATCAGCCAAGGCGCTGACGAAGCATGTGGAAGCCTTCAAGGCTGAAACGATGGCACTGTTCGGCCCGCGCAAGATCGAGCTTCCATACGAGGCAGCGTCATGACCGATGAATACAATGACTTCGCCTTCTCGCTGATCCTCGCGCTGCGCGGCGGAGAACTGCCGCTCCGGTGCGACTTCTGTGGCCAGGAATACACCGATACCCGATGGCCGGTGCCGGAAGAGGGCGGAGAATGGGCGTGCAGCGAGTGCGCCACCCGATGGGCGAGGGAGCAGCGGGAATGAAGCGGGAGGACGTGATCGACCGGGCGATCGAGGAGATCGCAAGGGAACTCCACATGGACCAACCGTTCCCACCCGAACTGCGCATCGAACTGGTGCGCATCCTGGAACGCATGGCGGACGACCTGCCGGAGAACATGGGGAACTTCTGGTGAGACAGGACATCATCGGCGGTGCGGACAGCACCTATGTTACCTTCTCAGCCTGGAACGAGACGGACTTCCGCTACGACGAGTTCGTTCGTGTCGCGAAGGGCGTGGACATGCGCTCGCAGTTCATGGCGATGCACGACCCGCCGATGACCTACGTCCGCTCGGTTCGCTATGGCACGCAGCGGATGGCGCAGTTCCCATCCGGGCGGCCATACGGGATGCAGGAGCCGGGGAAGATGGCTCGATGACGCCCGGTCAAGCCTACTGCGACGGCATCCTAGTCAGGGTCCGGTGCGACGACGACCGCCCGTTCTGCGCCGGCCTGATCTTCGACCGAGAGACCATGCGCTGCGTCATAGCCGCGCCGATCCTGCGGCACTACCTCGGCCAGCACGCGGACAAGTGCCGCGAGGGGTTCCGCCGCATGGGATGGCGCGCGACGGTCGTGAAAAGGCCCCGGCCGGAGCCGGGGGAAGGTTTGTTCGGTAACGCCCCGCCATAGCACGGATCGGCGGAAAAGAAACGGCCCCGCCTGCGTCCGGAACGGGGCCGAGGATGGTCGAAGTTGGGAAACGGCCTTCTAGCATCAGCCCGGCAGCAGTTCCACCGTGTAGCCGAGCAGCGTGATCGTGTCGGCAGCGTTCGCCGGCCAGATGCCGATGTTCACCCAGGCCGGCTGCGTGGTGTCGATTGCCAGTCCGGTCACGAGGTTGGTGCCGGAGCTGAACGGCGTCTGCATGGTCTGGATCGTGGACTGCGCGTTGGTCGCGCCGTTGTTGCGGATGATCGTGAGAAGCTGCGCGCTGGCGGTGCTGGTAAATGCCGAGGTCGCCATGCCGCCGCCGGTCACGGCACCCGATGTGGGGTTCAGCCGGACGAACACCGTCTTGGTATTCGCATTGTTGGTCATCGAGAGCAGCAGCGTGACGCGGATGGTCCCGCCCGCTCCCATCGCGTTCGCCGGCACCGGCGCCGCGGCGACGTTCTGCTCGGTCGTCACTCCGGTGATCGAGATATTCGGGTAGGCTTGGCCGATGATCTGGTAGCCGCCCGACCCGCCGCCCACTCCGGAATTCGTGCTCTGCTGCGCGGTGCAGAGCGCCGCCGCCAGCAGCAGTGCGAGCAGACGCCTGGTCATGGATTGATGATCTCCATCGTCCAGCCGTTCAGCGTGAAGCTGTCGCCAGCGGAGGCGAGTGTCATGGTGATGTTGATGAACCAGGGCGCGGCGGTGTTTATGTTGGGGACGTTCTCGGCGGGATTGGTCAATGAGCCGTAGGGCGCCAGCGTCGAAAAACAGGCATTCGTGCTGGCGGTGCCGCGATTGCGGTAGAAGAATATCTGCTGGACGGTGGCCGTGGTCGTGACGACCGAGGTCACGCAACCGGTGCCGGTGACGCCGGACGATGGACCGACGCGGAAAATGGTGGATTTGTTGTTCGCGCTGTTCGTGTAGCTCGCCGTCCAGGTCAGCCGGAGCAGGCCGTTCACCCCCAGCGCGTTCGCCTGGACCGGCACCGATGCCAGCAGCGTCTCGGAGGTCGTCCCGGTGACGGTGACGTTCGGATAGTCACCATAGATCGCGTAGGAGCCCTGCGCGTGCGCGCCACCGGCGAAGCCGCAGAGCAGCGCGAGGGCGAGGAGGGCGCGTCTCATGGATGCAGCGCCTCCACGGTGATGCTGGTCAGCGTGATCGTATCGGTCGTGGTGGCGATCGATCCCGTCACGGTCAGGTGGGTGATCTGGGTCGTATCGACGGTCATCGGCACGATCGTAATCGTGGTCGGAAAGTAGTTGTTCGGACCTCCGGAGACGAGGGCGGACTGCGTGCCGGTGGCGTTGGCGTTGCGCACGATCGCCTGTCCTTGCGTGACAGTGAAGTTCGCTCCTCCGAAGGTCAGGATGGAGACGCCGGCCAAGCTATTCGCCGTGTTGGAGAACCGATGGCGCAGCGTCTTACCGTTGGCGGTGTTGTTGTAGGTCCAGCCGACCGTGAGACGCAGGATGCCGACAGGCCCCATCGCGTTAGCCGGGATCGGCACATCGAACATCGCGGTTTCGGTGTTCGCCACACCGCCGGTCAGCGTGACGTTGGGGAATGCTTGGTAGAACCAGAACGAACCGGCGGTGATGCCCGCGCCGCGGCCGCCCGTGTTCGTGTTGCTGTTGGTGCTCTGCTGGCCGAAGGCCGGCGGGATGAGCAGCGCGAGCGCGAGGATGGGGAGGAGGCGCATCAGTAGGGATACCAAGCGCTGTTCGAGGTCTGGTAGATGCAGCGCAGCCGCCCACCTGCCGTGATCGTGCTGGCGGTGCATTTGTTGGTCTGCCCGGCGTTCGGGCTGAGCGTCAGCGAGGTCACGGTCTGCGTGCTGCTGATGTTGAAGATGCGCCCGTTGCTCGGCGTCGGCGGCATGGTGATCGTGCCGCTCGCCAGAGTGCCGGCAGGATCGAGCATCAGGGTGGACCACGCATCGGATGCGGTGATCGAGAAGCCCGTGGTGGGCGTCTGCACCTGGAATGCCAAGTCCTTTTCGACGTTGGTATGTGCGAATACGTTGTTGATGGTAACCTGACCGCCGGTGATTTGCAGGGACGAATTGTTTGCCGCGCCGAGTATCCATCCGTTGATGGATGACGAGTTGCAGATGAAGTCGGTATTGACGGCGCTCGGATAACGGTAGATGCCCGAAGGATTGCTGTCGATGCCGTTGGCATTGCCATACCAGCATTGATCGCGCTTGGTGGATATCGCCACCGTTCCGAGCGCCGCTGACTGGAAGGCGCCACCCGACAGGTCAAGGCCGAAATTCCATTTGCCAGTCGCCGAATAGGCGACATCGGCTGCGACGCTACCCTGGCTCTGCATCCGCGATCCGGCCCAGAACGCGCCGAGGGCGCCGGTCGCATTGGTGCGGATGAAGTTGTTGACCAGTCCGACCGCCGCAACATCGTGGCCCTGGTCGGTCAAATGGACTTCATACGGATTGAGGTATTGGCCATTTGCTGTTGGAAACTCATCTCCATTGAACAGGACGCAGGCTGGTTCAGCGAGGAACGATGTTGCGCCGGCCAGTGTGCTGCCCATTGAGCACGTGGCGTTATATGCAACGGCATCACCCTGCCCGTTCTGGATGACATGCACGCGGGCAAAAGCCGCCCCGGTCCTACCGTCGTTGGTTCCAAGGTTCTGGTTCCACCCGGACGTGTTCACCAGATACCCGGCGATCGGATAAGCTTCCTCCGTATATTTGTAGCCCGTTGCTGGCTGCTGAAGCGTTGCCGCGCCGTCAATGCGGTGCGAGATCGCGAAGGTGACATGCGACAGGTCGCCAGTGAACGCCGTCGATAGCGATGACCAGTTTCCCAACGGCGACGGTTGCTGCGTCAGGGCTTGCGTCAGCGGTTTCGCCAGCATGGCAGGCGTCACGGTGCTGACCGCGACAAAGGTGCCGTTGGTCCCTCCGATCAGCGGTGCGTTCGGTATCTCGCGGTGGTCGACCGGACCGACCGGCGTCTGCGCGAGCGCGAAACCAGTCAGGATCAGGAGCCATGCTAGGACGCGCGCCATGTGGTCGATCCCTGCGCGAGAGAGAAAGAAGCCTCCATCGTCACCCCTGCCGGCGCTCCCTGCGCATAACCCTCGATCGTGTAGGTGGCGTCCGGCGGATAGACCGAAAGCGTGGTGACGCCCGACCAGCGGTTCAGCACGCGCATGGTGCCGGTGACGACCCGGAGCTTGACCGCGCCGCCGGTGACGATCGAGAGCCATCCCGGCAGCGGCGTCGCGTCCGCGATCGAGCTGCCGGCGGCCTGGACGTTGTCGGCGACCGAGATCATACGCCCGCCACGGCGTTCCAGACGCCGGCTCCCTGGCTGATGTAGATCGTGCTGCCGACCGCGCCGTCGGTCCGCATGAAGACAGACCCCTTGGGCTGCGTGCCTGTCGCTGCCCCGGTGCCCGATGTCATGGTCGGGCCGCCGCTGACGAAGATCGGCCCCGCGATCGTCATGCCGCCTGCTGCGATGTGGATCAGACCTGTGTTGCGGTCGATGGTGAACGGGCTATCGATCCGCGCGCCCGTGTCGTCATAACGGTTGATGACAAACTGCGTGCCCTGGTTCAGGCCACCGCCCGGTTCACTCACGTTGTTGCCACCGAGGTCCCAGCGTGGGCTGCCGGCGGTCCGCACCTGCCAAATGCGTGTGGTGGCGTTCGCGCCGTTCACGATAGAGAAGGCGCTGGCACCCGCGTTCGTGCCCGAGGTGACGACGCCGCCCGTGGCTGTCACTTGATTGAAGAGACCGTTGCCGGAACCCGTCGTGCCGGTCGATGCGTAGATCGCCAGCCAGTCGGTGCCATCGACATTGCCCGAGCCGGTGGTAGCACGCAGCCAGCCGAGCAGCGGCGGCGATCCCGGGGTGCCGGCGTTGCGCACGAAGGTGCCCTGTAGCCACTTGCCCGTCGTGGGTTCGCTCAGCGCCTGGTTTTGATTGGCCGTGAAGATCGTGCCGAACGTCGCCGAAGCCGGGTCGCAGTCGGCGTTCACCAGCCACGTGCCGCCGGCCTGCTCGATGACGCCTACACCCTTGTTCGAGGTCGAGAACCCGACCTGCACCGGATCGGCCTCGACCAGATTGTTCTCGAACAGCCAGCCTGCCGTGTTGACCGCGGTGTTGATGCTGGCGTCGCGGGAGGCGTTCTTGATCAGGTTGCCCCTGACGATCACGCCGAAGCCCGACTGCGCCTGGATCGCTGCCGGGTTGCCGGCTGCCAGCCACGTCCCGTTCGGTCCCCGGTTCGGGTGCTTGTGGAACGGGTCCATGTCGAACAGGTTGCCCTCGACATAGGAGCGCAGGATGCAGCTTGGCCCGCAATTGACCAGCACGCCGTAGCTCAGGATGTCGATGCACTGATTGTCGCGGAAGGAGACGTTCTCCATCCGCGTCGCGGTGTTGAATACGAGGCCCGCGACCATGCCCCTGATCTGGTTCCCGGTGATCAGCACGTCGCGCAGCACGCCGCTGCCGAGTTGGATCGCGTTGTCGCGGAAATCGTCTTCGGCGAGCGACGGGTCGGCCCAGCCGCCGCGCACGAATATCTTGCCGAAGCCGAAGTCGGAGAACTTGGTGAAGCGCGGGTCGCTGCCGTTGCAGGCCGGCAGGGTGCGGGCGATGGTGTTGCCGGTGATGACGATCCCCCAGCTTCCCATCGTCGGCACGGTTGCGGCACTGCTGTTCGCCTTGAACTCCTTGTAGGGGTCGATCACCACGGCGTTCGTATGGTCCGCCTCGCCCGGCACCGCGTTGTAGGTCCCCGCCCTCGCGGACGATCCGGTGATGATGATCCCGGGCGCGCTCTGGTTCAGGTTGTCGATGTTGTTCCGCTTGATGCAGTTGGTGATCGAGTTGCCGGTGATCACGAGCGACTGCATCGCGGTGACGCCTTCCTGCGGCGTGGCGCCGGACGGGGCGATGGTCTGGACGTTGATGCCCTGCGCCTTGACGCAGTCGAGCGTGTTGCCGGCGATCACCGTCTGTCGCGCCGCCAGCACCTTGATCCCCTGCGTGTCGAACATCCGGTTGCCGACGATCGCGATGTTCTTGCGCACGCCCCACGGGTCGATGTTGTTGGAGTGCGCCGCGATCCCGTCGTCGTCGGTGTGCTCGACGATGTTGTCGAGGATCGAGATATTGGCGCACTGGGCGAAGTTGATGCCGTCGCGGCCGGAATAGCGCACCGTGCAGCCCTGCGCGATCACGTCGATGGACCCGCGCGAGACGATCGACATGACCCGGCTGTATTCCACGGTCAGACGCAGGAACGAGAGGCCGTTCACGAAGTTGACCAGCAGCGGATAGGCCGAGGCGTTGCCGTTGGTCAGCCACGAACCCTGCACGGTGAAGTCGCGCAGCACGATGTCGTTCACCATCGCCGATGAAGTGCCGGCGCCGGCGAACAGGTTGAAACCGAGCGTGTCGTCCCAGGTGATCAGCGTCTTCTGCTGGCCGGCGCCGATCACCGACGTGCGGTCGGGCAGCAGGAAACCGGTCGATGGCGGCGTGAACCGGTAGGCGCCTCCGGGGATGACGATCGCGGTGCCGGGATGCACGGTCGCGTAGGCGATCGCCGATGTCATCGCCGCGGTGTCGGCTGCCTGGCTGCCCTGACCCACGCCCGCGATCCGGTCGCGGATGTTGAACACGTCGGAGAACCGGTCGGTGTTGGCGCGCGCGACGCCGCCATTGGCGAGACTGACGACCGCGCGCGTGACGTCGCCGATCGAGACGCCGCCGGTCGGCGAGATGGTGAAATCCGGTGCGGCGAGGTTGCGGTAGTCGATCGGGCCGGTGATCGGCGTCTGCGCCTGCGCGCGGCCGAACGGCAGCAGGCCGCCGAGCGCCATGAGGGAGCGGCGGTTCAGGAGACGCGCCATGTGGTGCTCCCCATTGCGAGAGAGAAGTCCGCCCCGCTGTTGGCCGCGATGGCCATGGGCGCAGCGGGCGCCAATGTCTCGATGACCTGTGCCCCCGGCGGTGGATAGACCAGCAAGGCGTTGCCCGGCCAGCGATTGAGCACACGGATAGTGCCGGTGATGATCGCCGGCAGATCGACCCCGCCGCCCGATGATCCACCGGTGATGATGTTGGTCACCCCGGTCAGGACCGTCGCAGTGCTCTGGCTGTTGCCGGCAGCCTGGATGTTATCGACCACCTCGGTCAGCGTTGGTCCCACGACGACCGCTCCTGAACTCCATGACATCGGCACAGGCGGATTGGCAGGGAGAGGAATTTCCGGCCCCGACTGGATGAACAGCGAGATGCTGAAATCGAGCGTGCGACCGCCGACCGTCAGCACGGTGATGTCCATCGTATAGTCGTCATACTCGATGCCGTAGCCGAGCCAGCAGGTGATCAGGCCGCTGTTGTTGTTCGCCGACAGCATCAGGATGGCGAGATCGCCCGGCGTGGTCGCCTCTGGTGTCACGGTGATGGTCGCGAAGCTGTCGCCCGCCGCATCTGCCAGCCATGCGGAAAGGTCCACGCTGTAGTCGAGCACATCACCTGGGTCTTTCGCCGGCCATCGCTGCGCGAGCGAGCAGAGCAGGGCGCCGGAGGCGGTGGGCAACACCCGGATCGTGCGCGCGGAGGAGGTGCCGCTCACGGCTTCGGCGCCTCCCCCTGCGCGACCTTCTTGGCCTCGGTCAGTTGCTTTTGGAGGTCAGTGATCTGCACCTGATCCGCTGCGACCTGCTTCTGTAGCTCGGCGATGGTGCCCTGATCGGACAGGATCATGCTGCGCATCGATGCGCCGATCGCGGACAGCGTCGCCGACATGCTGTCCACCTGTTGCTGCACCGTCTGCCCTTGCTGGGGCGTTTGCCCGTAGGACGCGCCGAGTGACATCAGCATCATGGATAGAACCAGTGGCGAGTATTTCACCGCACCCTCCGTGCTGAGATGAAGCCGCCCGCCGTGCTGGTGCCAGAAAACGACGCCTGCACTACGAGATAGATCGTAGTGGTGGAGGCAAGCGAGAAACGTGTTCTACCGCCGGCAGGTATATTCTCCTGCTGCGCCGCAGAGAAGATCATGTTCAGGGTGGTCAGGGCACCGGAGGTATTGACCGGCAAAGTGGCCGATGTGCTCGATAAGCCCGCAGCGATCGAGTTGTGGGTAGCATTTGCGGAGACCACCAGGGCGACGCCGCTCACGTCCCAATCACCCGCCGTCAATGATATCGAGGTCACATTGGATGGGGTGCCGGTCGCTAGGGATACGGTGTTGTTCGCGGCAGAGGCCGAAACGTATTCGCCGATCCGTCCAGTCGCCGCGTTGCTCGCACCACTCACTCCAGCGATGCTATTGGCTGTCACATTGCCGACCGGATCGACCGAGAACCCCGGCGAAGAATACACGTTGCCGGTCAGATAGCCGCTGGCGGTAAAGGCATTGTTGATCGCATTGGTGAATGTCAGCGTCGCACCGTTGGCGATCGGCCCGCTGGTCGGTGTGTCGATCGTTATGGTGATGGTGACGTTGGCATCGTAGCTCTGCGTGACGACGTGTGTGTTGGGCGCGATGTTGGTTCCTGTCACCAGCGCGCCCGGCCAGATATAGCCGGTCAGCTTGTCATTTGTGGTCGCCAGCGTGAGTGTGGTGGCGCCCGACAGCGCTGAGGCGTTGGTGACCTGCGTCTGAACCGCTGAGATCGCGCTGAAGCCGGCGGTCGTGGCACCATCCGAACCGAAGGATGTCCCTACCGAGGCGATATCGCCGACATTGCCGATATCGGTGATCGTCTGCGTGCGGAACCCGTAGAGCATCGATGATGGCGTGTTGATGACGCCTGCCGCGCCACCTTGCACGCTCTGACCCCTGGCGCGCGCGCCGCCGATAGTATGGACGGTCGGTCCATCCGCGCTGCCACCGGGATACTCTCGGACGATGAGATCGAGGTTCACACGATCGAACTGGTCATCCGGGCCGGCGGCGATGATGTCGAACTCGGTGCCGATGAGCGAGCCGGCGACCGATGATTTCCGTCCCGTCTTGTCGGTGGCGACGATGTTAGTGCCGAACTGGCTGGTGGTCCCGACCGCCAGTTTGTTGATGCCAAGCTGCACCCCGACATGGACGCCGCCAGTGCCGCTGTCGTTCATCGTCAGCGCGATGCCGCTCTCACCGCCGGTCACGCCGCCGCCGATCGTGTTGATGACAGACAGCGCGCTCGGATTGCCAGTGACAGCGCCGGTATAGGCCGGCACGCGCTGGACAGTTAGCGTGGGAGCGACGTTGACAGTGCCGGTGTTGGAGGTCGGTCGGTTGCCGAAGCCCCAATTCGCCCCGGTCCCCCAGATGTGCGTCGTGTCGCCGAAGAACGCTGCGCCGAACACCGGAACGGCGCCGCTTATGGGCACACCGCCACTTGTCGGCAGTGGCAGGTTCAGTTGCGTGCTGGCGGTCAGGAAGGTGAAGACGCCAGTAGACGGCGTGACCTGCCCGATCGGCGTGTTGTCGATCGTGCCGCCGCTGATCGTCGGGTTGTTGAGCGCGCCGTTGGTGACATCGACCTTCGATTGCCACGCATTGATCCACTGCTGCGGCGTCCAGACGATGCCCTGCGTGATCGGGGTCTCGGGGTTCGGCACGCTCTGCGCTAGCGCGGATGCCGGCAGGAGGAGCATAACTGTGAGCAGGAGTCGGCGCATCAGAAAGCTCCCGTGCCGAAGCCAGATACACCGAAGGCGAAGCCGCTGGGCAACGGTGATAGCGTGGCGATCAGGGTGTTGCCCAGATTGTCCGTCACCTGGACCTGCCCGGTGAGCACGCGATCGGTGAAGTCTGAAAGGAAGACCTGCGCCGCAACGACACCGGACACCGTGAAAGCCGCTTGCACATAAGCTGCCTTGACCACGCCGAGAGGCGGCGCCTTGGCCAGGATATGCGGGAAGTAAGGAACGCCCTTGGTGGTGTCATAGAATAGCTCACCGGAGAACAGCCGACAGGCGCAGGCGACGTCCTGCGCGATGGCATAGGGACGATCGGCCAAGGCGATGTTGCCGAAGGCATCGACCACGAGGTCCCAGGTGTCCTGATCGAGCAAGAGAGCCGACACCTATCCTATCTCGACCGGCTGCGCGGGCAGAGGACCAGGGCCGCCGCCGATGATGGTCTCCAGCGCCTGGATGTAGTCCCACTTGGCCTGACAGAGCGCGTGGAACTGCGCCGAAGTGAACTGGTGCGGGTCACCCTTGGTGTCGGTGCGGATGATCGCCCCGCCCGGCGGAGTGAGGCCAGCGTTCAAGCCAGATAGGATGCCGGTATCTTTCGCGTAGGTCGCATCGTCGCAACCATAGGTCGCATTCAGCGATGGGTTGCTGGCCGACGTGATCGCGATGCCTGCTGCCAGCATAGCTCCTGCCTGCTGTGCGAGTGATGGCGGAAGAGGTGGTGCGGGAGCCGCGAAGTTATGCCCATCATAGGTCCACCCCTGCGCGACGTTGTCCGGCGCGGCGTGGAACTCTGCGGCAAAGTCGGGATGGAAACAGTCGTCCGGTCCCTTGCCACTGGGCGGGATGAACACCTCGACCACGATGCCATTGACCACGCGCGCGTATGTCGCCATCAGGAATACTCCTCGACGATGACATAGCCGCCGGCACCGGAACCGCCGGCAGCCGGTCCGAGACCGTTGCTGGCTGATGCGCCACCGCCGCCCGCGCCGGGCGCAGCGCCTGCACCGCCACCGCTGTTCGGCAACCCCAGACCACCGCCACCAAACGGCCCCGATGCGCCGTTGCCGCCGACGATCTGGCTCATCTGGAGACCGACGCCGAGTTCTCCAGGCACCTGGGCGCCGTTGAAGATATTGCCACCCGATGAGGCGAGGATACCCGTCCCTGATCCAGCATCGATCGGTGGTGCCTGCGTCGGCGTCAGGGCGCCGCCCCAGCCGCCGGTCGCGGATATCAGGCCGCCGAACGACGATGTGCCACCGTTCCCGCCATTGCCGCCATTGACCGGGGTGCCACCGGC
>Ga0126371_10005206_pt1 | contig 11552 bp, 10 predicted proteins | sample PanSoiMetaPlot_4_FD_110145 | JGI IMG/M metagenome (GOLD analysis project Ga0126371, IMG submission 110145) | Tropical forest soil microbial communities from Panama - MetaG Plot_4 | ecosystem: Environmental > Terrestrial > Soil > Tropical forest > Bulk soil | place: Panama | collected 2016-02-17
CCGTCAACCCAGCTGCGGTACCGGCCGCGATCCACTCCGATGACAAACGCGTCCACCGCATCCTGGTGGGCCGGCCGCTTCCGGGTGCGCGGCCGCGAGCCCTTGCCCGGCCGGACCCGCACATCGTCTTCGTCCAGCCTGGAGTGGCCTGCCGCCGGGCTCAGTTTGCTTGCTCCAGCATCTGCTGCCACATCGTGAGGAAGGCAGGAAAGGTCTTGGCGACGGTCTCGGCGTTGCGCACTCGCAGGCCGGGCACCGCAAGGCCGAGCACGGCGGCGGCCATCACCATCCGGTGGTCGTCGTGGCTGTCGAACGGGTCCGGCCCGGCGCGAAGGGGCCGCGGCACGACGCCCAGCCCGTCAGGGAGCTCAGTGACCTGCCCGCCAAGCGCTCCGATCTCCGCCGCGAGCACTGCTAGCCGGTCGCTCTCATGCAGCCTCATGTGCCCGATCCCAGTGAACTCCGACGGGCCGTCGGCAAGCGCTGCCAGCGCGGTCAGCACGGGCGCAAGCTCGCTGATGTCACGCAGGTCGGCGGCGATGCCGCGGATCCGGCCGGTGCCGGTGATCCGCATGCCGTCGGTGGTGGCCTGGCACGTCGCGCCCATCTGCTGCAGAACGTCGAGGATCTGGCTAGCCGCCTGCAGGCTCACGGCCGGCCAGCCGGGAATCGTGATTGTCCCGCCCGTCACGAGCGCGCTGGCCAGGAAGGGGGCTGCGTTGGACAGATCAGGCTCGACCACGATCACGCCGGGGGTCAGATATCCGGGCCGCACCTGCCAGGAATCTGGCGGCTGACTGTCCCGGCTAGTACTGCCGCGGCTCGTACCGCCGTTGCCGGAGGTCCACGATTCCACTTCGGCGCCGGCGGCCTTGAGCATGGCCGCGGTCATCGCAATGTGCGGAGCGGACGGTATCCGCGGGCCGTTATGGGTGATCTGGATGCCCTGCTCGAACCGTGGCGCCGCGAGCATCAGCCCGGACACGAGCTGAGACGAGGCCGAAGCATCGAGAGTCACGGCGCCGCCGCGGACCCGGCCGCGGCCGCGCACCACGAAAGGGACAGCGCCGCGCCCGCGGTCATCGACATCTACCCCGGCCTGCCGCAACCCGGCCAGCAGCTGATGAACCGGCCGCTGGGCAGCCCTGGGGTCGCCGCTGAACTCAACGTCACCGGCCACCAGGGCCGCGGCTGGCGGCACGAACCGCAGTACCGTGCCGGCGTTGCCAACGTCGACAGCGATTGGGCCGGAGGCCCAGCCAGGAGTGACTGTCCACGTCGGTTGGCCCATCCACGTCGGTTGGTCTGTGCCCGTCGGCTGAACGATGCTGGCTTGCCGACCTGGGCCGGCCGGGCTCCCAGGGCGATTCGGCCGGGCAGGGTCGGATTCGCTGGCCGGAATCTTGCCGTTCCCGGCTTGGATAGTGCCGGAACCGGCAATGGATGCGCCGAGCGCAGTCACCGCTCCAGCCATCAGGTCGGTGTCCCTGGCGCGCAGTGGCCCCGTGATGGTGGTCGGACCATCCGCGAGGGCGGCCAGGATCAGGGCCCGGTTGGTGATGGACTTGGAGCCGGGCAGCCGGATGCTGGCCTGCACCGCCGCCGCGGCGGCTGGCGCTGGCCAGGCGACATCCGGTTGGCCGGTAGCCTGCATGTCTCAAGAGATTACTGGCTCAGCAACTGTCTAGACGTGCCTGGCTGTGCGGAGCGACAATCAGACACCGCGAGTCTGCGGGCCGGGAAGCACTCGGGATATCTCCGCAAGGTTTGGCATAGCCGGATCTGGGATATGAACTGCCGGATTCGGTGGTTGGCCGGGTCGGTTGTCTGGGCTGTCAGGTGAGGATATGTGCGGTCGGTATGCGTCGGCGCGTAAGCGCATCGAGCTCCTCGAGGAGTTCAGCGTGCAGCGTGACCAGGACACTGAGCCGCTGAAGCCGGATTACAACGTCGCGCCGACCAAGGCCGTATACGCAGTCATCGACCGGGCTGCCCGGCCGGCCGACGAAGAAGCGGCCAGTGCGGACGGCGGCGATAGCCGGGACGCCAGCACGGGAGCGCCGGAGCGAGAGCTTAGGGTCATGCGCTGGGGCCTGGTGCCGTTCTGGGCGAAGGACGTCAAGATCGGCAGCCGGATGATCAATGCCAGGGCCGAGACCGTGGCGGAGAAGCCGGCCTTCCGGCGGGCGTTCGCTAAGCGCCGTTGTCTGGTGCCTGCCGACGGCTATTACGAGTGGCAGCAGTTGCCCGGTGCGGCGAAGCAGCCGATGTATATCAGCCGCGCGGACGGCCGCCCACTTGCGTTCGCCGGCCTTTACGAGCTGTGGCGAGATCCTGCAGTGAATTCTGATGATCAGGATGCCTGGCTCTGGACGACCACGATCATCACCACGAGCGCGCCGGACGAGATTGGCATGATCCACGACCGCATGCCGATGCTCATCGACCCAGGCAGCTGGGCTGACTGGCTCGACCCGGCGAACAATGACGTTGCCGACCTGAAGGCGCTGCTTACCCCCGCAATGGTCGATGACCTGACCACATGGCCGGTCTCCACCGCAGTGAACTCGGTCCGCAACAACGGACCGGAGCTGATCAAGCCGGTCTCGGTAGGCCTGGCCGGACCGTTAACTGCCGCGGCGCCGCGCAGCGGAGCGTCGGCCGCGGCGGCGCAAGCGGCTCGTGATTTTGGCGACGACGGCACTGGAGCGCTGTTCTAGGCCAGTTGGATGGCCAGGCAGCGCGGTTGAGCTCCCCGGTGGTGCTGTCGGCCAGGTGCAGAAGGAGGCGGGGATCGCATGGATGTCATCGCAGCGCGTCAGCGGCTTGAAGAGATTCGCAGCGAACTGGACCGGTCGATCACGGTGCTCAAGGGCAACGGCGAGCAGGAGAAGTCCGGCGACTACCCCCAGGACCCGGCTGACGCAGGCGCCAACTTGTCGGAGAACGACCGGTCCGAGGCGGTGCTTGCGGTTGCCAGAAGACAGCGATCGGACGTGCTGGACGCACTGCACCGTATCGACCTAGGGACCTACGGGACCTGTGTGGACTGTGGCGGGCCAGTGCCGGAGGGCAGGCTGGAGGCCAAGCCGGAAGCCGCCAGGTGCGTGGCTTGCCAGGGGAAGCTGGACCGGATGCGCCGGTAAGGCCAGAGGGCACCACGTTGACCGCGTGCGACGGAATGCTTGGGCCGAGCCTGCGGAATGAAGGCGGCGGGCTCCGCGTTCCATGAACCATGTCTCTTGCCAGCTGTCAGACGCGGCCAGATCGGTCGAGGGTGGCCGCGCGCGATCTGGTTGGTGTCGGCGTTGTATCCTCCCGGCGGGGCGGCTTGCAGGCTAGTCGGCTGCAGCCCTTGATTCCGGAAGGGGTGGGTTCGGTCCCCGAGACACTTGAGCAGCGCAGCGAGCGGTTCGAACACGACGTGCTGCCGTACCTCGACCAGCTCTACGCGGCCGGGATGCGGATGACGCGCAATCCGTCCGACGCAGAGGACCTGGTGCAGGAGACCTTTGCCAAGGCTTATGCGTCATTTCACCAGTTTCAGGCTGGTACGAACCTTAAGGCTTGGCTGTTCAGGATCCTGACGAACACCTTTATCAACAGCTATCGGAAGCGGCAGCGGGAACCGCAGCGGTCCGGTACTGAAGAGATTGAGGACTGGCAGCTAGCCAGGGCCGCCTCGCATACCTCGTCGGGCCTGAAATCCGCCGAGACCGAGGCGCTCGAGCGGCTGCCGGATTCCGATATCAAGGAGGCCCTGCAGGCGTTGCCTGAGGACTTCCGGCTGGCCGTATACCTGGCCGACGTCGAGGGCTTTGCCTACAAGGAGATCGCCGAGATCATGGGCACTCCGATCGGAACGGTCATGTCGCGGTTGCACCGCGGCCGCAGGCAGCTCCGCGACCTGCTGCAGGACTACGCGGCGGATCGGGGCATGCTTGCAACCACGCCCGCCGCCCCGGTCACGGCGCCCTCCGATGGCGAGGCGTCACGGAAGGACGCGCAATGAGCTGCGGGAAGCCGCACGAAGTGCCGTGTACCGAGGTACTCGCAATGGTGTACTCCTACATCGACGGCGAGATGGAGGACAGCGGCAGCGCAGAGATCCGCGAGCACCTCGACGAGTGCGGGCCGTGCTTGCGCGAGTACGGCCTCGAGGAGCTCGTAAAGCGGCTCGTGCACAACTGCTGCGGGCATGAAGCCGTGCCCGGCGAGCTGCGCACCAAGGTGCTGACCCGCATCGCCGCGGTCCGGGCGGAGATCGAGCAGACCGAGGTCCTCGCCGAGTAAGGCGCATGCGGCCTCCTGCGCGGGCGGGGGCGCCTGGGGACCGCTCCGTCGGCTAGGGGTGCGTGCGGACTGCTCCGTGCGCTAGGGGTGCGTACGGACTGCTCCGAGGGCCGGGACTGCCCGCGGGATACACCCATGTTGTGGCCGAGTCGCAGCGATGGTCGCTCCTCGCGCGTTACTGTAAGTGGCGACGCCAGTCAGATACGCCGGCCGGCCGTGAGGAGCGCGGCGCTCGACCGGATACCAGGATCGTCTGGTCACGGAATTGGACAGGGCCGCAACTAGGGGGTCACGGCATGGTCTCCCGGGCCGCACGAGTCTACATTTTCCTGGTCGTGAGCCTCGCGGCGGTCCTTGTTGCCTTCTTGGTTTACCAGGCAGCGATGTCGGGGCACGTCTGGATGCAGACGGCTCATTTGCCGGTCCCGCATCCTCTGGCGGCCCTGATCACGCTACAGATTCTCTTCCTAGTGTGCGACTCAGGCACCACTCCCATGACGTCACGCCAGACGAGATGGTCCCCGGGTTCGTCGGCCACGCTCGCCGCCGTGGTGCTGCTCGGTCCCTTGTTCGCCGCGCTGACCGGAGCGATAGCCCTCCTGAGCTTGCCGCGCCACCTGCAGCTCGCCGGACGACTGTTCAACGCCGCGATGTACGCACTCTCTGGCCTGGCCGCCGGCGGGGCGTACATAGCCTGCCATGGTCTGGTCGGGCTGCCGGATTCGGGGAATTTCCAGGGCATCTTGCTGGCGTTCGCCGCCGCTGCCGTGGCGCACGTGATCGCCAATCACGGGCTCATCTGGGGGGTGCACAGGCTCAATCGGGGGAGGGGGATGTGGCGCAGCGACGGCCTGGAGTCCAGCCGGGCGCTGCTGCTCGCTTCCGATCTCGGCTACGCATGCCTGGGCCTGGTCATCGCTTCCCTGTGGGCGAGCATGGGCGGTTTCGCCGCGCCGCTGGTGCTGGTGCCGTTGTTCGTCGCCCGCTGGGCGATGGGCCAGTTCACCGAGCAGCAGCGTGCCTACGCCGCGACGATGAACGCGCTGTGTCAGGCCGTAGAAACCAAGGATTACTACACCCGAGGCCACGGCGACCGCGTTTCCCGTGGTGCCGTCATGATCGCCAGGCAGATACGCATGAGCACCGAACGAACCGAGGCGATCAAGTTCGCTGGCATGCTGCATGATGTCGGCAAGCTGGGCGTGCCGACACAGGTCCTGCAGAAAACCGGGAAACTCAACGAGGACGAGCTCGCCGCGATCCAGCTGCACCCGATGCGCGGCCTGGAGATCGTCCGGGACATCGGTTTCCTCTTCGAGGCGCTGAACGGAATCATGCACCACCACGAGCGCATCGACGGCCGTGGTTACCCGATGGGCCTGGCGGGGCATGAGATCCCCGAGTTCGCCCGCGTCATCGCGGTTGCCGACGCCTTCGACTCGATGACTACGACCCGCTCCTATCGCGAGGCCAAAAGCATCGAATTCGCGCTCGGCGAGTTGCGCAGGGGCGCCGGGACGCAGTTCGATCCGGTGGTCGTGGAGGCATTCATCGCAGCGATCGAGAAGCAGCCCTGGCAGCTACCTGCGCCCGCGGCCAAGCCGGCTGATCCGGCTACCGTGACCGTGAAGGACCACGACGACCCGACAGCACCGCTGCGAGTGGTGGAACCGTGACCGGCGGAACTATCGTGCGGCGCGCCGCGCCGGCCCGGATGGCCTACTGGCAGGCGCTGGACTCTGGCCGGATACTGCTGATGGCAGCCGCCGCCATGCTGGTAGTCGCGGCATTTGCTGGCGTTGTGGCGCTGCATCCGGCACATGTGAACTTCCAGGCGGCGTTGGCTTTCGGCGGGTTGATCGCGTTCGGGGAGCTGTTCAGGCTGGCGCTGCCGGGCGGGCGTGAGGCCGCGCCAATCGCAATGGTCGGCGCGATGGCCTATGCCATGCTGTTTTTCCTCCCCAGTGGCGACGTCAGCTACGACGCGCTCATGGTGGTCGCGGTTGCTGCGGTCGGTATGGCCGTTGGCGCGCTGCCGCATATCGCGGCAGGCCGGTCAGCCGGGCTGACTGGCATGTGCACGCGGCTCGTCGCAGTTTCGTGCGTCGCGTTCATCTTCCGGCCGATCGTCTCGGCTGGCATCGGCCATATGAGTTGGGAATTCCAGTTCTCCGTCGTCGCGCTGGTGTTCTTCGTGGGCTGGCTCGTCGACACCCTCGTAGGGGCGTTGATCCGGGCTGATGACGTGGGCGCCAGGTTCTCGGTCGCCATGCGAGACGAGATGCGGCTGCAGTGGCCGCTCGGCCTGGCGGTTGGCGCCTCGGTCCTCATCGCGATCTTCGGCGTAATGAGGATGGGGCTGCTGGAGCTCGCGGTGTTCATCGGACCGCTGCTGGTGACCCAGCTCGCCTTCCGCCGGTATGCCGGCATCCGCGCCACTTACCTGCAGACAGTCCGGTCCCTGGCGCGCGTCACCGAGGTAGCGGGCTACGTGGAAGCGGGCCATTCCCGCCGCGTCAGCAGGCTCGCGGTAGCCGTCGGACGCGGCCTGGGCCTGGCCGAGCCGGAGCTGCTGGCGCTGGAGTACGCGGCACTGATGCACGACATCGGCCAGCTTTCGCTGCGCGACCCGATACCCGGCGGCGCGACACTGCTCGTTTCCCCGGCCGATCAGGAGCGCATCGCGGAGTTGGGCGCTGAGGTTATCCGGACGGCGCGCGTGCTTGACGACGTAGCCGAGCTCGTCAGGTACCAGAGCCGGCCGGCCCGCGGCCATGTGCCTCCGCCGCCGCTTGGCAGCATGATCATCAAAGCGGCTAACGCATTTGATGACATGGTCGGCAGCTCGACCGACCGGAACAGATCTGCGGCGGCACTCGAGCAGATGCGCCTGAGCCCGGTGGAGTACGACGCTGGCGTGGTAGCTGTGCTGGCCGAGGTCGCGGGCCGAAGGGTCCCGTCACGCCTGTAGGCTGCCGAGCGTGCTCGGATCGGTCCTAGTCGCTAATCGTGGTGAAATCGCCCGGCGGGTCATAGCCACCGCCCGCAAGCTCGGCGTCCGCTCTGTGGCTGTCTACTCGGAGGCCGACGCGGGCCTGCCATTCGTCCGTGAGGCAGACGAGGCGGTTCTCATAGGTCCCGCGCAGCCCGCCGCTAGCTACCTGAACGGGTCGGCCATTCTGGCCGCCGCCGAGCGGACTGGTGCCCGGGCGATACATCCCGGTTACGGCTTCCTGGCTGAGAACCCGGCATTCGCCGCGAGCGTCCTGGAGGCAGGTCTGACCTGGATCGGCCCGTCGCCAGACTCGATGGAGCAGATGGGCGACAAGATCAACGCCCGGAACCTGATGGAGGAGGCGGGCGTGCCGGTCTCGGCCGGCACCAGGGAGCCGGTGGCAGACGTGACCGCGGCGCTGGCTGCGGCCGAGCAGATCGGCTATCCGGTAATGATCAAGGCCGCCGCAGGCGGCGGCGGCATCGGCATGAGCGCGGCTGCGGGTCCGGCGGAGCTGGCTGCGGGCTTCGAGACTGCCAGGTCGCGAGCCGAGCGGTTCTTCAGCAGCCCGGCCATCCTGCTCGAGCGCTACGTCGAGCGCGCCAGGCATGTCGAGGTACAGATACTGGGCCTGGTCGATGGTCGCGTGCTCGCACTCGGCGAGCGCGACTGTTCGGTGCAACGGCGGCACCAGAAGGTGGCGGAGGAGACTCCGTCGCCGGGCATCAGCCCGGAGGTGCGAGCCGGGATGCTCGCGGCGGGGGTGCAGGCAGGCCAGGCCGTTAAGTACCTGGGCGCCGGCACAGTCGAGTTCCTGGTCGATGTCGCGACCGGTGATTTCATGTTCCTGGAGATGAACACGCGGCTGCAGGTGGAGCATCCGGTCACCGAGCTAGTGACGGGCATCGACCTGGTCGAGCAGCAGTTCCGCATCGCCGCCGGTGAAGACGTCAGCTTCCCCGCACAGGAATTGACACGCTCCGGGCATGCGCTGGAGCTGCGGATATACGCCGAGGACAGCAAGCGCTTCCTGCCAAGTCCCGGCACGATCACTGTCTGGGACGAGCCCGCGGGGCCGGGCGTGCGCGTGGACGCTGGGTACGCCGCAGGCAATACCGTGACTCCGTTCTACGATCCGTTGCTGGCCAAGCTGTGCGTGCATGGCGCAGACCGGGCCGAAGCGCTCGACAGAGCGAGGGCAGCGGTTGCGGCGTTCAGTATCGGCGGGCTCAAGACCAACCTGGAGTTCCACGGCGAATTGCTCGCGTCGGCGGAGTTCTCCTCCGGTGACTACGACACCGGGCTGGTGGGCCGCTTGCGCGCGTAACAGCGGGCGAGCGGCGATGATGGAAAATGACGGCCGGCCACGGCTGCTAGCGAGGAGGACATATGAGCGAGGTTCGCGCGGAGATGGTGGCGAACGTCTGGAAGGTCGTGGCGGCCGAGGGAGACACCGTCGCTGACGGTGACACGCTAGTGATCCTGGAATCCATGAAGATGGAGATCCCGGTGCTCGCTGAGGGCTCCGGTACGCTGACCAAGCTCGCGGTGGCTGAAGGCGATGTGGTCCAGGAAGGAGACCTGATCGCCGTCATCGGGTAGCCCGCGCCTGGCCAGGAGGGGCAAGCGCCGCCGGCGGCTACTCGAGCACGTCAAGTATGCCGGGGCTCGCTAGAAGCGAGGCAGGCCACCGGCGTGGTCAGACGCCCGTTGTCGAGCGCGGGTAGGCGTCACTCGCATCGGTGACTATGTTGACCAGGTACGGAATACCAGAGTCGAATGCGCGGCGAAGCGCGGGACGGATGCCAGCCGGGTCGGTGACTAGTTCGCCGCCGCCGCCAAGCGCGGTGACGACCTGATCGTAACGGCAGCCAGGCTGCAGGTCGGCGGCGACGTCGTAGCCGTAGAGCGCCTGCATCGGGTGCTTCTCCAGCCCCCAGATGCCGTTGTTGCCGCAGATCATGACGACGGGCAGGCCGTGGCGAACCAAAGTGTCCGCATCCATCAGCGAGAACCCGGCCGCGCCGTCGCCAAGCAGCAGCACGACCTGCGCTGTAGGCCGCGCCAGCCGCGCGGCTATGGCATAGCCGAGACCGGTGCCCAGGCAGCCGTACGGGCCCGGATCGAGCCACCCTCCCGGCTGCTGCGGCTCGACGTACTTGCCCGCGTAGCTCACAAAATCGCCGCCGTCGCCGATAATCACGGCGTCGTCTGCGAGTAGCGGGGCCAGCTCTCCGTAGATACGCAGCGGGTGGACCGGATTCGCGTTGCTGGCCAGCAGGTCAGCGTCATCGGCCATGGCCTGCTTGGTGATGGCTTGCAGCCGGGGCAGCCAGTCCTGCGTCCAGGCCGCACTCTCAGCGGTGCCGTTGCCGGCCGCGTCCACCAGCCCGTGGAACATCGCGGCAAGCTGCCCTGCCGCCGATCCGGCGAGCTCGCAGTGCGTGGCCACAAGCCCTGGCGCATCGGCCAGATGCACGACCCGCGCTGGGCCGGTTCCGTTCTTTCCGCCGAAGTTGCCGTAACCGAGACGGAAGTCCAGCGGAGTTCCCGCGACCAGCACTAGGTCGGCCTCGCCGAGCGCCACCGACCGCGCCCGCGTTACCAGCAGCGGGTGTCCGCCGGGCAGGATGCCGCGACCCTGGCCGTTGGCGATGACCGGAAGGCGCAGTTCCTCGGCTGCCGCCCGGGCCGCATGCTCGCCACCATCAAGCCAGACATCCGATCCCAGGATGAGGACTGGCCTGCTCGCGCCGGCAAGCAGGCGGGCGATCTCGTTGATGGCGTCCGGGTCGGGCTCATCTCGCCGTGCGGCCGCGGCCGCGCCATCGAGGCGAGATGCCCTGGTTGCTGGCTGCGTGTCCTCGGCGCCTGCTGGGCTGCCAGCCCCATAGAGCGCCTCCAGGCTCGCGTCCAGGAAGACCGGGCCCCGGTGCCGGGAGCTGGCCAGCGTGAGTGCCTCGTCGGCTGCAGCGCCGACCTGGCCGGGCATATGCACGGTCCAGGCCCGCTTGGTGACCGGCGCGAGGAGCGGAGGGTGATCGAGTTCCTGGAGGCTGCCTGAACCCCACCGGCCGTCGGGCGCGCGCCCGGCCAGTACCACCAGCGGCGAGCCGTTGAAGTGCGCTGTCGTTACCGCGCTGACGCCGTTGGTGACGCCCGGCCCTGCGGTGAGCACAGCGAGACCCGGGGTGCGGGTCAGCCGGGCCATGGCCTCGGCGGCGAAGACCGCGGTCTGCTCGTGCCTGACATCCACGATGGGCATTGGCGGATCAGCCCGCACCGCGCCGTCGTAGATCGGGAAGATGTGTCCGCCTGACAGCGTGAACATGGCTTGCACGCCGTGCCGGCGCGCCGCTGCTACCGCCTGTGCGCCACCATGGTCCTGCCGGTCATCCTGGCTCATGGCGCGACGCTACCAGCAGGTAGACGATCTCGTCGCGGTGCCCGCTTTGCGGGGGGTACCGGCTGGATGAGCAACCCTATGCGCGCGGCCTGCGATGATTACTAGGTGCCGACCCTGACTGACCTGGCCGGCCGGGCCGGGATCTGCGGAGCGGATCTCGACTGGCTGCACGCGCTCATTTCCGACTGGCTGCTCCTGGCGGACTTGTCGTTCGCTGACCTCGTGCTGTGGGCGCCGCTCGGCAGCGACCAGCCAGGCGCGGAGGCCGCCCAGCCGGGCACCAGCGACCGGCCAGGCGACGACAGCGGGTCGGCGCTCAGCGGACCGGGAGGTGCAGGCGAAGATGCCAGCAGCTCGCCACTGAGCGCCAGCTGGATCGCACTTGCACAGATGCGCCCGACAACTGCTCCGACCGCGCTCCCAGATGACATCGTGGGCATGGTGCGGCCGGGTGCGGAGCAGCCGTTGCTGGCAGCCGCCTATGCCGAGCGAAGAGTGTGCCGAGAGGGCGATCCGGAGTGGACTCGCGGAGTGCCGGTCCGTCACGAGACGATTCCGGTGACCTGCGATGGCCGCACCGTCGCAGTGATCGAGCGATCGACCAACCTGAGCTTCGCCCGTACGCCCAGCCGCCTGGACCTGGCGTACCTGAAGGCAGCCGATGACCTCACCCAGATGGTGGCAGCCGGCATGTTCCCCGCGCCTGGTGAGGAGCCTGTCCTGGTCAGGTCCCCTCGGGTCGGAGACGGCCTGCTCAGGCTCAGCCGGTCAGGCAAAGTGACCTACGCTAGCCCGAACGCGCTGTCGGCATACCGACGGCTTGGGCTGACCGCGGACCTGGTTGGCAAGCAACTCGGC
>Ga0126371_10005207_pt1 | contig 11551 bp, 10 predicted proteins | sample PanSoiMetaPlot_4_FD_110145 | JGI IMG/M metagenome (GOLD analysis project Ga0126371, IMG submission 110145) | Tropical forest soil microbial communities from Panama - MetaG Plot_4 | ecosystem: Environmental > Terrestrial > Soil > Tropical forest > Bulk soil | place: Panama | collected 2016-02-17
AAGATGCACGCGCCGCAAGGCACAGGCATTCTCTATGTGCGCAAGGGAACGCAGCTTGAGCCGTTGTTCTTTGGCGGATCGCACGAGCGCCAGCGCCGTGCCGGAACGGAAAATCTTCCGGGCATCGTCGGCCTCGGCAAAGCCGCCGAAATCGCACGCGTTGCGTTGACCGACGGAACTGTGGAGAAAATTGCCGCGCTTCGCAACCGACTCGAACAGGGCATTCTTTCGCAGGTCGAGGACACCGGCGTCAATGGCGGAAGCGTGCGCCGCGTTCCCAACACCACCAACATCTACTTCGACAATCTTGAAGGCGAAGCGCTGGTTATTGCTCTCGATCTTAAAGGTCTGTGCACTTCCGGAGGATCAGCCTGCGCTTCGGGCGCGGCGGAGCCGTCTCATGTGCTCTCGGCGATGGCGCTTGCTCAACCACGAGCTCGCGCCAGCCTGCGCTTCAGCCTGACAAAACTCAGTACAGATGAAGATGTTGATTTTGCATTGGAAGTCATTCCGGTTGCTGCGAGCCGTCTGCGGGAGCTTGCTCCGGTGAATGCCGGAACACTAGGCTGACCATCACTTAGAATGACGACCCATTTGTAGTCTTTGGATCTAAAAGAAAAGGCACAGCTCTTAGGGCTGTGCCTTCTGTCTTTGTTGTACGGATTGTGTCAAATTTCGTGTCGTTTAGCGCGAGTTAAGCGCCGTGGGCGACGCTGTTTACACGAAAGCGCTTCATCTGGATCGAAAGCGCCTTCTCGATCTTGCGCAGGTCCCGGCGCTCGGCGGGCAGGGCGAAGGTGGAGGCCACTCCGCGTTTCGAGGCTCGTCCGGTGCGGCCTACGCGATGCACGAAGTCTTCGGCCACTTTGGGCATGTCGTAGTTGACGACGTGAGCCACATGCGAGACGTCAATGCCGCGGGCGGCTACGTCGGTCGCAACCAGTACGCGATGCTTGCCTTCGGCGAAGCTGCGCAGTGCGGCATTGCGCTGTGATTGCGAGCGGTCGCCATGAATCTGCGTCGCTCCCCAGCCCGAGCGGCAAAGCTTGCGGGCAATGCGGTCTGCGCCGTGCTTGGTGCGGACGAAGACGAGGAAACTTCCCTTCTCGCTCCCAAGCAAATGCTCGAGCAGCTCGAGCTTCTTCTCCTGCTCGACTTCAAAGCTCTGCAATTCGACGTTTTCGGAAGGCTTGAGCACGGAGCCAATTTCGATGCGGACGGGATCTTTGAGATATTCGCGCACGACGTTCTTGATCTGAGCGTCGAGGGTCGCTGAATAGCAGAGCGTCTGGCGCTGAGCTGGAATTGCTGCCGCAATGCGCCGGATAGAAGGCTGAAAGCCCATGTCCAACATGCGGTCCACTTCGTCAAGTACGAGAATTTCGACCTGATCGAGCTTTACAAGCTTGCGCTTGAGGTAGTCTTCGAGACGGCCGGGAGTAGCGACGATCAGCCGCGCTCCCTTGCGAAGAGCCTGCAACTGTGGCCCTTCATTCATTCCGCCGACGACCAGCGCCACATGCAGGTTTGAGCCCCCTGCAATTTTGCGAAAGCTCTGCTCGACCTGCATGGCCAGCTCGCGCGTGGGGAGCAGGATCAGCGCCTTTTTCTCTGACTTTTGAAGACGTTCGATGATGGGAACCAGGAAGCTGAGGGTTTTGCCGGTTCCGGTCTGGGCTGTGGCGAGTACGTCCTTGCCTTCGAGAGCCGGGGGGATTGCGCCTGCCTGCACGGGCGTGGGCGTGTTGAAATTTGCGGATGCCAGGCGCGATTTGAGCGCCGGCGAGATGTTGAAATTTGAAAATTGGTTCATTTGTTCCTTTAAGTTCTGGTTCACCAGTTGCGAAAAACCCGGTCAAGCGCTTTCGGGCTTGACTTACCTCAGCGGCTAAAGCCGCACTCATGCTGTGCGGATACGGCACGGCTTAAGCCGTGCCCTTACGAAACCGCGACTGCTTTTCGTGATTCGTTCGGTGAACCTAAATGTCCGGCGGGCACACGCCTGCGCCGGAATAAGAATTGAATGCGTAAGGGAAAACCTGAGTGAATCCAATCAACCGAGATGAAGTTACCTCTCGGCGAGGTTATGCCGGACGCTGCCTCTCACATGCCGCGTATTGCGAACATGGGCCCGCTCCACGATGGAGCGGCTACGCTGTAGGGGCTTGGGAAATTACGTGCGGTCTGGCTTGCTAAGGCGAGAACGGCTCACAACCAAATCACTGAGCGTAGATATAGTGTACCACGTCTCTGTGTTGGCACTGTGCATGTTGATTTGCAAATCCATATAGTGATCCACGGACAAAAGGAGCTTCTCTATCTCTCATGAAAAAATTTGCGTTTCTTATGCTGGCTGTCCTATTTTCAGCTTCCACTCAAACGTTGCATGCGCAATCTTCAGATACAGATTGGCGCGTCAAGCTCAATCAGGAACTCCCGCTCCTCGGGCACCGCAACTGGATCATGATCGTTGACTCGGCGTACCCACTACAGGTATCGCCGGGAGTGGAAACCATCGAAACCAATGACGATCAGCTTCATGTTTTGCGCGAAGTGCTTGCAGCACTCGATCACTCTACCCATGTCACGCCCAACGTCTACCTCGACGCCGAGTTGCTCTATGTCACCGACCAGGCTGCGCCCGGAGTCAGCGCATATCGCCAGCACCTGAAAGAAATTCTGCATGACCGTACAGTGAAATCGCTCCCACATGAAAACCTCATCAAGCAGGTCAATGATGCCGGGCAGACCTTTCATATCCTCGTGCTCAAGACCGCTCTGGCAATTCCCTACACATCGGTTTTTCTGCAGTTGGATTGCAAATACTGGCCGGCAGCGGCTGAGGAGCAGTTGCGGCAGGCAATGCGTGGCCACACTGCTCCCCAATGATCACTAATTTGGCTGGCAGGATTCGATGTTTCAAAAAATTGAGCCATGGGCACTCAGGCAGTGATTTATTCAGCTGGGATTTCCTGGTTCTTCAGGGTGCTGATGATGTCCTGATGCGGCATGTAAAGAATAATCTTGGGATCATCTCCGCCTATATCAATCACGAAAGTTGAATCGGCTAAAACATCTCTTTCCTCACACGCACCAGTTCGATCTGCAAACAACATTCGCCATTGCGTATCTATCAATCGATAACGAGTGTTGATTGCCGTTTCTTTCATGGATATAAGCTCTGAAGTGCGACATCCCATCTCATCGAATAGCTTCTTGCGTTTTGGGAGTACTGAGGCGAAATCGCTGGCGCGAACAACATTGACCCCTTCAGTGCCGGCTACCATAATCGTTTCTGCAAACTGGGCAATCAGAGCAGGCATGTCGAATACGTTGCTGTTGTATTCAAAGTTGCGCATGAATTGGGCTGTCGTCATCAAAGATTCCATTGAAGCTCCTACATTGAGATCTGATAAAAGGTACCTTTAGTATTGTATCAAATAATGCTAATAAAGTCAATCACTTGTGGCCCTCACTCATAGCCTTCTGGCATATCTCACCAATAGGAAATGAGATACTGAAAGAAGCGCGTTTCCATGCCTGAGAGCTTCAACAATACGGTAGCTGTAGCCATGTCCGGCGGGGTCGATTCTTCGACCGTCGCGGCCATGCTCAAGGACGAGAGCTATGAGCTTGTCGGCCTGACGCTACAGCTCTGGAATCAGCGCCGCCTTGCCGGCAAGGAAGGCATGCCGGCTGAAGTACAGGGCCGCTGCTGCTCGATTGATGATGTGTATGACGCGCGGCGGGTGGCTGAGTCGCTGGGGATTCCGTATTACCTGCTGAATGAGCAGGATCGTTTCGAGGCGCAGGTCGTTCGCCCTTTTGTTCGCGAGTACCTGGCCGGACGTACGCCGATTCCCTGCTCGCTGTGCAATAACTATCTCAAGTTTGATCAGTTGCTGATTCGTGCGCGGCAGATCGGAGCTGACCGCATCGCCACTGGTCACTATGCGCGCAACGAGTACGACCCGGAGCGCAACCGCTGGATTTTGAAGCGGCCTGCGGACACGTCAAAGGACCAGACTTATTTTCTGTTTGGGCTGACACAGGAGCAGCTTTCGCGCACGCTCTTCCCGTTGGGCAGCTACACCAAGCCCGAGGTCCGCGAGATCGCCCGTCAGCACGCGCTTGCCCTTGCCACCAAGCCCGATTCGCAGGAGATCTGCTTTATTCCCGGCGGCGATTATAAGCGCTTCATCGACGCCTATCTCGATGAGCAGGGCGAAGCGATGCCGGACTCGTCGGGTGAGCTGGTAACGACGAGTGGCGAAGTCGTCGGCCACCATCACGGCATTCATAACTTCACCGTCGGGCAGCGCAAGGGACTCGGTCTCTCTTCGCCCACGCCGCTCTACGTCATCCAGATCGACAATGCGACCAACAAGGTCATGGTGGGCGACGAATCAGAGACAACCATCCGCACGCTGCGCGCACGCGACCTGAACTGGATTTCCATCGCGTCGCTTGACGCATCGATGCGGGTGAAGGCGAAGATTCGCCATCGCCATGAGCCTGCGTGGGCAACGATTGCAATGGCTGGACCGGATGAAGTGCTTGCGACTTTCGATGAGCCGCAGCGCGCGATTACGCCGGGGCAGTCGGCCGTATTCTATGACGGCGACGAGGTTGTTGGCGGCGGCTGGATCGTCTAGTCCCGCACCCGAGCATTTCGTGTCGTTGGCGCAGACGAAAATGCGCTACACTCCAACTGTCCTCACGGATTACGGACCTTGGTTTGCGAATCGACTACGAAACTAAAATGCATACAATCGGATTCGCTTAGACTCTGCACGACCTGACAGCAAACTCTTTCATCTGCCGCGCCAGACTTTCCCACCCTGCGTTGAAGCCCTCGGGCCCCTGCCTGTTCGATAAGCGACTGCTTATGCGAAAACGCCGGTTATCAAAATGAAGAGGGACAGCGTCTATGCCACAGTCAACGGTTGAACTCAAACAGCGTGTCGATCAAATCTCTGCGATTTTCAAATCAATACTGGACGATAACACTGTCTGGACCAATCTGGGCCAGGCGAAACAACAGCAGCTCGTCACTGGCATCAACAAGTCCTATGGCCAGGCAATGAGCTTTTTCCATGAATATACGACGACGAGAGGAGCGGAAAACAAGGGACGGGCTATCACAACGCAAACGCATGCCGACGTTACCGTTGGGCAGGCGGACCAGATTTTCGCAAAGTCATCGGAATGCAAGAGCGTGACCAAGCCGGAAAAGGGCGCGGTCAACAAGATCATTGGCGAAGCCATTGAACAACTCGGCGGCCAGACGGGACACAATCCTCGCGCCGGCGACGTTCGCATTGTCGATGTAAAGATTGATGGGACCTATAATCCCTGGCCGCTTCCCGGCGGCGCGTACGGAACGAACCGTGGTTCCGCATTGCTTGCAAACATCCAGAACCAGGCGGAGGCGGAGCTCATCGCAATCATAAATGCGAACAAGGCTGGAGCAAACGCTGTCCGCACATGGCTGTTCGGTGAAGATTACGGCAAGGGCCTTGTAACGGGCACTGGACGCTTGCGGGATGTCACCACAACGGTCCCCAATCCGATCAGTCCCCAATTCTCTGCGCCGACAAAGCAAAAACTGAATCCGAACAGCACCCGTCCTGTGTATGCTACGGCGGGCGGGCAAATCCACAAGATTCGTTGTTTAACCATCAAGATTCGTTATGAGGACCCCTACATTTTGCTCGATGTGATGCCCATCAATCAGGTAAGCAGCCTCGCAGAGATTGTGATACAGACCTATAAAAAGACGGATGGAAGCTTGATCACAGAAACGGCAAAAGTGAAGAAAGTTATTTACGATATCACCGACATAAACAATATTCAGGCCCAGATCGTACGCGCTTGAGATGAAGCACGCGAAAGCTCTATAACAATTCCACGACATGCTTGGATTGCGACAACCAACCCGTCCGCCGAAATGGGCCGAATGGCGGCGGCAACACCGAGCAACGTGGATGCTTCCTTTCCACAAGTTCGAATGGTGTCTGCAGTGGATGGCGTGGGGGCTTGGCAACTGGGCGCTGTTGGAAGTACTGGAGTACCTCGGGACATTCTCCGTGCTCATTGCGGTCATCTTTTACTTCGCCGAAAGCGGTGATCGAACGCGCCAGCGACACTACACTGCATGGACTGTCATCAACACAGCGCAGGGTAAGGGTGGCAGCGGCGGGCGCATCGAAGCGCTGGAAGAACTGAACCGTGATCACGTGGCGCTCACCGGTCTCGACAGTTCGCTCGCGTTTCTCCGCGGAGTTCGACTTCCTCATGCGATGTTGAGCCGCTGCTCCTTTGAAGCTGCCGACCTGCGGATGGGTGATTTTCATGACGCCGATCTCAGTTTCTGCAATCTGCGGTCAGCAAACTTCCGCGAGACTGATTTTTCGCGCGCAAAGCTGAGTGACACTGATCTGAATAACGCCGACCTGAATGGCGCCTATTTCAAGTCGGCCGACTTGTCGCGAACCGACCTGTCGAATGCAGACCTGCGCAATGCCGATCTCAAAAACATTCGCTGGGATGAGGCTGTATCGATGCGTCTGGCGAATATTTACGGGGTGCGCAACGCTCCCGACGGCTTTGTCACCTTCGCGCTTGCCCATGGCGCGGTCGCCACGGAATCAGACGAGGAATGGGCAAAGTTGCTGAACGCGGCGCATTAGTATTGCTCTTCACACGAAGCGAATTCCACGCTCAGGGTTGTCCCGAATTGGGCAAATTCTGCGTGCAACACATCTCGAAGAACTCTTCATCGTAAAAGGGGTCTGACAAAAAGAGATGGGACTTGAAGTCACCCATTCGATAACACGGAGAACCCACAACTATGAAGAAAAGTATCCCAGGTCTATCGTTAGCAGCACTGACAGCGGCCGCTCTGTTGAGCGTTCCGGCGGCACAGGCACAATATCCGCAACAAGGACCGCCTCCACCGGATTACGGCCATGAAGTATGGGCCAATCCGCCTGCGGAAGTTCAAGGAATGGAAGCACGGGGTTTTCATGACGGCATTGAAGGCGCGCGCAAGGACTATGAGAACCATCGCCCGCCCAATGTTGAGAACCGAGAGGAGTTTCGACATCCTCCCGTTGACCATCATGACCGCGAAGCATACCGGCATGGGTTCCGGCGGGGATATGACGTCGGCGTTGAGCACCTGATGCGCGGCTATCCACATTCTTACTAAGCTTTAATTTGCGGCCGCTCCTGGTACAGCTTAGTGCCAGGGACGACCGCATCTGTTTCTAAACCGGACGGTCGAAGAGCATCTGCTGGTCGGTTTCGCGGCAGCGGGCGACGATCAGGGTGATGTCATCCTGCTGCTCTTGCGGGCTGAAACTCTGCACCTCGTCCACAACTCCTTTCAGCAATTCTCTGGCGCAGAGATGACGGCGCCGATCAAGCACTTCGGCCAGACGCTGCTCTCCGAATTCTTCGCCGTTATCGTTCATGGCTTCAGTTACGCCGTCCGTATAGAAGCCGAGCGTGTCGCCGGGCAGCAGACATGTTTCGCTGATTTCGCATTTCCAGTCATTGAAGAGGCCGACGACTGTGCAGGTAGAGTGCAGGCGCTCCATGTCGCCGTTATGGCGCAGCAGCAGAGCGGGAAGATGGCCGCAATTGGCATAGCGGAGCATCTGCGCCTTGTCGTCGTATTCGGCAAAGATGAGCGTTGCATAGGCGTTTTCGGCGGTGTTCTCGAAGAAGAGCTGATTGACGGAATGAAGCAGACGCTGTGGCTGGTCAACGACCGTGGCAAGCTGGCCGCGCAGGTTGGCCTGTAGATTGGCCATCAGCAGAGCGCCTGCGATTCCCTTCCCGGCTATGTCGCCGATGACCAATCCAAGGCGTTCTGAGCCGAGATCAAGAAAATCATAGTAGTCGCCGCCGACCTGACGTGCCTGGATACAGACGCCGGCGTAGTCGAGCGACTGAGTGGCAGGGAGCCGTTGCGGAAAGAGACGCGCCTGCACCTGGCGGGCAATTTCCATCTCCTGCGCTGCCCGGCGCTCGGCGTCGCGACGGGCTTCATAGGTGCGGCGTGCTGCTTCCATCTCGCGATTGACCTCGTCGCGAAACTCTTCAGCGGAGATTTTCCACGCCGCTTCGAGGTTGAAGTTCGGCGGGCGGACGCTGGGCGCGTCGAGCAGCTTTGCGTCTTCCATGCGCGAGATGCGGTAAGTGCGGTTGCCGCGATCGGTGCCGGCGTATAAGTACCAGGTACTGCCTTTGGCGATCAAACCCAGCGGATCGACGGTGCGCTCGACGCGTTCACGGCCAGCGCGCCAGTACCAGAACTGCAGCTTTCTGTCCTGCGCGACAGCGTCCTGCACAATAGCGAGCATGGACAGGTTCTCGGTGGTGCCGCGCCAGCCGGTCACATCGATGTAGAGGCGGTCGCGGATAGATGATGCCCGCTCGCGCAGCGGCTCGGGGAGCGCCGCCATCACCTTGCCGATGGCCCTGTCGGCGGCGGCAGCGAGGCGTTTGTCACCCAAAGAGCGCGGCTGCGCCATGAGCAGGGCGCGCAACTCGGCTTCGTCAAGGCCGGGAACCTGGGTGCGCCAGTCCTCGTCAAGCTGCCAGCCGCCGCGTGCGCCGCGCATGGCGAAGACCGGCACACCGGCGGCGCTGAGGGCTTCCATGTCGCGGTGTATGGTGCGCTCGGATACTTCAAGTTTGCTGGCGAGCTCGCGCCCGGTCATCTGCCCGCGGCCTTGCAGCAAAAGTAGCGCGGACATCAGGCGGTCGGCTCTCATGGAACATCGTCTCGCATCACAAATAATAAAATTCGTCGCAATCTCAAGAATTATGACACAAGGTGTCATATATGGCAGATTAAGGTCGATTCAGGGAATTTGAGAGGAGATGCTTATATGAAGATGACTGAATTGTTTCTGGCTGATCTGGAACGCGAAGCGGCTTCCACGCGGCGAGCGCTGGAACGCGTCCCCGAAGGACGCGACGACTGGAAGCCGCATGAGAAGTCGATGCCGCTGGGTTATCTGACAACACTGGTGGCCACGATTCTGGGCTGGATCGATTTCATGGTGAATGAAGACCGGCTCGACATGACGCCCAAAGGCGATTCGAAGTACAAGCCGCAGCAACTGAAGACCACCAGGGAGCGGCTGGATGCTCTGGATGAGTCAGTCGCAAAGGCGCGGAAAGCTTTGCAGAACACGACCGATGAGCATCTGCTCACGAACTGGCAGTTTGTCGTCGGCGGGCATGTAGCGAGCGAAAATCCACGGTACATCATGATTCGCGACGCAGTCTTCAGTCATCTGGCGCACCATCGCGGGCAGCTTACGGTATACCTGCGCTTGAATGAGGCGAAGGTGCCTTCCATCTATGGACCATCGGCGGATGAAAACCCGTTTGGATGAACAGCCAGCAGTGCGTTGACAGCATTCTGCGGACGTTTTTGTATATTGAAGGCTGCAAATCAGGGTGCAGCCTCTCCACGGAAAGGAAATATTTCGCCTATGCCAGCGCCGAGTTTCCCCCTTCAGCTTTTCCGGACACTTCTCTGTTGCAAGAACTGCATAAGGGTAGATCAGGGTGATGTCATCGGTTTCTGAGTCGCAAATCACTGCATCCCCGATCGTCACCGGCAACACCGCCCATACCAGACCGGAGAATCGTGTTTTCTATCCAGCGCTCGATGGCGTGCGCGCTCTGGCCTTTTTGATGATCTTCGGCCTGCATTATCTTCAGCTTCCCTGGGGTTGGACTGGTGTTGATATCTTCTTCGTTCTCTCTGGCTTTCTGATTACAGGAATCCTGTTCGATACAAGCAATGACTTACATCGCATCCGGAATTTTTATGTGCGGCGAACGCTGCGCATCTTTCCCCTGTACTACGGAGTCATGCTGACCATGCTTCTGACCAGTCCTCTGATCCATTGGCAATGGAACTGGAAGTGGCTGATCTGGCCCGCATACTTGGGGAACTATGCCAGATTCCTCCATCCATACAAACTTGGTGATTCCTTCGAATTGCTTGTCGACTTCCAACTCAGAGGAACTTTGGGGCATCACCAGATTGCTTTGTCTCTAGCGCATTTCTGGTCACTATGCGTGGAGGAGCAGTTCTATCTTGTCTGGCCGTGGGCGGTCTTCTGGATTCGCAACCGGAAAAAGCTGCTTTGGATTTGCGCCTGCACCTTTCCGCTCTGTCTAACGATGCGCTTGCTTGGCCAGCACTATCTCCCCTACTGGATGCTCAAGCATGAAATCCTTTACCGGGTGACTCCGTTTCGCCTCGACTCGTTTCTGCTTGGTGGTCTTATAGCGCTTGTACTTCGCGGAAATCATCGACAGATCTTCCTGAAGCTGGCAAGAAAAGTGTTCCCATTTGCAATTGGAGTGGTTTTGCTCTGGCTGCTGCTTGCCCCTCATCGGCACTTGTGGCAGCGTCCCTACCCTTATCCCGATTGGAGATTTACCTGGGGATTGAGTGTTGTTGACATCCTGTCTGGATTGTTGATCCTCGTCGCGCTTCAAGAGGGATCGGCTGTTTTTCGATTCTTCAGCCTACGCCCATTGCGCTGGATAGGCCGGATGAGTTACGGGGCTTACATTCTGCACGACATGCCACATGCGCTTTATAAATCACTTTCTCTGATACTGGTTCGTCATTTCAATTCCGGGAGGCTGGTCAGCGAGCATTTTATTCAAATACAGGCCGCTGTGGTCACAGCGGTAGTGAGTCTCGCATCGACACTGTTTTTTGCCTGGTTAAGCTTTCGTTATTTAGAGAGCCCGTTTCTGGAACTAAAAGAGAAATGGGCAACTCGTACGGCTAGTCGTAAAACCGAAGCATAAGGGAATTCCGCGCTGGGTGCTGCCACGTATTGCCTTCGCGCCCGGATATTCTAGGGGCATGAGAATCATCGATGTCCCTCGATTCGGCGGGCCGGAAGTCCTATCTGTTGCTGAAAGACCTGAGGCCAAACCGGGCCCAGGCGAAGTCCTCATTCGAGTGGCTGCAGCAGGCGTGAATCGCGCTGATCTGCTGCAGCGGGAAGGCAAATATCCGCCACCTCCGGGGGCTTCTCCGATCCTGGGGATGGAGGTGTCGGGCCATATTGCTGAAATTGGCGCAGGGATGGATTCGCGTTGGACGGTGGCTGATGCGGTCTGCGCGCTGGTAACAGGAGGCGGCTACGCCGAGTTTTGCATGGCCAGCGCCGGATGCTGCCTGCCGGTTCCGAAGAATCTGGCCGTGGAAGATGCCGCAGCCTTGCCTGAAGCTGTATTCACGGTCTGGGCGAACCTGTTTGCGCAATCCTATTTGCATGCTGGTGAACGGTTGCTGGTGCATGGGGGCACGAGCGGGATTGGCACTACTGCGATTCAGATTGCGAACGCTTTGGGCGTTCGTGTTGTGACAACGGCCGGATCAGTCGAGAAATGCGCCTTCTGCCTCTCATTGGGAGCGGAGCGCGCTTTCAATTATCGCGAAGAAGACTGGCTTACTGGAGCGCTGGAGTGGTCAGGAGGGAGTGGCGTCGATGTG
>Ga0126371_10005208_pt1 | contig 11548 bp, 8 predicted proteins | sample PanSoiMetaPlot_4_FD_110145 | JGI IMG/M metagenome (GOLD analysis project Ga0126371, IMG submission 110145) | Tropical forest soil microbial communities from Panama - MetaG Plot_4 | ecosystem: Environmental > Terrestrial > Soil > Tropical forest > Bulk soil | place: Panama | collected 2016-02-17
CTCGCCGAAGCAGCCTTCGAACATGCCTGGAAAGTGGCAATGGATACGCGTTTCGAAGGAATAGACAACGTCCCGAATGCGGTGGACCGCCTGCTCCAATTCCTCGAGAACTTTCGGGACCGGCGCGCGGGCCTAGTCCCCGGAGGGTGCCCTCTCCTGAACACGGCCATCGATTCCGATGACGGCAATCCTCAGTTGCGAGCGAAGGCTCGGCAAGCTTTCGACTCGTGGCTTCATCGTTTGCAATCGATCGTCGAAGAAGGCCAACGGAAGGCTCAGATTCGTTCCGACGTAGATGCTGCAGAATTGGCGATTCTGATCATCACTACGCTTGAAGGGAGCCTTATGTTGAGTCGTCTCCAGCGAAAAGAAGAACTTCTTAATCTTGCCTGCCGCCATCTTGAGGAGCACATCGAAGCAAATGTCCGTGCGCGGAAGAAAACAGGAGCCAGGTCATGAATGCTCAAGGAACTTCGGTGGAACGCGATTTTCGAGAACGGGCACTGGCGAACGATGTGCCCGTGGCGCGTCTGGTGGGATTCAACGCAAAGGATGTTGCACAGGGGCGGGCCACCGTTTTTCTCGCGGCAGGACCGCAGCACGCAAATCCTATGGGCACACTTCACGGCGGCATTCTTTGCGATATTGCCGACGCGGCGATGGGTATGGCGTTTGCAAGCACTCTCGCTCCTGACGAGTCATTTACTACCGTAGAACTCAAGATCAATTTCTTTCGCCCGGTCTGGCAGGCACAACTCAAAGCGGACGGGGCGGTGGTGCAGCGGGGCCGCACCCTCGGCTACGTGGAATGCAACATTACTGATGAGCAGAATCGCTCGATTGCAAAGGCAACCTCCACCTGCATGGTGCTCCGAGGTGAGAAAGCGTCGGAAGGTAACTGCATAAGGGCTTACCCTCATGGCCAAAGTACTCGAATTCAGCTCGCCGGGACTAGCAAGGAAAGGTAGACCGATCGCAGAACGGGCGAAGCTAGGGAAGCTGATTGAGTTCCCAAAACGGAAGTTCGCCAATAATTCGGAAAACTCCGACGCGAGGAAATCAGACAAGTCAGTTGCCCCACCGCAGTTTTTCGGATGTTTTTGACTCCGCGTGGTGGCGGCTGAGGAGGGTACGGTACCAAATGACATCAGGCCAATTATCAGTCAACGTGGCTATCAATTCATGGAAACTCGTGGTGGAGAGACTCGACAGGGTTTTTTCGCGTCTCTCCGAAGCCCAGTCCTCTAAAGAAGTGGCGCCTGGGAAGAACCGCCTCATCTATCTCTTAGGCCACCTTACGGCCCTTAACGACGCAATGTTTCCGATCCTCGGACTGGGTGCGCGTCTTCACTCCGAACTCGATGCCACATTTGTGTCTACGCCGGACAAATCGGCACAACTCCCTGCCCTACATGAATTGAAGAAGTATTGGAGCGAGGTGAACTCCAGATTGCTTTCGGAGTTTCGAAACCTCTCTGCGGACGGATGGTTGCTCAGACATTACGCCATCTCCGAGGACGATTATGCCAAAGAGCCAACCCGCAACCGATTGGCCGTCTTGCTCAGCCGAACCAACCACATGTCCTACCACCTCGGACAGATCAACCTCGCCATAGCGTAGCTCGCATGAATCCCACCCAAGCGGTTGGCCGACGAACTTTGGGTACCTGATAGCTTCCGGTTCTAAGCAGGATACGGAAAGCTTTGAGAAACTATGCGACCGATCGGTCTCGTCAATGATCTTATCTGGCAAACCGGCTAGAAACCTTGGTGAGTCCAATTCTTTTCAGCGCCTCTCAATAGCCAAAGACTGGCACGCTTTCGGTCGCACAAGGCTCGGTCGTATGACTCCCTGCACAGTAAGCAGTGAAGGTGGGTCGTCCTTCGAAGCTCAGTATGGCCTCGGCGAAAGCGAGCGCGCCGAACTGCCTTTGCAGCTCTTCTGCTTGCCGCTAGTTGCAGCACGTCACTCCGACGATCAGAATGAAAGGCGTCTGATTCCAAAGAGACTGAACGATTGTCGCGAGATGTTTGTCATTTCCTTCGCCCGTCGGTAGCATTTTGTTCGCAATTGTGCGCAAATGGGGAAGGGGACGACTGGTTAAGTCATTGAAAACAATGGCGGCAGGGACGGAGTTGAACCGGCGAGGCCAGGCTTTTCAGGGCCGCCTTCTGCCTTTAAAAATCTGAGCGCTTGCCGAGTGCCAGTGGTTGGTCGCAATCGAAGACGTGCGCATCGTGGAGATATCCCAGTAAGCCGACGCTTTGCGGCCCCGTATCCAATAATCCGAGCCGCTTCGTGACATTGGATTGATTTCTCAGCAGAATCCTTGGGTCAATCCGGAACCAGTTTGTCACCAGCTCTCTGCTTGGCCAGTTCCGAATTCAGTTCTGCGCCCAATAGCAACGCAAAGCCCATCCAGTAGAGCCAAATCATGAGCGCGATTGCGGCTCCGAGGGTACCATAGGTTTTGTTGAATGTTCCGAAATGTCGAAAGTATGTTCCGAGAAGACGGGACAAAACGACCCAGCAAGACACGGCGAAGGCTGACCCAGGCAGGACAGCGAGGAGGGACTGTTTGACGTTCGGTGCAAGGAGATACAACGCTTCAACGGCCAGGATGGCAAACGTGATTGCGATCGTCCAGTGAATGTATGGCCACAACAGAACGAACTGAGCCGATAAATGAACTCGACCTGCGAACCATTCGCCGACTTGAGGTCCCACAACCATTACAGGCAGTGCAATTAAGAGAAGGAGCCCTGTTACGAAAGCCAGCGCGACCGACAAAGGTCTAGTCTTCCAAAAGGGGCGGTCGTCAGAAATCCCATATGCAATGTCAAGCGCCTCAATCGTCGCAGCGAATCCTCCGGACACCGTCCACAACGTTCCAAGAATGCCAAACGAGAGGAGGGCTCCTCGGTTGGGAATAATTATATCGGCCAAGACTCGGCGTACTAGACTCATCACATCGGCGGGCAGGCATTCTCCCATGAACGACAAGATTTGGTTGAAAAGGCCCGGAATTGGGAGATACGTTAACGCTGCGGAGAGCACGATCAAGGCAGGAAACAAAGACAGAACGAAATAATAGGATAGAGCGGCCGACATCTGCCACGTATGCTTCTGTGGCACATCAGCATAAGTCCGGACTAGAACCGTCTTGATATCCGCGCGCGTCATGACAATTCCTGAATCAGCTGCGCGCTGATGTTCTCCTGTAAAGTGGCCTATAGATCGAGCTCGGCCCGTCCATATGTTGGATACCTAAGTGCTATGTCTTTCTCTCTTGGGCATGACTCGAGTTAAAGGCCGACGTCTGAATGAGCGCAACATGGGCCTTGTCAAGCAAGGCACGTGGAGGCTCTGCCTTCGAGACAATACTGGATACTCCTACTAGTCGGGCTTGTCGCTCTACAAACCTGTCACCAAACTCACCGTACATGATGAGCGAGATGTGGGGTATCAGACGCTTCAGTGCGCGTGCTGTATCGAGACCGTTCATCACGGGCATAGATAGGTCTAGGATGACCAAATCCGGCCGCAATTGCCGTGCTTGCTCAACCGCCTCTCTTCCGTTCGCAGCCTCCCCACACACTTCCAGTTCAGGATCACTCCGGAAGATTTCGCAAAGAGCCCGGCGAACATAGGCGTTGTCATCCACGATTAAGACAGATCTTGCCATTTTGCATACTTCCTTTCATCGCTCCGGTGCCGCAGTCTAGCAGTAGCCTCTTTGGGCACGTAATGGCAATCCAGCGAACGCTGCACGGCAGCACAAAACCCGCTCGGTCCCGCTTCCGCCGTTGCGTCGCTACCCAGTTTCGTTTCATGCGCCAGGATCGCGTCTGCTCCCTTTTGATTAATAACCAAGACGACGAAATCGCTGGACGACGCACCCGCGTGCAGGCCGACACTTGCGCCACCTGATGCTGTACACCGCAGGGTGCCCCTCGAATTTCTCGCCCAAGCGCCAGCTCATGGCGCCTCGACCGCCTGCTGCCTCCAACACTCAGACCCACCTTCTGGATTCCAACCCTAATGAAGCACGATCCTTGCCAAACTTGGGAAATCTTGCGATACAGACATTGCTGTTAGCAGATCAGTCGAGCGTAGCCCGGGGCGTCGGCCCAATGCGTAACGCCGCGCACTGATTGAAGAAAACGCTAGGAAAAGGACATCGCAAACAATATGAATCGTGGAACGAAAAGGGGATTTCTCTGTCGCCCAATACCAGATTTGCTGTAGCGCATATTTTCCAGGCACCTCCCGAAACTTCCAGTAGGTAAATTGGCCTACGCGCCTACCCGGCAGAAAAGCAACCAGGATTTTATGGCAAGGCTCGTGCTCTGGCTTGGGTTGAGGCTAGGAACGTTATGCCGCGTTGTGCATTTCGGGATCGTTTCCGACGTCGACGTAAATCCCGCACAATATCATCCTCTGGGAGGGAAGCATCCGACCACCTGGAACAGCGCCACACAAAATCATGATGACACGGGAGCAAGACTTGGACCGCCACACTTAAAATCAGTGATTCTCTGTGTCGACAATGACAAGGAGGCCGTCGACGTGTTCGTAGCCAATTCGGTAGACCGGGTGCTTCTCGACTACCACATGCCGGGCATGAACGGGGCACCGCAGCAAGTCATATGACGGCCGTTAAATCTGATGTTCCCATTGCTCTGTTATCGGACGACGATTGCCTTCCCGGGAGGATCTTGCGAGGAGTGGACTGCTCTGTCTCCAAGTCCGAACCGATCGCCAGCTTCATGGAAGAAGTTAATCAGCTGCACTGCCTGCGTGCTTCGTTCCAATTTCCCGATGCGTCGATGAGTCATAACCGTCCGGGGACGACAGTTCCACTCAACGAGTCTCAAACGACTCCTATTAGCGAATGACATCTATATCGGCAGTTAGCGCATCCAAGGAGCACTGGTTTTGGAAGAGAAGACATGATCGTTGAAAGCAGGGCAGATCCGATCAGCGCACAGGCTGCTGTTTATGCGCTACGTGATTATTATTTCGATCTGGGCGGTTTTGACGGGGGCCTCGTCCGGCCAGGGTCAGCAGGCAAGCCCGAGCAACGAAGGTTCCTATGAAGGCCAGAACGTCGCAGTAGTAGATCTCGCGGCCGATCCAAAAGTCTCAGTTGAATCCTTGCGGCCATTGGTACAACAGAAACCTGCTGAGCCGTACTCCAGTTCTAAAGTGCAAAGCACGATTGCTTCCTTAAAAGCAACCGGGCGTTTTACCCATGTGGACCTCGAGGTGAAGCCCGACGCCGGAGGGTTGCACGTGACGTTCACACTGGAGCCATCCCTGTACTTTGGAGTCTTCGATTTTCCCGGCGCAACCAAGAGCTTTTCCTACACACGGCTCTTGCAGGTCATCGACATTCCTAACCAAACACCCTACAACCGGGATCTGGTTTCCAAGGCCGCCGATAGCCTGGTCAACTTTTTCATTTCGTCGGGTTACTTTCAGGCCGACGTTCAGCCGGAGCCGCGATTCGAGGAGGCTCACCTGCTCGCCAATGTAGTATTCCGCATAAATTTGGGGAAACGAGCAAAGATCGGCAAAGTAGAAATTCACGGACCACAGGCCCAAGAAGCGGATCGTCTCCTGAATGCGACGCGTTCACTTCGTGCTACTGCACGAGGAGCTTCTCTTAAACGTGGCAAGTCCTATACTCCCAAACGGATTGATTCTGCTATCGCGCTCATGAAGCGGGATCTGGCCAACAAACACCACCTCGCCAGCAAGGTTCGGCTCGATCGATCTTTGTATCACCAGGATACCAATCAGGCGGATGTCATCATTGAGGCGCGCGCCGGGCCGATCGTCAAGGTACGAGTCTTGGGCGCGAAACTCTCATGGCTTCCGTACCTTCGCGGAAGGCAGATGAGAAAGCTCATCCCCATCTTTTCCGAGGGCACTGTTGATCCTGATTTAGTGGAAGAGGGTCGGCGAAATCTAATCGATTTCTTTCAGAGCAAGGGCTACCTTCGCGTCAAAGTAACCGCGAATTTCCAAGACTTGGATTCTCACGTTGACCTTGTTTACGAAGTGAACCGAGGTTCCCGCTATAGGGTCGATACGGTTGCATTCCAGGGCAATCAGCATATCGAGCAGGACGAACTCCTTCAGCAGGTCGCAGTGCAACGCCACCGGTGGCTCCTCTCTCGCGGAAAGTTCAGCGCCAAGTTGCTCCATCAAAGCGTTGAGGGTATTACTGCTTTTTATAAGAATCGGGGTTATGAAGATGTCAAAGTCGATGTCGACGTTGTCGATCGTAAGTCGAGGCTTTACGTCACGTTTCGGGTAAGCGAGGGACCACAAACGTTGGTCGACAACCTGACGCTTGAGGGAAATTCGCGCCTGTCTGGCGAGGAACTCGCGCCCAAAACAGGTTTCCTGCTCAGGCCGGGACAGCCGTTCTCTGCGAAAAGTCTGGCCGACGATCGCAGCCACATTCTGGCGGTCTATTTGGACCAAGGATTCCTCAACTCCCAGTTCGATTCTCAGATCACCCGATTGCCGAGCGATCCGCACCGGGTCAATGTCGCCTACAAGATCACTGAGAACCAGCAGATACATGTGGATGAAGTGCTTCTGCTGGGCAATAAACATACTCGACCAACGTTTACGAGAAAACTCGCGAACATTCCTCCCGAGGCACCATTGAGCGAGCGAGAGCTGCTAACTGACGAGAGCCGGTTACTCGACGTCGGGGTGTTTGACTGGGCGAGCGTCGAGCCGCGGCGCCCAATTACAGATCAAGACAATGAGGACGTGCTCGTGAAGGTACATGAGGCCGGCAACAGGGAAATAACCTACGGGTTCGGTCTTGAAGTAGCCAGACGGGGAGGCAACCTGCCTGCGGGCACGATTGCCCTGCCAGGACTGCCACCAGTAACCAGCGGAGCGCCGAACTACACTGCCGCCGAGAAGACATTTGTCAGCCCCCGCGGTTCTATCGAATTCACAAGGTACAACGTTCGCGGTCTGGCGGAAACGGCGTCGATTTCCGCCCTGATAGCTAGGCTTGACCAACGTGCGCTCGCAACCTATGCTCAGCCACACTTCAGAGGCTCAGGCTGGAGTTCTCTATATAGTGCCTCGTTTGAGCGCACAACTGAAAATCCTACATTTGAGGCTCGCCTAGCCCAGGCTTCGTGGCAGTTGGAGAAGCCGCTTAACAAAGACAAAACGCGAAGGCTCCAGCTCCGGTATCGTTTCCGTCACACTGACCTCTCTAATCTACTGATACCCGGATTGGTGCTGCCGCAAGACCAGCATCTCAGGCTTTCGACACTGTCCGCCACTTGGATTCGAGACACTCGCGATAAGCCTCTTGATGCGAGTCGCGGGTTTTACGAGACCCTCGACTTGGGGATCACCCCCAAGGCTCTGGGGTCGAATGCGAACTTCGCACGCTTCCTTGGACAGGCCTCCTATTACAAGTCATTGGGCCAGATCGTCTGGGCAAATAGGATCACGTTAGGGTTGGCCCAGGGATTCTCCGGTAATGACGTGCCGACGAGTGAGCGTTTCTTCTCGGGGGGCGAGACCACGCTTCGCGGTTTTCCCATCAACGGGGCGGGTCCTCAACGCACCGTGCCCGCCTGTAGCAATCCCAACGTCCCCTCAACTTGTGTAAACCTGCAAGTGCCTGTGGGCGGAGATCAGTTATTTATTTTCAATTCGGAATTCCGTTTTCCCTTGCGCATTAAAGAGGGCCTGGGCGCAGCGGTTTTCTATGACGGTGGAAATGTGTACGGCCCGATTAGCGTTACCCAATTCGTTCGCGATTATACGAACACTGTGGGCATCGGCCTCAGGTACAAAACCCCGATCGGTCCGATTCGCTTTGACATCGGTCGCAATCTGAACCCTGTAAATGGGGTGAAGGCTACTCAGTTCTATATCACGCTGGGACAGGCCTTCTAATGTCTGATTGGTGCTGTTATGGCATGGAAAAGAACATTTCGTTGGGTCGGAGTGGGTCTCCTGGGGGTTCTCTCGGTTCTCGGCATTGCAGGCTACACCGTGCTCCGTAGCCAGCGAATCCATAGTTATTTACTTGCCAAAATCCAGGAACACGCCAGTGAGGCCATAGGAGCGCAGGTGCGAATCCGCGACTTTAAGGCCCACTTGTCGACGCTCACCTTTGATTTTTATGGAATCACAATTCGTGGAAGCGAGCCGATGTCCGTGATACCCCTGGCCCATGCAGACCAGCTCAAAATCCGTTTTAAGATTGTTTCCTTGCTTCGTAAAAAGGTTGATGTCAACGAAATCATGTTGCGACATCCTGTGCTGAACCTTTTGGTGAGAAAGGATGGGACTACAAACCTCCCCACACCTCGGAAATCGAACAGCAATTCCTCCAGCAGTCCATTTGATCTCGGCATCCAGCATGTGCTGTTGGAACAGGGCGAAGTCTACTACAACGACGTCAAGACGCCACTGGATGCGGAATTGCACGCCTTACAACTAAAAATGGAGTGCGAGTTCCCGGGAAATGGCTATAACGGCACTCTTTCCTATCGAGACGCCCGGCTTCAGTACGGTGACATGAAACCTTTGCCTCATGATCTGACCGCCAACTTTCATGCGACTGCTTCCGAGTTCCAGCTGAGGCGGCTGGTCCTTGCTATTGCATCTTCCACACTTCAACTGGAGGGCAACGTAAAGGACTACTTCAATCCGTCCGCCAATGGGTCTTACGAGATCACCATACACCCGCAGGACTTCCGGGACGTCATAAAGAACCCAGCCATTCCGACTGGGAAAATTACGTTGACAGGTTCACTTCAGTACCGATACGAACCTAACGTGCCGATGCTACTGGCGGTCGTGCTAAATGGACGCCTAAGCAGTGGGGAGTTAACCATCAATTCGCCAGACATTCGCACGGCAATCCACAATATTCGTGGGGAATTCAGGCTGGCAAACGGAAACCTCGATGCCCATGGAGTTGAAGCAGACCTGCTGGGTGGACGCGTAGCGGCCAGAGCGACAATACGCAATCTAGACGCCACCCCGTTATTTGAGCTCCATACATCAGTCGAAGCCGTATCACTAACCGCGATGAAGGACGCGCTGCGACCCGCAGGCCTCCACCAGTTTCCGATCAATGGGCACGCTAATGCGGTTGCGGACGCGGTATGGGTAGGGGGCTTAGAGAACATTAAGGCCCATTCTGATGTCGACCTAAGGGGCGCGCTCACAGGCGCTTGGGCCAGTTCCGCCCCCGTCCCCCTTGACGGTGCATTTCACTTGAGCTACGACGGCAGTTCTGGAGTGGCGACTCTGACCAACACATATGTGCGTACCGCTCAGACGCGAGTGGAAATCAATGGCGCCGCCGGCCAGAGACTAAATCTCAAGGTGCAGGCGCACTCTGGAGACCTTGGAGAGTTAAATTCTGTCGCGGCTGCATTCCAGAATGTCGGCGAGCGCGTATCAGCAACCTCTGCGATGCCTTCCAGTTACCTGAACCTTGCGGGCGAAGCTGACATGCAAGTGTTCATCGACGGCCGCGCAAATGACCCTCGTATTCGCGGACAGCTAAGCGGCAGAATGCTGAAGTTGGAGAACACCCAGTGGCGCAGCTTGGAACTAGGTTTAGAAGCCAGCAAGTCAGGAGTCTCGATCCAGAATGGATTACTTGTGAATGACCATCAGGGATACATCAATTTCGCTCTTAGCTCCGCTCTCTCCAACTGGCATTACTCTCCTTCAAGCACGATGAATGTCGAGGTGGTCTCTCACGGTCTTGCGATCCGGGAACTGCTTGAAGCCGCAAAGCTTGACTATCCGATTGCGGGCAATCTCTCTCTGGATATAGCAATGCATGGATCGCAACTGAATCCGATGGGAAACGGATCTATACGCCTCGCAGGAGCCACCGTGTATGGACAACGGTTGCAGCAATTTTCGATTCAATTTGAGGGACAAGGCGATGCGCTGACCTCCGCTCTTAATGTGAGCACATCGGCTGGCTCTGCCAAGGCAAATGTCGTCTTTTACCCCAAAAATAAAGGTTTTGAACTGCAGCTGGATGTCCCCGGAATCAAGCTGGCCAAACTTCAATCCGTACAGGAAAGAAACCTGGGAATCGCCGGGGTTCTCACGGCGACGGCCCGCGGACGGGGTACGCTCGATGATCCGCAACTCACCGCCTCAGTCGAGATTCCGCAGCTTCAAATACGGCAGGCAAGCATTTCGAGGCTCAAGGCCGACCTGAACGTGGCCAATCAAAAAGCCCAGGTAGCTCTCGATTCTGAGGTAGCCCACAGCTTCATTCAGGCACATGGAACTCTGGACCTCAAGGGCGGGTATTACATGCGTGCCACGCTCGATACGAAGGGAATGCCAATTGAAGGCCTGCTTGCGCTGTACTCCCCAGCCAAAACCAATGGCCCGCACGGAATCCTCGAAATGCATGCTTCCGCCGAAGGCCCACTCAGCGACAAGACCCGGATACAGGGGCGGGTAGTCATCCCGACGCTTAAGGCCGAATACCAGGGTCTGCAGATTGGAAATACTCGTCCTATTGGCGTCCATTACGCGAATTCGATCGTTGCGATAGACCCGACCGAGATCGCCGGGACCGACACTAACTTACGACTGCAGGGCCAGCTTCCCATCGAAGGCAATGCGCCTGTCACGCTCTCTGCAGTGGGTGCCGTCGACATGCAACTCCTACGTTTCGTCCTGCCTGACGTTCAGAGTTCAGGGAGGCTGTTGTTCGACATTCGTGGAAGTGGGGTCACAGCGAATCCAGCGCTCCAAGGACAACTGCGAGTGCAAAATATCGCGATGATGACGCCTGACGCACCGGTAGGCCTCCAGAACTTGAACGGGGTGCTCGACATCAGCAACAACCAGGTAAACATCACGCAACTTACCGGAGAAGCCGGAGGGGGAGAAATTTCTGCTCGGGGAACGATCGGTTATCGACCGCAACTCCGCACGAATGTCACGCTTCATGCCAAGAACATTCGCCTCCGCTACCAGGATGCGATACGGACCGTTCTAGGCGGCGACCTGAATTTTGTGGGTAATAGCGAGGCCGCGCTTCTCAACGGTCGGGTGCTGATCGACAGCATGAGTTTCACTCAGAATTTCGACCTGGCGACCCTAGCTGGTCAGGTTCAGTCCGGTGCGGAAGCCGCTCCCAGCCCAGGCATGGCGGACAAGGTCAAGGTGGATGTCGCGGTGGCGACCTCCCGCGACCTCAACCTCGCAGGCAGTGAAGTAAGCCTGCAAGGGCAGGCAAACGTGCGAGTTGTAGGCACGATGGCGGATCCAGTGATCGTCGGGCGGACAGAGTTTACCGGCGGCGACATATTCCTGATGAACAAGCGGTACCAAATTGAGCGCGGCATTATTGAGTTTTCGAATCCACACCGTACTGAACCGGTACTCAATATTCGCCTGACGACTACCATCAACCGATACAACTTGAGCCTGACTTTTCTCGGACCACTCGACAAAATGCAGACCACTTATGTGTCCGATCCGCCGCTGCCGACAGCC
>Ga0126371_10005209_pt1 | contig 11548 bp, 13 predicted proteins | sample PanSoiMetaPlot_4_FD_110145 | JGI IMG/M metagenome (GOLD analysis project Ga0126371, IMG submission 110145) | Tropical forest soil microbial communities from Panama - MetaG Plot_4 | ecosystem: Environmental > Terrestrial > Soil > Tropical forest > Bulk soil | place: Panama | collected 2016-02-17
GCACAGGCTGATCAGCACCGGTCTCGCCGAGACATGGAGCTGCGACGCGGCGGAGGTCGCGATGGGGATCATGATCAGCGCAGTGGCCGTGTTGCTGATGAGCTGGCCGAACACGACCGCCAGGAGGAACAGGCCGGCCAGGAGCGCGTAAGGGCCCGCTCCGCCGACGGCCTGGACCAGCACGTGCGCGACCGACTCGCCGGCTCCCGAGACACGGATGGCGGTGGAAAGTGGGATGATCCCGCCGATCAGGACCACGGTGGTCCAGGCGATCCCACGGTAGGCCTGCTCGATCGTGAGCACGCGAAGGACGATCATGGCTCCGGCGGCCAGCAGCGCCGCCACCACCGCCGGCACCACCCCCGACCCCAGCAGAATCACCATGGCGACCAGGATGGCGACGGCCCGGCCTCCTGGAGCTCGCCCTGGTGGGCCTCCCCCTCGTGTTCGCCACCGTCGGCGACGACGGCCACCGGCAGCAGCGCGGCCACCGTACGTCGGGCTGCGGCGACCCTCCACCTCGCGGTCAGGATGGCCGACGACCTGGTCGGGACGGCGCGCCTGCTGAGGCGCCGGCGGCACGAGCGGCAGGGGACGGCGGCACGTCCACCGGCCATGATCGAGCCCCTCTCCACGCCCACCAGGGGCGGCACGGACGGCTCGCGCCTGACGGAGCACTGGAGGGCCTCTCTCGCTTGGCGCCGGGCGGCGCGGTGGCGAGCACGACCACCGCGACAGCGAACCGCAGCCCCCGCGCTTGCGCGGCGGCCCCCTCGTCGCCCCCCTCCGGGTCGGAGCCGCCGGCGTCGTTCCTGGCGCACGTCGACACGGCGCCCGCGTTGGAGTACTCAGCGCCGGTCAGGTGGTGAGCGGCTTCGGCGACCCGGTGGTTGTGCAGCTGCGAGAGTATCTCGGCGAGCACGAGGGCGGGGTTGTGGACAGCGCCTCCCCAGAAGCCGCTGTGCAAGTCCGCTGCCGGGCCCTGCACACCGACCTCTATGTACGTCATGCCCCGAAGGCTGTGCAGGATCGCCGGCTCGTCAATCGTCCGCATCGACGAGTCGCTGATGACGCAGACGTCGGCGCGGAGGAGGTCCAGGTGGGATTCCAGGAAGGGTCGGAGATTGGGTGACGACACCTCCTCCTCGCCCTCCAAAAACATCTTCACGTTGACCGGCGCGCCGCGGTGCGTCCGGAGGTACGACTCGAGCGCCTTGAGGTGGATGAACAGCTGCCCCTTGTCGTCCGTCGCTCCGCGGGCGTAGATCCTCTCGTCGCGCTCGACCGGCTCGAAGGTGCCGGCGGCGGGATTCGAACCCGCGCACTTCGGCTTAAAAGGCCGCTGCTCTGCCAGGCTGAGCTACACCGGCGACGCTCGATCTTGAGTTCAGGCGCCGCCCGGCCTCAACGACAACCGGGGCGCCGGCGGTGCCTTTGACACCCGATCTGACGCCCCAGACCGGCCGGGCGTGCACCAGCTTACCCCTGCCCCGCCTCGCCACCGCCCGGCCCCGCCTCGGCACCGCCCCGCGCCGCCTCGCCATGCCGCCGCCGGTCCAGCTCCCTGACGCGCTCCACGTAGGCAGAAAGTGGTTCCAGCCCGACCGTCGCCCGCCGGTCCTCCACGCCCTCGGGGTCCTCGATGGGCCTCGGCATCATCTCTCCGGTCGGCGATCGAGTCAGCTGCGTGCCGTAGCGTTGCGACCGCCCCTCGGCCAGCAGCACCCGGTCCGTGAGGTAAGCAGCATGCGATCTCTCGGCCTCACCACCCTCGACAGCCTGCTCGAGCAGCGCGAGGCACTCCTTTTGAAAGGCCGGGTCACGGTCGGCATGCTGAGCCAGCAGCCACGCAGCCCGGGCCGCATCGGCGCCGACCACCGAGCGGCCCGGCCAGCCGCGAGCACGCACGATTGACTTCAGCCATTCTGTGTTCTCGCGATCCACCTCCTGCAGCTCGTCCATGAACGCCCGTGCCTCGTCTGGCATTTCGCCTCGCGGGCCAGTCTGGAAGGTCACCGGCCGGCGACGGACTTCCTGATCCCGCTCGCGACGGGCCAGCAACTGGTGCCTCAGCTCCCAGTCGGCAACCTCGAACGAGGGCGGGCCCTGAGAGGGATAGGTGGCTCCGTCCATCGATGTGGCCAGCTCGGCTCGAACCGCGTCGGTGATGCCCAGGCCGTCAAGCAGGCGCGTTGCGACTGCGTCAGGCTCGGCGAGCATCCCGAGCAGCAGATGTTCCGTGCCGAGGAAGCCGTGCCCGCGCCGTCGCGCCTCCCTCACGGCTGCCTCGATCGCGCCGCGCGTCCGGGGTGCCAACGGCAGCCCATCGATCGTTCGGACATCTACCGTCACGTCTCACCCTCCTTGTGCAGACCCGGCTCCCGCGGGGCTCGGCAAGGCTGAGCTGCACCGGCGCTTGTGCCCCGCCCGAGCGGGCGCCAGTTCCAAGAGGAGCGGAACGCCGCTTATCGGCGGATCGCGGCCCGGCCCCACCCCTCGGTTCAGCCCGCACCGTCCCCGTCGGGCCCAGGGCCCCGAAGTGGCCGCCCCCACCCCACCTCGGCGACGACCTGCAGGTCCAGCCGGGCGTCGCGTGTGCCGATCCGGCCCTCCGTCACCAGCCTGCCGAGCAGGTCCGTCAGCTGCCGGTCGAACTCCGCGGCTCGTTCGGCGCCCATCGGCTCTCGCGCGCAGCCGCTCTGCGAGTGCCGCGACTCCACGTACTCCTCGATCGTCGGCTGCCACGACCCCGCGAAGCGGAGGTGGCCGCCGGGGCGGAACAGTCCGCGCGAGACGAGCTCCCTGCCCAGCTCGTACGGCTGGAAGTCCCGGATGGTGCTGAACGCACGGATCAGCTCCATCTCGTCGGGCACCCCTGTGCCCCAGCCGCGGTGGACGATCGCCAGCCACGCGCCCGGCCGCAGCGCGTCGGCCAGCCGCGGCAGCGCCACCTCCCAGTCCATCCAGTTCAGGCTGTCGCCGGCCACCGCGAGGGCGTACGGCGGCCGCAGGTCCGCGTCCTCAAGCCGAGCGCACACCCAGCGGAGGTTCGGGCTGTCTCCGCCCAGCTGACGGCGGCCCGTGTCGATCATCGCCTGCGAGACGTCGACTGCGTCCACCCGCTCCGCGCCGTCGGCGAGGACCCTGGCCAGGTCCCCTGTGCCGCACCCGGCGTCGAGCACCGCGCCCCCGTCGTCTCCCAGCAGCGAGCGCAGCGCGTCCACCACCCCCGCCGGGTACGGCGGGCGGTGGTGGTACGCGCTGGCCACCGATTCGAGCTTGAACACATCCGAGTTCTCGGGACGGAGATGGGCCGGTTTGTCGGTCATGCGGCCAGGGTAGTCGCCTCCGACTCCTCCGGAACCCGGGGCGGGATCACGCCCAGGCTCACCAGCCAGCCCGCCAGCCCGGCCACCACCGGGGCGCCCGCCCACAGGTGGATCGGCCACCACACGCCATCGACCCGGATCAGGCCGGCGAAGTACATCGCGTACAGCACGGTCGGGACCAAGAAGGCGAACGCCCGCACCTGCACGGTCCGCTTCGGCGACGGCCGCAGCAGCGCGTACGCCACGTCGGCCACGAAACCCGCCGCGACGCCGATCAGGATGATCGGGTCCGCGGCGTTGATCAGCGTCACGAAGACGGCGTTGACGCCCAGCAGGAACGTCAGCGTGCCGAACGGCAGGTCGAACCACCGGACCAGCAGCAGGATCACGCCCATCAGCAGGCCGGTCTGGAAGATGATGCCCAGCATCCCCAGCTCCTCGGCCGGCTGCGCCGGGACGAGCGTCTGGGGCAGCGCCGCCCACTGCGACGTGAAGGGGTGGTCGAACTGGCCGAAGAAGGTGAGCACGGTCAGGGTCAGCGTGGCGGACGCGATCGCCGGCCCACCGATCGCGCGGCCAGGACGCCTCCAGGCGGCCCGCAGCGGCCCGCTGACGATCAGGCCCGCGCTGCCGATCAGGATCAGGTGCGTCGGGCTGATCAGCGCCTGGAAGCCGCGCTCGATGCCGAAGGTCAGGTGCCAAGCCAGGTCCAGGACGCCCCCGATCCCGAACAGCACGCAGCCGGCCAGCGACAGCGCGTACCCGTCGGGCAGCGCCCGCGCCCACTCCCACGGGCGGGCTCCGGTCCACGCGGCGCAGACGACCAGGAACGCCATCGTCGCCGCCAGGGACGCGTACAGCAGGGCGTGCCACGGCGTGAAGAACGTCTCGAGGGTGGCGGCGACGTGGCCGTGAGCCCACGAGTCCACGTGCGCGCCCACGACCACCGCGGTCGAGAGCGCAACCGCGGCCCATTCGAACCAAGGGGTAGCGCGGAGGACACGGCCTCGGACCGGCCGGCGCCCCGCCGCGCTGTCGATCACGGTGCTTGCTGAGGTCATGCCCACACGCTAGGGCGGGCCGGCGTTCCTGTCGTCGGCTCGGCGGCGGAGTTCTCGTCGCCGCCAGGGCGAGACCGTCTCCCCCTCAGGGAGGAGGAGCCTAAGAGGACCCGGGCTCTACGACGCCGGCCTCGTAGGCCAGCACTACGGCCTGCACCCGGTCGCGCAGCTCGAGCTTCGACAGCACGTGGCCGACGTGCGTCTTCACGGTGGACTCCCCGACGTGCAGGCGCTCCGCGATCTCCATGTTGGAGAGCCCGCGCGCGACCAGCCGGAAGACCTCGTGCTCCCGCTCCGTCAGCTCGGCGAGGCCGGGCGGAACCGCCGGGGCCGGGCGCCGGTGCGCGAACCCCTCCACCAGCCGACGTGTCACGGCCGGCGCCAGCAGCGCGTCGCCGGCCACCACGCCCCGCACCGCCGCCACCAGCGCCTCCGGCGGCGCGTCCTTGAGCAGGAAGCCGCTGGCGCCCCCGCGCAGCGCCTCGTAGACGTACTCGTCGTCGTCGAACGTCGTCAGGACCAGCACCCGGGGCGGCTCCTCGAATGCGCCGCCGAGGATGGCCCGCGTGGCCTGGATGCCGTCGCGGCGCGGCATGCGCACGTCCATCAGCACGACGTCCGGTCGCAGCTGGCGCACCTGCCGCAGCGCCTCGTCCCCGTCCGCCGCCTCGCCGAGGATCTCCACGTCGGCCTCGGGCTCGAACACCATCCGCAGGCCCGCCCGGACCAGCGGCTGGTCGTCGACCAGGAGCAGCCGGATCACGCCGGCAGCATCGCACGGACGCGGAAGCCGCCTCCGTTCCGAGCACCGACCTGCAGCTCCCCGCCGAACATGCCCACCCGCTCGCGCATACCCGCCAGGCCGTGGCCGCCCGTGGCGCCGTTCGCGGACGGCCCGCGGCCGTCGTCCGTGACCTCCACCTCTACGCCCGTGTCGCAGTACCGCACCACCACCTCCGCCCGGCCGGCCCCGGCGTGGCGGAGCGTGTTCGTGAGCGCCTCCTGAACGATGCGATACGCGGAGAGGTCGACGCCGGGTGGAAGGGACCGCGGCTGGCCCTCCGTCCGCAGGTCGACGTGAAGGCCCGCCGACCGGACCCGGTCGGCCAGCTCGGGCAGGCGCTCCAGGCTCGGCTGCGGCTCGTGCTCCCGCTCGGGACCGGTGCGCAGCATCCCGACCAGGCGCCGCATGTCTCCGAGCGCCTCGCGCCCCAGCGACTCGATGCCGCCCAGCACCGCCGCCGCCCGCTCCGGCTGCCGCGGCGCGATGCGGCGGCCCGCGCCCGCCTGCAGCACGATGACGCTCAGCGTGTGCGCCACGACGTCGTGTAGCTCGCGGGCGATGCGCACGCGCTCGTCGGCGAGGGCGCGTTTGGACCGCTCCTCCTCGGCTGCCGTCAGCCGCATCGCCAGCTGCGCCTGCTCGCGCTGGCGCCGCAGGTTGTCGCCCAGGATCCAGGCGGCTCCGAAGAGCGCGTAGTTGTACGGCAGGTCGCTCAGGTTCACCCGGCCCTGGTTGTGCCAGTCGAGCGCGAAGCTGACCGGAAGGACGATCGCGGTGGCGAACGCCGCGAACACGGAGAGGCCCCACTGCGCGTGGTTGGCGACCGAGAAGAGTGCGACCAGGACCGCGAAGGTGATCAGAAACGGGTTGTTGAAGCCGAACGCGATGTGCGCGATCGACGCCGCCCCGACGACGAGGAGCACCGGGAAAGGCCGCCGGCGGCGCAGCCCGATCGGCAGCGTCGCCAGCAGGGTCACCAGCACGTCCAGCCAGCGGGGATCGTTGTTGCAGTCGCAGCCGGCCCGCTGGAGCTCCGCACCCACGGTCACCGCGATCGCGAGCGCCCAGTCCACCGCGTCGTCGCGCGACCAGCGCCGGGTCACGCGCCGATCGTATCCGGGCCCGGGGCCGGGCGCATCCACCTGGAGGGGGATTCACGGGCCCGCGTCCTGGCCCCCTCCCACCCGGGAGGGGACCAGGGTTCGGGCGCTCACTGGTCCACCCTATGAGGGTCGGTGGGGATGATGAGGCCGCCGATGCCCCCGAGGTGCCATCGGGCCATCGCCCTGCTCGCTCGACGCCGTGACGTCCAGGCTGAGTTCTGCGAGCCCCGGTGGTTACCCGGGACGCGCCGACCGTCGATAGGGCTGAGCGCCTTCGAGCGCCGAACAGTGAGCGGACCGGCAGCCGCGTCCCGGCACCGATAGGAGGGGGCCTCCCCACTGGAGCTAGCAGCGAGGAGGCTGATATGCAGCATGCGTCGAACCACACCCTTCCTGCCGCGGGGCCGGGCCACCGGACGGCGGGCGTGGACTGGGCTCGCGACGACCACGCGGCCGCCATCGTGGACGCCAGCGGTCAGGTGGTCGAGCGGTTCTCCGTCGCCCATACCGCCACCGGCATCCGTGACCTGGTCCGCCGGCTCTCCAAGATGACCGCCCACGAGGTCGCCATCGAACGGCCCGACGGTCCGGTCGTCGAGGCTCTCCTCGAGGCCGGCCTGACCGTCGTCGTCATCAGCCCCAACCAGCTCAAGAACCTCCGCTCCCGCTACGGCTCGGCCGGCAACAAGGACGACCGCTTCGACGCCTTCGTCCTCGCCGACACCCTCCGCACCGACCGGGCCCGACTGCGGCCACTCGTCCCCGACAGTCCTGCCACCGTGGCTCTGCGCGCCGCCTGCCGGGCTCGCAAGGACCTGGTCGCCCACCGCGTCGCGCTCGCCAACCAGCTGCGCGCCCACCTCCAGCGCGCCTTCCCGGGCGCCGTCGGCCTGTTCGCCGACATCGACAGCCCGATCAGCCTGCGCTTCCTCGCCCGCTTCGACTGCCAGGAGCGCGCCGACTGGCTCTCCTCCAGGCGCCTGGCCGCCTGGCTGGCCAGCGTCGGCTACTGCGGCAGGGTCACGCCTGCGACCCTGCACGCGCGGCTCACCTCCGCACCACGGGGCGCCACGAGCACCGAGGGAGCCGCCCAGGCCCACGTCACCCGCGCCTTCCTGGCCGCGCTGAGCACCGTGGTCCAGCAGATCAAGCTCCTTTCCGAGCAGATCGACGAGCAGCTCGCCCTGCACACCGACGCCCACATCTTCACCAGCCTGCCCCGCGCCGGCCGGGTCCGCGCCGCCCGCCTGCTGGCCGAGATCGGCGACTGCCGCGCTCGCTTCCCGACCCCCGACTCCCTGGCCTGCCTCGCCGGCGTCGCGCCCAGCACTCGCCAGTCCGGCAGGTTCCGTGCGGTCGGCTTCCGCTGGGCCGCCGACAAGCAGCTCCGCGACGCCATCTGCGACTTCGCCGGCGACTCCATCCGCGCCAACCCTTGGGCGGCCGACCTCTATCGTCGGGCCATCGCCCGCGGCCACGACCACCCGCACGCGGTCCGCATCCTCGCCCGCGCCAGGCTGTTCGTGATCTGGCACTGCTGGCAGGCCGGGACGCCCTACGACCCGGCTCAGCACCGCGCCCTTCAGGCGCTCCTCAAACCGGCAGCTTGACATAGGGCTACTCAGCCGGCCTGGTCCTCGACGGCCGGCGTGGCCACCTCCTCGAACCGGAGATGCAGCGCCTCGAGGATCCGCAGCGTCACCGCCAGCGAGGTCGGCCGGCCCGAGAAGAAGCGGCTGGCGGTGCTCCGGCTGATGCCCACGGTGTTGGCCAGGCTCTCCATGCTGTCCAGGTCGCCGTCCACCTGGCGCGCGACGAGCGCGCGGCGGCAGCGGACGAGGTCGAGCGTGTACGGAATGCCGCGGTACCAAACGGTCACCTGTCTGGGCCGCGAAGCCATGCGCGCGCTCATCGGTACGTCCTCCAAGTCGTGAGCTGAAACGGATACCGGGCGACCATGCTCCACCTCCTCCACGTGCGCTGGACCGCGCACGGCTGGCAAATCTCGAATGTGGACCCTAACTAGATTGTTGTTGAAATGCAACTGTTGCAAATTCGTGCTGTGAATGGCCTTCGAGCGAGGCAACGATGGAGTGGGGACGTGACTCGAATGGTTACGATGTGGACGACTTGGCCAATCTTCTGCCGATCGACGAGGCTGCAGCCCGCGAAGGCGTCAGCCGGACCACCATCTACCGGCTGCTGCGACTGGGCCTCCTGAAGAAGTACCGGGCTCCCGGCGTTGACCGGAAGACCTACATCGACGCGGATGTGCTTCGGCAGGTGCGAACCCATCCGCCGTTGAAGGTCGTGGAGTAGAGGCGCCGGCGCGATCGATCATCGTGATGTTCCCCACTATGAGGGCTGGGAAGCCGGGGAGCATGAACAAACGTTCACCCTCGTTGTCCCGACCGGCGCCGCTCGCCGAGATGTGCCAACCTACGATCTGGTGAAGGGGTCCGCGCATGGGTAGGCGCCGCCGGCTCGCCGGTCGCAGGTGAGATTGCTCGCAGTCAGCGACCTGCACGTCGCGAGCGCGGCCACCCGCAGCGCCGTGGCCTCGATTCCCTCGCACCCCGACGACTGGCTGATCCTGGCCGGCGACATCGGCGAGACCATCCCCCACCTCGATTGGACGCTGCGGACCCTGCGCCCGCGGTTCCGTCAGCTGGTGTGGGTGCCGGGCAACCACGACCTCTGGACGCTGCCGTCCGACCCCAACCAGGTGCGCGGCGAGTCTCGCTACCTGCAGCTGGTCGAGGTCTGCCGGGGGCAGGACGTGCTCACGCCGGAGGACCCGTACCCAGTGTGGACGGACGGCGGTGGCCAGTCCGTGGTCCTCGCGCCGCTCTTCCTGCTGTACGACTACACTTTCCGGCCGCCCGGCTCGACGAAGGCCGAGGCGCTGGATGACGCGGCAAACGCGGGCGTGATCTGCACCGACGAGTTCCTGCTCCACCCGGACCCATTCCCCAGTCGTGAGGACTGGTGCCGCAGCCGCGTGGATCGGACCGCGGAGCGCCTCGACGCCATCCCGGAGCGCTACCCGACGGTCCTGATCTCCCACTTTCCGCTCCGCCAGGACCTCGTCTTCCTGCCGCGGATCCCGCAGTTCTCGCTCTGGTGCGGAACCAAGCTGACCGAGGACTGGCACCAGCGGTTCCGCGCGCGCGCCGTCGTCTACGGCCACCTGCACGTCCCGCGCACGTCGTGGCGGCACGAGGTCCGCTTCGAGGAGGTCTCGCTGGGTCACGGGCCCGACGGGACCCGGCCCGCCCCTGCCTCGCGCCTGCGCCAGGTGCTGCCCTACCCGTGATCGCCGGCCTTCTGCCTCCCGCGGTCGTGACGGTCGAGGCCGGGGAGGCGGACTGGACGGCGCCACTGCCGCCCGGGGAGGCGGCGCTGGTCGAGCGAGCGGTCGAGAAGCGGCGCCGCGAGTTCACGGCCGGTCGGACGTGCGCGCGCCGCGCGCTCGCGCGCCTGGGCTGGACCGACTTCCCCGTGCTCGCGGGGCCACACCGCGAGCCGCTGTGGCCGCCGGGGGTGGTCGGCGCGATCACCCACTGCCACGGCTACTGCGCGGCCGCGGTTGCCCGCGCCACCGACGTGCGCAGCCTGGGCATCGACGCGGAGCTGCGCGCGCCGCTCCCCGCGGGCGTTGCCGAACTCGTGTGCACCGAGCCCGAGCGGCGGTGGACGGCCGCGCTCCCCGGCGACCACTGGGGAACGGTGGTCTTCAGCGCCAAGGAGTCGGTCTACAAGGCGTGGTACCCGGTCGCGGGCCGGTGGCTCGACTACCTCGACGCCGAACTGACCGTGGAGCGCGAGCGCGGCTGCTTCAGCGCCCGGATCCTCCAGCCGAAGGCCCTGGAGGTGTTTCCATGGAACCCACTCCCCGGGCGCTTCTCGGTCGACGAGGAGCGGGTCTTCACCGCGCTCGTGGTGCCGGCCGGCGGCGTCAGCGGGGCCTGAGCGCTCGCTCCAGCGGCTGGGCCAGCAGGTGGTTCAGCACCCAGGAGACCAGGCCGATCAGGATGGCACCGATGAACGCGCTCAGGAACCCGTCGATCGTCAGCGCCGACGGCACCAGCCACGCGGTCAGCAGGAGCAGCAGCGCGTTCAGGACGAGCAGGAACAGGCCGAGCGTCAGGATGCTGATCGGCAGCGTCACGAGCCGCAGCACGGGCCCGAGGATCCCATTGACCAGGCCGAACACCACGGCGACGAGCAGATAGGCGGTGACGCCGCCATGGACCTGGATGCCGGGGATGATCCTGGCCGTGACCACGAACGCGAGCGCGACCACCACCAGGCCGAGCAGCACGCGAAGCAGGAAATTCATGGCGGAATCCTCGCACAACGGGATTCGACCGCGGAAACGCCGACAGGGAGGGGAGCCGACTCCCCCGTCCATCTAGTCGCCAGCCTGGCGGCTGGCGGCCTCCTCCATCTGCTTGCGCAGGCTCAGCGGCCGCATGTCGGTCCAGACCTCGTTGATGTAGTCGAGGCACTCCTTCCGCGAGCCCTGCTTGCCCACCTCGCGCCAGCCTTCGGGCGGCTCACGATCCGCGAACCAGATCGAGTACTGCTCCTCGTGATTGACGACCACCTTGTACGTGCGATCGTCCTCGTCTTCCTCGGGCACGTCGTACCTCCTTCCCCTGACCTGATACTGACCATTGCATGATAAGCGGGGCGTCGCGAGGACGAAAAGCGTACGTCAAGTAGTGCTGACTCGCGTCACGCCGCCGGCGCCTCGAGGCGGTGGAGCAGCCTCCGCAGCTCCTCCGTGGGCAGCGCCGGGACGTCGAACTGCTGCCCGACGAAGATCATGTTCGGGTCACCGATCGCGCTCCGGTTGTCGCGCAGCAGGACCGGCCAGAAGCGCCCGTCGCCGTAGGCCTCCTGCGCGAGCTGCCAGAGGGAGTCGCCCGGCCGCACGACGATGGTCACGCCGCCGGCCGTCGCCAGCGGCGGCGGCCCGCCCACGGGCATGCGCAGGCCCGGAGCGCCGCCGACGCCCGCGAGCGGGAGCGCCGATTGGCCGCCGAACAGCCACGAGTGCAGGTGCGGGCGGCTGATGAACGCGGTCGTCGGGCCGTTGACCAGGGGCCGGCCGATCAGCTTGGTCACCACCACGTGGCCGCGATGGCTCAGCGCGTTGAACGTGCGCACGCCGCTCAGCCCGCCGGCGATGCCGCCGATGATCAGGTTGAGGCCGCCGCCGATGGCCACGTCGCGGGCGATGTCGGCCCAGCTGTGGTGCTGGTA
>Ga0126371_10005210_pt1 | contig 11547 bp, 11 predicted proteins | sample PanSoiMetaPlot_4_FD_110145 | JGI IMG/M metagenome (GOLD analysis project Ga0126371, IMG submission 110145) | Tropical forest soil microbial communities from Panama - MetaG Plot_4 | ecosystem: Environmental > Terrestrial > Soil > Tropical forest > Bulk soil | place: Panama | collected 2016-02-17
AGCCGTGCGTCAGCAACCGAGCAGGGATGCCGTAGTCGAGCACGCGATGGCAAGTGCGCTTTCCTTGCTGGCTGCTGACCGTGGAAATGTCCAGCTCATCGACCCGACCACCGACGAGTTGAAGATCGCCGTCCAGTGCGGGTTCAACCGTGAGTTCCTAGATTATTTCGCGGCCGTGAGCGACTCGGGCTCGGCTTGCGGCCGGGCGGCTACCAGCGGTTCCCAGATCGTGATCGATGACGTCAATGCCGACTCAAGGTTCGCTCCTCATCGGGATATTGCGGCCGCCAGCGGATTCCGGGCAGTCCAGTCCACGCCGCTCGTTAATCACGCTGGCCGCATGGTCGGGGTACTGTCGACTCACTACCCGAGTCCGCATCACCCGTCCGCAGCCAGCTTGCAGTTCATGCTGCGCTTTGCCGAACAGATTGCCGACATCATGACAGGAGCCGATAAATCTTGCGACGGATCGGCATATCAGCCTTAGACGGGGGAAGCACACAACCAGCGTTCGGACGATGCGCGACTGAGGGGCTTAGGAGGCCAGTGCATTGGTTATGGCGAAGGCCGAGGCGGCGGAGCTGGAGCGCCGAGTTGCGGAAGTCCAGCTCAAGATAACGGCGGCTGCGGAGCGGCTTGCTGAGACTCGCGCGCGGCTCTCTGAGACGCATACCCTGGTGCTCACTAAGCGATCCGAGCGCAAGGCACTGCACGATCTTGTTTACGCCCGATTGCTCGCGAGGGTGGAGTCGATGCCGGTCCTAGAGCAAGCCAAAGGCATCATGATGGCGCAAACCGGCTGCGGGGCTGAGGACGCGCTCGAGATGCTGGATTCAGCCTCCCGGCGCGGCAAGGTCAGTATGAGCGTGCTAGCTGCCCAGATCGTGGCTCAGATTGCGGCGGGCGAGCCGTCGGCCGCCCCCCGGTGACTATTGCTCCTCGTCCGCTCCCTGTACGTCTGCAGTTTGCGATCCTGTGACCTGCCCGTCTCCCGCGACGCGAGTCGCAGCCCGCGACCCATCTGCGCCGTCGGTGTCACCTGCTGGTCCGCGTGAGCTGGCGTCCATCATTAGGATCACGCCCTTGGCCTGCTCGCCGCCGGCCAGGGCGCTGATGCTCACGGTACATTCGATCTGGCGGCCCCGGCGATTAACTGCCGGCAGAGTGACCTGCCCGCGATCAGCGCGGTTCCGCAGGCTGTTGCGGATAGGCAGCCGGAGCTTCTCCACCGGGAGCCCGATGTCCAGATTCAGGAAATGACTGCCGATGACCTCATCCGCACGCAGGCCCCATAGTTCCTCCGCCTGCCGGTTCCATGCCCTGATGTCCATCTCGGGTCCGAGGACCACCACGGCCGATCGCAGACTGCCAAGGATCGACTCGAGGAACAGATTCAGCTCGCTGACTTCCGCGCTCCTGTCGCGGAACTCGTTGTTTATGGTCTCAAGTTCCTCGTTGGTCGACTGGAGCTCCTCATTCATGGTCTCCAGTTCCTCGTTAGTTGAGTGCAGCTCCTCGTTGGTCGTCTCCAGTTCCTCGTTAGTCGACTGCAGCTCCTCGTTAGTCGTCTCCAGCTCCTCGACGGTGGACTGAAGTTCCTCATACGCGGATTCGAGTTCGCGCCTGGACTGCTCAAGGTCGCTGCGGAGGTGCTGATAACGAGTAACGTCCAGGAAGGTGATGAGGGCACCGCCCTGATCCTCAAGAGGCGAGATCACCACGTCCAGGGTGGCCGGGTCCTCGTTGCCGATCGCAGTCTGCCAGGCGACATCATGGATGGTGACCTGACGTCGCTCCCGGAGAACTCGCTCAACCGGTCCGCGCAGATCGGTCGGACGGAACGAGAATTCCGCCTCTCGCAGATGTCGCCCCAGTTCTGTGGAACCAATCGACAGCGTGCGCCGAGCCGCCCGGTTCGCCAGCGTAATGACGCCGCTGGCGTCCACCATCACCTGCGCTATCGAATTATGCTCAAAGATTCCCTCAAGAGGCCGGATCTGGGTCGGCTTTCCCGCCCTGGTCTGGCGCGGCGCCTGTGACGGCGCTGCCAGCATGGCAACGTCGGTCGCGGTCCCATCCTTGCGGAGGATGTGCTGGCGCAAGTCGACGACCTGGAACATCTGCGTCCTGTTGACCAGCGCCTCAGACTTACCGAGGAACAGAAACGAGCCGGTATTCAGAGCGAAGTGGAAGCTAGCCAGGACCTTGGTCTGAATATCAGAGGTGAAGTACATCAGCGTATTTCGGCAACTGATCAAATCAATACGCGAAATAGGAGGATCCTGGACGAGATCATGACGGCCAAATATCAGCGCGCGCCGCAGATCACTCCGGAAGACGCCGTAGCCGTCTTCGCGCTCAAAGAACCGGCTGGCCCGTTCCTCACCGAACGCCTCGACGAGCTTGCCCTCCGGGTAGCGACCATGCCTGGCCTGGTTCAGCGCATCGTTGTCCGCGTCGGTCGCGTAGATCTTCACTTGCCGCCGGAAGCGATCTTCGCCAAGCGCATCGGCGAATAGGACTGCAAGCGAATAGGCTTCCTCGCCAGAAGCGGTCCCTGCCGACCAGACCCGTATGCCTTCCTCCGACGCCTTAGCGTTGATGATGGCCGGAATGACCTGGGTCGCAAGGGCATCCCACGCCTCGCGGTCGCGCATCAGGCTGGTGACGTTGATGAGGATCGTGTCGAAGAGCTCGTTGAACTCGCCTGGGTTGGCCTCCAGCACCTCGATATAGCGCTGGTAGTCGTCCACGCTGATGGATTGCATCCGCTTAAAGATGCGTCTGCTGAGGCTTCCGCGCTTATATCCGCGGAAGTCAAAGTTACGCCGCTCGTGCAAGTACTGAAGCAGCGCTTCCAGGTCGCCGTTAGTCGGCGGAGTTCCCAATGTCACCCTCGTCGTAGCTTACGTTTACACCCTGGACCAGGTCACGGGTGAGCTCGCGAAGTGCGTCCGCGCGCTCAGCGGCCGCCCGGGTATCGGCACGGTACCGACCAAGTTGTCCAAGTCTGCCGTTTTCTTCAAGTCGCTTAGCGATACGTCTCGATATTTCTGCACGCTCATCTAGAGCAACGATAGCCGCCCACAGCGCCGCCTCCAGGGCATCCTGCTTTCCAAGCATGAGGCCGTCGGCGGAGAATGTGTGGCCAACGCGGCAGCGATACCGCTCCGCGCCGTACTGATGCCGGTGCCATAGCGTGCCCCCGCATTCAGGACAGGTCAGCGGCGTCAGATCAGCCATCTCTTCGCGGCCTGGATTCGCTAGTGTTGCCGCGCCCACTCGTGGCCTGCCCGCAGGCAGTTCCGATAGCCACGCGCAGACTCGCTCTGCTAGCAAGCTTACGGCGCCCACAAAATGTGGCTCGCCCTCGCGTATCGCAGCGAGCGGCATACCGGGGAACGCGGCCTCTTTCGGATCCTGCACGAGCGCCAGCCCGCCCACCGTCCGGATAGCGCGCAAACCCGCCGCGCCGTCGTCCATCGTCCCGGACAGCACGACGCCAGCGCCGCTTTCGCCGAAGGTTTCGGCCACGGACCGAAACAGGACATCGGCCGCTGGCCGGTGACCATTTTCGCGTGGCCCCGTCATTACCCTGACGCTGCGGTCATCGACGGTCATGTGCTTGTCCGGCGGAGCAACCATGATGACTCCGTCCTCCAAGAGCTCTCCGTCGTTCGGATGGCGCGCAGCCAGCTTGCCAGCCCTGGTCAGGATCGAAGGCAGTACGCTCGGACCGGCCGGCGGGATGTGCAAGACGACAAGCAGAGCCGCCGGGAAGTCCTCGGGCAAAGCGGACACGAATCCGCTCAGCGCCTCGACACCGCCCGCCGAGGCGGCAACAGCTACTGCTGCCTGCGGCGGATGGACGTCGTTGATCGCCACCGGCTTCCTCCCTTCGCACCCCCCAAGGGGTCGGGGCCGAGGTGGACGCGGCGCGGCGAGGCCGACGGCATCAGGACCCGAACCAGGCCTACGCTTTGAACGCTACCACTTGCCCGGACAGTTACTTCTGCGCCTAGCTGCTGAATTCGGCTGACTTCCGATGGACCGAGGCGGTCCTCGGCAACTGGCCACTCTCCGCCGACGACGTGCTCCTTCAGTGCCTCGCCGGCGCGGATGCCCGGGGGGCGAACTGTGGCGCTACCCGCAGCGGGCGACGCTATGCAGCGCGGCGTGGCCCGATCGCCATCAATCGCCAGCCTGCCCAGCGAACCTGAGCCCCATATACTGCACTTTGGCTGGCGAAAATGGGCTACGGGCAAGGGGCTCTTCAGTGAACGAGATATTGACTGAGGCCGTCACCGGACCCAGCGTTTGGCGTGGCGACGAGCTCACCGATTCGGATAGCTGGATCATAAGGTTTACTGAGCAAGACTTCGCCGATTTTGAGCGCGCTCTGAGGCACGCTTCAGGGAAAAGTGCGGACGATCTCTCCGGAATTCGGATTGAGGATTTTCCGCTGCCTCATTTCGAACGGCGGATTGAGGAAATCGTCGAGAAGCTTGAACACGGTCTAGGCCTGGTTCTGCTGCGAGGGCTGCCGATATACGACAGATTCAGCGTAGAAGAAGCCACCGTCATTTACTGGGGGATCGGGCGGCACATGGGAAGGCTCGTGCCGCAGAATCGCAAAGGGGACCTGTTAGGGCACATCCGCGACCTCGGCAGGCGTGGCCCGTACGAGCGCGCGTACGCGACCAACGAGGACCTCGGATTTCACACCGACTCCACTGACTTCGTTGGCCTGATGTGTCTGCGGCCCGCACTGTACGGCGGGCAGAGCTTCGTCGCTAGCTCCGCGCTCCTGTACAACATCGTCATCGATGAGCATCCCGAGTATCTGGCGATCCTCAACAAGAACTTCCCAACGGACTGGCGTAGCGAAGAACCGCCCGGATCGCCAGGGTGGTATCTGGAACCCCTGTACAGCTATTACGGAGGGGTACTTTCGGCGACGGTCAGGACGGGCAGGGCGATGTCAGCTATGCGCTTTGCTGAAGTACCGAGGCTCACCGCGGACGAGGTGTCCTGCTTCATGTACTTCGAGTCGCTGGCCAAGCGGCCCGGAATCGCGCTTGGCATGGAACTGCAGACGGGCGACCTGCAGTTTGTCAATAACTTCTCGACCGTCCACAACCGGACTGCATTCGCGGACGACCCCAGCAACCCCGCACGCCAGCGCTACCTGCTGCGGCTCTGGATCAGTCGCCCGGACAACGGGCGGCCGCTGTGCCCCGAGTACGCGGCGTGGCGGGTTGGCTACCCCACGCAGGCCAGCGGTTCCCGCCCGGTCTGAGAGCCGCGAGCGGACCACGCCGCACCCGGACCGCGGCAGGTTCATCGGTGTGCCCGTGCAGTGACAAGAAGCGCTCTTGCCGCGACAGCCGATCGCGGCTGGCGTCCAGCCACCTGCCAGCCGCGATTCTGGCGCGATCGATCAACTCGCGAGCGTGTCCGAAATCTGCCGGTGAAACCGCCAGCGGACATAGGGGCGGGATGACATGCAATTCTGCGCGGTCGGCTAGATCAGCGACGTCACGGATCAGTCGCTGCTGGGTCAGGAAGCTCAGCGCCTGCAGCGCCGACGCGTACGGGTTCGCGGGCGGCCTGGCCACGGCGCAGGCCACTCCCGCTGGGAGCACGAAGATCCGGTCCGCCCCGAGAGAGATGGCCTGAGATATGGCCGCATTGTTGGCGAGCGCGCCGTCAACGAGCGTCAGGCCATCTCGCCGTACCGATGGCAGGAGCCCGGGGATCGCAGTACTCGCAAGCACTGCGCTCACAGCGTCCCCGCTCGACAGCAGCACTTCTTCGCCGGACAGCACATTGGTGGCGACGACATGAACGGGTATCACCGCGTCCTCGAGCAAGCGGTACGGCAGGTGCTTGTCGATGAGCCGGCGCAGGCCGTCAGCTGCAAAGATCGACTCGCGGGCACCAGCAAGGGCCAGTAGGTGCCGACTCGGACTGAGCGGGAATACATCGCCTCGCCTGAGCTGGATCCATATCTCGGCCAGCGCATCGAGAACGTCGCCGGTAGTGCCGAAACCGGCTATATAGCTGGCGTTGAGTGCACCGGCCGACGTTCCGACGAGCAGGTCGGGAGTCTGCTTGCGGGCAGCGAGAGCTTGCAGCATCCCGACTTGCACGGCCCCGAGGCCGCCGCCGCCGGAAAGTACGAACGCGGTTGTCATGGCCTGCTCCAGGCGATGCCGGGCTCGCTAGCGGCGGCCGAGAAGGTCTTCGCCGGGGAAGGCCTTCGCGAGCCGAGTCAGTGTCAACGCGGCGAGCAGCAAGCAGAAGTCACGCAGGGCGATATCGTCGTAACCGCCGATGCTCACCAGGTTGACGATGATGCCGAGCAGCCACGCCGCAACGAGATATCCGCCGAGCCTCGGCTTGACCAGCACAGCCAGACCTGCCGCGATCTCGATGATCCCGACGCCGTACATCGCGTGGTGAGCTGTGCCGGGGACGATGTTGTTGACCCACGGCGCCAGATATTTATCCCAGTTGGTCATCAGGTCCGCGAACTTGTCGGCGCCGAACAAGATCGGGGCGAGGGTGAACCCGATCCGCAATAGCCAGAAAGCCTGGTAGGTCGGGTCGGTGCGCAGCCGCTCCCCTCGAGGCATCTCGCGGGTGCTTACGACTGCTGCTGTGGTTGCGCTCATGACATTGCCTTTCTCTTCTAACGGACACTAAGATTGACGTTAGATCTGCGCATCTCTAACGTCAATAGATGTGTCCGTTAGAATTTCGATCGGAGCACGAGCACACGTGAGCGTCCGGGACTTCGCCAGCCGCGTTACGAGCATCGCCACACTCGCGGAGCCGGTCCGCCGAGCCTTGTATCTGTACGTGGTCGCTCAGCCCGAGCCAGTCAGCCGCGACCAGGCCGCAACTGCAGTAGGCGTGCCACGGCACGTGGCTAAGTTCAACCTCGACAAGCTAGAAGAAGAGGAACTCCTCGACGTCGAATACGCTCGACCAGCTGGACGCAGCGGTCCAGGTGCCGGGCGTCCGGCCAAGTTGTACAGGCGAAGCTCCCGCGAGGTCGGGGTCAGCTTGCCCGAGCGGCATTACGATCTAGCGGCCGAAGTCATGGCCCAGGCGATCACGCAAGCAGACGAGCGAGCATGTCCGATCACTGACGCACTCCGTGACGCCGCTCAGGAGGCAGGCCACGCCCTTGGCATGCAGGCCAAGAGCACGTCGGGCAGTCGGCTAAGTCGAGCCTCGGCGGTACGCACGGTGCGGGAGATCCTGGCCAGCCAGGGCTATGAGCCACGCGACGATGGCAACGAAATGTCACTCGCGAACTGCCCGTTCCATTCCCTGGCGCGAGCACACAGGGATCTGGTCTGCGGCATCAATCTCAACCTCATTGCCAGCATGCTGGCGGCTGCTGGCGCGACTGGCCTTCAGGCGGAGCTCAGACCATCCCCTGGCCAGTGCTGCGTGCGGATACTAAGGACTAAGAGCGCGCCCGAGCGCTGAGATTGCTATTCGGGATAGCGCTGTAACAGCGCCAGCATGCTGTCGTGATCATCGCGGCAAGCCTGGCATCCCTGCAGGTGTGCGCGCATGCCTGGAATGTGAGCATCGGCTTCGGCCCCAGCCACCTCGAGCTCAACGTAAGCGTCCAGCCGCTCGAAGCATTCGTCGCAGCCAAGCTCTGGACCTTCTGGGCCCAGCATCCGCGCTGTCATGCGGTCGTGCGGACCTGAAACGTTCTCAGTCAACCCATGCTCCCCCGCGCAGATCCATCGCCGCCAACGCCACGTGCTGCCAGGCCGCTTCGAGCCGCTGGCGTGCATCATGCAGCGTCTTGCACACCTCGGCCAGTACGATCGGAACACTGTTGAGGGTGATCGCGACGAGCACATGGCGCAGGTGGGCAGCCAGCGGCCTCTCGATTTCCTCTCCAGAATAGCGAGTAGCGCCGGAGCCTCCGCGTGCTCATGCGGCGTCGGCGCACGCGGCCGGGTAGGGCCGGGTGGCACGAACGACTGCGCCGTGCGCAGCGGGTTCGATGCGTTGCGCTCCGCAGGTCGCGGCCGAGGCTCAGCGCGCCTAAGGTCTAGCTCGGACCGCGCCGGGTCGAGCGTCGAGGAGCTGCCGTGCACATTCTCAGATACCGCCGTCGGGACTCGCGCGGCGAGCATGTCGGCATCCTTGCCGACGGCAGGCTCGTCGAACTGCGCGGTGTTCGGTCGCTCAGCTGGCTGTGGTCGCTGACCCTGGAGAGCCTTCGCGAGATGCTGAACGGCGCCGACGGGATCGAGGTTGATCTCGCCAGCGTTTCTGTGCTGGCACCAATTGACGGCCGGACGGAAGTGTGGGCATGCGGCGTTACGTACGAGATCTCGCGCGAGGCACGCCTCGAGGAGAGCCAGCACGCACCGGACGTATACCAGCGAGTCTACGAGGCCGAACGCCCCGAGCTTTTCTTCAAGTCGGCGTCCTGGCGGGTCGCCGGACCTGGACAGCCGATCGCTATCCGCGCCGATTCCCAGGTGACAGTGCCCGAACCCGAGGTCGCGCTTGTCATCAGTGCTGATGGCCAGATTGCCGGCTTCACCGTGTGCAACGACGTGTCCTCACGATCCATAGAGGGCGAGAACCCGCTGTACTTGCCGCAGGCGAAGAACTACCTCGGCGCCTGCGCACTCGGACCGATGATCCGCCCGTCGTGGGAGATACCCGATCCCTACGACCTCGCCATTGAGCTAATGATTTCCAGAGGCGGCGCCACGGCCTGGACCGGCCGAGCCAGCACCGCGCAGCTGCACAGGCGCTACGAAGATCTTGTCGCATACCTCGTTCACTCAGACATCCACCCGGACGGCGCTGTGCTGTCGACGGGTACCAGTCTTGTGCCGGCATCGCCATTTACGCTCGAGCCGGGCGACACCGTTCGCATTTCCGTGAGCGAGCTTGGCGTGCTCGAGAATCCCGTTGTGCGGGGTCTCGACGAAGTCAGGCACGCGCTGGAGCCAGCCCGCATCCCCTGAGACAGCGTTGCAGAGAAGCACTTGAACATAGTGCAAGTGGTGCTTGAAGTGCGAGCCGACTCACCCTATGGTTGGGCCCATGCCGCGGGACACGCTGACGCGCGAGAAGATCATCAGCGCGGCGACAGACCTGCTCGACAGCGCTGGGCTGGAGGGCCTGAATATTCGAGCGCTGGGTGACCGGCTTGGGACCGCGGCCACCGCGATCTACTGGCACGTCGGCAGCAAGGACAACCTCGTTGCGCTCGCTGCCGATCAGGCCTGGAATGAGATCCCGCTGCCTGATCTCGCTGAGACCGGCTGGCGAGACGCGGCCACCGCCATGGCGACCGGCCTTAAGGAGATGCTGGCTCGCCACCCCTGGCTGTTGCAGGCCTTCGGTTCCTTTCTGCTGTTTGGCCAGGGCAAGGCCCGCCATGATGATCACCTTCTGGCCGTATACGAGGCGGCCGGTTTCGGTGGCTCGAGGGCAGACCAGGCAGCGTCGGCCGTGTTCACCTTTGTGCTTGGCAACGCACTTGGCGCTGCTGCGGAGACTTCGCTTACCCGGCGGCTGAGCCGAGACGGCGGCAACGCGCAGGAGCTGCTCCGCGACCATCTGGCGAAGGCCACCGAGATCGCGTCACAATTCCCGCGCCTGCGGACCCGCCTGGACGACGCAATCACGGAGTACGGCGCAGCTCCGGACGGCGGCTTCGAATTCGGCCTCCAGGCCATTCTCGATGGCCTCGAGGCCGAGCTCGGCGCGGAGCGGGCGACCGATTTACCCAGGTGAGCATTAGCTTCCGTTAGCAAGCGGCTCATGATGCCGGGACAGATGGGAAACCGGGGCCGGGCACGCCACGCTTGCGATCCCGGCGGTTGAACACCCTGATCGACCAGATGGCGCCAGCCAGGCCGAGCCCGGCCGACCAGGCGAGCGCGATGAGCCAGCTCCAGCCGATGGGAGTGCCAAGCAGCAGACCGCGCAGAGTGTTGATCACCGGAGTAAAAGGCTGGTACTCGGCGAAGTACCGCAGTCCTACCGGCATGGTGGCGGTGGGCACAATGCCTGATCCGACCAGCGGAAGCAGGATCAGCGGGAACGGGCCGTTGCTGGCCGATCCCACAGTTTTCGCGGCCAGACCGAAAGCCAGGCCCAGCCAGGCGAGGCTAACGGTCGCGAACGCAAGCAGTCCGGCGGCGCCGATCCACTCCATGAAGGTCGCGTTCGAGCGGAAGCCGGCGGCGACAGCGATCCCGAAGACGACAACCATGCTGGAGAGGGTCTGCAGCGCGCTCGCCACGACACGGGCGATGAGGATGGACGGCCGGAAGATCGCCATGGTTCTGAACCGGTCGATGATCCCTGCCGTCATGTCCACGCTTGTCTCCGTCGAAATGCCGATCAGCCCGGCCGCGGCCGTCATGATGATGAGGCCCGGCAGGACGTAGTCCACATAGGCGGGCGCGCCAGCCAGCGCCACGGAGCCTTTGAGCGCTCCGCCAAACACATAGACGAACAGCAGCAGGAACAGCACGGGGATCCCGATAATGGCCGCGATGGCGACCTTGTCGCGCAATTGCTGCTTGAGGTTGCGCCGCAGCATGGTCGAGGTGTCGCGCAGCGGATACACCCTGACGGAGCTCAAGCGGCTCGGGACCGTGGCTGGGCCAGCCGACGGTGCCAGTGCGGGTGACTCTGTCATGACGTGGCCTTTCTGGCCTGGCCGGTGAGGGCAAGGAACACATCGTCGAGGTCAGGCATATGCAGCGTGACGTGCTGCACGGAGTCGAGGTCGATCTGGCCAAGCAAGTCGTGCACCGACCTAGCGCTGTCGTCGCTCGCAACCTGCAAGGTGAGGTTCTCTTCGTCCTTGCTGGCGCGGTCGCCGAAGTGTCTGGCCGCAGCGTCCATGGCGCTCGCCGAGGCGAAGCTAAGCAGGGCATGTCCGCCGGGGATGCGCCGCTTGAGCTCATCGGGCGTGCCTTGCGCCACGACCTCGCCGTTGTCGAGCACGGCGATCAGGTCGGCCAGTTGGTCGGCTTCCTCCAGGTACTGCGTGGTGAGGAAGATCGTGACGGCCTCGTGGCGGACGAGCCTTCGGATGAGCTCCCACATCGCCCGTCTGCCCCGCGGATCGAGGCCTGTTGTGGGCTCGTCGAGAAAGATGATCCGCGGCGAGCCCATCAGCGTCATGGCCAGGTCCAGGCGACGCTGCATGCCGCCCGAGAAGGTGAACACCGGCTTCTGGCCCGCGCTGGCCAGGTCAAACAGCTCGAGTAGTTCAGCGCTCCGCTGCCGGGTCTGCTGCCGGCTTAGGTGCCACAGGTCGCCCATCAGCCGCAGGTTCTCCGGCGCACTGAGGTACCCGTCAGTCGCTGAGAACTGGCCGGTGACGCCGATCACTGAGCGCACTGCCATTGGCTCGGATTCAACATCGTGCCCTGCCACCAGAACATCGCCGGCATCGGCGAATGACAGCGTCGCCAGGATGCGCACCATGGTCGTTTTGCCGGCGCCATTCGGGCCGAGAAGGGCGAAGAC
>Ga0126371_10005211_pt1 | contig 11547 bp, 12 predicted proteins | sample PanSoiMetaPlot_4_FD_110145 | JGI IMG/M metagenome (GOLD analysis project Ga0126371, IMG submission 110145) | Tropical forest soil microbial communities from Panama - MetaG Plot_4 | ecosystem: Environmental > Terrestrial > Soil > Tropical forest > Bulk soil | place: Panama | collected 2016-02-17
AGGCGGACCAGCCTGGCATTTCCTTCGGCGTCGCCGCCGCGAAAGCGCTTGCCGAGGGAAAAGTGGATGGGATCTGGGCCAACGTGTTGCTGCGAGGTTGCGGTTCACCTGGGGGCTGGCTCCGTAATTGTCGATACGAGGATTGGGGACGGTTCGCCGGGGGCACGGAATTACTCTTTCATCGCGGTAGCCACTACCGAATCGAACATCGAAACAGAATCGGAGCGTATTGAGGCAGTAATCAGGGCCGTAGTTCGGGCGCAGTCCATCTTACGACGGGATCCATTGCGTGCAACGGAGCTAGCGGCGAAGTTATTTCCGGCGCTCGAAGCCGGCCAGATGAACAAGATCGTGGCACGCGATGCGGAGTTCTATCAGGCTTCCATCCCGACGGAGGCCATTAAAGAGATTAATCGCTTTGCCACAGCTGTGGGACTGCTCTCGTCTCCGGTTCCGTACGAGCAGGTTGTCGCCACACAATTTCGAATCCTATGGTCCGAGTGAAGATAAGTGCCCAGAGGACAAAAGGATACGTTGCCTAACAACCGATTCGAGCCCGACGCTCGCAAAGCTCGCGCGGCTCACTCGAAGCGTTAGACGTCACCCGAACTGTGCGGGCAACTAGGAGAAAGTGATATGCGCATTTGCGATCGATTGTGCGACACAACAGCCCTTCGCATACTTACGTTCGTATTCGTTGGACTAGTTACTTGCACCACAGAAACCGCCGCAGATACGGCCACACGAATATGCAAAATCGGTTTTCTCGGGCAGACATCGGCCGCTGATTTATCGCGACAGACTGGCGCGCTACGGCAAGGCCTTCGCGAGCTGGGATACGAAGAAGGCAGGAATGTGGCTTTCGAGTATCGGTGGGCGGAACGGAAGCTCGACCGTTTGCCAGTTTTGGCGGATGAGCTTGTTGCTTTGAAGGTCGATATAATCGTGACCCATGGGACGCCCGGTTCGCGAGCAGCGAAGCAAGTGACAGCTACCATTCCCATCGTCATAGCGGTCATTGGTGACCCAATCGGAAACGGTTTGGTCGCGAGTCTTTCTCGACCCGGAGGAAACATAACCGGCTTGGTTCTCCAGGAGTTCGAGACAACGGTGAAATGGTTCGAGCTTTTGAAGCAGCTCGTGCCCAACGCCTCGCGTATCGGCATGCTCGATGTACCCGGCATTGAGCAGGCGGAAACCGCGGCTGCCTTGCAGCAAAAAGAAGACAGCGCTGCGCGGTCGCTTGGGCTTGAGATCCACCGGGTCACCGTCCGCGAGGCTAACGATCTTCATCGGGCGTTTGCAGCGCTAGACCAGCGACGTGTGCATGCCGTAGTCGTTCCTAATTCATCACTGCTAAATCCTCTCGGCGCGCAGATCGCCGAACTAGCGACGAAGCACCAGCTCCCGACGATCGGTTCCTCCGTGTACGCCCGCGCGGGAGGTTTGCTTGCTTATGGTCCGGATGGCGCCGGTATGTACCGCCGTGCCGCGGGATACGTCGAGACGATTCTAAAAGGTGCCAGACCAGGCGATCTGCCGATGGAGGGACCGCCGAAATTCGAACTGATCGTGAATAGGAAGACAGCACGGGCTCTCGGACTGGCGATGCCGGCCGAGCTCCTGGCGCGGGCGGATCAGGTCATTGAATGATCGAACAAGTTCATCTTGGCTGGAGTCGGTGAGCGCCTAACCAGCGGCTTGAGGAGGATCTTCGAACCCGCTCGCTGCCCGCGCTGGTCTCGCCTCTCAGCCTGATTCGTTATGCGGTCTGCGACCAAACCACCCATATGGCGATTTGTCTTTGCCTTTGTGTTGTTGCTCACGTTAGCTGACTCAAAAGCAGCCGAGGTGCTGCGCCTTCCGTATGAACACTGGGGTGCATGTCCATTTGAGTGCTGCACTTATCGAAAATGGACGAGCCGCGCTGTCCTGAACGCACGACGCAACCGTGACAATCGTTCGCCGGTTGCATTTCGCATCCGCCAAGGTGAAGTTGTCGAGGCACTAACGGGTGTTGTTGTAACTCGAAAGCCCGGAGTCGTAGAGATTACGGAAACACAGACGTTCGGTGACGTGACGATCCCACAGGGGGCGGTAGTTTACATCCTTCATTTTGAAGGCGAGGGATCTGATTTCTTTTGGTATCGAGGGCGGGCGTTATCGGGAGAGTTATACGCGGACGTGGTCTCGGAGCCGACATTGGGATACCCGCGACGTGTCCGGAGCCTTCCGATCACTGAATGGTGGGTGAAAGTGAAGAACAGTCGTGGTCAGACGGGTTGGATACTCAATTCTGTTACGTCAGAGGGATTTGATGGGATGGACGCTTGCGGGTAGAGCCGCCTAACCCGCCGCTGAGCCGACGGCGAGATTCGGTGGTGAAGTGATTTTATTTCGCATTAGCGGCTCAGCGGCATCGCGTTATACGTTATGAAACAGACATACAAAGGTTCGTGTCACTGCGGTAAAGTTCAGTTTGAGGTTGACGCTGATCTCGATCACGTCCGAGTGTGTGATTGTTCAATCTGTCGTCGAAGAGGTGCCCTGATCCATCGTGTCGAAGAGAAATGTTTTCATCTGCTAACGCCAATCAAAGAGCTTTCCCTATATCAATGGCATACCAAAACTGCCAAAGACTATTTCTGTCCTAGCTGCGGAATTTTACCTTTTCGTCGTCCGCGTACAGCTCCAGAACTTTGGGGTGTTAATGTGCGGTGCCTAGAAGGTCTCGATCTAACGTCTATTCCCGTTAAGTACGTGTATGGAAGCCGACTGGACTAAGATCGTAGCGTCTAACCGCCGTTTGAGCCGACGCGGGGGGTTCGTGGATGAATGAGCCGTATTTTATTGGCGGCTCAGCGGCATCGCGTTAAAGGTCGAGGAGACGATACTTGGACGAAGTGCAAATTTCGAAGCTGGCGGCGGTTCTTGCGGAGTGGAATCCACTCGGTTCAAGGGCAGGCAGCGTCTCGGATCTTGATGGGTACCGCATCGAAGCGAAGCGAATGTGTGGCGCCTGCGAGAAAGATCCAGCTTATTCTTGATAGTGACTCGTAAGGGCTTACACGGAGTGCCCACCCTTAACCCCCCGTTGCTTGAGCCGATAGCGAGATTGGTTCAACCTGAGTTCTCTGTGGATTAGAGCTACTGCTAGTCGTCCGTCACTAACATGAAGTACAATAGTCCAACCGCGCCCCATGAAAACGTCACAGATTCCACATACTGCCGTGCTAACGTGGTATCCGGAAACATACAGCGAGGCGATCGACGGCATCAAAGCCCGCTTGTGCTGGGCCGATGATGGAGGGCTTGCTATTGCTTACGTTCTCACAGGAGATCTTACCCGTCTTCGGATTCCGCTGCCCCGAAAACCCCGCCACGCAGATCGGCTCTGGGAGCACACCTGCTTCGAAGCGTTTGTCGGCGTGATGGGCAAATCGGAGTATTGTGAGTTTAATCTGGCGCCTTCAGGCGAGTGGGCGGTTTACGCATTTCGTGGTTATCGTGAGAGCGTGCCGCTTGTCGGTAAAGAACGGGCTCCCGAAATAACTATGCGAAGCGACGAGAATAGTCTGGAGCTCGATGCCATCGTTCGCCTGGATCATCTGCCTTTAATACAGCCACGCGCATCGCTGAAGCTCGCGCTTTCTGCCGTAATCGAAGAGAATAGCGGCATGCTCTCTTATTGGGCGCTCAGGCATCCGGCCGGGAAGCCCGACTTTCATCATCCAGATAGCTTCACGCTAGAGCTTGAGCCAGCAGACCTCGAGGGAGGGATTGTTTCCTAAATTCCAAATTCGAATGTCGAAATCCGAAACAATTTCAAAATTCGAATTCCTGAAATCCAAAACGCAATTCGGAATCGAAGCTGTTTGGAACATTGGGGCCTTTTGTCATTTGATATTGTTTCGAACTTCGAATCCTTCGACTTGGCTCAGGACAGGTTTCGTGCTTCGAATTTACTCGTTTATCCCTGGGTATCCTTAAGAGTGAACGATGAAGTTCGGCATCGACCGTCTACTGGAAGAGCCCGCTCTCAGAAAACCTCTGGCGGGCCGCCGCGTGGCGCTGCTCGCTCACCCCGCGTCAGTGACTCGAAACTTGGTTCATTCATTGGATGCGATTGCCACGCTCAAGGACATCAAGCTGGTTGCCGCCTTCGGGCCGCAGCACGGGCTCCGGGGCGATAAGCAAGACAACATGATCGAGACGCAGGATTTCAATGATCCTGTCCATGGAATTCCGGTTTTCAGTCTGTACGGCGAAGTACGCCGCCCCACAAAGGAGATGATGGACAGCTTCGATGTTCTGCTCATCGATCTACAGGACATTGGCTGCCGTGTTTATACGTTCATTACAACGCTCCGTTATGTTCTCGAGGCTGCAGCGCAACACCGCAAGGCGGTTTGGGTGCTCGACCGGCCCAATCCAGTTGGCCGTCCGGTGGAGGGATTCCTGCTCAAGCCGGGTTGGGAAAGCTTTGTCGGTGCCGGGCCTCTACCGATGCGTCACGGGCTCACGTTGGGTGAGATGGCGAAATGGTTCGTGCGCACGCTGCCTCTCGATCTAGAGTGCGAGGTCGTAATGATGGATGGCTGGAAGCCGGGAAGCGCGCCAGGGTATGGATGGCCACTCGGCGAACGCGCATGGGTCAATCCAAGCCCGAACGCGTCCAACCTGTGGATGGCGCGCTGCTACGGTGGAACCGTTATGTTGGAGGGCACTACGCTTTCCGAGGGCCGCGGCACCACGCACCCATTGGAGCTCTTTGGCGCGCCGGATCTTGAAACGCCCAGATTACTCTCAAAGATGGAATCCCTGGCGCCGCAATGGATGAACGGCTGCCGGCTGCGGGAATGTTGGTTTGAGCCGACCTTTCATAAGCACGCGGGCGAACTCTGTGCGGGAGTCCAAATCCATGTCGAGGATCGGACCTATGATCACGATAACTTCCGGCCGTGGCGCTTGATCGCCCTTGCGCTCAAGTCCTTGCGCTCGCTCCGACCGGATTATGATCTCTGGCGCGACTTCCCTTACGAATACGAGCACGAGCGCCTTGCCATCGATCTTATCAACGGCGGCGATTTCTTGCGCCACTGGGTGGATGATCCCGCGGCCACCCTCGCCGATCTCGAATCCACCGCCGCAACGGAGGAAGCCGCCTGGCTCAAAGAGCGCGAGTCGCTGGTGCTGTACCGCTGACGAGGTGGCCACACCTAAAGCTCAAGTTCAACTTTAACTTTCTGCCGGTAACCAATCCGATTGCGGCTCAGTCTACCCCATGCCCGTAACAATATTTTTCCCCAAAGCGCTTTACTAAGACTTCCGAGTCAGATAAGAGTTAGCGCGTGATTAGGTCATACGGAGTAAAAGCCAGAGTTTGGGCCTAGGAGCTACCGTGGGAATAGGCAAACTTCTCTTCCGAGGGCGAGGTAAGCGGGCGGGGAAGAAAGATGACACATTGAGGATTCAAGTCTCTGCATCTATACAAACGTTTCTTTTGATCCGTGGGATCCGTTCTTTTCTGCGACCGGAGACGGCGCTGGTGATGCGCAAGGGCAACGAGACGTTCGTTACATCGGATGTGGATAAGCTCGAAAATCGCCAAAACATCGTGGCTTTGGTGTATCTAAAAGACGTTGAGTGTTATGAACAATTCAAAGAAATTCAGTCCGACCCTGCGCTTCGTGGCAGCGCCCTTGGTCCAATATCGTTAGGTCATCTGGCAGATCAAGTAGCAACAGAGGTAGCAAAACAAGCGGCGGAAACTACTAAGAACTCTCTCGGCCTACGCTTGGTATTCAGGAGCGACAGGGTAAAAGGGCTTACTGTTCGGAGAACCTAATCGGGATAGTATTCGCCTTGAATACGATTACCAGTGTCTCAGGCGATACGGCGGACGGCGCGCTGCTACTTGTCCCGCCGCATTTGTAACTTCGCTCGCATCCTTTCCCAGCGTCCTCACTATTCACACACATTTCAACTTCGGCGCAGTTCGATTTTCTCACGCATAAGAACGGAAGACCGCGTTTCTCTCACTCGTAAGAAATAGCACAAAGGTTTTGCCAAGTTCCCCTTGGAGGCAGTTGCCAATTGCTGGCATCCGTCTTGCTCATAAAACAAGTCAGTTTTGTAAAGGACGAATCAGATCCCGAATGGAGGATGGAATGTTCACCGATAAAATCGAACTCAAGGACTTCGATAAGATGGACCCGGAGTACAAGGAGCTTTTGGGGCATGTTTTAACGATCCAAGCGGATTGCGAGATCGGCGGTCCGCACCTTTATGTGGAGACCATGCTGCCTGCCGCGCCGACTAAGCTCGATCAGCTCATTGTCGCTCGCACTGCGGCAGAAGAAATCGATCATTTCCGCAAAGTCGCCCGAGTGGCCGGAGACATCGGCGTGGACGTTTCTTTTGTTCTAAGCCAGCCTAATCAACAGCGTTTCGTCGACACGTTTCGGGGATTGATTACCACCTGGGAGGACAACGCGGTTTTTGGGTTTCTCATCGATCGCGTGGGACGGTATCAGTTGGAAGAGTTTTACGATTGTAGTTATCTGCCGTTGCAGCGCATTCTGCCGGACATCGTTACGGAAGAGCTAGGCCACATCGAGTATGGCTACAATAAAACGTTGGAGCTTGTTCAGTCCGGGGATGAGGAAAAGGCGAAAGCGCAAAAGGTGGTGGACTATTGGTATGTCCGCGCGCTCGATATGTTCGGCCACACAGGTTCGAAGCGTTCCGAGCGTTATCGTTACTGGGGACTCAAGCGGCGGTCCAATGAGCAAGCAAGGCAAGATTACATGAACGAGGTCGGTCCGATCCTCACGCAAATGGGTTTGAAGATTCCCGATCCTAACCAGGGTCGTCGTTACCTGTGACTGATAAAGGAGACTCTATGCCACAAACAGCACCGAACACGGAAAAATTGGACGAGCACTTGCTCGAAGTCGTGCGCGCCCTGCACGGCGCGGTGAAACAAGGTGTGTCGCACAAAGACGATCCGAAAATCATGGCGACCGCGATCAAAGACTGTAAAGAAATTCTCGATGTGATTATGGAGGGGAACGTTCAAGAGTGGTTGAACTGAAATCGGTCATTTTGGATAGAGCAACTGCATTCGCTCGCCGCCTGTGACTCCCGAAAGCTTGCTGATTGTCCTCTCGTAGGATAGCTCGTGGTAACGTAAAGCCGCGCGTCTCAAAAATGGCGCAAGTTTCTCCGGCTGCCAACTTGAGATCTGTTCGTAGCTCCATTTTTTTGCGCCGATCGCGAATGGCAGCAGCCAATCCAATGCCTTGCGAACGCTGCGCTTGTCGGGCGTTTCGAAGTTCCACAGATCCAGCTCTATGTTGTTTCCCAAAGAGGCTGCATCGAAAAGAGCTTCAAGATTGAACAGGGAATAATTCCAGGATTGCGTGCGCTCTAACTCTCGAGGCTGGCGGCCGTCGGGTTCGATCTGTTCGGCGATTCGTTTGGTCCCGAATTCGCCGAGAATTTTTCGCGCCAGATCTTTTTTATCAACGAACAGTGCAAAAGACGCGATTTGCACGTCATACCAGCTCCCGTGGTTGTTTCGCGCCTGCGATTCAACTCGGCCCTCGGGACTTTCCAGCAGCCACGTCAAATAAGCATCGAACCATTTTTCCAAAGCGCTCTGATCGTTCGTGCTCCAAGCCGGCGAACCGCGGAGCAATCCCACGGCATCTATCAACCCGGGTAGATTGTGGGTCTCAATGATGCCTGCGCCACGGCCTTGGTTCCGACCGGGAATGGCTTGGGCGTATTTCAGATTCGGATTCATCTTTGTGGCTTCATCAAGAAACCAAACGTGCAGCAGCTTAGCCGCTTGTGTGGCGTAACTCTCTCGGCCTGTCAAGAAATAGGCTAGCCCGAGTGTCTTGATGCTCTGAATCATGGCGTCGAGAGCGCCGCGGTCGGAAGTTTTATCGCGTTCGGGATTTATCTGGCCGTCGCGCCGTACATAAGGCAAGCCACTTGGAGAATTTGGATCTGGCCACCAATAGGGCGCGATGCTCATGTAGTCATGTTTGTCGTCGCTGGGTGGGAGAAGGGTTTTGTTGGTGACTGAAAATGGTCCCGCGTTGAGAGCGTTGTCAGCGTCGTGCTTGAGCCGGTTAACGGCCGTAAACAGAAAAGAGTCGTTGGATTGAACTCGTTTTCTCACTTCGATCAAATCACTGGTGCGTAAGACGAATACGCGCGGGAGTTCTTCGCCCGTCGCGAAAGGGTTGGCGATCAAGAGTTCGTTAAGAATAAAAACACTTGCCCAAAACAAGCAACGCGTCAAAAGTTTCGCCACTGTCTCGTTCCCAGGCAACATCTCAGTCTTCCAGCCTGGATTATTTACTCAACAACGGCCGAGGAGCAAGCCTCTCCGGTCGGGGGCATGGGTCTGTGCCGTAAATAAGCACGCAAGCGCAACTGGGTCGCAAAGTGGGGGCAAAGGCAACGAAAAGCAAGCGCCATAGAAGTTTACTGCACGTTCCTGTGCCCGCTTTCTCCGAGGCTCACTCCTCGGCCTACAGTGTGTCGCCACTCTTCCTCATTATATGGATTATCCGGGCTGGGAGTCAGTGCGTTGCGGTCAGTGCCAGAGTCAGAATCCGCTGGATCAGCCTGTCATAAGTGAGCCCTGCCTTCATGGCGGACTGGGCGAATTCGTCTTCGTGCTCTAGATTCGGGTTGGGGTTTGCTTCGAGGATGACGATTTCCCCTTCTGGCGTGACCCGCAGGTCGATCCGGCCGTAACCGCGAATGCGCAAAGCCCGATAGGCAGCCTTGCAGAGTTTAGCGATGCGCGGGTTCGTCCCATTGGGCAACGGTTCGGCAAAGACGTTTTGAATGCCCCACCGTTTTCGGTAAGCATCATCCCATTTGGCTTTGAAGGTGGAAAATTTCGGCTGATCGTCGGGCACTTCGGAAAAAATGACTTCGCGGAAGGGGAAAACTCGCAGCCGATCATTACCGAGGATACTCACGTACAGCTCGCGGCCGTTGATGTATTCTTCGGCAAGAGCCTCTTGATTTAATCGTTCGTGAATGAAGCGAATGCGTTCTTCGAAGGCTTCGTCGGTTTCGACAAATGAGCCTTGTGCGATACCCACCGATCCTTCTTCTCTAAGGGGCTTGATGAAGAGAGGAAACGGAAGGTGCTTGGGCCTGCGAATCGTCGCGCCGGGGGAAAAAATCGCAAAGTTGGGCACGCGAATCTTGTGATAAGCCAAGAGTTCTTTTGCCATTCCCTTATTCTTGCACAGTGTCAGTCCGGTGGGGCTCGAGCCGGTATAAGGCACTTCCATCATTTCAAGCAGACCAGCAACGTTGCGGTCGTAGGCGGATACCTCGTTGAAATGTTCGGTGAGATTGAAGACGACTTCGGGAGGATTGGTTTTAATTTCTTCGATAATCATTCCGGGTTCATCCCATACGCCGATGGTCCGCACTTCGTGTCCTAATTTTTTGAGCGCATCGATGACGTGAGCTTCGGCAGCCCAATCGTCGGTTTTCAATTCCTTGGTGAAGTCTTGATCGGCGGGCGGCGTGCCCGCGGTGTCAAAAAGCACGAGGACCTTGTACTTGTGTTTCGCGATCGCCATTTTTCGCTCAGGCGTCTTTAAACTTGCCCGTCAAACGGTAGTGTGACGCCAAGGTCGCCAGATAAGCGCTGACTTCGATGCCATCGGACTGGGCCTTGAGTCGAAGATCCAATTGCGAGCAGCGCTCGGTCAAAGCCCGCAGTAATCGATTGAGTGTGAACTTCGGCTCCCCGGTCCATTCCGACACGGCGTTCAAGATCGTCTTGCTCGACCGTCTGAGAAACACCGCAGCGCGCTCGTTGGCCGGCGCGATGGCGGCATCGGTGAACAGTCTTTTAAGGTCGGAGTCGAAGAAATCGGGGAAATCCTGCGCATAGAGACGGCGCCGTCTTTTATAATAAGCTTCTAACCGTGAACGCAGTCGCGAAGCTTCGCTCATCTTCGACTTGGAAAATACTTTGGGCGGCTGCCCGGCGAGCTTTGCCATCAAGCTGTCCACGTATTCCAGCTTTTTCAGCGCCGTCCAGCCGCGATACTGCTGTTTCCAATCCAATTCCGGCGTGAGCCAGATGGCCACGGTTTCGGCAAAGTCTTCTTCGGGATGACTCTGTGCGTACCAGCCTTCGAGATGGCGGACGAATCTTTTACTGTAGGGCCGGGCGCGAAAGCTCTCGGAATATTCCAGTGACGGCGGACCGAACAATTTTTGCCAGCGTTTGTCCTGTTCGAGAAGGTAGGTGTGATTGAGGACGTGGCCCATCTCATGGCGCAAAAGCCTCATGCACCAGAAATCGGTGCCGCCTTCTACCTCCAACATCATTTTCTCTTCGAGCTTCTTTAGCCGCGAGTGAGCGAGATAGAAGGGAATAGCGATGGTCGCGCTTCCTTCCGGACAAAACCATTCATCGCCGAGGTAACAGACAGGCTTAAAGGCGATTCCTTTCTGTTCGAGCTCGGCGTAAAAGTTCTGGATGCGGGATTCGAGCTCGCTGCCGGGAATTTTTACCTGCAGATCGCAAATCCGCATGCGCAGCAACTCCTCGTCGGTCAAGTTGGAAAGGTCGGGGACCGAAGCCGCGGGTTCCTTGTTCCCCGGCTTGTCCTTGTTTTCGGCGGCTCCCATGGGACTGTTATTTTAGCAAAGGGGCTAAAGAGCGGCCACTAGCCTGGATTCTTCACAGAACAGCGGCCAAGAGCGAACCTCGGCGCGGGCAATGGGCCTTTACCTTGGAGGGTTCAGTGTTCAGAAAGTTCAATGTTCCAAGCCCGTCCTGAACGACGGTGAAGGATCTTGTTTCCGGTCGATCCTTCGAGGCTCAGGACGGGCGAAGCGCCCGCCTTGCACTTTGAACGACTTCTTCCCGGGCTCCTTCAGGGCTCACTCCTTGGCCCACATGTGTCGTCACTCTCTCTCGATGCATGAATTATCGGGCTAGGTCTATAGTACCGGCCGGAAGCTTCAGAGTAGCGGGCCGCGAGTTTTGGTAAGGACACCTGACGCCGCTGAGCCTAACGCCGCAGAGACGAAACTGAAAGAAACATGGATCTCACCTGGGAGCATCTGGCGCGGGCGGGCCGTAACCAAAATCGACAGATCCCCCTCTTACGTCTCTCCAGAAGTAGGGGAGAGAAGAGAGGGGGTTTGCGCGCCACCGATGTAAGTAGCGCTCCGTCGAATGTGAGCAACCATGAGACATTGCGGCCGCTGCGAAATTTCCCGGATCTACTATGGCGCGACGGTTCCCGGTTTTTGCGGGATCTTTCCTTCCAGTTCCGCGTCAATTTCGCCGTAGATAGAATAGGGATTCGGCACCGACTTGCGGTATTCTTCCGGCGGCACATTGCAGTAAACTTCTAGCTGGTTGCCGTCAGGATCGAAGAAATAGATACTTTTTGCGACCCCATGAAAAACGGTGTGGCGAATCTTGACGTTGTTTTCTTTAAAGCGTCGATACACTTCCTGCAACTCGGCGAATGTACC
>Ga0126371_10005213_pt1 | contig 11544 bp, 11 predicted proteins | sample PanSoiMetaPlot_4_FD_110145 | JGI IMG/M metagenome (GOLD analysis project Ga0126371, IMG submission 110145) | Tropical forest soil microbial communities from Panama - MetaG Plot_4 | ecosystem: Environmental > Terrestrial > Soil > Tropical forest > Bulk soil | place: Panama | collected 2016-02-17
GCGCAGGCGCTGTCCATCCCTGTCGGAACCGTACGCTCGCGGCTCAACCGGGCTCGAAGAAAGACGCGCGAAGCGCTCGGCGGACACGACCCGACGCTCTGGCGCGAGGAGCTCTGTACATGAACAGGCACATGGACCACGCACATGAACGACACGCACCACACCAGACTCAGATGAATGAGCTAGATATGAACGATCTGGACGTGCTCAAGGACCTGCGGGCAGGCATCGCCGAACCGTCGGCGGCCACGATGGCGCCCGGCAGAGCCAGGCTGACGGCCACCATCAGGGCCCATACCGACCCCGCCCCAGCCCCGCCCCACCGGACACTCCTCCACCGCACCCCGACGGCCAAAGCCCCAACCCCCCTGCGCATCGCCGCGGTGGTCGCCGCCGCAGCGATCGCCGCGGCCGGGGTCGTCCTTGTCAGCACTCACAAGAACGGTCACCACGGCGCCCGCACGCACAACCCATCCGAGGCCGGCAAGTCGGTCAAGGCCGTGCTGGCCGCGAAGGTATTGCGGCTCGCCGCCGCCGCCGCAGCGCGCAACGCTGCTGGGCAACCGTCGGCCGGCCAGTGGTTCTATAGCAAGACCGTGGCCTACGAGTTCGGCAGTACGCCGAGGACCTCGGTCGACGAAGAGTGGGGCACCTTCGACGGCAAGTACACGGCCTACCACGTGGGCAGCAAGCTAGTTGTGCACACGGACACGGGCGCTATCACCGGCCGCGGCGCCACCGCGCTTGACCGGTTCGATGCGACCGCGACTCCGCGCACGGCTTACCAGGCGCTGGCCTCGCTGCCGTCCAACCCGGCGGCCCTCATCGCGGTCATCTCGGCGCACGTGGCCAAGCTCAGCCCGGATCAGGTGCACTCCCCGGTCGAGCAGTACGCACCCACGTCGTCCAGCCAGGTCACCTTCAATTACCTGGTCGAGCTGATGTGGAACGCGGCGGACGGAGAGCCGCCCGCGGCGCAGGCTAACGCCTATCTGGCGATGGCACAGCTACCGGGCGTAACCGTCCAGCAGGGCATCAGGGACGCGGCCGGCCAGCTCGCCATCGGCGTGTCCGACGATGGCGGCATCGATCAGTTGCTGCTCGACCCGCACAGCTACGCCGTCGTCGGCATCCGCGAGGTCAGTACCGGTGTATCGCCTTTCTATGTCGCCTCGAAGGCTCAGATGATCAGGCGCCTGCTTGACGGCCTCAAGGGTCGCCAGCTTGCCGAGATGAAGGCGCAGATCAGGCTGCACGGCGCCCAGATGTGGCGGAACGTGCGGAAGCAGAACGCCCGTCCGTGGCCGCGCCGAGGCGCGGTAGTTGAGTCACTGGCGATCTCAGAACTGAAGCCGGTCAGCGGCCCTGGGCGCCGCTAGCAACCCGGCAGGCCGAGCCCCGGTGCGGCACCCGCCGCGCCGGGGCCGGGCCACCGACTCACCAGGGGCCACGGAGCCCAGCTTCAGGCCTCGTCCCCAAGCTCGGCCACCTCGACCGGCTCGGGCAGCGCCCCCACGTTGTACTCGAGCAGCCGCCACCGCCCGCCGGCGCCTCGGCGCGAGAGCAGGCACCAGCAGCAGTTGCCAAGACCGCCGGTGACCCGCTCATCCAGTCCTAGCAGCTTCGACATGCCCCAGGTCAGCGATGCCCCGTGGCCGACAACCACGACGAGTGATCCCGGCTCGGCGCCGTCGGCGATCCGCAGCATGGCGGCGTGCGTACGGTCGGCAACGGCCTCGACCGACTCTCCGCCTGGTGGGTCCCAAGCCGCGAGGTCCTCGGGATAACGCTCCCTGATCTCGTCGATCGTCAGGCCCTCCCAGGCACCGCCGTGACGCTCGCGCAGGTCCTTGTCGGTCTGCACAACGAGGCCGGTCAGCTCAGCCAGATACTCAGCCGTCGCACTGGCCCTGACCAGGTCGGACGACCAGATCTCGGCTGGATGCAGGCCAGCCAGATGCCTGGCGGCCCGCTGCGCCTGCGCCCGCCCGAGCGCGTTGAGCGGAATGTCGCGCTGCCCCTGGAACCGATGCTCGGCGTTATACGTCGTCTGCCCGTGCCGCCACAGCACCAGCCTGAACAAGCTCGCCGCCGCGCTGGTCCCGCCTTCGGAGCCGCGCGCGCCCGCCGCGCTCAGCGCCGCCCCCGGCTGGCCTGCCCCGCCGCAGCGGTCACGGCCTCGGGCAGCGTGATCTGCGGACAGTCTTTCCACAGTCGCTCGAGCGCGTAGAACACCCGCTCTTCAGAGTGCTGAACGTGCACCACAACGTCCAGGTAGTCCAGCAGGATCCAGCGCCCCTCGCGTTCACCTTCCCTGCGCACGGGTTTGGCCCCGGCCTTGGCGAGCTTCTCCTCGATCTCGTCAACGATCGCTCGCACCTGCCGGTCGTTCGGCGCGGAGCACAGCAGGAACGCGTCGGTGATGACCAGTTGCTCGCTGACGTCATAGGCGATGATGTCGGTGGCCAGCTTGTCGGACGCGGCGATCGCCGCGATTCTGACGAGCTCGACGGCCCGGTCGGTGGCAGTCAAAAGCTGCGTACCCTCCTCGATTTCGACCACTGGACCTGCCGTCCGCCGCGGGGGTTACAGGGGGTCGTCCCCCAGGCCAGCACAGCGAACGCGACAGCGGCGCTTTCAGCGTATCCCGCCACGGTCAGCATGCCGAACGTCAGCCGCTCCGCCGTGCCGCGACCAGCGCGGAGACGCTCCAAGCCACCACGATCAGGGTAATTGCCGCGATGACGGGCAGCCCGGTCGGCCACGAACCCGACGCGGAGCCGTTGCCGGTTCGCACCGCTGCGTTCGCCGGCGAGACGCTCCACACCAGCGCGAGCACGACGGCCGCGGTGCTGGTCAGCATGCTGGCCGCGGGCCGCGTGATGATCGGGGGGTTGCAAAGCGCGCCGATGGCCGAGCCGACGAGCAGGCAGATCAGCGCCGCGCCGACACCGCGGCCAAGGTCGCTGAACGTGGCGCCGAACATGACGGAATTGGTGTGCGGCGCTCGGACTACCCCGGCAGTGATCACTTCCCAGCAAATACCGATTATTCCGAAAATTACGCCAAGACTAAATGCCGCACCCAAGGCCGCCAGTTGCGCACGGCGCGGCCCGCCGGCCGCGGCCACGCAAGACCTAGCCGCGGGTGGCTCGGCGGTTAGCGCCGACCTGGTCAACCAGGCCACGCAAGGAACGAGAATCAGCGCGCTCCAGCTCAGCCCTTGCGGCAGCGCCGCACCGCGCGCGACCGCCTGTCCGCCGACGCCGCCGAGGCCCACCACGCCGATGACATAGATCACCGCCGCCGGGATCCATCGATGTGACCGCAGCAGCAAGGACACCTGGTACCTGATCAGCGCGGTCACTGCTGTCCTCCGTTGGCCGACTCCGGCCTGACATTGCGGATATGTACATCATCGCCCACTGCGAGCAATTGACGCAGCACCAAATCCGACGCCGCAGGCGCCACCCGCACGAACGCCCGATCACCTTCCCAGCGCACCGACATGACGTCAGGAAGCCCGTCAAGCACATCCGGCACGCAGCCGGTCACCTCGATGACGACGTCCTGGCGGACCACGGCCTGTTCGGTCCTCGGCCGGGCATCCCTCACCCGGACAGCCTCTCCTCGCTCGATCCGCCACCGCTCGGCTTCAATGTGATCAAGCCGCCTGGGATCGTGGTCGACGAACACCACCGAGCCGCCGTCAGCGACGCGCTCAGCGACCGTGTCATCAAGCGCGGCCCTCGCCTCCACGTCCAGGCCTGTCCAAGCCTCGTCGAGCACCAGCAGCCCGGACTCGGGCAGCAGAGCCTGCGCGACTGCGACCTTCTGGCACATGCCCTTCGACATGGTGCGCAACGGCACATCGGCGAACTCCAGTCCCCCAAGCCGGTCAAGGCACGCCTCGGCGCGCTGGTTGAGCGTGTCGCTCGCCAGCCCGTGCACCCGGCCGATGTGCACGAGGTAGTCACGCGCGGAGAACGGCAGCGCGGGCGGGAATCGCTCGGGCACGTACCCGGTGATCGGCCGGCCGGTGACCGTGCCCTTGGTCGGCGTGGATACCCCGGCGATGACGCGCAGCAGCGTCGACTTCCCTGCCCCGTTCCTGCCTTCGAGCCGGACCAGCCTGCCAGGTGAGATCTCAAGGCTGACATCGCGGACGACCCACGGCTGCCTGAACCCGTACCGCTTGCCGACGCCATCAAGCCGCAAGATGTCCCCAATCCCCGTTCTAGTCGCGGTAGAGCCCGCGCTTCGAAATGTAGCTGATGACATTGTCGGGCACGAGATACCTGATCGGCAGTCCCGCGCGAACTCGTTCCCGGCAAATGGACGACGAGATATCCAGTGTCGGCATCTCCATCAGGCTGAACGACTCGCTGCCCAGCGCTCCGGGCGCGAGCTGATGCCCGCGCCTGGTCAGCCCGATGAAGTGGACCATGGATAGCACTTCGTCGGGCGAGCGCCAGGTGTGCAGGCCGCTGAGCGCGTCGGCGCCGATGATGAAAAAGAATTCCGCGTCTGGCCCGCGCTGCTCGCTCAGTTCACGCAGCGTGTCAACGGTATAGGTGTCCCCTTGCCGGTCGATCTCGATCCGGCTCACCGAGAACAGCGGATTGTCGGCGGTAGCGATCACCGTCATCAAATACCTGTCCTCGGCCGCGGCAATCGGGTGGCCGCTCTTCTGCCACGGCTGCCCAGTCGGCACGAAGATCACCTCGTCGAGACCGAACGCAATCCCGGCCTCGTTCGCCGCCGCCAAGTGACCGTAATGGATGGGATCAAACGTCCCGCCCATCACGCCAATCCGTGCACCTGCGCCAGCCACGATCTAGCTCGCATCCAGGCCAGGCACCGGCGGCTCCCCGCCGGACCAGCGCCGTACCCGCACCGCCTTGCCGACCTCGGTCCTTGGCACCGATCCAGGCGGCACGATCGCGACGTCGACGCGCAGGCCGAGCGTCTCGCGCAGCCTTTCCTCGAGTACCTCGCGCGCGGAGTCCTCAGAAAGCGCTGAGCCGCCCGAGCTATGCGTTCCAAATTCCAGACACGCGATCAGGTCACGCCGACCTTCCCTTTCGTCGATGACCAGCAGGTAATCAGGCGCCACCGCTGACTCGGCAAGCAGAACGCGCTCGATCTCGCTCGGATAGACGTTCACGCCCCTGATCACGAGCATGTCGTCCTTGCGGCCGGTCACCTTGGACATCTTCACCAGCGTCCGGCCGCACTCGCAGGTGCCGTGCCGCAGCGCGGCGATGTCACCGGTGCGGTACCGCAGCAACGGCATGGCTTCTTTGGTCAAGGTGGTGAAAGCAAGCTCGCCGGCCATGCCGTCGCCCGTGGGCTCACCCGTCACCGGATCGAGCGTTTCGACAAGGAAGTGGTCCTCGTTGACATGAAGGCCGTCGGCCGCCACGACGCATTCGGAAGCCACGCCAGGGCCGATCACCTCGGAGAGGCCATAGATATCAAGCGAGCGGATGCCGAGCAGGTCGTCGATACGTGTGCGCATCTGCTCGGTCCATGGTTCGGCGCCGAACACGCCGACCTTGAGCGACAAGCCAGTCTCCTTGGTCAGGCCGGCCTCGGCCAGCGCCTCACCGAGCCTGATCGCGTACGACGGCGTGCAGGTCAGCACGTCGGGCTTCAAGTCCGCGATCAGCGTGACCTGCCTGGCGGTCATACCGCCAGAGACGGGAACGACCGTCGCGCCAAGCTCGATCGCACCCTGGTGAATGCCCACTCCGCCGGTGAACAAGCCGTACCCGTACGCGTTGTGCACGATGCTTCCTGGCCCCGCGCCTGCCGCCGCGAGCGCCCGCGCGCACATCCGCGCCCACAAGGTGATGTCACCGCGTGAATAGGAGACTAGCGTCGGGCGGCCGCCCGTTCCGCTCGAGCCGTGCACGGCCACGACATCGCTGCGCGGCACAGCAAGCAGGCCGAACGGGTAGCCGTCCCATAGATCCTGCTTGCCCGTGGTCGGCAATTCCGCGAGGTTGTCCAGGCTCACCTGCGCCCCAGAGGTGACACCGGCCTCGGCCAGCCTTCCCGCTTGCAGGCCGCCGGCCGCGATCAGCCTGTCGACCAGGCCGCACAGGCGCTTTCCCTGGAGTTCAGCCCTTTCCTCGCGTGGCATCGACTCGGCGGCGGGCTCGAACATGGCCGGAGTCGCCCCTGAGTCAAAACTAATCTCAACCATGGCGGCCAGCCTTCCTTATCGCGCATAGCATGACGGCATGAACACTGTGCCCGAACGTTCCCGCGTCCGTCTGCCGGACATTAGCTCCCGCGCATACGAACATCCGGCCGACCGATCAGCCTTGGTCGCGCTGCGCAAGCTGACCGGCTTTGACGTGATCCTGCGCAACCTCGCCGGGCTGTTCAGCGACCGAGCCTTGCGGCTGTTGTTCCTCGCTAGCTCGGTCCGTGCCTCCGAGCAGCAATTCCCTGGCCTGTATCAGATGCTGCTCGACGGCGCTTACGTACTCGACCTGCCCAGGGTGCCTGAGCTTTACATCTGGCAGAACCCGGAAGTAAACGCGATGGCGCTGGGCACCGACAAGCCGTTTATCGTCATTACGACCGGCCTGATCGACCTGATGGACGAAGAGGAGACCAGGTTCGTCATCGGCCACGAACTTGGCCACGTGCTGTCTGGCCACTCGGTCTACCGGACCATGTTGTATCTCCTGATCGGACTGGCAGCCAGGCTCGCGCTCGTGCCGATCGCGTGGATCGGGCTCAAGGCCGTGATCTGGGGCCTGGAGGAGTGGTTCCGCAAGTCCGAGCTGTCCTGCGACCGGGCCGGCCTGCTGGCCGGGCAGGATGTGCCGGCCGCGCGCCGTGCGCTGATGAAGATGGCGGGCGGCCCGCAGCTCGCCGAGCTGAGCGCCGACGCGTTCCTCGAGCAGGCACGCGAGTACGATGCCGTTCCCGACGTGCGGGAAAGCCTGATCAAGCTGATGCAGATGCAGGGGACCACGCATCCGTTTGCCGTTGTCAGGTTCGCTGAGCTCGACCGCTGGTCGTCCGAAGGTGAGTACACCGACATCCTTGCCGGTAATTACCCGCGTCGCGACCATGACAGGGACACCTCGGTCGGTGACGAATTCAAGTCGGCGGCCAAGTCGTACCAGGACTCGTGGAGCCGCTCGGCTGACCCGCTGATCGGCGCGGTGCGCGGAGTCGCCGGATCGGCCGTCGGCGCTGGTGAGCGGCTGATGAACAGGTTCGGCCGCCGCGACGACGCGAACGGCGGAGGGTCAGACTCCGACGAGTAGGGCGACGCTGGTCGTTTCGTGCCCGGCCCGTGGTTTGTTACCACAGTCCGGGCACGAGGCGTTTTGTGCGCTCTTTGTAAGCGATGTATGGCTGACCGATGACCTCGGTCAGCGTCGCCTCCTCAACCGCGATCCGCCGCAGCATCGTGCCAAGCGGAATGACAAGCAAGATGACGACCGACAGCCAGTTGCCCAGCGCCAGGCCGTAGCCGAGAGCGATCAGCAAGATCCCGGTATAGGACGGATGCCGCACCAGGCGATAAGGGCCGCGATCCACGATCTGCTGACCGGCATCGACCTCCACCGTCGTGCGGAAGGCCGAGCCGAGCACAATCACCGACCAGATCCTGATCGCAAGTCCGATCCACATCACCATGAGCCCAGCGGCCGTGTGCCAGCGGCCGAGCCGCCATCCGCTCGCCGCGCCGAACTGGCCGGCCATCCACGTGGCCGCGACCATCGCAATCAGCCAGCCAGCCACGAGCAGGCTCCTTGTCCCCCGGTCGCGGGTGGTGCTCCCCTTGCCGCGTGCCAGGTCACGCGCCAGCAAGGTGGCCTCAACCGCCGCCCAGGCCGCGAGCGTCGCCATGACCGGAATCCGCATGGCAGTGATCATGTCAGGCGCGCTCAACACTGGTATCCCCAACCCTGCCCGTGAGGCACGTAGTGTCGGCTATCGGCCGGATTCAGCTATCTGGCTGGAGCACGGCGAACAGCTGCCATGCGTCTTCCGCCTCGTCGAGGCGGTGGCTGCCGCGGGCGGCGAATCCGATTCCCGCCCCTGCCAGCAGGTCCTTGACAGTGCGCGAGACAAGGATCTCGGCCGGCCGGGCCAGCGCGGCGATCCTATAGGCGATGTCCACCGACGTGCCGGACACCCGGCTGTCCGCGATATCCACTTCGCCGGTGTGGACGGCGATACGCGCGCCAGTACCGGCTGCGGCGCGAATCGCCGCTGCGCAGCGGATCGCCTGGCCTGGAGCATCGAAGATCGCGAGAATCGCATCCGCATCGCCCATGATCATGCGGCCTTTGTGCGCGCTCACCATGGGTCGTGCCGTCATGCTGGCAAGCTCGCGGGCGAGCATGAGAGTGGCCAGCATGCGGTCGCGGCCGGGCTCGGTCGCTTCGGCGCTGGCCAGGAAGGCAGTGATCTCGCTGAAGAGCGCGTCGCTTTCGCCGCTGGATGCGAAGCGCAGGGAATGATCGCCTGGCTGCTCGAAGTAGCGAGCATCGGTGATGTGCGAGGCCAGATATCGGCCTTGGCATGGCGGGTTAATCCGATCGCCGCGACGCTGTACCACTAGCGTCGGCACGTGGATCGCCGGCAGCACCGCCCTGACGTCAATGTCCCGGATCACATCGAGCATGCGCAGGAATGCGCTCGGGCTTACCGCCAGCCGTTCGAAGCGCCCGACGAGCTCGCGCACATGCGGTGAGCCGGCGCGGCTCGGCAGATACCAGTCGATGGTGTCTCCTTGCCCCCAGCGATGGGTGGCGATCTCGCGCATCGCCCGGTAGGTCTCATATGATCCCTCGCCGCATGGGTAACCCGGGGCTGCGAACCACCGGGCGGCTGCGGACCCGAGGATCAGCGAGCTGACCTGTTCCGGGTAGGTGGCGGCGAACAGGATGCTCATCGGCGCCCCCTCTGAGTAGCCGAACAGCACGGCGCGGGCCGAGCCCGCCGCGCGCATCACCGCTCGCACGTCGTCCATCCGTTCTTCCAGCGTCGAGCCAGCTGCGGCGCGATCCGATAGCCCGGTATCGCGCTTATCGAACAAGATTAGGCGGCCAAGCGTCGCGAGTCGGCGGAAGAATCCTGCCGTCTCGGGGTCCTCCCAGAGCAGCTCGAGGTGGCTCATCAGGCCCGGTACGAAGACGATGTCGCGCTGACCGCTGCCAAGGATCTGGTATGCGATATGGATGCCGTCTGCGGCCTGAACGTATCGGGTCTGGGGTGCGGCACCGGCCGACGCGCGGATAACTCGATGGTCGAGCGATAGGTCCTGCCGGAGGATGCGCATGTGCAGCTCACGCAGGTCAGGTCCGGGCTCGATGGCCATCTCGTCGGCCAGGACCGCACGCAGGTCGGCGTAGGCGCGGAGCGCATCGGCTTGGCGGCCGGCCCGGTACAAGGCCAGCATCCTGGCGGACCACAGCCGCTCACGGAGTGGGTGAGCCGCGGTCAGCGCCTCAAGGTCGCCGGTCAGCTCGGCGTGCCGGCCGCACGCGAGCATCGCGTCCGCACGCGACTCCAGGACGCTCAGCCGGATCTCTTCCAGCCGCCACGCTTCCGCTCGGACCGACGGCGCGTCCACTCCGGCGAACGCTGGGCCACGCCATAGTGCCAGCGCGGTGTCAAGCCATGCTGCCGCCGCCTCGGCGTCTCCGGCAGCCATAGCGGCTCTACCGTCGGCCGCGAAGGCCTCGAACCGGGCGGCATCGCAGCTTTTGGGCCGCAGGGTCAGCGAATAGCCGGCCGGGTCAGAAGCCAGCAAGTCCGGCTCACCGGCGGAGCGGAATGCCCTGCGCAGCTCAGAGAGGCGTACCTGCAGGCTGTCCGCGGCTGTGCCAGGCTGCTGGCCGGTCGGCCACAGCTCGTCGATTAGCCGGTCGCTTGAGACGACCTGGCCAGCGTGCGCGAGCAGCATGGCGAGCACAGCGCGGGCTCGGGCACTGCCTAGTCGCAGCGACCGCCCGTCAGCGCTCACCTCGACCGGACCGAGGACGCTGAACTCCATCTGCTTCTTCCACGATGAGGCGTGCCGTTGGCCCCGACGGCCGACCGCTTGGTAAGCCAACGGTAAGTCAGCAGTTGGCCGGCTGTAAGCCGGGCGGGCCAGCCTCGGCAGTGAGCTATCCGTCATCCCGATGAGGAGCCGTACCTCTTCGCTAGGCCTCGGGAGGCCCCCGCTGATGACCAAGACACAAGGATCTGAGCCTGCTGAGGTGTACGCGCTCGGCATCGACTCGGGTGAGAGCGCCCGGCTGACCCGGCAATCCGAGGAGCTGCGGCCCGAGGCGGAGGCACTGCTCACCCGGATTGGCCTGCGGCCTGGACAAGCCGCGATGGACCTCGGCTGCGGCCCGGCCGGGATCCTCGAGTTGCTTGCCGCCGCGGTCGCGCCGGCTGGGCGGGTAGTTGGGCTAGACGCCAACCCGGCGCACATCGAGATGGCAGAAGCCGGTGCGAGGGAAAGCGGTCTGGCTGGCGTGGAACTGATCGCTGGCGACGCCCGGCGTACCGGCTTGCCGTCCGGCAGTTTCGACCTAGTGCACGCACGGACGTTGCTGGTGACCGTCCCGAATCCAGCCGAGGTGCTGGCCGAGATGGTCAGGCTCACCAAGCCGGGCGGCTGGGTGGCCAGCCAGGAACCCGACTGCGAGCATGCGGTGTGCTATCCGCCGCTGCCCGCCTGGGACCGGATGCGAGAGCTGTTCTTCGGCAGCTTCGGACGGTCGGGAGCCGACCCGTGCGTCGGCCGTCGGCTGGCGGGCATGTACGCGGACGCCCGTCTGTCCGACATAGGAGTGGCGGTGCACGCCGGCGCCTATACGGTCGGCCACTCCCGTCGCTCTGTCATGCCTGACCTGGTTCGGAGCCTACGTCCAGCGATCATCGACCTCGGCCTGGCCGGCCAGCGCGAACTCATCGAGCTGGACCGTGAGGTGCGCCAGCACCTCGCCGACCCGCGCACGGTGATGATGCCGCACCTGCTGTTCTCGGTCTGGGGCCGCAAGCCGGGGCCGAGCTGAGCCAATGCTGACCAGAAATGCCGGAGACGCGGCATCCAATGACCGCACGGCCTACTGGCGCCGGCCGGCACGCCGATCCATTCATTCACGGAAGGTTTGCTATGTACCATTTTTCACGTATGCGCCGGGCGAGTTCGCGAGCACGATGTCTGACGGGCTTGGTGACCGCGATGGTGGCGCTGCCGCTGCTGGGGGTGGCATCAGACGCTCATGCCGAGGCCGCTCCGCCTTGGACGATTCAGGTGACCAGGAATCCGGGCAGCTTCAACGTCTTGTCGGGTGTTTCGTGCCCGTCGGCGAGGCGGTGCGTGGCGGCAGGTTTCGAGACCAAGGGCTCCAAGGACGTTGCGCTGCCTGAGATGTGGAACGGCCGCGACTGGCAGGTCGCGATACCGGTCAAGGGCGACCCGCTGCTGCGGCCGGGGGACTCGGTGCTGAGCGCGGCGTCGTGCCCGACCACGACCAGGTGCGAGCTGGTTGGTGTTACCGGGAA
>Ga0126371_10005214_pt1 | contig 11543 bp, 8 predicted proteins | sample PanSoiMetaPlot_4_FD_110145 | JGI IMG/M metagenome (GOLD analysis project Ga0126371, IMG submission 110145) | Tropical forest soil microbial communities from Panama - MetaG Plot_4 | ecosystem: Environmental > Terrestrial > Soil > Tropical forest > Bulk soil | place: Panama | collected 2016-02-17
GAATTCGTGCCTTCCTGGCACCCTTTATGATTAATACCGGAGTCGACCTCAGGTTGTTAATAGGCACGTCATATACGGCGCTGCCGCGCGTCACCTGCCAGCTGTGCTGCGGTTCGTCAATGCACGGCTGAACGTGATAGCCCTGCCCCGTAAAGTGATGGGCTCATGGAGTAACTCACGCCGAAGCGGCTGGGCTTGAGAGACTTGAAAAGGAGCTGGGGTCATCCGACGGATACTGAGGGCGAGTCTCTCGCCTTCGTTGTGCCACGTCCGGTCCCCTGCGGGTTCTGGCCGCCCCGGACAATGTCGAAGTGGAGCCATCCACGTCCAGGTCCTGCTGGTGTCGGCTTGCTGACACCCCTGGTGTCGGCAAGCCGGACACCAAGGTCCCGGCGCTGCCGGATCCGGTCAACGGCTGGCAATGCCCGCCGTGTAGCCGGGCCTGATGTGCTCGGCCACTGGTGTGCCGGGTGAGATCCCGAGCCTGCTGGTCAAGGGGGTGTCTCGTCCTACGCCGCCGGGCTGCAGGCCGCTCCGGCCTGGGTCGATTGCATCGGCCCAGCAGGCTAACGAGCCCGACGCTCCCGCCCGCCAAGCGTGGAAGACCTCGACGTCTCGGAGCGGACTAAGTTAGCCGCGATTCCCGCTACAAGGCTTACGCGAGGCAGCGAAGCAGCACGACACGGCCTTTGCGCCCGCCCGGCTCTGCTAGCGACCACAAACGCCAGAGATCGCGAGCGAATCCGCTGAGCCTCTCGGTATTACGGGGTAAACAGCTTCCAGTGCCCCTCGGAGACGACCTCGACGGCGCCGTCGGTCACTTTGATGGCGGTCTGATCGTCAATCGCGTACCCCGGCACCGGCAAGGCGGCGGCCCATTTTTCTGCCTCCGCCATGGAATTGTCCGGCAGATCCTCGTGATCCACGTGCGGAAAAATCGAAAAATCAACCATCCCCAGCGCTTCGTCGCTACCGGAGGGCGGCTTCCAGCACATGGCTTCCTCGCCGATGTTGGGGGCCATCACCATGCTCCCGCCGCTCACTCCCACCCATACCGCGCGCAGCGACGGCAGGAGGTCTGCCAGTCCGGACTGCCGCATCCAGTGGCACAAATACAGGGAGTCGCCGCCTCCAGCCAGCAGGGCGTCAGTCTCCTGGACCAGGGGGACCCAGAACTCTTCGTCGATGCTGGGTAGCGCGGTGAGCTCCAGCACTCCCAAGGACTTCCAGCCCAGCTCGCACAACGGCGTGCCGGCCCGGCCGGTGATGAACCGCCATGCCGCGGCAGGACCGCCCATCGGGTGCCCGTAGGACGCGGTGGGAATGCAGAAGGCGCTGGACTCGGCAATCGGCTTGCCCAGCAGGCCGGTCAGCGCGTTGTGGATGCTCGTGTTCTTGATCCCAGCGGACGTGAGCAGAAGCTTCACAGTTGCCCTTCCTTGGTTATATCGCCGCCCTGCCTCGACGGACCGATGTCTTAACCCTTCTGGAGCTCGGCGTGCCGTAGTGGACCAAGACCGGCCGGGCAACGGGATCAGCGCGGATCACCGTCCGCCGGCAGTCCGGGATGTGAACTGCGCACCGCACGTTGCCTCCTCCGGCCTTGCGCTGAGCCGGCCGTAGCCATCAGCGCACGGTCACGTATAGCAGGTAGACGACGGGAGTTGCGGTTACTCATCGCCCTGGCCGCGCAAGCTGACCAGGTTACCGGACGGTCGTTTCAGGGGTTGGCGGGCACGTCCAGATCGTCGCGGTGATGCTGCCCGGCTATGGCAGGCGGACTGCCATAGCCGGGTCGCTGATCACTACGGGCTGACCGCCACCCCTACCGGCTCGCTGGCCCCGGTTATCAAGTTCTGGTTGACGCCGGTGCCGTTCAGGTTGGCCTCCCCGATCGTGCCGGTGCCGAAGTTGGCCCAGAAGATGTGGCTGGCGTCCACTGCCACCCCGAACGGCTCGCTGGCCCCGGTGATGAAGCTCTGGTTGACGCCGGTTCCGTTCAGGTTGGCCTCCGCGATTGTGCCGGTGGCGAAGTTGGCCCAGAAGATGTGGCTGGCGTCCACTGCCACGCCGACCGGCTGGCTGGCCCCGGTGATGAAGCTCTGGTTGACGCCGGTTCCGTTCAGGTTGGCTTCCGCGATCATGCCCGTGCCGAAGTTGGCCCAGTAGATGTGGCTGGCGTCCACCGCAACCCCGACCGGCTCGCTGGCCCCGGTGATGAAGCTCTGGTTGACGCCGGTGCCGTCCAGGTTGGCCTCCCCGATTGTGCCGGTGCCGAAGTTGGCCCAGAAGATGTGGCTGGCGTCCACCGCCACCCCTCTCAGCTCGCTGGCCCCGGTGATGAAGCTCTGGTTGACGCCGCTGCCGTCCAGGTTGGCCCTTCCGATCGTGCCGGCGCCGAAGTTGGCCCAGTAGATGTGGCTGGCGTCCGCCACCACCCCGACCGGGCCGCTGGCGCCGGTGATGAAGTTCTGGTTGACGCCGCTGCCGTCCAGGTTGGCCCTGCCGATCGTGCCGGTGTTGAGGTTGGCCCAGAAGATGTGACCGGCGGGCGCTCCGGTGCCGGTCAGCGCGTCGCTGGCCAGGAGCGTGTTCTTGTTGTTGACCGCCCTCAGCGCCGCGGTCACCGTCCCCGCGCGGGCGGGGGTGAACTTCACCGTGACCGTGCACCGCGTCCGCGGGCCCAGGCTGATCCCGGTGCACCTGTCCGCGGTGATGGTGAACTCCCTCGACCCCGCCAGCCTCACGCTCAGCGCCCGGCTGGCCTTCCCGCCCGAGTTGGCCAGGGTGAACTTCTGCGAGGCGGTCTGGCCGACCGTGACCTGCCCGTAGCCAAAGGGGGAGGGGGTGAACGCCAGCACCGGCGATCCCGCCGCAGCCGCGGGCCCGGCGGCTGCCGCCACCATCGCCGCGGCCAGCACCCCCCCGGCCCCCGCCGCCGCGATCCGCCGCCGTGACACCCCGCCCAGCCCGCGCAACAGCTTCCTGGCACGCTCCCCGGACATCAGTGTCCGCACAGGACCATCTGCTAGCGCCATTTGGCTCCCCTTTCCTTTGTGTTGGTGGGCATCAGCTAGATCATGCCACCGCTAATGGTCCGGCGGACGCAGGCTGGCGGCTCGCCCAGCCCGATCTGTATGGCGGCGCCGGTGAGCGTCAGGGCGGCGGTAGCCATCATGCTCGACGGCCCGCCGACGCTGGTCAGCTGGCGCGTTTGGCGGGGAGGTCCGTGCCGAATAGGCAGGCGGGCTCCGGATGTCGCACCGCAGTGGCCCACCTCGCGGCGTACCCAGCTCGGTACGGCGCGATCGTTCAGGGCACGCTTGCCCGCGTAGGGGTCACGTCGAGGACCGCCCTGCCAGTGAACTCGCGGGCCAGCAGCGCCCTGGCCGCCTCCGGGGCGCGGTCCCATGCGCCCCGCCAGCCGATCTGCGGGTCGAGCCTGCCCGCCGCCAGGAGCTTAACGAGGTACCTGAGATCGGCACCGACCGGCGTATCGAACACGAACGACTCGGCCCGCCAGCTTCGCCCCCAGCGCTGCCGCTCGCCCAGCGGGACGGGTTCGCCGGACGCCATGCCGATCACCTGGACCACACCGCCCCTTTCCAGGTGCATGAACGCCTCGGCCAGCTGCGGCCCGCCGACGGTGTCCATGATCCCGTAGACGGGCGCGGACAGGTTCTCCAGCCCCACCACGATCTCGGCGGCACCCAGCCCGGCCAGCCCGGTGGCCCGGGCCGGGCGGCTCACCGAGGCGACGACTTCTGCTCCTGCCAGGGCAGCTAGCTGCACGGCGAACCGGCCGACGCCGCCGGATGCCCCGGTCACCAGCACCCGCCGGCCCAGCACCGAGCCCAGAGCACGCAGCACCTGCAACGCGGTGACTCCGGCGGCCGGCAGCGTGCTGGCCGCACCCAGGTCTACCCCGGCTGGCACCACGGCCAGCTCGGCGGTGGGGACCGCGCGCAGCTCAGCCCAGCCGCCGGCCCACCCGAACGTGCTAACCCGGGCGCCGGCGGGCGGGCCGGAGCCGTCAGCCGCAGGCTGCACCACGACGCCGGCCGCGTCCCAGCCCAGGACGTCGCCGGGCTGCTTTCGCTCCGCGAGGCCGGCCACCTCGCCGACGTTGAGCGCGATGGCCCGGATCGCGACCAGGGCCTCGTCCGCGCCCGGCACCGGCTCGGCGGTATCGGCCAGCCACAAGCCCGCATGCGCATCCGGGTCATAGCACAGGGCTCGCATCGTCACCCCTCATGCTGGCGTGCGTTCACGGCCTGGTCACGCCGCGGCTAGGCCGTTGCCGGTCAGCGATCTCACGTTACGTGCAAAAAGGGCGATCTGCGTCCAGCGGCCCGCACCTCTGCCCGCAGTCTCACCGCAGACTGCTTAGGCTCGGTCACGAACTCTCGTCTGCTGGCGCGCCGCGGATCGACGGCACTCGAACGGTTATCAGCGGCCTGGTGGCTGATCAGCCTGCGCTGCACGGCCTGCTGGCCAAGATCCGCGACCTGGGGCTGTACCTGATCTCGGTACGGCGGCTAGATGCCGGTGACGCCGGACCAGGAGCGCAGCAATGATGATCGGGCTGACCTGCGCCTTGGGTAGTTCCTCTCGGCTGACTCAGGAGATTGCGTAGGCCTTGTAGACGGTCGCGCTGGAGGTGTCACCGTGGGAACCAGTAGCCTGCACGCGCAGCGAGACGTCTCCCTTGGCCGGGTTAGGCACGGCGGCAATCCACCCGGCGCTGGTGTGGTGCACGGCTACGGACTTCCAGTGCGTCCCGTCGGCGGAGAACCATGCCTGCACCTTCGTGACTGAGTCACGGGGAATGTTGCTGGTGTCGAACGACTGCCGGGCGAACCGCATGAGGACGGTGGTCTTCGAGCCCGGAACGGCGCTGTTGGTGAGGCTCAGTCCCTCTGGCTGGAATGACGGCCAGAACCCGTCGCTCAGCCGGAAGTTGGTCCCGACCGTGCTGGGCACGGCATGGAAGTGCCAGGCGAAGGTAACGCGCGGCGAGAGGATGCTGCTGATGCTGAGACCCGGGTAGTAGCGGGACTCATCGTCGGTAAGCGTGTACCAGCCCGTCTTGCGGCTGGGGACGTAGAAGTCCGGAGCCTGGTTTCCGTAGTCCGTTTCATGGCGCTTGGCGAGCAGGTGACCGTCCACGCTCAGCGCTACCGTTTCTTTGTCAGAGGCCTCGAAGCCGTTGCCGGCCGGGTCGGCGAACATGGGAATCCCGAAGTCGATGGCGTCTGGCCTGAGATCCGCTACCTGACCATGCGGGGCCCACGCCGCCGCATACAGAGTGAATGAATACGAGTGACCCGCGATGAAATGCCGGTTGCTGAGGGAGTAGAAGCCGACGAAGCCGGGATTGGCCTGGTCGCTCGTGCTCACGGTCCAGTAGCCCGGCGACACCAGCTCGGTAACTCGGTAGGGCGCGGCCACGCCCGAGACGAGCTCGCCTGGGTCCGCCGTGCATGGGTTGCTCGAACCCGGTGCCTGTCCCGTCCCGAGATCGTAGTAGGTGTAAAAGGAATCCTGTTCCCCGCTGCGGACGACCGTGGTCACCTTCGCGAGCTGCGCCATCTTCCATGCCCCGCCGAGCCTGGACGGGACGCCGACCGCAACTCCCGACAGAACGGCCCCCTGCCCGACTCCGGTGAAGGCGGAGCTGAATACGTGCGAGGAACTGGGGACCACGTACAGCGCGCCGCCCGGCTGGAACCCCTCGACACTGGCCAGCCCGGCAGGGCCGGCGCAGACCGACGCGAACACATTGTCCGTGACCCGCTTGCCGTTCAGCGTGACCTTGACGAGACGGCCCTTGCGCCCGTCCAGGGTCACCTTGGCAGTGGCCGTGCCTTTCACGGTGACGATCGCCTCGGCGAGGGTTTCAACCGCGTTGTTGTCATCGATCCCGGCGATCACGGCGTACTGCCCGTCGGGGACGCTGAACGCATGTCCCGAATTCCCCTGGAACAGGATGTCCTGGCCAATGTTTAGCGCGAGGACCTGCGACGCCCGCGCGACACCGGTGTGCCCGAGGGTTGTGACGACCAGCTTCCCGGTTGCGGCGATCGCCGGAACGGCCTGCGCGGGGCCGGCCAGCGGCGCGATCAGCAGGGCACCCGCACCCGAAACCAGGATCCTTGAAATACGCCGCACCGTCCGACCCTTCATGAGTTGCCTGTGTCCACCCCGCATCAGGTTATGGCAGATAAGTTAGGCTCGTTCAAGCTCCCGAAGGTATCCGTCCGCCCGGTCTCGATCGCCGAGGGCCAGCGGCTGCAGCGGATCGGCCGTACGGCTGGGGACCCGGGGAAGCTGCGGCGGGCGATCGAGGTGATCCCCGAGCCAGGTGCTCCCCGGGCCGGCCAGCAGGAAGATCATCACCCGCACCGCCTGGCAGGGCGTTCACTGTGAAGATCAGCCGGCCAACCGCAAAGTGGCCAGTGCGGACCGTTGCGCGTGATTGGAGGCCACTACTACGATCCTCGCGTCCAGCCCCTTGTTCGAAGGGAGTCCGATGCGAGGCGGCAATAGCTTGATCGCCCGGGGTGGCATCATAGCTGGTGCGCTGATCCTCCTGGTCGGAGGCGCAGCGGTGGTGGCGGGGTCTGTTCCCGCGGTCGCCCAAACCAGCCACGTTGCACCCAGCAAGGTGGGCAGCCTTGACTGCAACGGCTTCAGCCCGATTCAGCGGCCGGTCAAGCTGACCGGCGTCTGCACTGATCCGAAGGGATACGACGGCGGCCGGTTCTACGACAACGGCCACTACATCGGCCACGATGAGCCGATCGTCCGGTTCTTGTCCAGCCGGGATGGGTCGGGCAACGACATCACCTGGACCGAGCAGCTGCCCATGGATCCGGCTCAGCAGCCGACCGTCGGGACGCCGGGATCGGACGTCACGCACTGGTTCGAGCTGACAATAGCGCCCTGGTTCTCTATGGCGTTGTGCAATCCCGAGTCCTTCCCGTACACGCCGTGCACGCCGGAGAGCGACGCGAACGCTCCGGTCGGGAACTTCCCGTGGGCCACGCCGCAGCTAGCCGGCGGCGGCAGCGCCTTCCTGGAGATGCAGTTCTATCCACCCGGCTTCGGTCCGTTCGCCGACAACATCAGCTGTGACAACACGCACTGGTGCGCGTCGCTGCACATCAACGACCTCGAGTGCAACTTCACCTTCGGGACCTGCAACCCGAATTGCATCGAGCCAACCAACTTCTCCTTCATCCAGACCAACGGTGTTCCGACTGGCCCGCCCAGCCCGCAGCTGTCGAACCTCGCCACGCTCACCCCGAACGCCAACACCCTGCTCATGAACCCGGGTGACGTGATCCAAGCGCACATATTCAACGCCGACATCGGAGGCGGCCAGCATGCGCTGGAAACGCAGCTAACCGACCTCACTACCGGGCAGAGCGGGTTCATGATCGCGTCGGCGGCCAACGGCTTCATGGCCACCAACCACGTGGACTGCTCGGGGACGCCGTTCAACTACCAGCCCGAGTTCAACACGGCCAGCCCGCAGAACGCGGTGTCCTGGGCCGCGCTCCAGGTGAACGTCGCCACCCAGTTCGAGATCGGTCACTTCACGCCGTGCACGAATGTCGTGAAGCCCTCCACCTTCAGCCTTGGTAGTTTCGCCGACACCTTCTGGAACAACTGCCTCGGCCCGTACGAGGCGGCGACCTCACCCGACAACTCACACAATGCCGAGCCAGGAGATGCGCCCTGCTATCCGGTCGGGGACACGCACGGCGGCACATCGCCACCGAATCTCGTCACCGGATGCGCGAACTTCTTCCTGGCAAACGGTGACATCGACTATGACGGCACGTCGTACTGGCCGGACTGGCCCAACCAGATAGAGCCAGGCACGTTCCCCTCGCCATTCCGGCAGCAACAACCAAGCACTGGTGGGCATCCCTACCCACAGATCCAGTTCGAGACCGATGCCGTGGCCAGCGAGGCGACGTGCCAGCCTACCGGTGTCGGCTGCGCCGTTCCGGCACCGGGAAGCCCAGGGAATTTCTATCCGCACTGGACGCTCGCGAACCCGGGTGGATCATGCCGCTGGGAGTTCGGCAACATGACCGACGGCAACTCGTTCGGAGGAACCGCCCAGTACGGATCCCCATCGGCATGGTTCTTCGGCACACTCGAAGGGCCGATCATGCAAAACATCAGGTGTTAGCGAGTCAATTTCGCGATCTGGCCGGACGGCAGCCCGCCGGGCCGCCGTCCGGCTGGACATGGTCGCCATCAGACGTGGCCAGCTCTAGGAGGTGGCTGCCGCGGTTCCAGTGCAGGCTGGCACCCTTACGGGCTAACGACCTCGAGTTCGCCGCTCGCCAGCCCTCCGGTGGCCACCTGGCAAAGGAGTGGCTGGAAGGTGGCGCGGACATTGCGGACGATCAGCGTGGTGTGCACTCCGGCCGGGGCCAGCCGGCGCACCGCCGCCAGGCCGGCGAACCCGGCGCCGACGACCACCACCTGCGGCGCGCTGCCGCCGGCGCGGCCCTGCCCGGGCTGGGTGATCGTGGTCATGATGATTCCCTTCCGTTGCGCAGGCGGTGCTGAAGGCCGCTTGAGCCGGGGCGGTTATGAGCGGGTGGCCGGTGCCAGCTCGCGGCCCTCATGCCCGGCGAGGTCCTGCGCGGCCGCGGGCGCCTGGCGGCGGCGGACGCCGCGGGGCAGCAGCACGGCGACGGTGATCGCAGCGAGCAGCGCGGCGGCGGCGGCGTACGGCAGCCCGGTGTGAATGCCGTCGACGAAGGCGGTGCTGGCTGCGGCCTTGACCGGGCCGCCGGCGTGGATGGCCAGGGCGAACGAACCGCGGGCCCTGCCGGCCAGGGCGGTGGGGATGGCGGGCGGCAGGTGCAGGTTGCTGCGGTAGCCGGCGGCAACGACGCTGCCGATGACCGCGATGCCAAGCGCGCCGCCGACCTCGCGGGACAGGTCGTTGAGCGCCGATGCAACGCCCTGCTGCGAGACGGGCAAGCCCTCGGTGATGGCAGTCGTGGCGGGGGTCATCGCCGCGCCCATGCCGATGCCGAGCGGGACCAGGCCCGCCACTAGCAGCCAGTAGGAGCTGCTGACCCCGACCCGGGAGATGACCGCGAGCCCCGCGGCGACCAGCACCAGGCCGGCGACGCCGACGATGCGGGCGCCGAACCGGGCGACCAGCCGCGGGGTGACCCTGCCGGCGGGCATCATCGACGCCACGAGCGGCAGCACCGACACCGCGGCCCACAGCGGGCTGTCGCCGCGCACGCCCTGCAGGTACTGCAGCAAGACGAAGGTGAAGCCGTAGAACGCGAAGAACTGGATGAAGATCGACAAGCTGCCGGCCGACAGGCGGTGGTTGCGGAAATCCCGCACATCCAGCATCGGGAACCCGGCGCGCAGCTCCCAGCCGCTGAAGATGGCCAGGACGGCCAGACCCCCGCCGATGCCGCCGAGGGTCCGGGCGCTGCCCCAGCCGGCCTCCGGCGCCTCGATGATGGAAAACACCAGCGCGGTCAGCCCGCCCAGGGCCAGCAGCGCGCCAGCCTTGTCCAGCCGCTGGGCATTGTGATGCGACGACTCAGGGACGAAAGCGATCGTGCCGGCGATCGCGACTGCGGCCAGCACGACGTTGACGGCGAACGCCGACCGCCATGAGAACCACTGCAGCAGCGTCCCGGTGACGAGCAGGCCCAGCAGGGCGGACCCGCCGGCGACCGCAGCCCACACGCTAACCGCGCGGGTGCGTTCGGCGGGGGCGAAGGTGTTGGTGATCGTGGACAGGGTCGCCGGCATCACCAGCGCCGCGCCCGCGCCAATCACCCCACGCAAGACGATCAGCTCGTTCGCCGACGACGTGCTCATCGCCACCGCTGACGCCCCGCCGAAAATGACCAGCCCGGCCAGCAGCGCCCGGCGGCGGCCATACCGGTCGCCGAGCGCCCCGGCCGGGAGCAGCAGCGCTGCGAACACCAGCGAGTAGGCGTCGATGATCCACTCCAGCTGCGTCTGGGTGGCCTGGGTGGACCGGGCCAGGTCCGGCAGCGCGACGTTCAGCGACGCCATTGCCGCGACCACCGCCCCGAGCGCGAGGCAGACCACAGCGGTGACGGCCGTGGTGCTGGCTCGCCGGGGGGCGCCGCGCCGGAGCCTGGCCGCCAGGAAGGCCGCCAGTCCGGCGGCGAGGGCGATGATCATGATGTCCTCCAGCACTGAAAGAGAAGGAAGCTTCGTTTTATCGGCATCAGGAGATCACAGGGCCCTCGCCGGTGTCAAGAGCGAACCTTCATTCTTTTTGTAATAGGCTGGGCGACATGCCGAAGATCACCGACGAGCGCCGGGAGGCCCGGCGCCGGCAGATCCTCGACGCCGCCCGGGCCTGCCTGCTCGAGCACGGGCCGGAGGCGGCGTCGATGGAGATGATCATCGCCCGCTCTGGCCTGTCCACCGGCGCCGTCTACCGCTACTTCAAAGGCAAGGATGAGATCATCGAGGCCGTCGTCACCGCTTCCGCGAGCGAGATCGCCGCGGCGGTGGCGCCCATCCTGGCCGGCCCGAAATCTGCTCTGCCCTCCCAGCTGGTCGAACAACTGCTGGCCGCCTGGGCCAGCTACTCCCGCGCCGGCGTGGGTGCCGCGGCCGGCCTGGACCGGATGCCGGTCGCCGTGCACGGCTGGAGCTACGCCCAGACAAACCCGCACCTCAAAACCGCCCTCCGGGCCCGCCTGCGCGCCTTCCGGGACGCCTGCATCCCATTCATCAGGCAATGGCAGGACGACGAGGTGATCGCCGCCAGCGCCGACCCCGGCGCGGTCGCCCAGCTGCTCCTGTCGATCTTCCTCGGGTTCGTCGCCCAGAACTCCCTCACCGGCGACGCCGGGGTCCAGGAACACGCCGACGCCCTGGCCGCGCTCACCACTGCCCGGCCGGCCCTCGGCCAGGACACCAGCAGCACCCAGCCCGCTGAGACAAACCCGACTGCCCCTAGACCCAACAAGACGAGCCCCCGGCCCAGGGCAGATAGCAGACCGCCCGGCGCGGGTTCGCGCCAGCTCCCGGGATGCCATTGATCCCGGAACCCCAGAGACCAGGACGACGCACATCGCAGTGTTCACAACCCAGCGATGAACTCCCTGCCGCCCCCGACAATCCTGGCGACGCCCGGATGGGCCCTGGCCGCACGCCAACAGGTCCAGGCGTTCCACCTCCATGGGCGTGACCAACGTCCGCAGCCGGACCATCTGGGACCGCGCAGATCACCCGGATCCGTACGGCGGCCGGCCCGCCCGAGCCTGATTCAGCAGCCGTCCAGAACGGTGGCTCTTCGCGCGCAGATGGTCGCTGGCGTTGGACGTCGAGGCCGCACCGGCGGCAGCTAGACTTGAGAGTGGCTCTTACACATACGGAAATATTCGAACGGTACATATATGCCGGTGCGATCACCCGGAACCCGGACGCGATCGCCGCGATGTTCACCGAGGATGGCGTGTACGACGCGCCGCTGGTTCCCGATGGTCATCCGCTGC
>Ga0126371_10005215_pt1 | contig 11543 bp, 8 predicted proteins | sample PanSoiMetaPlot_4_FD_110145 | JGI IMG/M metagenome (GOLD analysis project Ga0126371, IMG submission 110145) | Tropical forest soil microbial communities from Panama - MetaG Plot_4 | ecosystem: Environmental > Terrestrial > Soil > Tropical forest > Bulk soil | place: Panama | collected 2016-02-17
CCCGGAAAATGGAAGGGCAAAAACCACATGGCTGAAGATTTCGACCGCTTGAGGATTTCAAGGACTCATCGGAGCGACTCTCTGCTCCTGGATACGAGCGTCGTCATCATCTGGAGCTTCGGAGGAAGCGACCGGACCTCTTCGCGAGCAAAGCCTGTATTGTTGGACCTTCGCAGCCTCTGTAGTGAGCGTCATCAGCGTGTGGGAGATCATCCTGAAGGCGCAGTCAGGTAAGCTCGCACGGAGATTCGATCTGCGGGCTGGCATAGAGGAGATCCTCAACGAGCCGTCCTGGAGCATCCTTCCGCTGCGAGCCGAAGTACTCCGCGCCTTGACTGATCTCCCGCGTTACACGGGGATCCATTAGACGGATGCTCATCGCGCAAGCCAAACCGAAGATATGACGATAGTTACACCGGATTTGCAAATCGGGAAGTACCGCGTTCCGACGATTTGGTAATCGTCGGCGGAGCGGGCCTCTCGTTTCGCAAAACCAGAAACTAACCCTAAGGGAAGTACTGTCTTCCGCCGATAAGAAAAACAAGTCAGGAGACGGTATGGCCGTGACATCCCGTGAAACTTGGTGTCCAGCGTCCATTCGCAACACCAACGGTATCTCCCTGGAGGAGATCTCCCGTAACACAAAGATCAAAGTGTCCACGCTGCAAGCGCTCGAAAAAGGCGAGTTCGAGCAGTTGCCTGGAGGCATTTACAACATTAGCTACATCCGCCAGTATGCTCGCGCCATCGGAGCAGATGAAGGTTCGCTGGTGGATCTGTACCGGACGAAGTTCTTAGCCCGGGTTTAGGCTAAGGCCTGCAACCGGCGTCATCGCGATAGAACGAAGGAGCCATTCTATGTCGGCCGCACCATCTTTCGATGCCCAACCCATGTCGACCAAGGCCGTAATCGGCAAGGGTGTAGTGGTAGTGGGACAAATTCAGAGCCGTGAGGATCTCACGATCGAGGGAGAAGTGGAGGGCACCATCGATATGGCCGGGCACCGCCTCACCATCGACGGCCAGGGCAGCGTTCGCGCGGGTGTCAAGGCGCGTATCGTCGAAGTAAAGGGATCGATCGAAGGGCAGGTTGAGGCCGTCGACAAGGTTTACATCCGCAAAGGCGCCACGTTCGTCGGGGACATCCATTCGGGCGGAATCATCATCGAAGACGGCGGGTACATCAAGGGCAAGATCGATCTGTCGCAGCAGGACAACGGGAAAGTCAATGGTTCGGCGGCCGGGCACTGAGCCGCACGAAACGCTCGAAAAAAGCGATAATCGGATGGCGTGAGCAATCCGACCCGCAGAACCTTTCTCGTCACGGCTGCTGCCGGACTTGCCGGCACCGCACTTCCCCAGACCGATAATCTTCCCGTAGCATTTCGCAAGCTCCGTCCTATGACGGACGGAATTCAACCGATTATCGTCGCCGAACGTGCGGGGCGCTTGGAAAAGGCGCGCAAGTTGATGCGCGAGAATCGCATCAACGCGGTTGTCATGGAGAGTGGATCGAGCGCGTTCTATTTCACCGGCTCGCGCGCTGCAGGCGCCGTGCTGCTCTTTTCACAGGGCGATCCAGTCCCGGTCGCCGCTAGTGGCGGAATTGCCAAAGCGCTCAAAGATGGTGGCGTCTCAACAGGCAGGGTCGGCGTCGAAGAACGCGTCCGCTTTGAAATGGTCGACGCGATCGGCAAGGATCTGCCTGCGCTCGAGTTCACTAGCGCCGATCCTGTCACCGCCGGCTGCCGGATGACAAAATCCCCCGCCGAGCTTGCGCTGATGCAGCGCGCCAACGACATCACGATCGCCTGCTATCGGGCAGCGTTCGCATCTTTGCGCGAAGGCATGACCCAGCATGAGATCAGTGCCTACATTGGCGCCGGGTACAAACTGCTGGGCGTCGAGGGCGACGCGATGGTGAGCTTCGGGATGTACACGGCCTTCCCGCACGGCAGCATCCAGCCGCAAAAGCTGCGCGAAGGCGATTTCGTCCTAATCGACGACGGATGCCGTGTGGAAGGCTATCAGTCGGACATCACGCGCACTGTGATATTCGGCAAACCCACCCAGCGCCAGCGCGATGTCTGGGAATTGGAGCGCAAGGCGCAGAACGCCGCGCTTGCTGCCGCGAGACCTGGCGCGACCTGCGAATCCGTGGACACGGCCGCGCGGAAAGTGATCACCGACGCTGGTTTCGGTCCAGGCTACAAACTACCCGGCCTTCCCCATCGCACCGGCCACGGAATCGGCCTGGACGGTCACGAGTGGCCTTACCTGGTCCGCGGCAACAAGCGCCGGATGGAGCCGGGGATGTGCTTCAGTGACGAACCCATGATCGCGATTTACGGAGAATTCGGTGTGCGTCTGGAGGATTGCATGTACATCACCGAAGACGGTGCCCGGACGTTCACCAAGCAGAGCCCCGCCATCGATCAGCCCTTCGGGTAAGCCCTATGCCCCAAGCAAATTCAGAACCAACGTTCGCCGGCCGGATCGAGAGACTCCGGGAAGCGATGAAGGAGTTCGGCCTTCAGGCCGTCGTCATCGAGCCCGGGCCCGCGATGCAGTATCTGACCGGCGTCCGCTGGGGGCGCAGCGAACGGACTTTCGCGCTCGTTGTTCCATTGAAGGGCGTTCTGGGTTTCGTGCTGCCAGGGTTCGAAGAAATGCGCGCCAAAGAACTGATCCACTCGGGCGCCGAGATTCGCGTCTGGCAGGAGGACGAAAGCCCCTACCAGCTCGTCGCCCAGATGTTGAAAGATCGCGGCGTAACCGCGGGCCGCGTCGGAATCGACCCGTCAGTGCGGTTCTTCATTTACGACGGTGTCAAGAAGCTGGCGCCCGGATTAACCTACGTCAGTGCACAACAGGTTCTCAAGTCTGCCGGCGTCGACACCAGCTCCCCGGCGGCGAGAAGGTAGCGCGACCACGTCGCCAAAGATTGGTCATGGGCACGAATTTGTCGATCCTCAAGCCCGAACGGCCTCGGTTCTTCAGCAACTTGTAAGGAATGTCGCTGGCGCGCCGCGTGCCTGATTGCGGGCATGAGCACTAACCCTCGAACTCCACTTTCAACGAGCTATCTGCAATCGATACTCGGGACAGCGATGAATACCGCGGATTGTCCCCCAGCCAGTCGAGTAGCCTGTCGTCTTCCACCCAACAGTTCGACCGCGGCAATCTTTCCCCGTTCATCGCGAATTGTTGAGCAGACTGCACAACTGCAGCAGTCGAACCCGAGTCAATATCGGCAGGTGGCGCAGCAAATTTCCACGAATCTACAAACCGCTGCATAAACAGCCACGAGCCAGGGCAATACGGCGCAAGCGAATTGACCCAACTGTCAAAGGATTTTTCGCAGGCTTCCCACAACAATCAGTTGCCGAACGCTCAGGATCTGGCACAGGCCATCGGCGGACATCATCATCACCATCATCACTTCCACGGGTCGTCTGGCAGTTCGAACGTCAGCAACGGCGATTCGTCAAGCAACAGCAGCAGCTCGACCATGAATCAGCTTCTATCTCTCTTTCAATCGAGTGCCGCTCAAAATAATGCGCTCGATCCGGCAGCCATCATTGACACGCTGGCGAGCGCCGTAATCACCGGATCGAACTAGCAAGATCGCGAGGCGTGGCGGCTCGATGTACCATGAGTCGTTGCCAGCCGATGCGTCTGCATTTTTTCTTTGTAATTCTAGCCCTCTGGACCTGCGCTCTCGTCAATCCCGGAAACCTGGGTACCGTTGACGCGACACGTCGGCTCCAGGTAGCACGCTGGGTTCGCCTCGCTGAGTCCCCGGTGCGGGCTGACGATCCGGCCGCTGGGCCAATCGGCCGCAACGGCGTACGTTACTTGCCTACCGGTATCGGCCAAAGCCTCGTGCTGGTGCCTTTCGATGCGGTCGCAAGCGCTGCCATCGGGCCGTGGCTTGAGCGTTTCAATCTCGACGCCACCCGGCGCGCACAGGTGATCGAACTCGCCGTCGCGTTCCTGATGCAGTCGTTTCTTACAGCCTGCCTGCTGATCTTGGCATACGAGGTTCTGCTTTCTTTTGAGTTTTCGCCACCAGTTAGCGCGGCGGGCGCGATCGCGCTGCTCTTCGGAACCACGGTTTTGGCATACGTCCAGGCCGCACAAGAACTTCTTCTGCTGCTGACCCTGGCGATGCTGATGCTTTGGGCCGTTCTGCGATTTCGCGCCGATCCGGAACTGCGCTGGGCACTGCTCGCTGGAGCCGCTTCCGGATTTGCGCTGCTAACGCGCATGACGTCGTTCTTTGAAACCGCGATTATCGCGTTTTATGGATTCTCGGGCACTTCGCGCCGGAAGCGTCTTGCGCTTGGCCTGTTGCCGCCGATTTTAGCCGCCCTGGTTCTCGATCGCTGGTATCAGTATTACCGCTTCGGGAGCATTTTTGGCACATACATCGGCATAACCGAAAGCCAGCTTCGGTCGCCCGGCATGCCCGAAAATTACTACTTTTCGTATCCTTTTTGGAAAGGTTTTTGGGGTGCACTCTTCTCGCCCGACAAATCGGTCCTCTTATTCGACCCCTTACTTATTGTTTTGCTCGCTCTCGCGATTTGGAATTGGAGAAGGTTGGAGCGCGACCTCCAAGCGCTACTTGCCCTACTTGGTATCCTGGCTTTTATTTACATTGCCGCTGCTGCAAAATACATCGCGTTCGGCGGCGATGTGGCCTGGGGGGATCGTTATGTCCTGCTACCGATCCAACTCCTGTGCCTCTTCGCAGTGCCGCTGCTGCTGACGCGGCCCCGTGAGATGCCGCCCGCCGCAAAATACGCGCTTTGGGCAATCGTCGCCACGGCGTTTCTTCTCCAAGCCGCGTCCACTGTGATCGCGCCGAATCTCGAAGTCGAGCAGAGAAAACTTGGCTTTGACCGGGGCGTCATCGTCAATCGCGTCATCAATCTCGAAGAGATCTCGCGGAACCGGGAACAGCCGGCCCGCTTCGCCGGCGTCCCCCAAGAATGGCGGACGCTGTATTACTTTCCCTTCCAGCTTCGCTTCCGTTTTCCAAAGCTGGCACGTTGGGCGATCGCCGGATGGCTGGCGCTCCTGATCACGCTGCCAGGCCTCATCCTCGGAACCTTGCGGGCGGCGCGGAAATCCGGAATTCCGTAAACTCAGAAGTGTATCCAATGTGGGTAACATGGCCAGCCCTGCTGGTCTCGAGCGCCGGGTTTCTGCTCGCTCTGAACCCCAACCGGGAGCTCACCCAGTACACGCACACGATCTGGACCGAAGAGCATGGCCTCCCACAGGACTCGATTCGCGCGATCACCCAAACTCGCGATGGCTACTTGTGGCTCGGAACCGACGAGGGCTTGGCTCGATTTGACGGATACGACTTCACGGTCTTCACCAGGGAAAACGGTGCGCTTCCCGCCAACAGCATCAACGCGCTGTGGGCCGCAAGCGATGGCAGCCTTTGGATCGGAACCGCCAATGGCTTGACGCGCTACTGGAATCGCAAGTTCACAACGTTCTCCAAGAAAGACGGCCTCGCCGACACGTCGATTAGTTCGATCACGGAAGATCATTCCGGCACCTTATGGCTGGTCTCGGGAGTGGATCTCACTAGATACCAGAACGGGCGCTTTATCGATCTCAGCAAGCAAGAAAAGCTGCCCATCGAATCCCTCCGAACGGTTTATTCAGGCCAGGACGGGACGGTCTACATCGCGGGGTTCGCGGGCGTAGCGCGGCGCGAGCAGAACCGGTTCTTGCCCGTCATCACCAGCGCAGAGATCGGCGGCAACATCGTCTCCACTGTCATCGAAGATCGGCACAAAAACCTTTGGGTGGCGGGAAGCTCCGGTCTCCTGATGCGGACACCCGCCGGGAAGCTCCGGCTCTACACTGCGAAAGACGGCCTGCCGGATATTTTCGTCCGCTCGCTTTGGGAGGATCGGGACGGCAATCTTTGGGCTGGAACCAACAGTGGTCTGGCGCGCCTAGAGGGCGGCCGATTCGTGAGCAGCCGCACAGCGGTATCGAACGCGAGCGACTGGGTCCGGTCGATCTACGAAGACAACGAAGGCAATCTCTGGGTCGGGATGAATAGCGGATTGAATCGATTCCGCGACGACATATTTACCAACTATGGTCTCGCGGAAGGATGGCCCAGCGACGAGCCGACCACCGTGTATCAGGACCGGCGCGGCCGAGTCTGGGTCGGATTCCACGACAGCGGATTGTTGGAATTCGGCAAACGGCCGCGCGTCTTCACCATGCGCGACGGCCTCCCCAGCAACGAAATCTTTTCGATCCGTGAAGATCATTCCGGCGACTTGCTCATCGCTACGCGCGAAGGCCTGAGCCGGTATCATGACGGCCGCTTTATCAATCGGATCCTCAGCGATCCGTTGAACCGGCATCTGGTGTTCGACTTTCTTGAGGATCGCAATGGAAGGTTGTTCGCCGCCACGCCGAACGGGCTCGCCGAGCTTGGGTCCGGCAGCGTACCTCGAATTCTGATTCCTGGAGGATCGCAGCCCAACGACTCTACGATGACGGTGCTCGAAACACGCGATGGCAGCTTTTGGGCGGGAACGTTCGGCAAAGGACTGTGGCGGCTACAAGATGGCAAACTTCGGCTTTTTACTACAGCCGATGGACTCGCGAGCGATCAGATCCGGTCGTTGTCCGAGGACGCCGATGGAACTCTATGGATCGGCACTTTGGGCGGCGGTCTGAATGCTCTGCGCAACGGCCGCTTCTTCGCCATCACGACCAAGGAAGGGTTACTCAGCAACAACATCTCACACGTCGAGATCGACTCGCGCGGCTGGCTTTGGCTGAGTACAACGCGCGGCATCTCTCGTGTCGCAAAATCGGAGCTGTCGGCCCTGATCGACGGAAAGAACCACTTTCTCACGCCGGTGAACTATGGCGTGTCGGACGGATTGCGAAGCGCCCAGTGCGGTCCCGGGTACCCGAGCAGCCGCGGGGGTATTCGTACCGGCGATGGCCGCTTGTGGTTTCCGACAGGTCAGGGACTGTCCGTGTTCGACCCCTCAGATCACGCGCTTAGCGTGACTGCGCCTATGGTTCATTTCATCGACGTCCAGGTGGATGGACGCGCCATCCCGCTGGATGGTCCGACGAAGCTCGCCCCCGGGAATGGACGCGTTCAGTTTCGTTACACCGGTGTCCATTTCAGCGCGCCCGATCGCGTTCGATATTCCTATCGATTGGAGGGCCTGGACCGCGACTTTACCAATGGCTTCTCACGGCGCGTGACAAATTACAACAGCCTCCCGCATGGCCGTTATCGCTTTATCGTGCGGGCCGCGGTCCCCGACGGACCGTCTAGTGAAGCATCGTTCGCATTTCAACTGCTGCCGCACTATTATGAAACCGCCTGGTTCCGTTGTCTCTGCGTCCTCCTAGCGGCCGCGATGATCTGGGGTCTTTTCCGTCTTCGTATGCGGCAGATTCGTGAGCGATTCGCACTAGTGCTCGAAGAGCGCGCGCGCCTGGCTCGCGAAATTCACGACACGCTGGCTCAGGGGTTCGTGGGAATCTCGTCGCAGCTCGATGCCGTCGCACTGACACTCCGCGACAATACGGGCCTGGCCGCCAAGCACCTGGAGCTCGCTCGTAAAATGGCGCGGCATAGTCTCACCGAAGCTCGCCGCGCGGTTATGGATCTTCGCGACTCTGCGCTAGAGGGCCAGGAGCTAACCGCCGCGCTTTCGGAAGCCGCGCACCAGTGGACCGCCGGCTCCCCCGTGCGAGTGCAAGTCGACGTTTCCGGCAACGGGCGCAAACTTCCCGAAGAAATGGAGCAGAATTTGCTCCGCATCGCGCAGGAAGCGGTTACCAACACGGTGAAGCACGCACGCGCTAACCAGGTCCGCATTCGCCTGGATGTCGAACCGCGTCAGCTCAGCATGGTGGTCTCCGACAACGGCGCCGGGTTCGAGCAAACCGAAGCGTTCTCTGAGGTCGGCGGCCACTTCGGACTGCTCGGCATGCGAGAGCGTGCCGAGAGGCTGGGCGGAGAGCTGCATCTCGAAAGCCAACCCGGCCAGGGAACGAAGGTCGAAGTCAAGGTACCTCTCTCGTGATCCCCACGGAGCCACAAAGCGGTCAGCTTCGCATACTCATCGCCGAGGATCACATGATTGCCCGCATGGGTGTCAAGACCATCCTGAGCATGCAGCTTGACCTGAGTGTCGTCGGTGAGGCCTCGAACGGCATGCAGGCCGTGGAACTGTATCGTAAGCTCCAACCGGACGTGCTGCTGATGGACATGCGCATGCCCGTGCTGAACGGCGTGGCCGCAGCTCAGGCGATTTGCGCCGAGTTTCCGGATGCGCGAATCATCGGATTAAGCACCTATGGCGGCGACGAGGATATTCGACGCGCCCTCCAGGCCGGAATGCGGGCCTACTTGACCAAAGACGTCTTGCACGACGAACTGATCCGGGCGATTCACGCTGTTCACGCTGGCGAGACATACCTTACTGCCGAAGTTCGCACCATCTTGGAGGGCGCGGCGCTCCCGGCCGATCTGAGCGCGCGAGAAATGGAAGTATTGGGGCTGATCGTCAAAGGCAAGAGCAACAAACAAATCGGCTTCGACTTGGGAATCGCCGAGCACACCGTGAAGAACCACGTCAAAAGTATCCTCGACAAGCTGGGGGTCGACGATCGTACGCAGGCGGCGACGGAGGCCATCCAGCGCGGCATCATCCATCTTTAGCTAAGGCCTGTGTTTCCATACGCATATCAGCAGGTTAGACGCTAGCCCTAAAGAGCTAATAACTTCGACTCCAAGTGATGTCATCCTAACAACTTAGGCCCGCCGTTATGTGGATAGTCCGCCTTGCACTTCGCCGTCCCTATACTTTCGTCGTCATGTCGCTCGCCATTTTGCTGCTCGGGGTGGCTTCGATTTTGAGTATGGCGATCGACATTTTCCCTTACATCGATATCCCCGTGATCAGCATCGTGTGGAACTACAACGGGATATCGACGGACGAGATGGAAAAGCGGGTGGTCACGATCTTCGAGCGGTCGATGACGACCTCGGTCAACGACATCGAGCACATCGAATCGCAGTCGTACACCGGCGTTTCGGTCGTCCGAGTGTATTTTCACCCGCGCGCCAAGGCGGAGATGGCCATGGCGCAGATCACGGCCATGGCGCAGTCCATCACCCGCGGCATGCCGCCCGGCATTTTTCCGCCGGCCATCCTGAAGTACGACGCCTCCAGCGTACCGATCCTGCAACTAGGCCTCTCCAGTAAGACCTTGAGCGAACAGGCCATCCAGGATCTGGGTCAGAACTTCATCCGTACTCCGCTGGCGACCGTGCAAGGCGCCGCCGTTCCTTCGCCTTACGGCGGAAAGCAGCGGCAGATCGTCGTGGACTTAGATCCGCGGCAGATGTACGCCAAGCAAGTCTCGGCCACCGACGTTTCCAATTCGGTGAACTTGCAAAGCTTGATCCTGCCGGCGGGAAGCATCAAGATAGGCGACCGCGAATACCAGGTTTCCCTCAACAGCAGCCCCGAAGTTTTATCCGAGCTGAACAACCTTCCGGTGAAGACAGTGAACGGCGCGACGATTTACCTCAAGGACGTTGCTACCGTGCACGACGGGTTCTCAGTTCAAACCAACATCGTGCGCGCCAACGGCACGCGCGGCGCTCTGTTGACGGTACTCCGCAACGGGCGCGCGTCCACTCTGGACATCGTCAATCAAGTAAAGGCGGCGCTGCCGAAAATTTTCGCCGCCATGCCGAAGGAATTGGATGTACGAGAGTTTTTCGATCAATCACTGTTTGTGCGAGCGGCGATCGGCGGCGTGCTAAAGGAATCGGTTACGGCGGCAATATTAACCGGCTTAATGATTCTGCTGTTCCTGGGTAGTTGGCGCAGTACCCTGATTGTCTGCCTCTCAATTCCACTTTCGATCCTGACGTCGATCGTGATCTTGAATCTGATGGGGGAAACGATCAACGTGATGACGCTGGGGGGACTTTCGCTCGCCGTCGGCATTCTGGTGGACGATGCTACGGTGGAAATCGAGAACACACACCGGAATCTGGCGATGAAGAAGCCACTGGTACGCGCGGTGCTAGATGGCGCGCAACAGATTGCGGTGCCGGCGTTCGTTTCTACCCTGGCGATTTGTATCGTGTTTGTCCCTGTGCTTCTGCTGACCGGTGCGGCCAAGTACCTCTTCACGCCTCTTGCTCTCGCGGTGGTGTTCGCGATGCTCGCATCCTACATGCTCTCGCGCACGCTGATTCCCACCATGGTGCATTACCTCTTGAAGGTCGAGGTGGACATGTATCGAAAGGGTGAGCACGGCGAAGGGGGCCGTGCGGAAGGCCACTCGATCATCTGGCGGGTTCATTTCGCCTTCAACCGTTGGTTTGAAAGGCTGCGAGCGGGCTACACTGGGCTTCTCGATTGGGCGCTAGATCATCGTGCTCTGGTATTGTGCGGTTTCATGACGTTCGCGCTCGGCTCTCTAGGCCTGGTCTACCTGATTGGCAGCGATTTCTTCCCAACCGTGGATTCGGGGCAGATCCGATTGCACGTCCGCGCCCCGGCCGGAACGCGCATCGAAAAGACAGAGCTGGTTTTTGCCGACGTTGAGAACGCCATCCGTGAAGTGATTCCGAAAAACGAACTTGACATTGTCTTAGACAACATCGGTCTGCCGCCGGGCGGATTCAACTTGGGATTCGGCGACAATACAAACATCGGCTCGAATGACGGCGACGTGCTGATCTCGCTTACGCCGGAGCACACCTCGACTGCGATTTACACAGACCGCTTGCGCAAGTATCTGCACCAGAAGTTTCCGGATGAAGAATTCTATTTCGAAGCCGCCAATATCACCACGCAGATTTTGAATTTTGGGCTTCCTGCGCCGATCGACGTGCAGGTGACTGGACGCGATTCCGGCCCGAACTATCTGATCGCTAAGAAACTGGCGGCAAGAATTGCGCAGATCCCGGGCGCTGCCGACGTGCACCTACATCAGGTGGTGAACGCCCCGGAGCTGCGCGTAAACGTCGACCGCAGCAAGGCTGGTCAAATCGGCCTGACGCAGCGCGACGTGGCCAACAGCATGTTGATCTCGCTCAGCGGCAGCGGCCAAGTGGCGCCCAATCAGTGGCTGAACTGGCAGAACGGCGTGAACTATCAGATCCTGGTCCAGACGCCGCAATACAGAGTCAATTCGGTGGACTCGCTGATGAGTACTCCGATTTCCCCTTTGAACAGCACCCTCGTCTCGACGACTGCGGGTTCGATGGCAGGCGCAGCCACCGCAAACGTTGCTTCGACCGGTACGGCTCCGAGCCAGACCTCGATGGCGTACGGTAATCCCGGGGCGCTGCCTTACCAGACACAGCTACTTTCGAACCTGGCGACCTTGCAGCACCGCCAAACGGACGAAATCGTAAATCACTGGAACGTCCAGGGGGTGTTCGATGTGTACGCCAATGTCGACCGCCGCGACCTCGGCAGCGTAGCCTCGGCGGTGAA
>Ga0126371_10005218_pt1 | contig 11541 bp, 9 predicted proteins | sample PanSoiMetaPlot_4_FD_110145 | JGI IMG/M metagenome (GOLD analysis project Ga0126371, IMG submission 110145) | Tropical forest soil microbial communities from Panama - MetaG Plot_4 | ecosystem: Environmental > Terrestrial > Soil > Tropical forest > Bulk soil | place: Panama | collected 2016-02-17
ACAATGTCACTATCGTCGGCGACAGGATTACCGCCAGCACTGTCCGCACGCAGGTCAATGAAGTAGGTCATACTTTCACTTCTTCCAGACTTGCGCGAGCTTGGCTCCCGCCTGAATCGTGCTAGCGACGTCCTTTGCCACCGGCGCCAATGGCGTAGCCAGCAGGCCCCCGGCGAAAGCCTTCATTGCGTCGTGCCAACCGAATGTGCTTCCGTCGATCGCCCACGCCCCCAACAGGGCGAGAACGACTGCAACTGGTACTGCGAGGGCTTTGGCACTATTTCTATAACGCTGGTCACCTCTCTGATAACCCTCGTCCAGTTGAGCACTCAAGAGCAGATCGAAGCGACCGTAAACGTCAGTCTCTTCAGGCTCGAGAGGCTTAGCGGTAACGAGCTTCTCCGCAACCGCCATGAGCCTATCCGCATCCACACCCGCTGCCGCCGCCATGTCCCTCGCATTCTCGCGCGTAAGATTGAGCTTGATTAGAGCTTTCGCAATGGATTTTTGGTCAGACATCGGCATCCCGTTGATCCAATTCGCGCGTAAAGTCGCAAGCACAGACGGTAGTGAGTGCGCAGATTCAGCTTTTTGACCAGTGGAGGGAATGAATTTTGTGATTATGTTTCGGATATCTCCAAACCCACGATTGGAAATCCCGCCTCCAAATGCCTTTAGCGCGTCTACAACACCGTACGCCGCGGTACCGAGGCCACCGATTGCTAATACGATCTTCGACAAGTCGATATTGTTAAGCGCTATCGACGTTGGTTCCACCATGACTCGCCTCTCTTTCACAACATGGTCGATCTCTATTTGAGAGACGCCGCGCTGGGGGAAGCCAGGAAAATACAAAGTCACTAAACCCCGGAAATATTCGTACTCAGCCTGACTACATAGTGAAAATCAGCTATCTATCGTTACATAGGCGTGGCATCGCTTTCGGACTGCGAGTCGCTTCAGACACTTTCAGATGGCCACCTTGCCTCATTCAGGAGGGGGAACGGGGATGTAAGCTCTACGCATATGGACTGCCTACGTCAAAAACGCATTGGCGATAGCTTGTAGGTGCCTGCATCCATTCTTGACTGAATCTGGAAGTTGTTGCTTGAGCAGAGTCCCCCCCAGACTCGCAAGCTCCTCCAGCCTCTCCTTGCAAAGCTGGCGTGCGTTTTTCGCATCGGGCGGCAACATGACATGGCGGGTCAGTCCGAAGCCCGGACCGGCTGTCTTTCCTGGATACCTGGGCCCCGCGGGCATAAGCATCAACCCTTCTCCCAACGGCAGCAGTACGCGAGGCATTAGGTCGATCGCGACACTACAAAATTTTCGCAGTTGATCCTCGACGCCCGCCGAATCAAATTCAAAACTCCAGGCCAGCATACGGAGCATCAGGCTGTAAACGGAATCAAATAGCCCCGCTACTTCCGCTGCGACGGGGTTTCCGATGGCCTTTGCTTTTCCTCCATAGCTGGCATCCAGGCGCGCCGCCGGATTTTGCATCGCTGGCCTGGCCGGGGAAAATCCGCGGCCTTTGGCATGAACGAGTTCTTTCAGCATGGCCACGAAAGCGCCGAAATGCGAATTCTCTCGATCATGCGCTATGCCTTCTCCCTGGTGTGTTATTTCCTCAATCGCCGCGATGGCTGAAGCCTTGCCGACCACCTTCACGAGATCAGGAAAATGAACCAAATCGCTGCTCATCTGCTGGGTTCTGGAACCGATGAATAGGTTCTTTTCTGGAATGTTGTTGAAGCCGGACTTGATCAGGCCATACAGTTCTCCAACGCTTCCGAATTCGATCTTTTCAGCGTCTTCACCAGCGAGGGCGAATAGCGATTTAAGCTTGCGTTGCGGAGCAACTTTTTCGGGATGTTCGTACAGAATGAAGCGACGTAGACTCCTCGGCCCAAAGGGCTCGAGTTCAATGGGCACATGGAGGGGGTAATAGCGCGATGGCTGAGGAAAATTCGGCCGCAAATAATACGGCGTTCCGCCGATTGCAGTGGTCATGTTCCAAACAAGGGCCAAGTGCAGCATTTCCTGCGAGGCGATGAAGTAAATCTGGGAAGCCCACCGCCTCACTGTTTGTTGCTGTTCCCAAGTCATGCCCCCCTCAGCGAGATCGCGCTTCAAGGAGAAACCGGCGTAAAGATAGGAACAGGCGATGCCCTGCTCCAACTCTGCGGCTTCGCAGAGCAACTTCAGCAAATCAGATCGCGTGTCGATACTTTTGCTGTCGTTCATGCCTAAACCACCTGCATCGTTTTCAAGCCCAGGTGCTTTGCGATGTGATCTGCGCCACGTAGCGCTAGCGCCGCGATCGTCAAAGTTGGGTTAGGGCTGCCGCAACTGGGGAAGACGGCCGCGCCCAAAAGGAAGAGGTTGTGATGGTCGTGGGAACAGCAGTTAGCATCAACTACGGATTTGGAAGCGTCGTCTCCCATACGGCACGTACCCATGATGTGGCCTGCGCCATCGAAGGCACCTACCTCACCCAAGTCTGGGCTTTTTTCTCCAAGAATCTCGAACATGTTTTTCATCGTGCTGGTAGCATGCGCTAATCCCTTGAGGCTATATTGCGGAGCCGCGAATGTTACTTTTGGTCGGAAAACTCCCAGTGCGTCTTTCATAGTCGACAACTCCACCCGATTGGCCGGGTCAGGAGCGACCTCAACGGAACAACTCAAGCGTAGCTGTCGGCCTATTCGATCGAACAATGCCTGCTGCAATTCCATCCCAATACGGCGTTCGTTGGTAACAAGATCGACGATATCGGCGTAAGGAGAGCCTTTCCTCCCCCAGCCATCGTTGTTCAGAGAGAGCCGGAAACCGGCGTACTCGCGTCGAAACTCGCCGTCGCGAAATGACTCAATGCCTGAAGTCGAGGGCGGCCCTCGGAACGGAAACAACGGCTCCGAAGCCTTGCCATAAGTGCTCTTAGAGAGATGGTCCATGAGATAAAAGCCGACCTTACCGCTCTTGTTCGCTAGTTCTGAGATCAACAACAGCTTCGGCGTCTCGATTGCGTTGGCTGCGATAATCACCACCTCAGCTGTAACTGGACTTGCCCTGCGGTTTTTTTTGTTGAGATCTCCATAGGTGGCAAACTCAACTTTGTGGACAGAGGAATCCTTATCCTTCTCCAAGCGGGTTACGACGGTCTGCTCCCAGAGTGTGGCTCCCTTCTCCACGGCTTTTGCGACATGGACAGCCCCGTCATACTTGGCACCGATTGGGCACAGCGGAACGCATATCGAATTCCCGGCGCACGGCGGGCGACCATCGTACAAAGTAGAATTTCGTGCAGAGGGTGTGCTAAGTACGCGGTACACACTTCCCTCAAATTTTTTGTCGTTGATTTGACCAGCAATCCATCGATCGGAGTAACTTGGCCAGATCATGCTCATAGGGAATGGCTTGCTGCGTGGTGAGTGGAACAAGTTCTGCCACTCCGCGTCGGAACCGGCGACCCCGAGTTCTGCCTCTGCTTCGCAATACCACGGCTCCAGATCGTCGTAGCTGATAGGCCAATCCACGAACCCGTCGGGAAAATCCGGCCCGCCACCATAGGTCGATTTCATCTTGAAATCAGAACGCAGCATGCGTGGGGTGTGTCCGAGCCAGTGCCAGGTCGCTCCGCCAGTCCTTCGTTCGTAGGTGCTTCTGAACCTGACAAATCCGTCGGGCGTGTCGTAGTAGTTGATCGAACTGTCAGGGCTGGGCGCGTCTTTATCACTCGTGATTTGTACGTAAGGACTGTGGAGTGACTTAGGCAAGGTGGCCGTTGCATACCCGCCCACCATCTGGGCACGCGAAGGATTGTGATTGCCGGCTTCGAGAATCAGGACCCGTGCATTGAGCTTGGCCAAACGGTATGCAGCGATTGCGCCCGCCACCCCAGAACCGATAACGATTACATCGAAATCACGCTTCAATCGCCCGCCTCCTCTGGCTCGTTCTCAGGACGGTATCTCCAGTGTCCAAAGTATCCTCCCGAAAGCCCGGGTACGTGAGCGCCTATCAATTGCCACCCCAGCCCGCTGAAATATTCTTCCTGTGTGCCAAAATGAATTGTGAAGGGAGTCGCCGGATCACTGGGATCCTGCATGCCCGACGTATACCAAAGCAGGATGATCTGACAGATGGTTGGGCGGAGCGTAGCCTCGCTGAGAATGTGCTGCTTAACCTTGTCTGGATCGGCATTCTTACCCAGAGATCGAAAACGCTCCAGCACCTGCTGAAGTGATGGCGCAAAGGTGCTGCTGCTCAACCGATCCAGATACTGACGCCCCAGGTCTACTGCGAGACCGTTGACCCCAGTAAGGATTCGCGAGAGTTCCAGGAAGGTTGTCAGCGCTTCTTTTTGCGGTGGAGACCGTTTGAGCATATGTGTCAAACCCTCCCGCGCGGTTTGAAATCAATCTTCATGCCCAACGCGAACCTCACAAACTCTTTCAATCCAAACGTGCGTCCGTCGCCGATTTCTGGCGTCCATCGTGGGTCTTGACTCAAGAACGATTGACTGTCGTTCACCAGGAGACCGGCAAACGTCTCGGCCACAATTCGTCCCCCGACTGCTCCCAACAGCCTTGAATTGACCCCTGCATGACCGGGCACAGTGTGGTTGACAGTTTCGGCCAAGCAATACGCCCACAGTGGACAGTTATCTTCGAAGACTGAGTTGATGTCCTCGATATTCTGGGTCTCTGGCTTGTCTTCAAATTTTCCGATGAGAATTGGATCAAGAACCTCCTCACCCATCGCTCTGGCCACTGCCTGCCCTGAGGGGAGTCTGAGCCGCCAGCCACGAACCAAGTTTCTCTCAGCTAAGCTTGGAATTAATTTGTCTGCGACATCGTCCGGCAAATCGCCAAGCGGAAAGACGATTGACGTGTCAATGCGATATGCAAGTTGGAGCCTTTTTCGATTTTGTGCAAGCTCCGTCGGCGACGGATTTTTTTCGTTGGGCGTTTTGCCATTATCGTCCAGTATTACGCCATTCGGGCGGTCGTCTATATCAATAAAACGCCCCCAGTCCAAGGCCCAGCTGCTTGCTGGCGCCATAAAGCCTCGCAAGCTACGCGGTCGTGTGGGTGGGCCGTCCTGCCCAAAGATAGGGAGCAGAGTATCTTTCGTCTTATCATCTGGATCTCCATCATTGAGGCGGTAGCCTGGACGCACCATGGAGTGGCCAAACCGGTACGCGGCCACAGAGAATTCGAGCGGCATGAACGCTTCATTGCGTTGATGGTAGAACGTCAACACTGGCGGTTTGTCGGCGATAGAGGATTTTTTACTTTTCGCCAAGTGAGGAAATACTTTCTCCAGGGTCGCATGATTGACCAGCGCGACGAGAAAGTCGTTAATCAACATCCATTGATAATGGAAGCGCAGGGTTCGCTGTGCATCTGCAAAGGTAAGGCCTTCATCGATCAAACGATTATGGAAACGAAGGAAAAGCCCTTGGAGCTGGCTTACCAGCGCATTCTCGTCGTTTCTCGGGTCGCCGATAATGGCTCTAGCGGGTTGGTTCGCCGGCAAGTTCGCTGTGTTCCGGGGGAGATCTTTGGCTTGAAACGCTGGCGGCGATGGCCATCCCCCAGTCAGGTTTGAACCCAAGACAAACTTTGCGCGATCAGAACCGCTCGTGAATTCGTACAAATAGGGCTGATCATCGGGACCCCTACCGTACACGTTGTCTAGGTCGAATTTCGGAGTCCTGTAGTCCACGAGGGCATCGGGATCGTTCTGTTGTTGCAGACTACTGGCAGGATCAAACGTGAGGTCATGATCAACGAATTGGCCGAGATACGTGTAAAGAGCAGGGATGCCACTTTCTTCCGGATCCGGACCATCCTTTGGGTCGTCTTTAGTACTCACCATCGCCTTGCCTAACGTTGCCAGGTTCTGACGATTCTCTTGATCATTGTTGCCGAACTCAGCAGGCGAAAGAGCTCGAAAGATTCGTCCGAACGGCCCACTAAATAGTTGAGAGCTGCGCGGAAGCGAGAGACCACGCACGCCTCTGCCGTGTGGAGTGAGGTTCTTGATGTCCACGTTTGACTCCTAGCGTACTTCTAAACGGCCCATCACCACTGGACTGGTTTCCCATTCTTTAGAAGTTTCGACGGCAACTCTTGAAAGACGAGATCTCCCGCGTTAACGAGGAACTTATTCTGTTTACTGACGAACTCATCCAGTCGTCGGTGCGTCGCAGCCTGTATTCCCTGGCTGAGAAAATCCGTGGTTTCATAACAGGCATCTGGTTCGGCTTGAAGGTAGGTTTTAAAGGGAGGCGCCGCAATCTTTGCAATAACGGCTATTCCAAAAGTGGAACGGCGGCGGAAAAGCTTTGGCATTATCACTTGTCCGACATCAGCAGCTGGATTTGCAGGCCCGCCTTTGCGAAAGACTTTCGTGCGGTCAAATTGTGAAAGATCCCCGGTAACATTTTTCCAGATGCCAGCTTTCTTCGAGCGGGCCTTGTCCGCCAGCTGCGCAAATGTCGTGATCTCGTCATTCGTCATTGACGAGTAGAACGTGGGAAAGGCCCATCCGCTCAAGGCTAGCCATTGATTGGCGCTCTGTTCCTTGCCGCCAACCGTTACGAAAATGTCTCCAATGAATCGACCAAACGTGTCGAACACATCGCTAGGTTGATCGACTAACGTTCGAACCACACATTTGATGGGGTTCTTGCCCGCCTTGCTCAAGAAGTTGAATAGTTGGACTGTAGCCGTCTCGCCAAAATTCTGTCGAAAATTTCCGCTGGCTTTGTTAAACGCCGCCCGCTGAGTGGCGCTGGGCTTTTTCTTGTTCAGAGTGGGTGCTATCGGTCGGTAGTGAAGCTCAGGTGCATCCACCGCCTGCAGCCGGATGATAATGCGCCCCTGTTTGTCGATGGCATCCTTCGTAACTTTGCCATGAACCTGTGCTCCCTCAAAGGCGTGTGTAATTTTCGTGGGAGCGCTAGGGCTCTTGCGAAACTTAAAGGCGTTGGACCCCGACACTTCAACCTTTACGGTGTCCGCATCGGATTGGCCGGTAGGCCAGAATTGCGCTAAGTCGATTGTGCCTGTCACTTCGAGGAGGCCGGTAGGCATGAGACACTTCCTCCGAGTGCTTTTGAAATGCAAAGCGATGTGCGCCCGAAAACGCACGGGTACACGCAAAAACCGACGTGTTATTGAAACGCCCCAATTGTCCGCGGGAAGCAGCGAGAAGGAGCCCCCTCGTTCCGAAGGATTCCCAATCCTTGGACAGGCCAGCTCGCTGAATTTGTCGAACTCTACGTCAGGACAGATGCTGTGTCAATAGGAATGAGATGAATCGAGCGACCTTAAAATCCAAGCTTGTGCAAAGGCAAGAGTTATAGGTCAGAGTTTGACGCTTACTGTCATCTAAGTCTGCTTACTTTTATCCGCTAAGTCCAGAATTCAGAATTTCGTTCTCACACTATACTATATATGCTAGTAGCAGATGATGAGGCAGTTCAACTATGAGAATAGCCATGACATGCAGATCCCTTGCCTTCCTCTCTAAGAGGCAACGCCGAGACTAAGCAATTTGCCGTTAATTGGCAAAAGAACATTAGATTCGCAGAGCTTCTGCATTGCCGATTGGACATCCTCAACCTGGGCGATCATGTCTTGAGCACCTGAAGACTCCTTTATGACTGCTGCAGGCGTCCGCGCCGAGTCGCAGAAACGATAGACCTTGGTCTCATGTTCTCGGGCTGCCCACGTTGGCTGTCGAGACGCCAGTCGAGTATCGAATATGCCAAACGCCTATGTCCTGTTTGCACCGGACTGGAGCGCGTGAGATTCACATTCGCCCGGATTCGGACGGCAAGTACGAGGTAGCCTTGCCAGTGGGCTTCTACGATGGTTTCATTGCCGCCGATGACTACTTCCCCGCATGTGGTAGGGTCCACATTGACCTACACGAAATGACGATGTTTGATGCGACATTCCCGCTAGCACTCATCGACCTGAATCATCGGTAGCCACATCGGAAATCAACCAAAGAGGAAATGTTTGTCTTGCCCTTTTGAGACTTTAGACGCTCGTGCTTCGTATCCGCATGTGAAGGAGGGATCTGCGATGAAATCCTTTTTCACCTTGCCTTTGATCGGGTTACTGTTGCTGGGTATTTTAACCGGATGCGCGCCGGGCGCTAACCAGTGCCAAGGATCGTCAGGTGAACACGGCGGAGTCGCGGGCGTTTGGCTCGGCCTCTGGCAAGGCTTTATAGCGCCGTTTGTGTTTCTCGCCTCACTGTTCAAGAGCAACATGAGTGTCTACGAGGTCCACAACAATGGAGCGTGGTACAACTTTGGCTACCTGTTTGGCTTGGCCTGCTTGATCGGGGGAGGCGGCAACCGGGCGACGCGACGGCGGTGAGTCTGCCAAAGTAGCTGACGTAGCATCACTCAATCTTTGCGCTCTGGACAATGAGTGCAATTGCCTCAACAACACTCCGGGATGGGTAGTCTTTTAGACCACTTGTTTCTCACGCCGTTGTGCGCGAAATTCTAGGTCAATTGGGGCGTTTTCGTTTTTTCGTCCATTCTTCCCTCAAATTGTTAAGCACGATTGCGGTTGGGCCGCCTGGTCGAGCGTAGCAGTGTCTTGTAGAAGGCCGGTTCCCGCACATCCAGGCCACGCGTGCAAAACCATGGGGCATAGCGCCTCGTATGAAAAAACTCTGGCTGCTCTCACTGATTCTATCCGGGCTGAATCTCCTCAATGGCTGTGGGGGCTCACAGTCCATAGTGGGAGTCTCAGTCCAACCGCCTTCGGCGATGGTCCTCCTGAGTACATCGCAGCCCTTCAGGGCGGTGGTCACAGGAACAAGCAACGTTGCGGTTACATGGTCCGTCAAGGAGGGTGCGGCGGGCGGCTCAATCGACAACCAGGGAAACTACACCGCACCGCAGATCGCCGGGTCCTATCACGTAATCGCGACGAGCATCGCAGATCAGAGTAAGAGCGGAAGCGCGACGATCACCGTTCCCGTCGCAGTCAATGTATCTCCGAATCCGGTGACGGTGTTTCTGGGCGGTACGCAAACGTTCTCGGCGACGGTTGCAGGTACGAGCAACCTGGCAGTAACGTGGTCGGTCCAAGAAGGAACAGCAGGCGGCTCAATCGACAACCAGGGAAACTATACGGCTCCACAAGTACCCGGGACTTATCACGTAGTAGCGACCAGCGTGGTGGATCCAACCCAGAATGCGCCCGCGACCGTCACCGTCCCACCCATTTCAGTCACCGTCTCGCCAGACCCGGCTAATGTATTTCTGGGTGCCACGCAGGCCTTCACTGCAACTGTCACAGCAACCAACCCGGCGGTAGCGTGGACCGTTCAGGAGGGTGGGGCAGGCGGCTCAATCGATAGCCAAGGGAACTATACGGCTCCGCAAGTGATCGGGACTTATCACGTGATCGCGACCAGCTTGGCTGACAAAAGCAAGTCTGGAAGCGCGACCATCACGGTTCCGCCCGTAGCTGTTTCGATTTCCCCAACCGCGGACACTCTCGGACCGAATAGCCAGCGAATCTTCGTAGCTACAGTCACGGGATCAACGAACACGACCGTGACTTGGACGATCACCGAAGGGGCAGCAGGAGGTACTGTCGTGGACGGCAGTTACACTGCGCCCGCGAAACAAGGCGACTTCCACGTAGTGGCCACCAGTGTTGCCGACCCGACGAAAAGTGCCACGGCCACGGTCACCGGTGTAGCGTCCGGCTTCCTCCCCATTGCGAATATGACCGCTAAACGCGCTGTGCATACAGCGACACTCCTGAGCACAGGGAAAGCTCTGTTCGCAGGAGGAATCAACCATTATATGAAGGTTCAACAGGGTTTTAGGCCTGCTTGCTTTCCAGTCGCAACCAACCTCGCCGAGTTGTTCGATCCTGGATCGGGGACGTTTACGGCGACCGGCGCAATGTCGATTCCCCGCTCCGCTCACACCGCCACGGTTCTACCGGACAACAAAGTGCTGGTGGCGGGAGGATCGTCCATCACTCCACCAACGGCAGAGATCTATGACCCCGCAACAGAGGCATTCACCACCACAGGCAACATGGTCTCAGTACGATTACGTCATACCGCGACCTTACTCCCTGACGGGAAAGTCTTGCTCGCGGGAGGAGACGCTGGCGGGGGCACCGCAGAGTTGTTTGATCCCGCAACGGGCACCTTCACAGCAAGCGGTTCGATGACGGACTCGCGTTCCTCTCACACTGCCACGCTCCTCCAGTCTGGGAAGGTCCTGATAGCCGGGGGAATAGGCGCAACTGGCAAAGTCTCTACAGCAGAACTCTACGATCCCGTGGCTGGAACCTTCACTGCAACCGGTGATATGGGAACTGCGCGTGCGAATCACACCGCGACTCTGCTGCTCAATGGAACTGTCCTGATTGCCGGTGGGGATGACCTAAACGGTGCCCCGCTCGGCAGCGCGGAGATCTACGACCCAAAAACCGGGGCGTTCTCTGCGACGGGCAGCATGGTCACGGCGCACACTAAACACACGGCAACCCTCTTGCAAAGTTCTGGAAAGGTGCTGATTGCAGGCGGCGGCAATTACGTTGCGGAACTCTTTGACCCGGTTGCGGCGACGTTCACTCAAACTGGCAGCATGTTTCTATCGCGGACGTCGCACGCGGCGGTGCTTCTTCCGAGTGGACAAGTGGTCGTCACAGGTAGTGCAACTCCCGTCATTTTTTCCTGCCTTGGTGGCGCAACCACGTCCGCTGAGGATTATAAGTGACCTCGGCCCCCCAGGCCGGGCGACTTAGGGAATCATTTCTAGATCGTTCTTAGGGTAGACAAAATGTCCGCTCGAGCGAGGATGTGGGACGCGTGACGGTGAACTGGCCTTACCGGGTAGTAAGGCAATGTTGACCGACGTAACATCGCCTCTCTGACAAGCTCGGCGGTGTCAAGCACTTTTTGAGCGTACTACTCCGTGCACCCCGGAGAGCGCGCCATTTCGCTCTAGTTGAAAAACAATTGCCGGTGCCAACCAAGGCGCGCTCGCAATCAATTCAGATCAGATGTCGATCCGACCCATGCATCCCTTCGATCACAACTGCGATCATGATTACTACTTCGGACTCCGCCGAAAAGGGGAGTGGGACGCCCAATCAATTACTCGGTGTTCTACCGCACACCATAGCGATGTCCGTGGCTGTCCCACGTACGAACCGAACTTCTGCCATTGCTCGTAATCCCGTCCCTTGCGCCACATCCAGTACAAGCGAACGGCCAGACGCGAATTGCTTGGGCCGTTCTAGCCGGTTCTTAAGCCCCTGCTTGGTTTTCCCCTTGCTGTGAGCGGCCCTGCTGCTGTGCAACGATGAGCGAAGATCCATCGCATAGGTGTACTAATATGAACCGAAGCGCGACATTGAATTGCCGTCGGGAGAGTGCCCATGGCCGGAGCGTGAGTGCACGAGAATACCGACAACGGCCGTGGCGACAATCAGGGTTGGGTCCGAGAACGGTATTCATGTTCAGGGCACA
>Ga0126371_10005220_pt1 | contig 11539 bp, 8 predicted proteins | sample PanSoiMetaPlot_4_FD_110145 | JGI IMG/M metagenome (GOLD analysis project Ga0126371, IMG submission 110145) | Tropical forest soil microbial communities from Panama - MetaG Plot_4 | ecosystem: Environmental > Terrestrial > Soil > Tropical forest > Bulk soil | place: Panama | collected 2016-02-17
GACCCGCGCGGTGTTCTGCGAGAGCGTCGGCAATCCGGCCGGCAACATCTGCGACATCGAGGCGCTCGCCGAGGTCGCCCACCGGCACGGCGTGCCGCTGATCGTCGACAACACGGTGGCGACGCCGATCCTGCTGCGCCCGATCGACTACGGCGCCGACGTCGTGGTGCATTCGCTCACCAAGTTCATGGGCGGCCACGGCACCACGCTCGGCGGCGTCATCGTCGACAGCGGCCGCTTTCCGTGGAAGCAGCACGGCGACCGCTTCCCGATGTTCAACCAGCCGGACGCCTCCTATCACGGCCTCGTCTACGCCGATCATTTCGGCCCGGCCGCCTACATCGCCCGCGTGCGCAGCGTCTATCAGCGCACCACCGGCGCGGTGCTCTCGCCGCTCAGCGCCTTCCTGCTGCTGCAGGGCATCGAGACGGTCGCGCTGCGGGTCGAGCGCCATGTCGAGAATGCAAGCAAGGTGGCCGAGTTTCTGCGCCGCGATCGGCGCGTCGACTGGGTCAACTACGCGGGCTTCGCCGACAGCCCATATCACGCGCTGGCGCAGAAATATTTCGCCGGCCGCGCCTGCTCGCTGCTCACCTTCGGCGTCAAGGGCGGCTTTGCGGCCGGCACCAGGTTCTACGACGCGCTCGGCCTGATCAAGCGCCTCGTCAACATGGGCGACGCCAAATCGCTCGCCTGCCATCCGGCCTCGACCACGCACCGGCAGATGTCGGCCGAGGAGCAGCGCAAGGCCGGCGTGCGGCCCGAGATGATCCGGCTCAGCATCGGCATCGAGCACATCGACGACATTCTGGCCGACCTCGACCAGGCGCTCGACGCGGCGCAGGGCCAGGACCGCCGGATGGCCGCCGCGGAGTAGAGGCAGCCGCGCATGCCGCTCACCGTCGTCCGCGAGAACGACCTGCGCAATGTCAGCCCGAGCCCGGGCTGCATCGAGATCGGGCTCGTCAACAACATGCCGGACACGGCGCTCAAGTCGACGGAGGCGCAGTTCGCGGCGCTGCTCGAGGCGGCGGCAGGCGAATTGCCCGTCCGCCTGCGCCTGTTCTCGCTTCCCCTCGTTCCGCGCAGCGAGCGCGGCGCGCTCCATCTCGGCACGTCCTATCTCGGCCTGCGCGACTTCTGGGACAGCCGGCTCGACGCGCTCATCGTCACCGGCACCGAGCCGCGTGCGCCCGAGCTGGACGGCGAGCCGTACTGGCCGGCGCTCGCCGAGCTGATCGAGTGGGCGGAGGAGCATACCATCTCGACCGTCTGGTCCTGCCTGGCGGCGCATGCGGCCGTCCTTCACCTCGACGGCATCGCGCGGCGGCCGCTCGGCGAGAAGCGCTTCGGCGTGTTCGATTGCGCGCGGGCGGCGGACCACCCCTTGAGCAACGGGGTCGATGCGCAATTCCAGGTCCCCCATTCGCGCTGGAACGAGCTGCGCGAGGACGACCTGAGCGCCGCCGGCTACGCCGTGCTGACCCGCTCGCCGGAGGCCGGGGTCGACATGTTCATCCGCGAGGGGGCGAGCCTGTTCGTCTTCTTCCAGGGTCATCCCGAGTACGACGCCCTGAGCCTGCTCGGCGAATACCGGCGCGATCTCGGCCGTTTCCTGCGCGGCGAGCGGGCGACCTGCCCGGCGTTGCCGCACGGTTATTTCGATTCCGCAGCTGTCGCCGCGCTCGAGGACTTTGCCGCCCGCGCGCACGCCGACCGGCGCGAGGACCTGCTGGCGGATTTCCCGCTCGACGCGGCGGAGCGCGGCATCCGTCACGGCTGGCGCGCGGGCGCCGCCCGGATCTACGCCAATTGGCTCGCGTTCCTGGCAGTGCAGAAAACGTTGCGCGCCGATGCCCGCACCATGGCGCCGTCGCGGGCGCGCGACCCCCGCGGTGCGGCCGGCCCTCCGCGCACATCGTTCATCGACCGGCGCGGCACCAACGATCCATCCGGCCCCTTCAACGGCCGCCACGACCGGCGCCGTCCGGCAATCCCCCGCGTTTCGTAGGCCTGACAGCCGATTGCCTCTTGCGCACGGCCGTCGGACGCGCCATCCGTCCGGCGCAAAGCGCATATCCCGGCGAAGTGGACACCGGTTCGCCGACAAATATGCGCCAACGTTTAATTGCGAAGTTCATGCGGGGATCGATGGCCGACAGCACTGCCGAAAGCGCCGATTTCGCCCGGGTCGAGACCTGGGTGTTCGATCTCGACAACACGCTCTATCCGCATCACCTCAACCTGTGGCACCAGGTCGACGAGCGCATCCGCGCATATGTCGCGGACTACCTCAAGATCGCACGCGAGGACGCGTTCCGCATCCAGAAGGACTATTACAAGCGGTACGGCACGACCATGCGCGGCATGATGGCCGAGCACGGCATGAGTCCCGACGCCTTTCTCGATTACGTCCACCAGATCGATCATTCGCCGCTCACGCCCAACCCGGCGCTCGGCGCCGCGCTCGAGCGGCTGCCCGGCCGCAAGCTCATCCTCACCAATGGCACGCGCAGGCATGCCGACGCGGTGATGCGGCGGCTCGAGATCCATCAGCACTTCGAGGACGTATTCGACATCGTCGCGGCCGAGCTCGAGCCCAAGCCCCTGCCGCAGACCTACGATCGTTTCCTCTCTCTGCACGGCGTCGAGCCTCGCAGGGCCGCGATGTTCGAGGATCTGGCGCGCAACCTTGTCGTGCCGCATGACCTCGGCATGATCACGGTGCTGGTCGTGCCGGAGAAGACGCGCGAGGTGTTTCGCGAAGGCTGGGAGCTGGAGGGCCGCGGAGCCGCCCACGTCCATCACGTGACGGACGACCTGGTCGGGTTTCTGCAGAGGATCGTGGCCGCGCGGTGAACCGTCCTCGTCATGCCCGCGCTTGTCGCGGCATAGGCGAGCGAAGCGACGCCGTTCTTCAAACGGCTATGGCCCGGCCATGACGGAGTACTTCACTGCGGCTGGACCCCGCTCTCCTTGATCGCCGCAGCCCACGTCCTGATCTGGCTCGCAAGAAAGCCGCGCAGATACTCGGGCGAGCGGCGCTCGGGCGGCACTACCATCGTTGCGACTTTGCGCAGGCGCTCCTGCAAATTCGCCTGATCGAGGGTCGCACGCAGGGCTGCGTTGAGCTTGGTGACGATCGGCGCCGGCGTGCCCTTGGGGAAGAACAGGCCCATCCAGTAGTAGAAGTCGCCGAGATCGAATCCCTGCTCCTTGGCGGTGGGAATATCCGGCAGGACCGGCGAGCGCTCGCGCGTGAGCACCGCGATCGGCTTCAAGGTGCCGGCCTTGATGTAAGGCACGGCGCCCGTCGCCAGGATGCAATAGAAGTCGAGATGGCCGGCGAGCATGTCGGTCATCGCCTCGGCCGAGCCGCGGTAGGCGACGTGGGTGACGTTGGCGCCGATCGCCCGCATGAGCTCGGAGCACACGAGGTGGTTCGCGGTGCCGACGCCGGCCGAGCCGAACTGCATCTTCGATCCGTTCGCTTTCACATAGGCGACGAACTCGCGCATGTTCGAAACCGGGAGGTCCTTGCGAGCGATCAAGATGAGCGGCTGCACCACCGCGAGCCCCGCCGGCTCGAAGTCCTTGATCGAATCATAGGGCGGCTGCTTGCGCAGCGACGGGCTCATCGCGAACGTGTCGATCGCGCCCATCACCATCTCGTAGCCGTCCGGCGTCGCCTTGGCGACGCGGGAGACGCCGATCAACCCGGCAGCGCCGCCCAGGTTCTGCACCACGACGGGCTGTCCGAGCTTTTCGCCGAGCGGCGCCGCGATATTGCGCGCCACGAGATCGGTGCCGCTGCCGGCGCCGAAGGGGATGACGAACGTGATGGGCCGGGTCGGCCAGTCCTGCGCCTGCGCGGCCGCGCCTAGCACAAGCGCAGCCGTGAGGCCGAGCGTCGCCTGGATCGTTCGAACTGCCTTGGACATTTCTTCCCTCTGCTATGCGCTTTCAGGCGCATTTTTGCTCGACATCGTCGAACAGCCTCGCCACGGCGGCATTGAAGATCGCCGGCTTCTCGATGTTCGAGATGTGGCCGGCCTGGTCGATCTCGAGAAAGCGTGATCCCCTGATCATCGTGTGCATCTGTCGCGTGTTCTCGGGCGGCGCGCCGTGGTCCTGCGTGCCGCACAGCACCAGCGTGGGTTTGTCGATCTCGCCCAGCCGGTGCCCGTAGTTGAGCCGCGCCAGCGCCGCCGCGCAACCGCAATAACCGGCGGCCGAGGTGTTGCGGATCATCCGCTCCATGCGGGCGATCGCGGCCGGGTCACGCTCGGCGAGGCCGGCGCTCGACCAGCGCGCGACAGTCGCCGGCACGATCGCCGCAATGCCGCCCTGCCGAACCGTCGCGACGCGGTCGAGCCAGGCCCTGGTGAATTGCGGCGTGGTGGTGTGACGCGAGTCGGCGATCACCGCGCTTTTTATCCGCGGCGCGTGGTCGAGCATCAACCCGAGTCCCACCATGCCGCCCATCGACAGCCCGGCGAAGTGCGCCTGCGCCACCGCGAGGGCATCGAGAATGCCGGCCGCGTCGGCCACCAGCTGGTCGAGCGTGTAGTCGCCGTCGGTTGCCGCCGATCCGCCGTGCCCGCGCGCGTCGTAGCGCAGCACGCGGTAACGATCCTTCAGCGCATCGGCGAGCTCGTCCCACATGCCGAGATCGGTCGCGAGCCCGTGGCTGAGCAGCACCCACGGCCCGCGCTCGCCGTCGACACGGCAGTTGAAGGTCGATCCGTTGCTGTTGATGTGCATGGTCATCCGGATTAGTCGCCGCGCGACGTCATTGCGAGCGCGCAACGCGCGCGAAGCAATCTCGATCGGCAAACGCATGGGTCGGCCGATCGGGATTGCTTCGCTTCGCTCGCAATGACGATTTAGTCATGTCCTGCCCCTCTCACGCGCATCCTGGATCATTTGAAAAATCCCCGCCGGCGACAGCGGAAACTCGGCGAGCCGCACGCCGAACGGCGTGAGCGCGTTCTCGACGGCGGCGACGACCGCGGCCGGCACCGGAATGCAGGCTGTCTCGCCCGCGCCCTTGACGCCGAGCGGATTGGTCTTGCTCGGGTATTCCACCAGGATGACCTCGATGTTCGGCAGCTCGGGGCTGGTCGGCAGCAGGTAGTCCGCAAACGTCGTCGTCTGCGGCTGGGCATCGCTGTCGTAGACCATGCGCTCGAACAGCGTGTTGCCGAGCGTGTGCACCACGCTGCCGATCACCTGCCCGCGCACCAGCGTGGGATTGATCGCGACGCCGGCGTCGTTGACCACCACGATCTTGTGCAGCTCGACGCGGCCGGTCTCCGCGTCCACCTCGAGCTCGACCGCCATGAAGGCGCCCGCATAGGTCAGGCTGTTGCCGAGATGGTTGTGCGCATGCTCGAGCCCGGGCGGCAGGTCGCCGGGCAGCTTGTATCCCGGCACGCCCGCCATCGCGATCGCGAGCTCGTCGAAGCCGAGGCCGTGCTTCGGCACGCCTTTGACCTCGACTCTCCCGTTGCGCAGCTCGAGGTCGCCCTCGTCGACTTCCAGGATTTCGGCCGCCGCCTTGCGCACCTTGTCGCGCACGACCGAGGCGGCGACGTGCACGGCCGAGCCGCCCATCACGGTCTGGCGGCTCGCGAACGCGCCCATGCCGAGCGAGATCGCGCCGGTGTCGCCGGCGACGACCGCGATGTCGGGTGGCGCGACGCCGAGCTGCTCGGCGCAGATCTGCGCGAACGCGGTCTTGAGTCCCTGGCCGATCGCGACCGCGCCGGTGAATACCGTGACCTTGCCGGAACGGTCGATGCGCACGCGCGCCGACTCGAAGGGCCCGCGCCCCGTGCCCTTGATGCCCATCGCCATGCCGAGGCCGAGATGGCGGCCCTGCGCACGCGCCTCCTTCTGGCGCGCCGCGAAGCCCGCGTGATCGATCGCGTCGAGCACCGTCGCCATCATCCTGGGAAAGTCGCCGCTGTCGTAGGTGATCGACGCGCCCGAGCGCGCCGTGAGCCCGGTCGCGTAGGGCATCCTCTCGGGCGGCACGAGATTGCGCCGGCGCACCTCGGCGAGGTCGAGCCCGAGCGTATGCGCGATCGCGTCGAGGCAGCGCTCGATCGCGAAAGTGCCCTCCGGATAGCCGGCCCCGCGCACCGGAATGGTGGCGACCTTGTTGGTGGCGGCGACGATCACGCGCAGGTCGAGGCTCGGCAGCACGTAGGTGCCCGGCACCGCGGTCGACGCATTGGTCGGCAGGTTGGTGCCGCGCGGCGTGTAGGCGCCCTGGTCGTGCACCATGCGACCGCGCACGCCGAGCAGCTTGCCGTCGCGGTCGAACGCCACCTCGAGATCCCAGACCTGGTCGCGCTCCTGGATGGTCGCGACGAAGTGCTCGCGGCGATCCTCGATCCACTTCACCGGCCGCCGCAGCTTGAGGCTCGCGGCGACCACGACCGCCTCCTCGGGATAGAACAAGTGCTTGCAGCCGAACCCGCCCCCCACGTCCGCCGTGATCACCCGCACCTGGTTCTCGTTGCGCCCGAACAGCGCCATCAGGTGGCCGCGCAGGTCGTGCGTCTCCTGGGTCGAGGCCCATACCGTGAGGCGGTCTTCGAGCTCGTCATAGCGCGCGAGCACCGCGCGCGCCTCGATCGGGTGGGCGCCGCCGCGATGCGTCTTGAGCCGCAGGGCTGTGCGGTGCGGCGCGGCCGCGAACGCCGCTTCCGCATTGCCGTAACTCTGGCGGAATTCCTTGATGACGTTCGAGGGTTGCCGCGTGTCGACGCGCGGCCCGCCGGGCTCGATCGCCGCGAGGCAATCGGCGACGGCGGGCAGCGGCTCGTAGTCGACCCGAACGAGCGCGGCCGCATCCTCGGCCGCATGGCGGCTCTCGGCGATCACCGCCACGATCGCCTCGCCCACGAACACGACCTCGTCGGTCGCGAGCGGCATCGGCGTAACGTTCGCCGGCAGCGCCTCGACGCGCAATTCCAGCGGCATGCGGTCCTGCGTCAGCAGCGGCCGGACGTCCGCATAGGTGAGCACCGCATGCACGCCCGGCGCCGCCCGCGCCGCCGCAACATCGATCGACCTGATGCGCGCATGCGCGAACGAGCTGCGCACGAAGGCCGTTTCGAGGGCGTCCCGCACCGGCACATCGTCGACGAACCGGCCCGCCCCCCTGAGCAGCGCCGCGTCCTCGATACGGACGATCGGCCGTCCGATGAATTTTGCGGCCATGCCCGGCTCGTTCCCCGTCCCCATGTGATCGCGCGGAAGCACCCTTGCGGCTGTCGGGCCGCAGGTCAATGCTGCCGTCGGCAGCTCCGGTCCGCGTTTTCAGACCCGCAGCCGGTTCGCCGAGACTGCGACAAAGCGGTCGGGAAGCGAAACGAATCGACCGTTTCGCGCGTTGATTCAGACGGGCGGCAGGTCATCGCTATGGATCAGGACGTCGCAAAAGCGGGCACTCCGGTGCGGCAAGCCGTTGGCGGGCAGGCCAAGGGCGCGTCCCGCCGGCCGCTCGCGCCCGCCCTGATGACGATCTTCGGCGCCGGCGGCGATCTCACCAAGCGCCTCATCGTCCCGGCGCTGTGCCATTTGGTGCGCGCCCGCGAGCTTCCCGACGAGTTCGCCATCATCGGCGTCGATCACAATGACCGCACGACCGATCAGTGGCGCCAGATGATGGCCGACGCAATTCGGGATTCGTCGCAAGGGGAGGCGGGCGAGAAGGACATCTGTGCGTGGCTCGTCGAGCGCATGTACTACATGCGCGGCGATTTCACCGAGCCCGCGACCTTCGACCGGCTCGGCAAGGAGCTCACTGAGCGACGGACGTCGCAGAACGGCGCCGGCAATGTGCTGTTCTATCTCGCCGTCGCCGACCGCTTCTTCGGTCCGATCGTCGATCAGCTCGGCCGCGCCGGGCTTGCGCGCCAGTCGAAGCATGCCTGGCGGCGAGTGATCATCGAGAAGCCCTTCGGCCACGACTTCGCGTCCGCCAAGGCGCTCAATGCGCGCATCCTCAAGGTGCTCTCCGAGGACCAGATCTACCGGATCGATCATTTTCTCGGCAAGGAGACGGTGCAGAACATCCTGGTGCTGCGCTTCGCCAACGGCATCTTCGAGCCGCTGTGGAATCGCGATCACATCGACCACGTCCAGATCACTGCCGCCGAGACCGTGGGCGTCGAGGGGCGCGGGCGCTTCTACGAGCAGACCGGCGCGTTGCGCGACATGGTGCCCAACCATCTCTTCCAGCTGCTCGCCATGATCGGCATGGAGCCGCCCACCTCGTTCGATGCCGACGCCGTGCGCACCAAGAAGACGGAGCTGATCCACGCGATCCATCCCGTCTCGGCCGCCAACGCGGTGCGCGGCCAGTACGGCGCCGGCGCCGTGCTCGGCAGGCAAGTGCCCGACTATCGCCGGGAGCCAAACGTCGCGCCGGATTCCGCCACCGAGACCTATGCGGCGCTCAAGCTCGGCATCGACAACTGGCGCTGGGCCGGCGTGCCGTTCTATCTGCGCACCGGCAAGGCGCTCACCGCCCGCACCACCGAGATCGCGGTGCAATTCCGCCAGGCGCCCTATTCGCTGTTTCGCGACACGCCGGTCGAGGGGCTGCCCCCGAACATCCTCACCCTTCGCATCCAGCCCGACGAGGGCCTGTCGGTGAGCTTCAGTGCCAAGCGCCCGGGCGCCGAGATCGAGATCGACGGCGTCGACATGGACTTTTCCTATCGCGACTTTTTCGAGCCGATTGCGGCGGTCGGCTACGAGACGCTGCTCTACGATTGCCTGATCGGCGACGCCACCTTGTTTCAGCGCGCCGACACGGTCGAGGCCGCCTGGTGCGCCGTGCAGGGGCTGCTCGACGACTGGGGGCGCACCCCGCCCGATGATTTTCCCAACTATGCCGCCGGCGGCGCCGGTCCCGAGGCGGCGGATCGCCTGATCGCGCGCGATGGCCGCAAGTGGCGCCCGATCAGGGCCAATGGCCGGCACGGGGCCGCGCGCGTGCGGCCTGCGAACCATCAGCAAAAATGAACGAGGTCGAAAATGAAAACCACCCAGGCCCTGCATGATCTCGGACAGAGCATCTGGCTCGACAACATCACGCGCGATCTTCTGAACAGCGGCGGGCTGCGGCGCTACGTCGACGAGCTCTCGGTCACCGGGCTCACGTCGAACCCGACGATCTTCGATCAGGCGATCAAGAACGGCGACGCCTACGACGACTCGATCCGGTCCAAGGCGGCCGCCGGAAAGTCGGGAGAGAAGCTCTTCTTCGAGCTCGCGATCGAGGATCTCAGGCAGGCCGCCGATCTGTTCCGGCCCGTCCACGATCGAACGTCCGGCCTCGACGGCTGGGTCTCGCTCGAAGTCTCGCCGTTGCTCGCCTACGATACCAAGGCGACGATCGCGGCCGCGAAGGAGCTGCATGCCCAGGCGCAGCGGCCGAACCTGATGATCAAGATTCCGGGCACGCCGCAGGGCGTGCCCGCGATCGAGGAATCGATCTTCGCCGGCGTGCCGATCAACGTCACGCTGCTGTTCTCGAACGAGCAATACGTCGCCGCCGCCGATGCCTACATGCGCGGCATCGAGCGGCGCATCAAGGCGGGCTTGCCGGCCGCGGTTTCCTCGGTGGCGTCGATCTTCATCAGCCGCTGGGATGCCGCGATCAACGACAAGGTCCCCGCCGGGCTCAGCGACAAGCTCGGCATCGCGGTCGCGCGGCAGGCCTACCGCAGCTATCTCGGCCTGCTCAGTTCGCCGCGCTGGATGTGCGTCTACAACGAAGGCGCGCGGCCGCAACGGCTGCTATGGGCGAGCACCGGGACCAAGAATCCGAAGGCCTCGGATGTGCTTTACGTCGAGGCCCTGGCGTCCCCGTTCACGGTGAACACGATACCCGAGAAGACGCTGAAGGCCTTCGCGGATCACGGCAAGATCGGCGCCACGATGCCGGCGGACGGCGGCGACGCCGATGCGGAGCTTGCGCGGTTCGCCGCCGCGAAGGTGGACGTCGCCGCCCTCGCCAAGCAGCTGCAGGACGACGGCGCCAAGTCCTTCGTGAAATCGTGGAACGACCTCATGGGCGTGATCAACTCCAAGTCCGCCGCTCTCAAGCGCGCGAGCTAGCGGCGAGCATGAAGGCGACCCGCAAAAAGCCGGCGCGACATCGCCGCGCCGGCGGCGCGCGCCGCGTCGCGGGCAAGAAGGTGCTGGTGATCGACATCGGCGGCACATCCGTCAAGATTCTCGCCACCGGGGAGCAGGAGCACCGCGCGTTCCCGTCCGGACCGAAGATGACGCCAAAGGAGATGGTCGTCGGCGTCAAGCAGCTCGCCGCCGGCTGGAAGTATGACGTGATCTCGATAGGCTACCCTGGGCCGGTGCTGAACGGTCGGCCGGTTGCCGACCCTCACAACCTCGGGAAGGGCTGGGTCGGGTTCGATTTTGCCGATGCCTTCGGCGACCCCATCAAGGTCATCAACGACGCGGCGATGCAGGCCCTGGGGAGCTACGAAGGCGGCAAGATGCTCTTTCTCGGCCTCGGCACCGGGCTCGGCACCGCGATGGTGGTCGACGGCATCGTCGAGCCGATGGAGCTCGCCCACCTGCCCTACAAGAAGCACACCTACGAGCATTATGTCGGCGAAGCCTGGCTCGAGCACCATGGCAAGAAGAAGTGGCGGCGCCACGTCGCCGACGTGGTGAAGCGTCTGATCGCCGCGCTCGAGCCCGACGACACGGTGATCGGCGGCGGCAATGTCAAGAAACTCGACAAGCTGCCGCCGCATTGCCGCGAGGGCGACAACGCCAATGCGTTCCGCGGCGGCTTTCGCCTGTGGGAAGAGCCGCCAAGGCGGGCGCGGGTGAGACTTGGGAAGTGAGACTTAGTAACGTAGCAACGTAGCCCGGATGAGCGAAGCGACATCCGGGACCCCCGTCCCCGCATATGGCTTCGCTCAGCGGGCTACAGCTTTACCGCAAGCGTATTGGGATCACCGAAGGCTTTTGGGAAATAGAGGCTGCAATGGCGAAGCGACCACCCGAGGAAGGAGCGCGAACGAAAGAGCGCCTCGCGGCGTGGTCCGCGCTGCGCGAACACTGCGCGGCCATGCACAGGGTGCACCTGCGCGACTTGTTCGCGGCGGATCCCAAGCGTGGCGAGCGCCTGACCGCCGAGGCCGCCGGCGTCTTCCTCGATTATTCGAAAAACCGCGTCGACGACGAGACGCTGCGCCTGCTCGGCACGCTTGCCGAAAGATCAGGGCTGCGCGAGCGGATCGACGCCATGTTTCGCGGCGACAAGATCAACGTCACGGAGGACCGCGCGGTCCTGCACGTGGCACTGCGCGCGCCGAGAGGCGCCTCGATCGTGGTCGACGGCAAGAATGTCGTGCCGGACGTGCATGCCGTGCTCGACAAGATGGCGGCATTCGCCGACCGCGTGCGCGGCGGCGAATGGAAAGGCCACACCGGCAAGCGCATCCGCAACGTGGTCAATATCGGCATCGGCGGCTCCGACCTC
>Ga0126371_10005221_pt1 | contig 11538 bp, 13 predicted proteins | sample PanSoiMetaPlot_4_FD_110145 | JGI IMG/M metagenome (GOLD analysis project Ga0126371, IMG submission 110145) | Tropical forest soil microbial communities from Panama - MetaG Plot_4 | ecosystem: Environmental > Terrestrial > Soil > Tropical forest > Bulk soil | place: Panama | collected 2016-02-17
CACGCCGGAGAACGGCGAGCGGATCCGCCGCCAGATCTCGGTGATGCCCGAATCACCGGGGCAATACCTGCGGCTGAGCGTTGCCGAGAACCTGCAGTGCTTCGCCGATCTCTATGAGGTGGCTGACCCGGCTGGCCGGATCGACTTCGCGCTGCGGGCGGTCAACCTGGCCGACCGCGCCGACGATCCTTGCGGCGCGCTGTCCAAGGGGCTGCGCCAGCGGGTGGCCCTGGCCAGGGCGCTGCTGCCGGATCCGCGTGTGCTGTTCCTCGACGAGCCGACCTCCGGCCTTGACCCGGTCGCCGCCCGCGACGTCCACGAGCTCATCACGGACCTGCGGCAGCACGGCGTGACCATCTTCCTGACCACGCACCGGCTGGCGGAAGCCGAGCGCCTGTGCGATCGGGTCGCGATCCTCAACACCACGCTGCGCACCGTCGGCCGCACCGACGAGCTGCGCGACCGGCTGTTCGCCAGGACGCTCACGGTCACCACGGTGGCGCCGCTCGCCAACCCCGGCAGCGTCTTCGCGCCCCTGCCTGCCGTCGACGGCTGGCATCAGGACGGCACGGCCGGCTACGTCCTGGCCATCTCCGACCCGGTTGTGGCCACCCCGGCGACGGTACGGGCGCTGGTGGCGGCGGGCGCCGACGTGCTGTCGGTCGGCGAGTCGCGTCATTCGCTCGAGGATGTCTACCTCGAGCTTGTCGGCGAGGACGCGGAGGCGCGCCGCAGATGAGTGTCAGCAGGAGGCGGGTCCGGGCCATCTACCGCAAGGAGTTGCGCGAGTACCGGCGCAATCGCAACATCGTGTTCGGCATGGCGATTCTCCCGTTGATCTTCCTTATCCAGCCGCTGATCTCGGTTCTCGGCGCGCCATCGGCGTCGGCCAGCTCGCTCGCGAACCACCACGAGCTGCTGTACCTGCTGGCCATACCGGCGCTGGTGCCCGCGACGCTGGCCGCTTATTCGGTGGTCGGGGAGCGTCAGCAGGGCACCCTGGAGCCCGTGCTCACCACGCCGATCCTGCGCGAGGAGTTCCTGCTCGGCAAGGCGCTGGCCGTGCTCGCTCCGTCGGTCGCGATCGCCTACGCGGTCTGCATCTTCTTCCTGGTCTGCGTGGAGCTGTTCGCCGCGCCCGGAGTGGCGCCGGCCCTGGTGCGCGGGTCGGACCTGCTCGCCCAGCTGATCTTCACCCCGCTGCTGGCCGGCTGGTCGATCTGGGTTGGCATCGCGATCTCCGCCCGGGCCAGCGAGACGCGGGTCGCGCAGCAGCTCGCCATCCTGGCGAACCTGCCTTCGGTCGTGGTAACGACGCTGCTGGCGATCGGCACGATTAAGCCCTCGCTCCCGCTCGCCATCGGCGGCGCCGTGCTGCTGCTCGTGCTCAACCGGATCGGCTGGCGGGTCACCTCGGCGATCTTCGACAGGGAAAAGCTGGTGACCGGCACCAGATGACGCTGCTTGTTAGCCGGGCAGCGTCACGACGACGTTGCCTTTCTTGTGGCCGGCGTCGACGTGGCGGTAGGCGTCCGCGATCTGCTCAAGCGGGTAGCAGGCGTCGATGACGGGTTTCAGTTCCGCGGCCTGGCAGAGCTGGGCTATGTATCGCAGGTCCGCGCGCTTGGTGGCGTTGTCCCGCAGTCCGGTGAACGCGATCATCGCCCTCGTTGACCCGAACCTCGAGGTCCACGCCGCCTGTGCGAAGATCGCCAGCGAGACCGCGGTCGTGAGGTAGACCCCGCCTGGGTTGAGCGCCGCACGGCACCTGTCGAAGGAGCTCTTGCCGGCCACATCGAAGATCACGTCGTACGTTCGCGGCTGGCGGGTGAAGTCGGTCTGGGAGTAGTCGATGACGGTCTCGGCCCCCAGGTCGCGTACCAGGGTGGCGCTGGGACCGCTGCACACTCCGGTCACGATGGCCCCGAAGTGCCTGGCGAGCTGTACGGCTGCACTGCCCACCGACCCGGACGCGCCGTTGATGAGGATCGTCTGCCCGCGCCGGAGCTTAGCCTTGTCCCGCAAGAAGCACAGCGCCGTCGCGTCGGCCAGCGCGGCTGCCCCCGCGTAGCTCAGGCCGTCCGGCTTCGGCTCTATCGCCGCCTGCTCGGACAGGCAGACGTACTCCGCGTGGGCGCCAAACCTTGGGGCGGTGGTGCCGAAGACCTGGTCGCCTGGGTCGAACCGGGTGACGGCCGGGCCGACGGCCTCCACCTGACCGGCGAAGTCCGAGCCCAGGACAGTGCAGCGCGGACGCGTGATGCCGAAGACGGGCCGGGCGTAGAGCGGGGCGCCGCGGCGGGCCAGGCTGTCCACCACGCCGACCGTCGCCGCATGCACCCGGACCAGTACCTCATCGTGTCCTGGGCCCGGTGCTGGCACGTCCGCCACAGTCACGACGTCGGCGGGGCCGAATCTGCGGCGTACCGCGGCCTTCATCACTGCTCCCCTTCGCCGTCGGGATAATGGAACACCTCGTCGAGCGGCACCTTGAGCACCCGGGCTATCTGGAAGGCCATCTCCAGCGATGGCGAGTAGCGGCCCTGCTCGATGGCGATGACGGTCTGCCTGGTTACCCCGATGCTTTCGGCGAGCTGCGCCTGAGTCATCTCCCCAGAAGCGAACCGCAGCGCCCGGATCGAGTTCGTCAGCCTGGTCGGCTTGCTCTTCGCCACCGGCTACAGACCTCGCCGGTACGCGACGAGCTTCAGCGCGGACCCGGCCACCGCCCACAACACGAACCCCAGGTAGATCGCGTTGGCGATCCAGAAGTAGTCCCACTTCACCATTGCCATGGCGAGTCCGGCGCTGGCGCCCGCGACGATGAACCAGCGGGCGGCGTGCTCGCCGAACCGGGAGATCTCCTTGTCCCGGGCGTCGGCGCGGCGGCTGTCGCTCGGCCGCGCGGTCTCGAAGACCACCCGGCCCACTGTCGTGGCGATGATCGAGGCAAACGCCGTCCACACCAGCACGGGAACATAGGACACCTCCGGGGCTGGCGTGCTGAGCAATCGCCCGACAACGATCGCGAGGTAGACCGCGTACGCTCCCGCGCTGGTCACCAGGTAGACCCAGGTGCCCTTCTCTTCGTACGACACCGCTCTCACCGCCCCGTCATGTCAAGAACTTTTGACAGAACGAATGTAAGGTTTCTCTGACATGATGTCAAGAGTTCTTAACCTTGCGGGCGGCGTGGTTCGGTGGGTTGTTGGAGGCTCTGGAGTTTGGGCCTGTGGCTGGCTTGGGGTCAGCGCTTGTCGATGGCCTCGACGCTGGACTTGGTGCCACCGTGGGCGGTGTGCCCGCCGTCGAGCGGAATCTCCGCGCCGGTGATACGGCACGCCCGGCCGGACAGCAGGAAGACCGCCATCTCGGCGACCTCCTCCGGCCTGCTGCCGGCGACGGCCCTATTTGCCCGGTTGAGGACCACGATGATCGAGTTGTTCGGGCCATCCACCGTGTCCCGAATTTCACAGATCAAGCGGGCCGTGACGGCATCCACGCCTCCGTCGAGGCGCGAAAGCACAGCAGTGAATTCGTGTTGTCCTAGGCGCTTGGCAACAAGTGCCTCGGAGGCGAGAAGATCGGATGGCGGCAACTGACTGCTGGCCTCATTTACCAGATCGTCAACCGCCAGCTCTTAGCCGGCAAGCTCGCGATCCGGCAAAGCGGAAACATGAGCCCGCCGTCGCGGCTCCCGCCAGTGCAGGCCGCCACCATGGGCGTCTGGAGCACCGGGGACTTCGCCCTCACCGAGAAACAGATGACCGACTCCGCCGAGAATGTGGCTGGCACATGGCGATACGAACGACTGGACGGCCCGGGCCACTGGCTGCAGCTAGAGGCACCAGATCGAGTAAACGCGCTATTGCTCGACTTCCTGCCGCGCTGAGACATTGCGGGCTGCATAGGTTATCGGGTGCCGAGGGCCCAGATACTGTTCTTTTATGCTGTCCGGCGCGCGGGTCTGATCGATATCGGCCGGAAACGTCGCTGCTAGTCACGTTTGCGGCACAAATGTGGAACCCAATTAAATTGGCCACGGGTATACATAGCCGGAAATAAATGGCATTCTGAAAAGATGACGACCCGGGACGAAATAGCGCACACAGCCCTCAGCTTTAACGGCACCTGCAATGGCGAGGGCTACGATGGCCGGAACCCTTTCAGCACCGACCTAGGGCGTCCCGTAGAGGCGTGGTGCGGCGACTTCGTCACCGACGTCTACAAGCGCGCCCAGATTCCCCTCCCGGCGATGCAGCCTGGCTGCCGGACCGGCTTCGCCTATTGCCCCGACGCCGTCGACTATGGCAATGCGCAACACGCGACCCGCAACAGCTGGCAGGCGCAGCCCGGCGACATCGTGCTCTTCGACTGGAACGGTGACGGCACAGCCGACCACACCGAGATCGCTACCGTGTACCAGGACGGCACGCTGTTCACCATCGGCGGCAACAGCGGGCCCAGCAACGTGGACGGTTTCGGGGGCGAAGGCGGCGTCCACCGCCACCGCTGGGCGGCGCCCGTCGATCGGGGTAACGACGCGGTGCTGGTCGTCATCGACACCTCGAAGGTCGTCCACTTCGGTGGCCCGGCCCACCCGACCAAGCCAGGCAAGCCCCCGCCTGACAAGCCACGCTTCCTGATGCTCAAGTCGCCGATGATGAGCGGTGACGACGTGCGGGACGTCCAGCTCGCGCTGAATAAGCACAACCACGCGGGCCTGGACCCAGACCACGTGTACGGTCCTCTGACACGAGACGCCGTTATCAGCTGGCAACGACACGCGCAGATAGAAGTGGACGGCATCGTCGGCCCGCAGACCAGGGGCTCGCTGGGCTTGCCGCCCTGATCGGAAGGACTGGTCAGATCTTGGCGGCGGCTTCGCGGGCGGCCTGGTGCGCCGCCTGGCGGGCCGGGCCGGCATCGGCGGTTACGAGGTTCGGGCGGAAGTGGATCTCGCAGATGTCGGTGACGCCGGCCCAGGCGAGCCAGTCATTGAAGTAGGGCGCCTGGAAGTCGCTACCGAACGAGGCCGGACGGCCCTGGCCGTAGACGGCGCTGGTGTAGATGACCACCGCCCGCTTCCCTGACAGCAAGCCGGAGTAGCCATGGTCGGGGTCGAAGCCGAAGACCATGCCAGGCTGGCTGATCACGTCGATGAACTGCTTGAGGATGTACGGGATGCCGTGGTTCCACATCGGGACGCTGAACAGGTAGTAGTCGGCGGCGGCGACCCGGCGGAACGTGCGTTCCACCGCCTGCCACGCGGCGGCCTGTGCGCCGGCCGGCTGCTGGCCCGCGAAGACCGCCATCTTCGCGGCGGCGGCGGACGCGCCGAACGCGGGCAGCGTGCCGTCCCACAGGTCGAAGGTGGCGGTGGTTATGTCGGGACGCAGCTCAAGCAGCGCGTCAAGGAACGTCGCGGCGATGGCGAGGGATTCGGACTCCGCTCCGCGCGGAGACGCGGAGACGTGCAGCAGGGACGGCATTGGGCTCTCCTTGTCAGCTACGAAATGTGCGTGCGCACGTACATTAACAAACGCGTGCGCGCGCACGCAAATTCAGTAGCATGGGGCTGTGAGCGAGGACAGAACAAGGCTGGCGTCCAGCGCGTGGGCGGCACTGCTCGCCGCGTACGCGACGCTGGTCCCGCGCCTGGACCGGGCACTGCAGCAGGCCACAGGGTTGCCGCTGAGCTGGTACGACGTGCTGCACGAACTGGCCGCGGAACCTGGCGAGCGGCTCACCATGAGCGAGCTCGCCGAACGCGTGGTGCTCAGCCGCACGCGCGTCAGCCGGATCGTCACCGAGCTCGAGGCCGCCGGGCTCGTTCGCCGGGAAGGCAACCCCGATGACGGCCGGTCGGCCTTCGCGGCGCTGACCGCCCAGGGCAAGGCCCGCCACCACGCCGCCGCCCCCCGCTACCTGGAAGGCATCGAGCAGCACTTCGCCGACGGCCTGACGAACGCGGAACTGGGCTCGGTCGCCAGGGCACTGCGCAAGGCCGCACAGCAGCCGATCGCGCTTACTCGACCGGGGTGATGCTGGCCAGCCGCCACAGGCCCCAGGCCAGCGGCCGTTCGGCCCGGCAGTGTCCGCAGGCGGTGCTGAGCTCTGACCCGTAGGTCGCGCCGCAGCGGGTGCACGTCCTGCTCGCCAGAGCCGCGCCAGGATCGGTCTGGGTGCTACCCGGCCGGGTGAAGACGAGGTCGTACTTGCCCGCCCAGGAGACCCAGCCCAGGTCCGCGTTCGACTGGGCCATCCCTACCGCCATGGCTCCGCCGAACGAGGCCGCCAGCGATCCGAGGCTCTTGGCCGACGCCATCGCGGCCTCGGCGGCGGCACCCGGCGCGATCATCACCTGGAGCTGGTTGAACGAGACGCGGACGCTGGCGCGCTGCGGCCCGGCGAGCTCGAAACTCAGCAGTTCGGGTGCGATCGCCTGGTAGTCGACAGGGAGCCGCGCCACGTGACTGGAGGCCAGATCCGGGTCCTTGGTGGAGCTCCGCGCCCGCCGTGCATCGCGGGCCTTAACCCGCAGGTACCGGCCCATGAACGTGGACCAGAACGACGGGACGGTCAAGTAGCGGATGAACTGCTCGTCCCCGTCCGACATCGCCGCGAACATGACCAGGCAGGCCATCTGCGCGGCCTCCAGCAGCAACTGCTCGTCGAAATGAGGGTCGGCGCGGCGGACCTCGGCCAGCCGGATGGACAGGTTCGGGTCAGCGACGGCCGCCACGGGCGGCGCCGCCTGCCGGTTCCGTTCCCGCCTGCCGCGCATCACGACCACCGTGAGCAGCGTGCCGATGAGCACCGCGAACAGTAGCGCCCAGCTGCCGATGACGATGGCGATGATGATGATCCCGACCGCCGTACCCGCCGTGCTGCTCGCCAGGACGTGCCCCGCTACCACGGCTCACGCTGCCAGGAGACGAGCACCCAGTCATGACGGCCGGCCGTGACGATCCCCTTGCAGTAGCGGCAGCCACCGGCCGGGTCGAGGTCGAGGTGCGCGCCGCACGAGGGGCAGCGGTTCGCGGGCAGGCCGCCGGCCGGCGGGGTGACGGCACCGGCCGAGCGGGCGAAGGTCAAGTCCTCCGTCCAGGTGGCGCCCGCCGGGCCGCCGCGTAGCGTGATGCCCGTCGGCCGGTGCCGCTCCAAACGCTGACCCGAGCAGGTCACCCGGACCCGCACCTCCTCCATGAGCGGACTCGTGGTCGCCTCGACGACGTAGGCGTCGACGGCCCGCCACAGCCCCTCGAACGACACATCCGCGCGGGACCGCAGTTCGAGCAGCGCCTTGTGGGCGCGGTACATGCCATTCGACATGAAGGTTCGCGCGGGCGTCGCGTCACCGGAGACCAGGCTCTGGCAGATCAGCGCGGTCGCCGCGAAGGCCCAGTCTGCCAGCGCGCGTGCCCGGAAGCCCGGATCGCGCCGTGCGATTGCCGCGGTCCCGGCGTTGATCTGGGCGGGCTCAGGAACCTGGCGCAAGGTGCCATAGCCCCAGCGCGCCTGGTCCCCCGACTCCAGCTCCACGGACGCGCCGTATCTCAACCCGGACATACCGACCAGCGACAGCCGGACGAGGATCATCGGCAGTAGGAAGACCGGGAACACGATGATCACGATGAGGAAAATCAGCAGCCTGATCACATAGAGCGGATTCCCGCAGCCCCGCGGCTTGCCGTCGCGCCCGGTTCTGTTCATGCCGCGCGTGGCCCAGTGCGACACCGCGATGAAGCCGTACCAGATCCGGTCGCTCAGCGGGGACTTGTCACCGCCGCCGGGCATGCCTGGCGTCCGCGCGAGGCGTGGTCAACATGTCCCTATTGTCCGTCGCGCAGCATGTCGCGGCGCCAGTCGTCGCGCACTTGTCCGCCGGTCTTAACTTTCTTTGTCGAGATGTCCAATGAGCGCATCCCAGACAGCGGCGACCTCGGCGGCGAAGCGCGGATCGGCCACGGTTCCGTCCGGCCCGATCGTGGCGCGGTCCACAGGGACGCGGCGGCACGCCGCGCCGACGATGTCCGCGCCGACATACCCGAGCACGGACGCGAGTGCGTCGATGGCACCCTGCCCCCGCCCTTCCTGGGCGACGTTGATCCAGGCGGCGGGCTTGCCGTACAGCTGGCCGCCGCCCACGGTCCAGTCAAGGAGGTTCTTGAAGCTGCCCGGCAGGTTCCCCGCGTACTCGGGGGTGCAGAACAGCACCGCGTCCGCCGCCTCGATCTGCCGCCGCAGCTCCGCCGGCGCATCCGGCAGCAGATCGCCGTCGTGGTCGGGGTTGAACGCGGGCAGCGCCGCCAGGCCGTCATAAACCACCGCGGTAACCTCGTCCGGCGCCTGCGCCGCCGCCGTAGCCAGTGCCGCGGAGTTAGCCGAACGGCTGCGCGTGCTGCCTGTCACAAGCAAGACTCGCACCCGCCCGATGATAGGCGCCGGCTCATCACTCCCAGGCAGGACTCGTCGCCCTCGGCCGCCTCCCTAACCTCTGGAATCACTCTCAGTTGGTCGTTCATCACTAGACTCATCCGTTGTCCAGTGCTTACGTTGTCCCTCTAGGCATGATCCCGGCCGCATAGCACGAGGAACCCCGGGGGAAGCATGACGCTTGACGCTAACCACCTCGCCGCTGCGACGTCCCCGCGCAAGCCTCGCCGACGCCAGCCCGCGCCCGTCCAGACGGTGGCGGTGGACCGCGCCGTGTGGCGCCGCGCGCTGGCCCAGAGGATCATCCCTCCAGGCAGAACTCGTTCCCTTCCGGGTCTGCCATGATGATCCAGCCCGCGCCGGGCGGCTGACCGCCCACCACACTGGCGCCGAGCCTGCCTGTCGGGTTAGCCGCACGTGATGGTGATCATGGTCCAGGCGCCGAGGTGGATGCGGTCGCCATCGCGCAGCGGGACTTGCTGGCCGGACGGAACGTCCTTGCCGTTGACCTGGATGCCGTTCGGCGAGCCTGAATCGACGATGGACCATTGCCGGTCCGGCCCGGCGACCAGCACGGCATGCAGCCGGGACACCCCCGGATCGGTGGGCGGGCCGGTCAGATCGATCTCCGGCTCGATGCGGCGGGACACGCTGCGCCGGCCGATGCGGACCTCGGTGCCTGACAACGGGAACCGCCGTTCCGGGACGACAGCCGGGAAACTGATCGAGGCGGTGTCCTCGTCGTTGAGCGCCTGCACGCTGTTGTAGTAGGCGCGATCCGCGGTCACCACCGCGGTCCAGGTGACAGCCGCCGGGGTAACCGGGTACAGCGCCGTCGGCCCTAGCGGGGCCGCCGCCACGGGAACCGACCCCACCGAGTCAGGGGGTGTGGGCATCAGCCTGGTCCGCGTGAGCGGCGCGGGAACGGGCCAGGCTGGCGTGACGACCGATGCCTGGCCGCTGGGACTGGCCGGTATTGAGGGGTCGTACGGCTCCAGGCCGAGCGCCTCCCGCAGCGCGTCGCCGAATGCGCCGCAGCTGTCGAACCGCTCATCCGGCGCCTTCGCCAGTCCCCTGGCGATCACCCGGTCCACGGCCTGCGGCAGGTCGGGCCGCGCCGCCGTCAGCCGCGGCGGCGCCTTGTACATATGCGCGTACAGCACCGCCATCGGGTCCTCGCGCTTGAACGGCGGCGCGCCGCCGAGCAGCGCGTACGCCACGCAGGCCAGGCCGTACTGATCCGCGCGGGGACCCGCCGGCAGGCCGTTGATCTGCTCGGGCGACACGTAGTCGGGTGTGCCGAAGAACTGGCCGGCCTTCGTCAGCGCGTCGGCCGAAACCACGCCCCTGGCCAGCCCGAAATCCGACAGGTACACATGCTCGGGACGGCCGCGCCCGGTGTCCACCAGCATGTTGGCGGGCTTGACGTCACGGTGCAGCAGGCCGGCGGCGTGCGAGGCGTCAAGCGCCGAAGCCACCGCGGAGATGAACGACGCCGCGCGCTTGGGCCGCAGCGCGCCCTCCCTGCTGACGATGACCTGCAGGTCGTCGCCGGCCACGAAGCGCATCGCGATGAACATGACACCCGCCGCCTCGCCGGCCTCGTACACAGGGATGACGTGCGGGTGGTCCACCGCGGCCACCGCCCGTGCCTCGCGCACGAACCGCCTTTTCGCCGCCTCGTCACCGGCCAGCAGCTTGAGCGCCACGACCCGGCCGAGCCGCTCGTCGTGCGCGCGGAACACCGCGGCCATGCCGCCCGCGCCGACCAGCTTCTCGAGCACGTACCCGGCCACCCGGGAACCTGGGCCAAGCCCGCCGAACGCCGCTGGCGAATCCCCGCCCAATACCCCTCCTCCCGGCAGCCTCTATCTCCGCATTAAGTCTGCCAGCAAACGGGGCAGACTGGACGATCCTACGAAGGCTGCCTGACCGGCAGGATGATCGCCGACGGGCGGGCCGGATCGTGGTAGACGGTCTGGCCGGCGGCGACCAGCCGGGTGGCGGTGCCAAGCGGCTCGCCGGTGCCCGGGTTGCGGGCGAACCGCGGGAAGGCGCCGCTGGAGACCTGCACCCTGATCCGGTGCCCGCGCTTGAACCGATAGGCGGTCGGCCACATCCGCACTGTCACGCAGGACGCCTCGTCCGCGCCGGTGACGCTCGTCAGGCCGTCGCAGGCGTTCCATGACTTGCCGGCCGGGTCTATGTCGCAGAGCCGGACGAAGACGTCGGCGTGTTGCAGGCTGGACCTGAACCAGATCTCCGCGCTGACCTCGCCGATCACCTCGACGTCTTCCGCCAGCGGCGCGGTGGTGTAGGTGAGCACGTCCGGACGGGCCTCGAGCGCGGTGTTGTCGACCCGGCCGCTGTTCCTGGCGACCATCCGGACGCCGCCGACTGCGGGCGTCGGGTCGGCCGGGTCGTACCGGTACCGGTCCGGGGCCGACTCGGCGGCCGCCGAGTCGGCCAGCGCGCCGCCGGGAAGCAGGTAGAAGCGCGTTGGCCGGTATCCCGGCGGCGGCCAGGAGGGGAAGTCCCGCCAGGCGTTCTCGCCCATGACGTACAGCCGCACCGGCGCCCGCTCGGGTGGTTTCTGGCCGCGTGCATGCGCCAGCCCGAACTCGAGGGCCTCCTTGATCGGTGCGTTGTTGACGGTCAGGTGTGTCCACGGCCCGACGGTCAGCCGTGCCTGTCGCCCGGCGTCCTGGAGGACGCGGAAGTCGCGGAGCTGACCGGGCAGGAAGATGTCGTACCAGCCGCCGATCGAGCTGACCGGAACGGTTACCGCGGCGACCCGGCTCGTGTGGTCGAGCAGGGCCCAATACGGATCGTCGGCGTCGTGGGCGAGAATGTCCTGAACGTACCCGCTGCGGTGGCCGATCGCCGCGACGTCGGCGCGGCCGAGGGGGAGCGTGCGCAACGCCCGGCGGGTCCGGCGGGCCGCGGTGAGCTGGCGCACGGCGGCGCCCCGCCCCTCCTGGCCAGCGACCATGACGCCCCACCCGAAGGGCGTCTCGAGCGAGAAGCCGTCGGCACGCAGGAACTCGAGGGAAAGAGCCGCCTCCGTTACGTTCGGGATAATTGCCTTGACCTCCGGCG
>Ga0126371_10005222_pt1 | contig 11537 bp, 6 predicted proteins | sample PanSoiMetaPlot_4_FD_110145 | JGI IMG/M metagenome (GOLD analysis project Ga0126371, IMG submission 110145) | Tropical forest soil microbial communities from Panama - MetaG Plot_4 | ecosystem: Environmental > Terrestrial > Soil > Tropical forest > Bulk soil | place: Panama | collected 2016-02-17
AAGCGCCCGAAACGTCAGCGTTTTTCAGTGAAGCACGCCGCCTGATCATCGGACAAAAGAACCTCGTCTCGACAGTTTATTCTTCGCCGGGTGTGGCATCCCGATCAAGGCTGCTGACACCGGAGGGCTTTTCGTTCACGGCCACAAACAAGTCTCCCAATGAGATCGACTATACGATTGGCGTGCCCTCCGATGCGCTGCACGGCGATTTTGAGCCACTGATCCTGGAGGCGGACGGCGTGCCGCTCGGCCGCGCGCGTGTGCAACTGCTTCGTCCGTTATCCGTGCGGATCACGCAGGCCCTTGGGCTGCATTTCGGTCAGACGCGGCTCGGCGTCGACCCGCCGACGGCACCGGCGGAGACGCGCGCCGGCAGCGCGATGGAGGTGCTGCTCCGCAATAACACGCAGCAGATTCAGAACTATCATCTGGAAGCAGCCGGCGAGGGGCTGGAATTCCTGCCGGCACGAATCGATATCTCGGTGGGCGCGGTGGATGAGCGGCCCGTCTCGTTCCGGGTTTTCGGAAAGGAGGGCGGGACCGGCCTGCGGGAGTGGCGGCTGCATATCAGCGGGAGCACGGAAGTGGATTTGCCGATGCGGGTGGTGCTGCTTCCCCGGATGGGCACGGTGGCTTGGAGCGCCGATCTGGATGGGGACGGCACGCCCGAGTGGGTGCTGGAATCGCAAAAAGTGCGGGCGGTGTTCTCAACTCACGAAGGCGGCCGATGGCTCGACCTCACCTGGAAAGACACAGATACCAATTTCGTGCCGGAGGAGGGGGCGCTCGTGCAATCGGGCGCCGTCGCGGTGCGGCCCGCGGCGGACGGACTCGAGTTCACCGGAGACGGCTGGACGCGGACGGTGAAGCTGTCCGGCACGGCGCTGACGATCGAGCAGTCGTCCGCCCTGCCCCGAGACAATTTGGCTCCTCAAAATATGAGCAACGTGACGCTGGCGATCGAACGCGAGTCGAGCTCGCGAACCGTGTACACGCTGCAGCAGGTCTCGCATGCGGAGCCATAGATAAGACATCAGGGGAGCTTAGCAGCTTCGATTCAGCGGAGGAAGAACTTTCCAATTTTCCCCATAACATCAGGACGGCGCATCACACTTGCGCGGACCTTGGATGCCGAGGATGATCTTTAACACACGATCGCGCGCGGCGATATACTGTCCCCTGCTATGCGAAACGTTTTCCTGCTCGCAGTCTCCGGTTTGCTGACCGTCCAGGCAGCCGATCCCACCCAGCCGCTGTTTTGGAGCGGCAGCCAACTGAAAGATGCCGACCAGAAGGCGGCGGCTAAACTGAATCCGGAGCGGCACCTCGGAACCGAGCGGCTGCTGGACTCCGCGTTTGTCGCTTTCCGCAACGGTTCCGGCGAGCCCGAGTTGCACGAAAAGCAGGCTGACCTGATCATTGTGCGATCCGGGGCCGGCGCGGTGCTGGTGGGTGGCAAGATGATCGGAGGCAAGCCGACTGGGCCGGGTGAGGTGCGCGGAGGATCGATTGAAGGCGCCACCAAGTACCCGGTCTCAGCGGGCGACACGCTCTATGTGCCGGCCAACGCCGCGCACCAGTTCTGGATGGAACCGGGCCAGAGTTTCACGGCGATGGTGGTCAAGATCACGCCGAAATAAAATACCGGCGACAAAATCGCGGGCGTTACTCGGAAAGTTGGCGGAAGAGGCGATCCTGCGCGCGGGCGGCTTCGGCTTGGCCAGAGGACGTTGCAACCCGGGCGCGCAAATCAAAAAGGCGTGGAAAAAAGAACACCAGGAACGGCTGCACACCGGAGCTGGGCGGCAAAGGGTTGAAGCGAAGCAGATCCGCGGCTTCCTTGCTGCGGCCGGTTTCCAGGTAGGACCAGGCCAGAAGCACAGGAATATCGTCATTGTTCGCGGCGGGTACGCCATCGTCGTATAGAGACTGCAGAATCCCTGCGGCGGCGGAGAACTGGCGATCCGTGAGCAAAGCATAAACAAGAGCGCGCTGCTTCAACAGCTTCTCGGCTGATTGCGGGAAGGCGCGATCCGCGCGGACCGCCCATTCCGCCGCCGAGGCGGGCGGCTGCGCCAGAAATCGTGCGACCGCTACGGTGGCGCCGGAAGCCGGGCCCGTCAGCTGTCCAGCCTTCTGCGCGAGCAGCGCCGCGCCGCTGCGGTCACCGAGCGCGACACTCCAGACCGCCAGTTCGGCATAGGCTTCCGCGGCGGCCTCTTTCAACGGGCTGTTCTCGACACGCCGCGCGAACTGCTCCAACCGCTGAAATGCTTCTTTGCGGCTGCCGCTGATCCACAACCACTCGGCGGCGTAGTAATCGACCAAGGGATCTCGAAGTTGAGCGCGGCGCTCCGCGTACTGTCTGGCGAAGGCCGCCGCGCCCGCGAGGTCGCCGCCCATCAGGCGCGCCATGGCCGTCTTACGGAATTCCGCGCCGCCGACGAGTCCCGGATCCTTCCTGGCAGCCTGGAGATAAAAATTCTCCGCTTCCCGAAGACGCCCGAACAAGAGATTGACATCGCCCATGGAATCGAGCGGGTTCGTATCGGCGGGTCGCACGGCCGCATACTGCCGAAGGGCACGCAGGGCTGCCTCCAGGTCGCCGGAATATGCCAGCGCGTATCCCAGTTGATTCATTAGCACGGGGTCATTGGGTTGCAAAATCAAGGCCCTCTGATAAGCTTCGACAGCTTGCGCGTAGCGGTGGCCGGCCATTGCGGTCTCGCCCAGGGAACGCCAGACGCTCGGATCACTCGGCGTGAGCCGGGCTAAATCCGCCAGGGCCTGACGCCCGGCCGCCGAATCGCCACGCAGTTTCGCGGCCTCCAGCATCAGTTGCGCCCGATCGATATCCGGCATCCGGTCGCGGCGGGCCAGCGCCTGCTCCAACAACGCCGCCGCGCCGGTTTGGTCCCGCTGCTGCAGTCTCAGCTGAGCCAATGCCTCGTATGGCGACTCGAAATCCGGATCGGCGGCAATCGATTCCTGGAAATGCAGCCCAGCAGTTTGGGAATCGGCCGACTCCAGACCGAGCGCGTAGGCCCGCACCGCGGCGGCATTTCGCGTTCCATAGATTGAAGCCTGCGCGGAAACCTGTAAGGCGAGGGCGTCCGCTGCCGCGGACAGACCGGATTCAGACACCGAAATCACCCGCGTCTTGCCGCGCGGCGCATCGTCCAAGGTGAGCCGCGCGTGCAGTCGGCCATTCTGCTGCCAATACTCGCCGTAACCCAACTGGTCCGCGCCCGCGGCCAGCGCGTCGTCCCGCTCCGCCGAGACGCCGGGGACACCCCCGCCACGCCTTCCAAAGGCAGCATCGAGAGAATGCAAGCGGCCCGGCGGGATGCTATATACGGCGGGCACAGCGGCCAGATCGCGCGAGACGATTTCCGAGAAGGCGCGGCCCATCCAGTCTATGGACGGATCGGCGCTTAGATTTTCAAACCGGAGAACGGCCACGCGCACGGGGGGAGCGGTCGAAGGGGAGCGCGAACAGGAGGCCGCAGCCAGACAGAACGCTGCCAGCGAAACTCTATAGGACACGCGGCTCCGCGGTCATCAGATCCTGAAATTCAGGAAGACCGCGAAGAGCCTGGAACTCCGGTTCCTCCTGAAATTTCTTTTTATCTTTGAAGCCTTCTTCGAGAGCCTTGCGCACGTACTGCATCGCCATTTCGTTGCGGCCCGATTTGGCGTACATCTTGGCGAGGTAGTAGTGGAACTTGGCGCGTTCTTCGACGTTGCGGTCCTCGAGCATGGTGCCGTAGTTGCTGCGACGCTCGAAGACTTCGGGATCGAGTGTAAGCGCTTTCTGATAGGCTTCCGTCGCATCGTCGTACTTTTTGCGCGCAAACAAGGCGGTGCCGAGATTACTGTAAATCGATGCAGATTCCGGAGTTATGCGCAACGCTTTCTGGTAATACGAGATGGCCCGCCGGTAGCTTTTCCTGGCGTAATAGACGGTGCCAATGTTATTCATGGCTTCGGCGTAGTCGCGCTTCAACCTCAGGGCACGCTCGTAATTCCTTTTGGCGTTGTCGAGTTGCTGTAACTGATGGTACGCGATGCCGATTTTGTTGTAGATGACCGCGTTCTTCTGGGAGTCGGATTCGAATGCTTCGATGGCCTCGCGGTACATCTTGCGCGCCATCATGATGTCGCCGCGCTCCTCGGTGGAGAGGGGGCGGGCAGGAGCAGCGGGCTTCGGCGCGGTCTTGTCCGCCAATGCCGAACCCGGCTGAGCAAAACCAAGCGTGCCTAAGAAAAGAGACGCGACAGCGATCGCGAAGGGTTTGGAAACCATAACGGTCCCCCCAAGCTATTTAATCATAACGGCGCAATCGCTGGAATACACCCGAAAGTTATTTGAAAACGCCCCACAAGCGGCGGAATAATCCCTTCTTTTCTTCCTTGGGCTGTGGTGGAGGCTGGCGCTGCGCCGTCTCAGAGTTATCCCGCCGAGAAGGATCGCGGCGTGCGATGGGCTGAGGGGCGGAGCCCACCGGTTCGGTTGGACGCAGGCCGTCATCGGAAGGCAGTTTCGGCGCCGCGGAATTCGTTTCCCAACCGGAAACACTGGTCACGATCGACCGGTTACCGCCGTGCAACCGGCAAGCTTCGACGGGCTGTGTGCCGGCGATATACACCTCTGAACGGGCCGATGGGCATGAGGGCGTCGCGAGCATCCCGGATTCGGGGTCGATCTGGACAGTCACAATACCATCCGGCGCCTCGAAAGACTGAACGTTGCGATACTCGCGGAATTGCATGGCGCGTTTCATGAATTCGCCCCAGATGGGCGCCGCCGAATGGGCGCCTTCAAGGTCGAGTTCGCGATTGTCGTCGAAGCCGACCCAGACGATGCACAGCAACTCGGAGGTATATCCTGCGAACCATCCGTCGTGCGAGGTGCCGGTTTTTCCGGCCGCGGGAGCCGTGAACCCCTGTGCGCGAACCCCCACCGCCGTACCGCTGCGCAAGACTTCCTCCATGAGGTTCGTCATGAGATAGGCCACGCGCGGATCAAGCACCTGCTTCTCGTCGGTCTTGCCTTTGTAGATGACCTTGCCATCCTGCGTGCGCACCAGGGAAACGAAATCGGGTTTAATGTAATCACCGCGGTTGGCAAAGATGGTATAGGCTCCGGCCGCCTCGATCGGCGTGATATCGTAGGCGCCCAGAGCCACAGCCGGCGTGGGGTGGATCTTGTAGTTCATGCCCGCGCGGTTCGCCATATCTACGACCTTGTCGTAGCCAACCATCTCGGCGACCTTTACTGTGGCTACGTTCATGGAATGCGCGAGCGCTTCGCGCAGGGTGACAGTGCCGTGATATTCGCTTTTGAAATCCCTCGGCTCGTAGGGTTTGCCGTCGAAAAAGAACGTAGTCGGCTCGTCAACAACCGTTGTGCTGGCCGTCAGCAACTGAGGCCCGCCCTCGATGGCGGTGTCGAGCGCCGTCGCGTAAACAAACGGCTTGAAAATCGAACCGGGCTGACGGAAAGCCGTCGCGTGGTTGAGTTGGCTCACGCCGTAATTGCGGCCGCCGACTACGGCTTTGATCGCGCCGGTATGTGGATCCATCGCGATCAGGGCCACCTGGGCTTCGGGCGGCGTCTGGCCGCGGAAGCGTTTCTGCCTGCGAATCTGATCGTCCACGCTCTGCATGCCAATGCGGACCGCCTCTGAGGCGGCGCGCTGGAGATTCATATCGAGCGTGGTGTAGATGTGATAGGCATTGGACCGGAAGTCGGCGTCCTGGAACTTGCTCTGCAATTCGTCTTCGACCAGGTCGACGAAATACGGAGCGTCGACCGACTGCGAGGCGCCCCGTGCGACGGTTAGGGGCGATTCCTCGGCGAGCTCATAATCGCGGTCACTGATCTGCCCGTTCTGGTGCATGAGGGTGAGCACGATGTTGCGCCGCTCCCGCATGCGTTCCGGAAATTTGTACGGGTTAAAGTAGGAAGGGCGCTGGATCATGCCGGCCAGTGTCGCTGCTTCCGGCAGGCGGATCTGGCTCAGATCCTTGCCGAAGTATGCTTCCGACGCTTCGCCGAATCCGCGAATCTCGAACGAGCCGCGCCAACCCAGATAAATCTCGTTGACGTAATCTTCGAAGATCTCTTCCTTGGAGAGCTTCTGCTCGAGCTGCAGCGTAATGATCACCTCGGCCAGCTTGCGCGTCCAGCGCTTATCCTGATCGAGCCAGAAGCCACGCGCCAGCTGCTGGCTGAGCGTAGAAGCGCCCTGCTCCTTGCGCCCTTCCTTCAAGTCAACATAAGCGGCCTTGATGATCCGGACAGGGTCGAAGCCGGAATGCTGGAAGAAGCGCTTGTCTTCGGCCGAGGTAATCGCGTCCACCACCACCTTCGGAATGTCGGCGAACTTGACCACGCGGCGTTTTTCGCGGTTCGGCCCGGAAAGATTGGTGATCAACTGCGGCTCGAGCTGATACTGGCTGCGGGGAGTGTTGTCCTGTAAGGACACCACCTGCGAGATGCGGCCTCCTGAAAATTTGATGACCGCGGCTTCCTGGTCAAAGTACGAATCCGGCCCCGGGAAAATCTCGACGGAGTCCGGATTTAGTTGGTAATAGCCCGTGGGGTTGCCGCGCGATTCGTTGTAGCCGCTGCGCCGCAGCTCCGCCGCCACCTGCTGTGGCGTCATGGTGTCGCCGACGGCCACCGATTCGGGCGCGGCGTACAGTTTAGCTGTTTGAACGAACGGCCCCGCGCGCAGCTTCTCATCGATCATCCGCGAATAATGGGAATAGAAGTAAGTGAACGCCCCCAACCCGAAGATGACGAAAAGAGCGAACCCAACCACCAGGAGCCGGCCGATTGGCATCAGAATGAACCGGGTCAGCCTGGCACTTCTGGGGACCCGGACCTTCATTTCCTTCTTCGCCACTCCCTCTAATTTTCGCACGGCTTCCCGCACCCCCGCCTTTTGAGGTAAATCACGTAACGACTCATCCAAATCTGCATAAAGGGCAATTCGATCTCCATTCCGGCCCGCCTGGCAGGCTGAACCGGGAAACAGCCGCGATACAATAGACCAAGCCCCAGGGAGATCGCCTGATGTCCTTTCCGTTCTTCCGTGTTTGGGTTTCCTTGAGTGTCTGCGGGTTTGCCGCCGCGCAGGCTCGTGGGCCGGCTCTGTCCTTTGGCACCATTGCGGGAATGGTAGTGGATGCCGGTAATAACTCCCCAATCCGGCGCGCGGTGGTCACGCTTTCCACCATCGAACCGCACCCGCAGGACGCGGTCGCCTGGACTGACGGCAACGGGCGATTCGCCTTTGGTTATCTACCCCCGGGCCATTATGAACTCCGTGTGAACAAAGGCGGGTTCCAAACGGTTCAATATGGCACCGACTCGCCGCGGCGACCTCCCGGCACGATTTCGCTGGCAGCCGGTGAAATTCGCAGCGACCTCGTGTTCCGGCTGCAACAGGTGACCACAATTGTAGGCACCGTGACCGATGAACAGGGCGACCCGCTGGCCCGTGTCTCGGTTTCCGCCATGCATTGGGGTTGGCAGCGCCAAAAGCGGCAATTGCTGCCAGGCCCCGGCGCGATGACCGACGCGAACGGCCATTACCGGCTCAACGGCATGCCTCCTGCGAGTTACGTGGTTGTCGCGTCGAGGCCCCTTGGCCCGCCGCTCCCAGTCCGGTCCGAGATCGCTGCTGGCGAGACCCAACGGGCGTATGCGTACGGCACTCAGTATTATCCCGGGACGGACAGGGCCGACTCGGCGACTCTTCTCTCGGTCGAGGCCGGGCACGAGTACCCAAATATCGATTTTCACTTGGCGGCGCGGCCCTGCCCTTCGGTGCAAGGCAAAATCATACTGCCTCCCGGAATCACAATGCTCGAGCAGGCCTCAATCGGCGTATTCCGCGACGGTCCGAACCGGGCGAATTTCGGAGCGGGCGTTTCGCAGCCCGACTTCCTGTTCCGTTTCGATCAACTTGAACCGGGAAGTTATACGTTTATCGCGCAAGGGACGGCTGGCGGGAAACGTTATCGGGGAACGCAGTCGATCGAGATTACTTCCGAAGGGGCGCCAGAGATCTCAGTAGCGCTGAAGGCGCCTGTCGACCTGACCGGAACCGTCACAGTAGCAGGGCCGGATGCCGCGAAGTACCCGCCAACCACCGTCAGTCTCGTTACCGGCGACGGCACGCCTATGAACGGCCCGCAACTACGGGCTACCGTGAACAAAGACGGAAGCTTCGTAATCCGCGATGTGCCACCCGGCGTCTGGGATATCAATCCAGGGCCGGTCCCACCCGGCGGCTACATCAAATCTATGCGCCTGGGCGATCAGGATGTGCTCACCGAGGAGATGGTGATCGATTCGTCGACACAAGCGCCGTTGAAGATTGATTTTGGTACGAAGGCGGCGCAGGTGCAAGGCGACGTGACCCGCAACGGCCAACCGGTGCGCTCTACCGTCGTGCTGGCTCCGGAGCAACGCTACCGGCATGTGATGAGTTTCTACCGGACGGTTGCCGCCGATGCCACGGGCCACTTCGAGATCAAGAACGCGGTGCCCGGGAGATATCAACTCTTCGCTTTCGACGAATTCGAGCCGCAATCGATCCAAAACCCGGAGTTTCTGAAGCCTTTTGAGCAAGCCGGTGTGGCGGTCACTCTGCGAGAGGGTGATAACACACCGCAAACGCTCAGCGTCATTGCTACAGCCAGCCCGACTCTCGGGATTACCGGAGGCGTGCAATGAAAGCAGGCATTGGAGCAATTCTCACGATCATCGCCACCCTCGCGGCGCAAGCCCAGATTCAGGTCGGCCCTGCGCCGTTTCGAGGTCTGCCACCCGGCCAACCCGCCGCAACTGGCACCTCCTCGATTGAAGGCGCGGTGACCGATTCGCTCACCCACAACCCGATCCGAAAGGCGATGGTCAATCTCAACGGGCGGACGAGTTTGGTGGCGGCCACTGACGCGGACGGCCACTTCGCGTTTCGTCAATTACCCGCCGGACAATATTCTTTGCAGGCGCAATCCGACAAGTACCCGGCCGCCCCATTCTCCGTGGATGTTGGCCGGCAGGCGACGGTGTCCGTTGCCGCAGACGAACACAAGACGGGAGTCGGTCTTTCCCTGGTTCCCGGCGCGTCACTGCGCGGCCGCGTCGTGGATGAGGAAGGCAACCCGATGCCGCAATGTACTGTGTCACCCATGCGGTATCGGGCCGGCGATCCAAACCCTGCCATGGTGGGAGGTGTAAGTTCGCCGACGAACGACAAGGGCGAATACCAAATCGAAAATGTTCCCGCTGGCAAATACTACCTGATGGCTCGCTGCTTTCAGAGCATTCCGATGCCGCACGCCTTCGTGCGCCGCGATGCCCTGGCAGATGTGCCGAGGCTCACCTATCCGCCTCTCTTCTACCCCGCGTCCGCGGATCTTTCAGGCGGTACCAGGGTTTCGCTCCCTGCTGGAACAGAGCTCACTGGCATTGATTTTCAAATGGTTGCTGCGACAGGAATCACTGTGCGCGGGCGCGTGCGGCCGGTATTGACTGGCTTGACTCAAATCACGCTCGCTCCTAAAGAGAAGCTTCTGCGGCCCTTTCAGCAACAGGGCGCGCGCGCGAACCAGACGACCGGGGAGTTTCAGATTCAGAGCGTCCGGCCAGGCTCATATGAAATCCAGGCGACAGCACAGGCCGAAGGCCGTTCCTATTCGGCGCGAGTTCCCATTGAAGTTGGCGCGAACGCGCCCGACTCGATCGACGTACCTTTACAGCCTGCGCCGCAGATCAGCGGCTCCGTCGAGATCGAGGGCGATCAAAAGCCGCCGTTGAAAAACCTGCACGTTGCTTTGTTCCCGCTCGATGCGCAGCCCTTCGGTCCGCCGCCGCAGGTGGAGGTGCAGAGCGACGGCTCGTTTGTAACCAGCGCATCACCCGGCCGCTGGCGCCTGCAAGTGAATGGCGCGCCGGGCTACGTAAAGTCGGTGACGCTGGGCGATCAGGAAGTCTCGGCGCCTTCCCTGGAGATCGGCACCACGCCGGGTACACTCAAAATAATCCTGTCGACGAAATACAGCCAGGTAGATGCCACGGTCGCGGCGAGTCCCGCCGACGCTCAGCAGGTATATGGAATGTTGTGGTCGCCGACGAATGGAGACTTGCAACAAAGCATGCCCGCCAATCCTCAAGGATCGATGACGTTCAGCGTACCGCCCGGACGATATATCGCCTGTGCGACGGCGGTTCAACCCTTTTCTTGGCTGCAGAATCGCGATTTCAAGAAGGCGTTGGAGGGCCAGTGCCAGTCGGTCGAAGTTCCCGGCGAAGGCCGCGCTCGTGTCCAGATGCCTTTCGTCCCTGCCGACGAAATCAAACGACTCGCTGACAAACTGGAAACCGACGATACGCCAGTAAACTGAGTCCCGTTCCTGAGGCGAGTTGTCCCAGAAGCGGACACTGGCCGCACTACAGATCGCACGGTTGGGCCGCATTTCCAGACATATACAGGCGAGTACGGTGGCACGCAGATTGCGCCTCCACCCGCGTGCTTCACGACTTGCGCTACGCCGTCCGCACCTTGCGCCAGAACCCAGGGTTTGCGCTGGTGGCGATCATTTCCCTGGCTCTGGGAATCGGCGCCAACTCGGCCATCTTCAGCTTGGCGGACGGCATCCTGCTGCGGCCGATGGCAGTGCCGCATCCAGCCGAGGTCGTCCAGGTGCAGGCGCAATTGCGCGGTGAGGCTCTCGCCTCGCTTTCCCAATATTCCGGGCTGTCGTACCGCGACTTTCGCGACCTGCAGGAACGGGGACAATCCTTCGCAGGATTAGCTGCCGTTGGATTTGCGCCGTTTGGTTTCGCCACCCAGCGAGAAGCCCTGCCGCAAATGAAATTCGGCAATCTGGTGAGCGCCACATTCTTCGACGTGATGCAGCTTCAGCCGGAGCTGGGCCGGTTCTTCCGCCCGGATGAAGACCAGGCGGCAGGCCGCGATGCCGTAGTTGTGCTCAGCCATGATCTGTGGAAGACCGATTTCGGCGGCCGCACCGACGTGATTGGACAGACTATCTTCCTGAACGGGATGAACTTCACGGTGATCGGCGTGGCGCCAGAGGACTTTAGCGGGCCCTACGTGATGTTGCGGACAGCGCTCTATGCGCCCATCGCGATGGGACCGCGGCTGGCTGGAGACGCCTCGCAACGCCTCCTGGAAGACCGCGGTTCTCGAAATCTGTTTGTCTACGGCCGGCTCAAGCCGGGCGTGGGCCTCGCGCAAGCGACGGCCGAAACGAAGCTGATCGGTCAACAGTTGGCGCAAACATTTCCGCAGACGAACAAGACCGTTTCGCTGGTGGCCGGAACGGATATGCAGGCGCGCCTCCGGTCGAATGCGTTCAACGCCACCATCGTCGGTTTCCTGCTGGTGCTGGCCGTGGTGGTGCTGCTTATCGCGTGCGCCAACGTGATGAACCTGCTTCTGAGCCGCGCTCGTGCCCGTTCGCGAGAGATTGCGGTGCGGGTCGCGATCGGT
>Ga0126371_10005223_pt1 | contig 11536 bp, 8 predicted proteins | sample PanSoiMetaPlot_4_FD_110145 | JGI IMG/M metagenome (GOLD analysis project Ga0126371, IMG submission 110145) | Tropical forest soil microbial communities from Panama - MetaG Plot_4 | ecosystem: Environmental > Terrestrial > Soil > Tropical forest > Bulk soil | place: Panama | collected 2016-02-17
GGCACCGCGCGCGAGGCCGAGCTCGTCGCCGGCGCGCTGCAGGACAACCACCGGGCGGTGCTGCTCGGCAGCAAGACTTTTGGCGAAAGCTCGATCGAAAGCGTGATCCCGTTGGCGGACGGCGGTGCGATTCGTTTGACCACCGCCCGCTATACGACGCCGTCGGGGCGGGAGATTCAGGGAAAGGGTCTCGATCCCGACCTCGCCGTCACCTCTCTCAAGCTCGCCCGGCTGGCGCAGGGCCTGATGCGGCGCGAGGCCGATTTGCCGGGGGCGCTCAAGAACCCCGACCAGACCGCCGACAAGCCGGCGCCCACCGGCTCCCCCGGTGCAACCGCAACGCCGAGCCCTGACGAGGCCCCTGCGGTCGCAACCCAGGACATCGGTTCGGCGAGCGACGAGCAGCTGATCCAGGCGGTCGATGTCCTGCGCGGACTGTCGGTGTTCGGCCGCCGCGTCGCGGGCTGATCGGCGGGTGGTCCGCTAGGCCTCGGCACTGCCGCCGGCAGTGGCCTGCTTCGTCACCCCAGCGAAAGCTGGGGTCCGGGAATCCAGGCTAATATGCCTGCCGGCTCTGGTTCCGCGCGTTCGCGGCGAGGACAAGTAGGGTCGCGGAGCAGCGCGGCGACCCGTCGCGGCATCAGCGGTAAGGTCAGATCGGCGGCGCCGAGCGCATCGGCGACGGCATTGGCGATGCAAGCGGGTGTGCTCATGGCATTGCCTTCGCCGACACCCTTGGCGCCGAGCGGCGTCACCGGCGAGGCGGTTTCGCGATGCAGGATCACCGGTTGCGGGATCTCGCAGGCGGTCGGCACCGGGTAATCGGCAAAGCTGCCCGACAAGAAGCCGCTGTCCTCATCGTAGACGAGCTCCTCGTAGAGGGCGGCTCCGACCCCGTGCGCAAACCCGCCGAGCACCTGGCCGTCGAAGAGCGCCGGGTTCAGGATCCGCCCGGCATCGTGCATCGTCACGTATTTGTCGATCTGCACCCCTCCGGTGTCGCGGTCGATCTCGACACCGCAGAAATCGAAAATGAAGCCATAGGCGGCCGAGCTGTTGATCTCGTCGGCCGGGCTCGGCGGGTCGAGCCCGGGCGGTGTCCAGAACACGGTCTCGCGCAATGCCGCGGCATCGGGTTCGGCGAGCCGTTCCGGCGACCAGTGGCTCGTCCCGGCAAGCCGGGCGAAATCGATCGTATTCTCGGGGTTGGCGGCGGCAAAGATCTTGCCGCCCGCGAACCGCACCTCGTCGCGACCGATGTTCAGCCGGCCGGCGGCGATGGCGGCGAGCTTGTCGCGCAACCGCAGCGCCGCGAGGTGCGCCGCACCCGCCACCGCACCGGCAAACCGGCTCGAATAGTTGCCGGCGGCGATCGACCATGCGTCCTTGCCGGTATCGAGCTCGGTGTCGACTCGGATCGCCGCCGCCGGCAACCCGAAGACCTCGCCGACCACCTGAGCCACGACGGTTCGGTGCCCTTGTCCTTGCGGCACCGAATCGATCACGACGCTGACCCCGCCCAGCGGGTCGAACGCCACGGTCGCGGCGGTCTGTGCCCCGCCCTTGGGCCCGGCGCGCTCGCGTTCCTCGGCGGTCAGCACCGTCGTGATGTAGCCCATATTCGAGATCGACGGCTCGACGATCGCGGCGTAGCCGATGCCGTAGAGCCGACCCACGGCGCGCGCCCGGTCGCGTCGCGCGCGCAGCTCCGCGAGCCCGCCACCTTCGACGGCAGCCTCGACCGCTCTCGGGTAATCACCCGAATCGAGCACTGCCCCGGCGGCGCAGCGGTAGGGAAAGGCGCCGGATGGAATGAGGTTGCGGCGGATCACCTCGAGCGGATCGAGGCCGAGCGTCACGGCAATCCGCTGCATCAAGCGCTCGAGCGCAAAATAGACCTGCGGGCCGCCGAACCCGCGATTGAGCCCGCTCGGCGTCTTGTTGGTCACCACGACCCGGTTGCGGACCATGAGGTTCTTCACCCGGTAGGCGCCGGTCAGGTTGCCGTGCATGCGGTAGAGCGCGGCGGGCTCGGGCGCCCGCAGATAGGCGCCGCAATCCTCGATCTGATCCCAGGCGAGCGCCAGGATCTCGCCGCGGTCGGTGACTGCCGCCTCGAGGGTTGTCAGCCGGTTCGTCGCCGAGCTCGCGGCGAGCAGGTGCTCGAACCGATCCTCGACCCACTTCACCGGGCGCCCGGCCTTGCGCGCGGCAATCGCCATCAGCACGATATACGGAAAGACCGCCTGCTTGACGCCAAAGCTGCCGCCCGAGTCCGGTGGCGTCTTGAGGCGCAGCCGGTTCGCTGGCACGCCGAGGGCGCGCGCCATGACCGGGTGGAGCACGAATGGGCCCTGGAAGTTCGCGGTGATCTCGTAGGCATTCTCCGCGGGCAAATATTCGGCGATGACGACAAAGCACTCGAGCGGCGTGCCGGTGTTGCGCGGATATCGTGTGGTGATCGCGATCCGGTGGGCCGCGGCAGCAAACGCCGCCTCCGGATCGCCGTAGCGAAAGCGCCGGTCGCTGACGGCAGCGTGCATTGCAGCGGCGCGCGGATCGACGTTCGCGGGCAGGGGACGATACGTGACCTCGACCGCTTCGAGCGTGTCCTCGGCCCGATAGCGGTCGCCGGCGACAACCACGGCGACCGGCTCGCCTTGATAGCGCACGTGGTCGGTGGCGAGGCACCAATGCTCGATCGGCGACCTGACGGCGGCGGTAAAGGGCCGGGTCCAGCGCCGCGCGTCCTCACCGGTGACGACGCAATCGATACCCGGCAGCGCCAAGGCCCGGCTCGCATCGATCGCCAGGATCTCGGCATGGGCGTGCGGCGAGCGTAAGACCGCGGCGTGCAACGTCCCCGCCGCCACCGGCAGATCGGCGGCATAATGGCCGCGGCCGGTCAACAGCGGGAAGTCCTCGAACCTTTCGGGTGATTGCGCGATGCGCGCGCTCGCCATCTCGTCCGTCATCGCGCCGATACCCCGGCCGGCACGCCAGGACTCGGGAGCCGCGCCGGTTCGTCGTCGTTGGACGTTGAGTTTGCTCCGCCGTCCGGGACGGATGTACATCGGGTTTTAACCATCTTGGCCGTACCGTGATCCCATCCCGAAACCCGTCCAACCTAGGGAGATGAATGTGGAGGCCAGAGGTAGCCTTGCCGAGATGAAAAAGTTTCTAGGCACTGCCAAGCTGACGAATCTGATCCGCGATAGGACCCGCAAACTTGAGCCAAAGCGGCGAAATCAATGCGAAGGCGTGAATGGGCAACCTCCGCATACGCCGACAGCCGACGAAAAACCGTTGGGTTTTAGCCATAACCCGTGGCGATCGCGACTCGCCATTCTTCAAGATTGCCTGATCAAATACAGGGAAGGGGGCGATCCCATTACCTCTGAGACCATCTATTACATCCCGGATCTCGACTGTTTTGAGCAGGAATTCATTGAGGCGCACTTGCCATGGGAGAACAGCGGCAAAATCTTGTGCAAGCGATGTGACCGAGAATGGACCGCCACTGGGCGAGCACCCGAGAACGGAGCGACACCTGAGCTAATGCCCCCCGCGATCGCAGACCAGACGAGTGGCACGGCAACGGGTTGTCCGGCGGTCGAAACTCAGACTAACATCCAACAGCTAACCGTTGAGTTGATTTATCAAAGGCTTACCAATGCCGAAGTTCTCGCCGGCGTTCGGAAGGTGTTTCCTGGCCGTGCGAGCATGAATACGGTCGCGTGGTATCGCTCGCACTTGATTCATGATCGGTCTACCCGTTTCGATAAGCTGCGGGCGGGTCGAATACCGCCTGCATCTGCCCGGTAATACTGGGCTCGGCGGGGCTCGGACTGCCTTGTGCTCTCGCAGTCGTCTTTGGCGTCCTAGTCCGCGTGTGAGCGTCACGTTGCGACCCTGGTCTTAGCAGCCTCACTAAAGCCATATTCTGCACGCGATCGGAGCGCCGGCCGACCCCGCCTCGCGTGGATACCGCATCACCTTGCAGGGTCACGGCGTCCGCATGCCGACCGGTTGGATGTTGTATTGGTAGGCCGGTGAGCCGCAGCCTTGGCGGATCCGACGCTCGGCGGAACAGCAGAGACAAGCCCATAATTATAATTTGATGCATTTTCTAGCGCCTGGTGGTATCGACTGGGCGAGGAATGCCCAAGGCAGGCCGCCGAAATGCGTTGGGTTCGATCGAACATTAGGGCCGGATCGTGGTGCGCAATGTTGGCGCTCGCGATCCAATTCGCACTCTTGTTCGGACACGTCCATCGCGCAGAAATTCCGTGGGCGTCGGAATCCTCGCAGCCAACTGCCTTCGACAACGGCGCGCCATCGGCAACCGGATCGGATGCCTCTGCAACTGCGGCGATTCCGATAGGCGTTGCCTCCGACTATTGCGCGATCTGCGCCGTCATGGTCTTGGCAAATTCCGCCCGACCCGCCGCGGCACCTGCATCTCCAACGCCGGAGGGCAGCATCGCGGTGCGATTTTCGGCGGAGGCGGCGGTACTTGCCGCGACCTCCCCGCATCGCCACTTCCAGGCGCGCGCACCACCACTCGTCTGATCTTTGGCAGCTGACCGCCCGGGCGTCGACCGCTTGCCCGGCCCGCTTCCATGTCTGCGCCGCTCCCCAACTGGGGAGCGCATGCCCCCGAGTAGCTGACGATGGCCCAGACGACGCGACCCGACACGTCGAATAGCCGGCATGAGACGTTGCGGCGCAGAACCATGCGCCCGGGCGCTGTGCTGGTGGTCGTTTTGCTGGCGGTTGGTGTTGGGCTCGGCAGGTATGAGCTGGCCGGGAATTCGCCTCGTCTGTCCACCAACCCATCGATGCCTGTGGCACAAAAGGCCGTGCCGAATCTCGTCAGGGACGGCTCACGCATCACGATCCCGGACGGCTCACCGTTGCGTGACAAGCTGACGGTCGGCACCGTCGTGGAGCAGCCGATCGATCGCGCATTGCAATTGCCCGCGATCGTCGAAGCCGAGCCCGCGCGCACCCTGAAAGTGTTGCCTCCGGTCGCCGGTCGACTGATCGATCTGAAGGTCCAGCTTGGCCAACGCGTCGAGCGGGGGCAGGAGCTCGCGGTCATCGATTCGAGCGATCTCGCCCAGGCCTATGCTGACGAGGACAAGGCGCGCTCCGCAGTCAGGATGACCAAGCAAACTCTCGACCGCGCCGTCGCGCTCGAAAAATATTCCGCTGGATCTGTCAAGGACCGGCAACAGGCCGAGAACGATCATGCCCAGGCGCAGGCCGAGTTGGAACGAACGCAGTCGAGGCTGCGGGCGATCGGCGTCTCAAGCGATCCGAGGGAAGCCGGGCGCGTCCTGTCGCTGAAAGCGCCGGTGTCGGGCAGCGTGATCGATCTGCAGGCGGCCAGGGGCGCTTACATCAATGACCCGACGGTCGCGATAATGACGATCGCCAATTTGGACGAAGTCTGGGTCACCGCGAACGTTCCGGAAAAAGACGCGGCCTTGGTGACGCAGGGTCAGCCCGTCGAGGTGGTCTTCACCGCCTACCCGGGCGAGCCATTCAAGGGCCGGGTCCTCTTTGTCAGCGACATTCTCGATCCGGATACGCGGCGGGTCAAAGTCCGCATTGCGTTCCAGAACTCGGAGATGCGGTTGAAGCCGAACATGTTCGCCAATGCCACGTTCATGACCCCGAAGCGAACGGTGCCAACAATCCCGACGACGGCCGTGGTGCTGAAGAACGAGGCCGATCAGGTGTTCGTGGAGATAGCGCCGTGGACGTTCGAGGCACGCCCTGTCGAGATTGAATTCGAGCAAGCGGATCGAGCGGTCATAGCGCACGGCCTCCGGACCGGCGAGCGCGTCGTCGTGAAGAGCGCGGTGCTGCTAAATGATTGACGGGATCGTTCGCATCGCCCTGCAAAAGCGTTTGGTCGTCGCTATGATCTGCCTGTTTGCCGCGATCTACGGCTACTATTGCTGGACCGGTCTGGCAGTCGAAGCCTACCCCGACATCGCCGACGTAAGCGCTCAGGTCGTCACCCAGGCGCCCGGGCTCGCGGCGGAGGAAGTCGAGCAGCAGATTACGATCCCGCTCGAACGCGAGCTCAATGGCGCGCCCGGCATGCTGTTCATGCGCTCGAAGAGCACGTTTGGTTTGTCGCTGATCACCCTCGTCTTCCGCGACGGCATCGACGATTATTGGGCGCGCCAGCGCATCAATGAGCGTATTCAGAATGTCACTCTGCCACCCGGTCTGACCCCGGGATTGGATCCGGTAACCTCGCCTACCGGCCAGATTTTCTACTATACGCTGCAATCCGAAACAAAAGGCCTCAGAGAACTCTCCGAGATCCAGCGGTGGGTGGTCATCCCAGCACTAAAGCAGGTGCCGGGGGTCGCCGATGTCGAGAATTTCGGCGGCATCACGACGCAGTTCCAGCTCGAGCTCGATCCGCAACAACTCGTCCGTTTTAACCTGTCTCTAAAGAACGTCACCGACGCCATCGGCGCCAACAGCAGCAGCGCCGGCGGCAGCGTCGTGCCGCGCGGCGAGCTCGGCTTCGTCATCCGCAGCCTAGGTCTGGTTCAGACGCTCGACGACTTGGGCGCCATCGTGGTGACCCAGCACAATGGCACACCGATCTTTCTGCGCGATCTCGGCAAACACAAGCTCGCCAATCAGGAGCGCCACGGCATCCTTGGCTACAACAATCGCAATGACGGGGTCGAGGGTATCGTCCTGCTGCTGCGCGGTGACAATCCCTCACGGGTGATGAGCGGCATCCATGAGAAGGTGGCGGAGCTGAACAAGCGCCTTGAGGCCGACGGCGTGCGGCTGGTGCCTTATCTCGACCGTTCAGAGCTCGTCGACGCAACAATCGACAAGGTTTCGCACACGATCTTGCGCGGTATTGGCCTGGTGCTCCTTGTCCTCGTCCTTTTCCTCGGCAGTCCGCGCAGCGCGCTGATCGTCGCCGTCACCATTCCGTTCGCCCTGGCGACGGCATTCATCATGATGAAGCTCGCCAATATCCCGGCCAACCTGTTGTCGTTGGGTGCCATCGACTTTGGCATCATTGTCGACGGTGCCATTGTGATGACCGACGCCATATTGCGGCGCCGCGAGGCCAAACCCGACGAACCTCTCACAGAAGAGGACGCGATCATGGCCGCTGGCCAGGTCGCGCGGCCGATCTTCTTTTCGACGTCGATCATCATCGCCGCTTACTTGCCGTTGTTTGCGTTTCAGCGGGTCGAGGCGAAGCTGTTCTATCCGATGGCCTATGCAGTGGGCTTTGCGCAATTGGGCGCGCTGCTGCTGGCGCTGACTCTAGTCCCCGGGCTGGCGTATCTCGCTTATCGGAAGCCGCGGCGGATCTTTCGCAATCCTGTCCTCGGCTGGCTCGAGGCGGGATACCGGCAAATTCTGCAGGGTTCGCTGCATCGGCCGCGCGTCGCCTACCTGCTGAGCACGGTCGCCGCTGCCGCCGTGATCGGCCTCGGCGTCGCGGTCTGGCGCGAGTTTCTGCCGGAGCTCGACGAGGGCTCGATCTGGCTCCACGCCGAGATGCCCGGAGGAATTTCGCTGGCGAAGGCGGCGGAGATGGATGCCGATTTGCGCAGAGCCGTGCTCGAGTTTCCCGAGGTGTCGAACATCGTGACCCATATCGGTCGCAACGATGACGGCACCGATCCGTGGACGCCGTCACACCTCGAAGCCGGCATCACGCTGCGCTCCTATGCCAGCTGGCCGTCGGCAGACAGCAAGCGCGATCTCGTGCGGCGCATCGCCGCACGGCTGGCCCAACTTCCAGGTTACGAGATCGCCTTCAGTCAACCGATCATCGACAGCGTCCTCGACAAGGTATTCGATCCGCACAGTGAGCTCGGACTAAAGATCATCGGCGAAGACTTCGACGAGCTGCGCCGGATTGCCAAGGAAATCGTCGCGGCTCTCGAGACGATACCAGGGACCGCGGACGTGCTCGTCGATCAACGGCCGCCGCTGGCGCAGGTCGTAATCAAGGTCGACCGGGAGGCGGCGGCACGGTACGGCATCAATGTCGCTGATATTTCCGCCCTGATCCAAACTGGTATCGGCGGCAGCGCTGTGAGCCAGGTGTTCATCGGCGAACGGCATTACGATGTCAGTGTCCGTTTCCCGGAACAAGCGCGCAACAGCCCCGAAGCCATTGGCAGCCTGCCGCTGAGCTCGAGCACCGGCGCGCTGGTGCCATTGGCGCAGGTCGCGCACATCCAGCTGCGCAGCGGTGAAAGCACGATCGATCGCGACATGAACCACCGTTACCTGATGGTGAAGCTCAATTACCACGATCGCAGCCTGCCGGCACTGCTGGCGCAGGCGAAAAAGGCGATTGCCGAGAAGGTTTCGTTCGACACGAGCCGCTATCGGCTCGAATGGGGCGGGCAGTTCGAGAGCGAGCAGCGTGCGGAGGCACGATTCGGGCTGATTTTTGGCTCGATCCTGGGGCTGATGATCATTCTGCTCTATACCGAATTCGGGGCACTTCGCCAGGTGGTGCTCATTCTCGGTGTCGTTCCGCTGGCAATGCTGGGCGGGTTGATGGCGCTCCACCTCACCGGCGTCACCCTCAATGTCGCCTCCGGGGTCGGCTTCATCGCTTTGTTCGGCGTCGCAGTCATGAACGGGGTCATTATGGTGGCCAACCTCAATCGGCTCCGCGACAGCGATGTCCCGCTGATCGATGCCGTCCTGATCGGCGCCGGCGAACGCTTGCGGCCGGTGCTGATGACCGCCACCGTCGCTACGGTGGGTATGCTGCCGGCAGCGCTAGCAACCGGAGTCGGCAGCGACGTGCAGCGCAGCCTCGCCACGGTCGTGGCCGGCGGTCTGTTCCCGGTGACATTGCTGACCCTGTTCCTGGTCCCGACGTTCTATTTCGTCATCGAACGGTTGGTGGCAAGGCACGCTCGCTCGGCTGCAACCCAGATGGCGGCGCCATCAGGCGGTTGAAAAATCGCAGAACCCGACCGACGGAACAGGCGAAGCAATGATGCGTCATCGCCGATCTTCCTCTGCCCTCGCCGTACTGGTGACTGCGCTGCTCGCCAGCGCGTGCGCGGTGGGGCCGGATTTCACGAGACCGGCAGCTCCGCATGTTGCAGGGTACACGCCAGAACCGTTGGCGCGGCAGACGGCCTCGTCAGACGTGGTCGGCGGCGAAGCACAACGCTTTGTGGAAAAGCTCGACATTCCTGGCCAGTGGTGGACATTATTCCACTCGGCGGCGCTCAACACGTTGATCGACGAGGCGCTGAACAACAATCCGACCCTGCCAGCCGCCGAGGCGGCATTGCGCCAGGCCTGGGAAGACGTCTACACGCAGCAGGGCGCGTTTTTTCCCACTGTCGCCGCGAGCTTTTCGCCGAGCCGCAACAAGACCGCAACCGGCGCTCTCTCGCCGGCTTCGGCGTCGGGAAATCCGTATTACAGCCTCTACACCGGCCAAGTGTCGGTGAGCTACTCGCCAGACGTGTTTGGCGGAACCCGGCGCCAGGTCGAATCACTCGCCGCCACGGCGGAATTTCAGCAATTTCAGCTCGAAGCCGCATATTTGACCCTGACCTCGAACGTGGTCGCGGCGGCGGTGCAGGAAGCGTCGTTGCGTGGCCAGATCGCCGCCACCGAAGAAATTATCAAGATCCAGACCGGCTCGCTCGACATCCTGCGGAAGCAATTTGAGTTCGGCCAGGTGGCGGGCGCAGATGTGGCAGCGGTCGAAGCGACATTAGCGCAAGCGCAAGCGACATTGCCGCCATTGCAGAAGCAGCTGGCGGTGCAGCGCGATCTGCTATCGGCGCTGGTCGGCCGTCTGCCGAGCCAGCAGCCGTCGGAGAAGTTCGAGCTTGCCGCGCTGCAGCTGCCGCAGGATCTGCCGGTCAGCCTGCCGTCGCAATTGGTTGATCAGCGTCCGGATGTGCGTGCAGCGGAAGCGCAGCTGCACGCGGCGAGCGCTCAGATCGGCGTGGCGATTGCAGCGATGCTGCCGCAATTCACGTTGACGGCCAATGCCGGCACCGCTTCGAACCTGATCAGCCAGTTTATTACGACGCCCGGCACTGCGTTCTGGAGCGTCGCTGGCAATGTCGCGCAAACGGTCTTCGACGCCGGCACCTTATTGCACAAGAAGCGCGCGGCCGACGCCGCCTTCGATCAGGCGGCAGCGATGTATCGCAGCACCGTCATCGCCGCCTTCCAGAACGTCGCCGACACGCTGCACGCGTTGCAATCCGACGCCGACACTCTAAAAGCGGCCTATGCCGCCGAACGCGCCGCTTTCAAGAGCCTTGAAATTGCTCGCCGTCAGCTACAGCTCGGCGCCATCGGCTATCTCGGTCTGATGACGGCCGAAAACACCTATGATACGGCGCTGCTCGCGCTTGTGCAGGCGCAGGCTGCCCGCTACGCCGACACCGCGGCATTGTTTCAGGCGCTGGGTGGTGGCTGGTGGAACCGGCAGGATTTCGTGCCGGCGAAATCTACCGATTTTCAGCTCGTCCCTTGATCCGCGCCGATCCAATTTGCGAAGGTTTCGACGCGCGAGCGTTCTACCGCAGCAAGGGGCCGTCAGTCGAACTGCATGCTGATGATTTCGGCGACGAGGGCGGGACGCGTCGCCCCCTCGACCTCGATGGTGCTTTCCGAGGTGATGCGCACGCCGCCCTCGACCGGATCGACCGCTTTGATCTTCTGGCGCAGCCGGATGCGCGACCCGGCCGGGACTTGGCCGGTGAACCGGACCCTGTTCGAGCCGTAGTTGAGGCCGCGCGAGCGCTGCTTGACCCGGTAGATTGTCTGACCGAGGCGCGGCACCAACGACAATGTCAGATAGCCGTGGGCGATCGTCTTGCCGCCCGGCATCTCGCGCTTGGCGCGCTCGACATCGACGTGGATCCATTGATGGTCGCCGGTCGCATCAGCGAATTTGTCGATCAGCGCCTGGTCCACGGTAAACCAATCGCTGACGCCGATTTCTTTGCCGACATACTCGGCGAGATCGCCCGGGCGCTCGAGTTCCAGCATCATCTTCCTCTGTCTGGTGTTGCCGCCGCATCCTCCAGCCGATCCGCGCTCGGATGGGAAAGGCGGTACGATAGGAGCCGCGGCGCGAGCCCGCAACCGATGCGATACACCAAAGCCGCCCTGTTGACCTTCGGCGCCGGCCTGGTGCTGGCGCTCGTCGTCGTCGCCACCGAGGTGCCGGGGTTGGAGCGGGTCGCCAGCGCCGCAATGGCGCTCGGCATCGCCGCGATCCCGATCGGCATGGCCGTCGACTGGCGCCGCGCGACGCGAGTCCTGCGACGCGCGCCGACCAGACGACGCAAACCGCGGACACGCCGCGTTGCGACTCCTGCTCGGCGCCGGGCGGGTCCGAGGAAACCCGCAGGGCCACAGCGATAGGATGACGGGGGATGCCGGTCGTACTAGGATCGGCACGGAGGACGCAGTCCTGCTTGCCGCGAACTGATTTCGGGAGAAGACGCGATGGCGAAGAAGAAGA
>Ga0126371_10005224_pt1 | contig 11535 bp, 4 predicted proteins | sample PanSoiMetaPlot_4_FD_110145 | JGI IMG/M metagenome (GOLD analysis project Ga0126371, IMG submission 110145) | Tropical forest soil microbial communities from Panama - MetaG Plot_4 | ecosystem: Environmental > Terrestrial > Soil > Tropical forest > Bulk soil | place: Panama | collected 2016-02-17
ATCCCAGCCTTGCGACCTCAGGCTCTGCCTGACAGAGTTTGGAGTCGGAATTTTCGTACTCGCGGTCCCAACGTCTAATTAGATTCGTGCTCCCTGTTCTTCGCTTGACGCTCCCTGTTCTCTCCCTGATCCTTCCCTGTTCCTTTTCTGCATAACCGCAGAAAAATTGCAGAAACACGGCCATTTTTATCGATTCTCCGTCTGAGCGAGCGCGGGCTTCCCTGTTTTTCTCCCTGTTAGTCAAATTCCGGCCTGATATTACCTCTGTGGCCCGGAGACAATGGCAACCTGGGGAACCGAGGGAATGTCCAAAGGACCCACTCGAAATGCTCGCGAAACGAATCGGGCGAAACGCGATAAAGGATCACAACGGAGCAGAGCCAGACGTAACCATTCCCTGCTCCGCCGTCCAATTGAACAGGTTGCGCCGCTCAATGGCTGCCGCTATTAAATCGTGAAATAGGTCCCGAGTGCAGGCAAAAAATGGCAACCCGAAGCCGCTAAAACCGCAGCGTTATTCTGCGCTTGGTTGTATCGTGTGAAAAGGCCTAGGATCAGGTTGACATCCCTGGGTCTAAACCGGGAGAGAACGTGCTCGTTGATGCTCCTATCGGCGGGCACGCCCGGCCGCTGGAAGACTCTACTTTGAACCATCGCATCTCCAGAGTCGCGGTGTGATTGCGGTTATTCTGCAGAACATCCTTAGAAACTCCTCTACCGCGCGGACATAGTTAGTGTACTCACCTGCCGGTTCCGCCCGAGTCATGGGCAACGCGGAACTTGGTCCTGCGTCAAGTTGTAATTTCCGAATCGCGAATAATCCACCCGAAATCCAGTTGGCTGTCGCGACTTTCAAATCGCGAAATCGCTACACCATCCAGCCGAGGGCGGAGACGGGTCCAGGCTGCCCTCGGTGGAGTTACGTCGATCGAATCGCCGTCCAGGCGCACGCGCACGAGCGCCGGAAAATCATTGATCCCTGCAGAATCAAGGTTGGGATTCGACTGCCCTGTAGAATCCCTCGTAATCCCACGATATGGCCCTCCGCGATCAGCCATTCTCAGAATTCCGGCCACGCCGCAGAGCTTGCGTTTTCATCCTTGCCTCACTCTTTCGTCTCTTTGTTGCCAGTGCCGTAGGGCAGGAACCGTTCCGGGTTAATGTCAGGCTAGTGAACGTCGCGTTCTCCGCCCGAGATTCGCGCGGCGCTCTCATAGACAACCTGACCAAAGACGATGTCGAGGTCTTCGAGGATGCTGTGCTTCAAAAAATCTCCTTCTTTGCGCACAGTGTCGATGTTCCCCTGACTCTTGGCCTGATTGTGGACTTCAGCGGAAGCCAGCATCAATTCACCCGGCAGCATGAGCATGACCTTGAAGTCTTCTTGAAGGATGTCTTGGGCCCAAAGGACCGGGTCTTTCTGGTCTGTTTCGGGAATCATCTCCGGCTGGTCAGTGATTTTTCACAGTCTGGCACACAAGTATTGGAGCAACTCGACACCTACCGGCATCACGATGGACGTTTTCCTGAATTAGGCCCGAAAGAAAGCCGCGAACTCGGCACCGCTTTTTACGACTCCATTTTTTACTCCGTCATGGAAAAACTCGCTGGTGAGACTGGCCGCCGGGCACTGCTCGTGTTCAGCGATGGGGAAGACAACTCCAGTTCCCATGACATGATGACGACGATCGAGGCTGCCCAGAGTGCCAACGTTCTTATTTTCACCATCCGCTATACAGAAAAAGAGCATGGCAGGCTCACCGCCCGCAACAAATACGGAATTCGCGTGATGGACCGCGTTGCAAAGGAGACGGGCGGCTAACACATTGATGCAGAAACCACCGACCCTGGAACTTACTTCCGTCAGATCGCTGAGGAACTTCGATCGTCCTACGAACTGGCCTACTATCCTTCGAACCCAATCCGAGACGATACATTTCGAAAGATTGCTGTCCGGCCAAGACAGCCAGGCGTAACCATACGCTCCCGAACGGGATATTTCTCACGATCCAATGAGTGATCCGGAGCAGAGCCGTTCGTTTCGTCAATGTAGCGTGTCCGGCCCGCCAAAGCATAGTCGTTTTCGACTCCTATTTAATCGGTGCAGGGCAGGGTTACATGAGTCTGGTTACGATTAGTGCTGAAATTCCCCTTAACAATCGTGTACGAAGGCAGTTTCCTTGAATTAGAATCTTGCGACTTACACCAGACAGGTGAATATTGGCTCTCTCGACCGGCAATAGACGCCCTCCCTGTTTTCCTCCCTGTTAACTTAAATTCCCCGGATTCTCGAACTAGGAGAAATTACAACGCTCGCGGTAATTGGAGGAGACGGGATACCGCTAAGCAGTTGCAGAGCGGGAGCACCTGTTGAGAGGAGTGATTTTGAAGATCTAGATGCTAGCTAACCGGACCCTGCAACCTTGAATGACATCCGGAACAAAGGGTTATGAGATTTGCCTCAGAGTCCCCACCGCCATGGCTGCGGAATACTTGGTGATGCACTTCCAGCATACGCATGCTTCCGCAGATCTGGCATCGCCAGGAATCACGGATGAGATCGCCCCCCAACTCCCTACCGTTGCTTCATGGAAACGCAACGTCGAGCGCGTAGACATTCTTGTCGCCGGTTGTCACCCGGACGAGAACTGAACCATCGGGAGCAAGCGCCTCAAAACCACAACGTTGCGCGCTCCCTTCGAGGAAATTGCGAAAATCCACGACCTTCGTGAGCTGTCCGTCTTGCACTCTTATTTTCCAAATTGGTTGGTCCTGCTCCAGGATGTCTTGGAAAAAGAGATATTTTGAGTCTCGGGACCAAGCTAAGGGGCCGAAGACCTTCCCCTTTCGGATTTCCCTCCATGCGTTGGTGCGGAGATCGAGCAGCATCACGCGACTTGAGTCATCTGACTCAGCCCCCAGATAACTTCCATCAGGCGAATAGTGGGCTTTAGCGAGTCCTTGAGTCCCGTTAACTCTCTGAACTTCACCTGACTTAAGCCGGAGCAGATATAAACCAACCTTGTCGGGAGGGTTATCAAAAGACCGGACACTGAACATAATCGAGGTACCGTCGGGAGACCAATCTTCTTCGTCTGGCACAAGATCTCCCGTCGATACCGGACGCGGTGCCCCGCCGCTAGCGGAGATCAAGTACATTCTTCCCGTAGGCTCCGGGCGACCAGCGACGTAAAGAATCTCTTTACCATCCCGGCTCCATCGCGGCATTTCGGGAAAATGCGCTTCGCTGGTCAGTTGACGCCGATCGGTTCCGTCGGGACGACTAATCCAAAGTTGTGACCCGGAGTAATAGACCACCCAATTACTGTCGGGAGAATAATCGGGCCAAAAAGCTGTCACACCGCCGAGCATGGGCAGGAATTGCTTACGATCTGAGTCGAAGCGCACGAGTTCGTTGTGCTCGTTTCCGCCAAGAGCAAATAACTTCCCACTTCCGCGTCCGATGAGTACGTCGTGAAATGAAATGGGTCCGGTCGTCAGTTGCACTGGTTGGCGTAATGCGCGCAGCCACCTAGAATTTTCCTCCTTCGCCCAAAGGCTCGGGGCACCGTTCTTTTCTGAAACGAAAATGTAATAACGCCCATCAGGTGTCCAGCGCCCGGAGTACTCTCGCGGACTAGGATTCCAACCCGGCAGTACGGAATGGCCGATCCCCCCTTCGCGTGGAACCTCCCAGATCTCGGTTTTCTGGTCTATCGCATTTTGCCAAGCGAACCGCAGCACCTTGCCGTCTGGACGCCAACCCAAGTACGCCTTTGCACCCTTGCCATAAAAAATTCGCTTGGGATTGGAGCCACTCAAGTCGGTTAAGTAGATTCCATCGCCGCTGCTGTAGGTGATTTCGTGCCCGTCTACCGTAAATATGGCGTCTTCAACCTCGAGGTCACTGATACGACGCGGCTGGCCACCGACCGCGGCCATTATCTTCAAGCGGACAGGGCCGCGTTCTTCAAATTCGCCTACTAGCAATTGGGCCCCATCCGGCGATATGTCCATAATCCGCAGGTTGCGAGAGAGGTGCGGGAACGGCTGACTCTCCCCCCCGGCCACAGCTTCCTGCACTAGGTCCCAGTGATCTCCCCGGCGCTCTAGAAAAAAGAGCCGAACGCCATCTGTGGCCAATCGGCCCCAGCCGTCAACGCGTCCAGATGTCGTCAGCGGCACACTATGCAGGACTCGCGGAATGGGTTTCGGTGCGAAGGAAAGAACTAAAAGCCCTGCGACAAATATTCCGAAAACCACCACCGCGGTGGACCATCGCCGCTTCAGCCTGAACCCAGAGCTCCCTGGTTCCATTAAGGGAATGTTCGCTCGGAAGGCGAATTCCGCATTCGCCAGGGTTGCCGGCGCGGCAACTACCGTGTCCTTGCCGAGCTCTTCTATGGGTGCGATGAAGCGATAACCGACGCGATCGAGTGTTGCGATGTAACGCGGCTCGGCGGCGGAATCGCCCAGCGCGTCGCGAAGTTTCTTTATCGCCACGTTCAGACCGTGATCAACATCTCCGTAGTTGTTGTGCGGCCACAACCGTGCGTGCAGCATCTCGCGCGTTACTACTTCCCCTTGTGCCTCCAACAGCGTGAGTAAGACCTGGAATGGCTGTTCCGACAGGCGAATGCGCGACCCATGCTTGCGCAGGTCTCGGCGCGCAGAATCCAGATCGAAGGGACCGAAGCGAACTCTTGCGGCGGCTTCAGGAGCGTGCATGAACCAAGTTTTGGGGAGGACGCGGATTATACCATCCAGCCCATGAGCTTTCATGAGTCCCTTGATGACTTCTTGTTTATCCCACCTACATTCAGCAGCTTGGCTGATGACAAGAATTGACCGTCTTGTGAATTGACACTGGGCCGCTGCCACCCTCAAATTTGCGCGCTCCCTCAAATCTGGCGGCAGTTAAGTACCGCGCTGGAGGCCTATGGGAACGTCAGCTCGACTGGTGGTTGTCGGTATTCTCTGTCTTCTGCCCTTTGGCTTAGCATTTGCCGTGCAGCCCACGATTTCGTGGGTCAGCGACGTCGACGGGTTTTGGGACGACGCAAGCAATTGGAAAGATAGTAATGGAGTAGCGCGCGTTCCCAGCGGCAACGACGACGTCCTCATCGATCGCCTGGGTCACCCTACAGTCACGATTCGCTCGGACCAGTCTGTCCATAGTGTGGTGAGCACTTCGGCGGTGGTGATTACCGCATCGATGACGATCGCGACAGCTTCCGAAATCGATGGCGGCTTTACGCTCGACAACAATGGCACCTTATTCCTCAATGGGCCGCTGACTACAAGAGGAAATTCTAGTTGGCAGAGTGGCGACATTTTGGGCAGTGCGCCGATCACCAACGTCGGCACGCTTACGCTCTCCACTAGCAATACTAAAATCTTAGGTGTTGTCCTCAACAATTCCGGCACGGTTGTGCACCAAGCCGGCACGTTGCAGCTCGACGTGTTCTTCCAGTTTTCGAGCTTTGTCGGCTTGCTGAATAACAGCGGGCTGTACGACCTTCAAGCCGACGTCAACTTCACTCGCGGTTCTGCGACTCCTGTCGTCAACAATAGCGGTACTTTCAGAAAATCTGCCGGAACTGGCACAGCAACCCTGGGAAACGTCCCGCTCAATAACATTGGCGGAAGCATTGACGCCGAATCGGGAACGCTTGTCGTGAGCGGTGGGACCCATACCGGCGGCACACTTTCGGCAGGTTCGACGAACGGGGTGCAGGCCATCCTTCAACTAAGCGGAACGCACACCTTGACAGGTACGTTCACTGGTGCAGGTGACGGCTTCGTTCAACTGGACGGGAGCCGGTTCACGGTAGGTGCGGCAGGCGCAAGCTTCAACTTCAAGGCAGGGCTGTTGCAGTGGGTGAGCGGTCTTCTTGATGGGGGTGTCGCAGGTCTTACAAACCTTGGCACCATCACCGTGCTGGGGAGCGGCCCGACATTCGTCCTTCAGAACAAAGTCATCAATGCCGGCACATGGACGATGACAGGTTTCAGCGGAATGCACATTGATGGAAATTGCACGCTGACAAACCTGCCCGGCGGGATCTTCGACTTTCAGGGCGACGGGTCGGTCTTCGACGCCAACATCACGCCGGGTGCCAACGGTTTTATCAATCAAGGAACGATACGTAAATCGGTGGGTACACTTTCTGGCATCGCGGTAACTGGGTTTAATAACACGGATACGGGCACCATCGATGTTCGAAATGGGACTCTGATCCTCAGCAAAGGAAGCAACACGGGCGGTGTGTTTACCGTGACAGCAGGCGCGACACTCGACCTTACAGACGCTAACACCCAGAATGGGAATACCGTTACCTACTCCGGAACGTATAGCGGTTCAGGAGCGGGAACAGTTCTCCTCGGTGCTAATACTCTCGCAGTTGGTCCAACTGGCGCGACTTTCAACTTTCCTCCTGGCTTGTTCCAATGGACTGGCGGGCTCATCGCCAGCGGAGCCACCGGACTGACTAACACGGGAACGATCACGCTTTCGGGAACGGGCGGAAAAGTCTTAGGTGGAGTTCTTAGCAACGTTGGCACGATCGCCCACCAGGCGGGCACGCTCTCGCTGGATTTCTTTACTCAATTCTCGTCGTTCATCGGCACCCTGAATAACAGCGGCCTCTATGATCTCCGGGGAGATGGCGGGCTGGCTCGCGGCTCTCCGGACGCATCTGTCATCAACAATAGCGGTACGTTTCGCAAGTCAGCCGGCACTGGAACATCCACCGTCGGCCTGCCATTCAATAACACCGGAACCGTTGAGGTTCGCTCGGGGACATTGACCCTAACTGCAACGCCGCAGGTCACCGGTACTCCGCTACCTACTGGATTTGTGGTTTGTCCCTGCACTCTAACCGGTGGCACCTGGAACGTATTTGCCAGTTCTACGCTGAACCTGCCCGCCCCGTTTAATAGTAACTTTCCACCCTCGATTGCGATCAACCAGGCCAACATCACTCTCGATGGCCGCGGGTCCGCATTTCCCACTCTCAACCCGCTGAACAGCAACACCGGTGTGTTTTCAATCCTTGACAGTGCCAGCTTTACGACTGCCGGAAACCTGAGCAATTCGGGTGGTATCGTTTTGGGAACAGCCGGCAGACTAAGCGTCACTGGCGACTACACGCAGAGTTCAGCAGGATCCGTGACGACGCAAATAGGCGGCCGTCCGGTTGGCGGACAATTCGGACAATTCTCCAGCACTGGCAATGCCACACTCGAAGGCACCTTTAGTGCGGTTCTCGTGAATGGTTTCGGAGTCACCAACGGTGACAGTTACACGGTGATGAATTTCGCCAGCCACGCAGGGAACTTCAACACTATCGCTGGCCTGACCTCCGGACGTTTTCCGCTGTTCAGCCCCAATCTCATGCCAACGTCCTTCACGCTGAGCACGACCGCCACCGAGTCCGACCTCGCGATGGGAACAGTGAATCTCCTCACTCCCGCGGCCAAACCTGGGCAGAGCGTGAGCATCAGCTATACAGTCAACAATCTGGGTAGCGTTCCCGCCAGCGGCGACTGGTATGACTCGGTGTACCTGTCAACCAGTCCGTTTGTTGACTCCACTGCCGTCCTTCTTGGCAACGTTCACCACACCGGCGACGTAGCCGCATCTGGTTCATACACGGGAATGCTGCAAGCGACTCTGCCCGCTTTGTTGGCACGCGGCTACAACGTAATCGCCGTGGCCGACAGCCGAGGCCTCGTACCGGATGCCAATCGCACCAACAACGCAATGGCAGCAACGGGCGCGCTCGTCGTCTCGATTCCGATGCTGGTGCTGGGCACGCCGCTCACCGACATGGTTGCAAGCGGTCAGGATCTTTACTACCGGCTTGTCTTGCCGCCGGCGACCGATGTGACGCTGTCGGCTACCTACTCTGTCATCCCCGAAGCGGCCATTTATCTTCGCTATGGGGCGTTGCCAGATCAAACCGTTTTCGACCTGTCCACGATTACGGACTTAGGCAATGCTAACCCTAAGCTCACCGCAAACAACACCCAGGGTGGGGACTTCTACATCCTGATCCACGGTCTATCCGGTGCGGCCGCTGGGCAATCGCTCACTTTGAAGGCCAGCCTCTCGCAACTGCAGATAATTTCCATCACTCCGCAAGTGAGCCTCAATCATCCGGGCGAAAGTATCAACCTCACGGGCACCGAGTTCACGGCAAAGACAACCGTAAGCCTGCTGGCCGCGAATGGCACGGAGTATCCGGCTGGCTCGGTTTCTTTCACGGACTCTACACGCGTGACCGCCACCTTTGACCTGAGTCAGGTGCCATTGGGCAGCTATTCGGTGCGCGCCACTGATGGTAGTCAAACAGCGATGGCTTCCACGCTCTTCCAGGTCAGCAACGCCGTGGTGGGCAACTTTGCTTCGACAAGAATCATGACGCCCGCGCGGGTTCGAGTCGGGAATGCCATCCCGATGGCAGTCGAAATCCGCGGTCTGATCGACACGTTCTCGCCAGTGCCCTTCGTCGAGGTTGACTCATCCAATGTCGCTTCCGGGCAGGAGAAGGAGCAGTTTGTCGACCCCACCATTCCGGACTTCATCGCGCCTGGCGGGAGTCTGAGCTTTGGCTACATCTACGACCCTGAACCACATAGTGCAGGTACGGTGAGTGGCTTCGACCTACAGCTGATCAACCTCACACAGGCCATAGACTGGGACAGCCAAAAAGACGCGATGCGCCCGAGCAGGATCCCCGCGGATGCCTGGGACGCGACGTGGGCGAATCTGCGACCTCGATTGGGAGGCACGGTCGGAGATCTCTACAAGCTGGTGTTTCAGGATGCTGTGGCTCTGTCGGCGAACTGTGTTCCCATTAATGTGAACGTGTCGTGTGGCCCAACAAATCACGTAAATCAGATGCTCACGTTCGAGATCAGCAAGGCGAATGTCCAGTGGCCTGTGCCAGGAATGGAAGGGGCGGTGGACCTGTCATTTCCCGCTTCGGGCGTGCCGTTGCAGTTCGCCAGAACGTTTCTCGGCTCCTCCATCACCGGGCGATTCCGTCTGGGCCGCTTGGGTCGCGGCTGGGTCGATGCCTTTGATATCTCTGCCATCGCGGATTCCACCACGCACGTAGTTAGTGTTCAGCAGGGGGCGATATCACGGTTGTTTGCACCCAGCGGGAACAACACCTACAGTGGACTACCCGGAGATACTGGCAAACTCACGCTGGTGGGCGGAGTCTATCAGCTCCGCGAGAAGACCGGCGCGCTTACGGTCTTTCGTGCAGATGGCTCTCTCGATTATTTCCAAGATACGAGCAACAATCGTATCTCCGCTGGCTATTCGGGCGGGCAGCTTACCACGCTCACGCACTCGAACGGCTCCGCGTTCACGTTGACTTACAACGCTCAGGGCCGGATCAGCCAAGTGACCGATCCGGCAGCGCGCACCGCCACTTACGAGTACGACGCTTCCGGACAGCAATTGGTAACTGTCACTACTTCTGCTGGTACTACGCTCTATGGGTACACTTCAGGAAATAGCGGTCCCCATGCGTTCGCTCTGGCCTCAGTCACCACTCCTGCGGGTACTCACCGCTTCTACTCTTACGATGCCCAGGGCCGGCTGCAATCTACCCAAACTGATAACAGCACACAAACCCTTAATTATGGTTATGACGTTGCCAGCGTCCGTGCCACGGACTCTAGGGATCGCGCAGTTACTTTTTATTATGACGATGACTTCAGAGTGGTGCGTACTCAGGATGCGCTTGGTCGCTTGCGCGCCGCCGAGTTCGATGATTCGGGCAATCTGGTTGGCGTCTGGGCGCAGGGCGACGGTCCCAGTACGTTCAGCTACGACTCGGTTGGTAATGAGACCGGGCAGATAGATCCACTCGGCCTTGGACAGAGCTTTTCTTACGATCAAACATTCAGCCGTCCGAAGGTCTTCACTGACGCGTTGGGAAACCGGACGACGTTTGCCTACGATGCAAACGGTCGCACGACTTCAATTTTCTATGTGGACGGCACCACTGAACAGTTCAGCTATGACGCCCAAGGCAACCTGGTTCGCATGGTCGACCGCGATGGTCACGTGACTAACCTCACTTACGATGCCCGAGGCTTGCTGCTAAGCCGGCAACTCGAAGACGGTTCCCAAATCACGTACACGTACGACTCGCACGCCAACCTCATATCGGCAACCGATGCCGGCGGCACCATCAGCATGCAATACGACTCGGCTGACCGGCTCACCAAGATCACATATCCAAAGAATCGGTCCCTCGGCTACACGTATAACACCGGCGGCCGTTTGACGCAGAGTACAGATCAAAGCGGCTTTGCGGTGAATTATGGTTATGATGCGGTAGGCCGGCTGAGCTCGCTGACCGATGCGCAGAATGGATCCATTGTCACCTACACCTATTCCAATGTCGACGGCCGCATAATCCAGCAGAATAACGGTAACGGTACCTATACGACGTTCGAGTACGATGACAACGGTCAACTGCTTCATCTAACCAACTACGCACCGGATAGTTCGGTCAACTCTCGCTTTGACTCCACGTATGACCTCCTGGGACGGCGTGACAGCGTCACCACTCTGGATGGGAAAACCGTGTATGGCTACGATGCCGACGGCCGCCTGACCTCAACAACCTTGCCGACCGGTCGAACGCTCACTTATGTGTATGACGCTGCGGGGAATCGGGTCGGAACAACCGATAATGGCGTGGCCACCGCTTACGGCACGAATATCCTCAACGAGTACACCACCATTGGCACCAACACCGAGTACTACGATCCGGCCGGCAACCTCATATTGAACTCCGGCGCAGCAGGGAACGTCTCCTATACCTACGATCTGCTCAATCGTCTCACCGGTGTGACCGGCCCGTCTGGCACTTCTAGTTATGAGTACGACGCATTGGGTCACCGTAGCGCGATCGTAAGCAATGGGCAACGTGTGGAGTATCTAGTCGATCCGGCCGGGATGGGCAACGTGGTTGCGGAGTACGACAGCACAGGCCAACTGATAGCGCACTACCGTTATGGGGCGGGACTCACCAGTCGGGTGGGCGCGAGCGGCGCGGCGGCTTACTACGATTTTGATGCAGTCGGCTCGACTGCAGGCCTCACCGGATCTAACGGTCAGTACGTGAACCGCTACAGCTACTTGCCGTTTGGAGAAGCTCTCTCCGTCGCAGAGGGCGTGCCCAACTCCTTCCGCTACGTCGGCGGGTTCGGAGTACAAAACGATCCCAACGGCTTGAATTTCATGCGGGCACGCTTCTACGACTCAAGCAGGGGAACTTTCATTCAGCCCGATCCCATTGGTTTGCTTGGGGGGCCAAACCTATATACGTACGCCGATAATAATCCTGTCAGCTTCGCCGATCCCTTGGGCCTGTGTCCTATGTGTGTAACGGGATTGACGTGCATATTTTGCGGAGCCGAGGCTACCCTAGTCGACGCTACTCTCGCAGATGCATTGGGCGCGACACTGCCGGGGGTCTCCGCGGGCGGAGGAACCGTGGCCGC